>Ga0189285_100058_pt1 | contig 78390 bp, 66 predicted proteins | sample GEYOminimetaG_FD_130315 | JGI IMG/M metagenome (GOLD analysis project Ga0189285, IMG submission 130315) | Marine microbial communities from the Costa Rica Dome - GEYO mini metaG | ecosystem: Environmental > Aquatic > Marine > Oceanic > Photic zone | place: Costa Rica: the Eastern Pacific... | reverse complement strand
AATCGCCACGCAGGCATGAGACCCCCGCTCGGGCTACGCCCTCCCGGAGCTCTCATGCCTGCGCCGAAAGTGGCCGACTTTTACTCCGCCCAGTGGCCTGATTTTACGCCGCCGTTGACAATTTTTAGTATTAAAGGTGAAGCGCTGCAGCTAGTAGATGCATTTACATATTATTATTTAAAATTTCCGCTGCGTATTTTAACAACACCTCAAACCAACATCCTCGTTCTCATCGTTAATATGTAAGCTATATTTTATCTACCTGTTATTTTTGACATATATATTTCGTGTGGTGCCGTTTCCAAAAATGCATAAGCACCTTGAGGACCTTGAGCTAACCGCCTTATGGTCGGCTCAATTAATAGCGCGAATTTTGGCCCACCAATGGCCCGCCCATAGCAAGAGGTTTACCCATGAAGGTCAATGGTCAGCACTATCGCTCGCTGTGGTGGGATGATGGCAAAAACGCTCTGCAAATCATCGATCAGCGCTGGCTGCCTCATGACTTCCGCGTCGAGCAAGTGGATACGATGGACGCCTTTGCAGCTGCCATTGTGGAAATGCGCGTGCGTGGTGCGCCGCTCATTGGGGCCACGGCGGCTTACGGGATGGCATTGGCAGCTCGGCTTGACCCGTCAGATACTCATTTGGCTCAAGCATGGGATGCCCTAAACAAGACGCGGCCAACAGCGATCAACCTGCGCTGGGCGCTGAACCGGTGCCGCGATCATCTGCTTCCACTTCCCGAAGCCCAACGCGCAGACGCAGCGCTTCAGCTGGCACATGCCATTGCCGATGAAGACGTTGAGATCAATCGCAATATTGGCCTGAACGGCCTGAAACTCTTGCGCGATATTGCAGCCAAAAAGCCAGCTGGTGAACCGGTGCGGATCCTGACCCATTGCAATGCTGGTTGGATCGCCACCGTCGACTGGGGCACGGCCACAAGCCCGATGTATCATGCTCATGATGAGGGCCTGCCAATCCATGTGTGGGTGGATGAGACCCGCCCACGAAACCAGGGCGCGCTGACAGCTTGGGAACTGGGCAGCCATGGCATCCCGCATACCTACATCACCGACAATGCGGGCGGCCATCTCATGCAACATGGTCAGGTGGATATCGTGATTACCGGCACAGATCGCACGACGCGCCGGGGCGATGTTTGCAACAAGATCGGCACTTATTTGAAAGCGCTGGCTGCGCGCGACAACAATATCCCGTTCTATGTCGCCCTGCCCTCACCCACCATTGACTGGACTGTCGATGACGGTGTTGCAGAAATTCCTATTGAGGAACGCAATGCCCGGGAAATAACCCATATCATGGGCCGCGGAGACAAAGGTGCTATTGGCACGGTTCAAGTCACACCAGATGAGACGCCTGGCGGCAATCCGGCCTTTGATGTAACGCCCAATCGGTTGGTAACCGGGCTCATTACCGAGCGGGGAATTTGCGACGCATCACCAGAAGGTCTCGCTGGCCTCTTTCCGGAATTCGCCAGTAAATAGACACCGTTTCCCAGAACAAAAAACCCGCCGGACATGGCGGGTTTTCAATATTGATAACCGCTGCTCACGTTATCCCAAGACAACCACCTTCGCCCCGGTGTTCACACGCTCATAGAGATCGATGATATCTTGATGCCACATGCGGATGCAGCCGCTGGAGGCGTTGGTGCCGATACTGTTCGGCGCATTGGTGCTGTGAATACGATAGAGCGTATCCTTGTTGCCTTGCCAGAGATATAGCCCGCGCGCACCAATCGGGTTGGAAGGACCTCCCGGCTGGCCGTCTTTCCATTTCGCAAGGCGCGGTTCACGCTCGATCATTTCCTTCGGCGGGAACCACTTCGGCCATTTGCGTTTGTACTTGATGACCGCTTCACCGTTCCAGGCAAAGCCAGCACGCCCAACCCCGATCCCGTATCGGATTGCACGACCGCCGGGCTCGACGAGATAGAGAAACTTTCGTTTGGGGTCGACGACAATGGTGCCGACTTCATAGCGGTTTGGATAAAAAACGCTCTGGCGCAGGAATTTAGGATCAAACTTTTGATACTGAATCGCAGGAAGCGAAAAACCGCCATCGCGCATCGGCGCATAAGCAGTGGCATAGTCCGGTGTGCCATCATCGAGCGGTGTTAACCCGGTTTGAATGGTGGCGCCCTTTTGGCTCTGACAGGCCGCCAAAACCAGTGGCAGTCCCAAAATAAATCCACGGCGGCTCAAATTTGAAGCCATAAGCATACTCCCCAACCGTTGTCGCAGTTTGCTCCTCGCCAGCTCCAAGCCCTAGGCGACAAATGCTAACAAACGACGGCCTAAAATAGGTGGACCGACTAAAGACATGCCCGGCGGCTATAGCAACCAAATTATAGTTAATGCTGCCTTAAAGGAAATTTTACGATGCCGCTGCGGCCAAAAGAACACAGGTTCTCAGGGCGCGTCACACACATAATTCCTGCGCTTCGACATCTTGCCGATACCCGGATTGAAGGAGTTGGTCGGGTCGCAACAACGATAATGCTCCGCCAAGTCCGGCTTTGCCGGATAGAGATGGCCAACATTGTGCTCAGCCGGATACTCCGCACCTCGTTGATCCAGAATTTCCAGCATCTCTGCCTTTAGCGCCTTTGGATCAACGCCCTTTTTCACGATGTAGTCCTGATGAAGGACATGGCACATGAAGTGGCCATAATAGAGTTTTGAAACCAGCTGATCCTCGATTTCCTGCGGCAGCCGCTCATACCAATCGCGATCATTGCGGCGCAGGGCAATATCGAGGGCTAGAATATCCTCCACCTCGTTCTTGTGGATCGCCATATATCGAACCGCTGCTCCGGCAGCTGCAAAGCGATGCAGTCCCGCGATTTTGGCTTCCCGATCCGTGCATTCAAAAAAGTCACCATCGCGGCCCGCAAAATGCGTTTTCAGAAAGCTGAGCGCTTCCTCAATGCCCTCATCCCGCATCTTGAGGATCAAGTGATGACGGTATTTGTCACGAAACGCCCGCATGCGCTTTGGCAAGATATTTGGCGTCATACGCGAGAAAAGCTGCATGACCTGATCGGTCAGATTGGAAAGGAACGGCACATTGCGAAGGTAGGAATCCACCGCCCCCTTCAGAGCAAAGAAGGTGGGCAGGCGATCCGTACCCAACCAATCGATCATCATGACCGTGTCTTTGCCGTAGCGCTCGGTAATGTCGAAAACTTCGCGCTCCATATATTCGGCGGAAACGGGCAGCGTCTCAAAATTCGCCAGAATATGCCGACGCAATTCAGTCAGGTCCGCTTCGCTGTTCGTGCCGAGATAAAAGGTCTTTTGCGCAGCAGGCTTTTCATAAGTATCCAGCCGAACGGCAAACACACCCAGCTTTCCAGCGCAGCCGGACGCTTCAAACAGGCGGCTTTTGTCCGCATTGAACCGCGCCGGGGTTTCCGCATCCACATCACGCACTTGACCGGCGTAATCGGTCGCGGAGGCCTTGCGATTTGTTTCTGGTGCAGATTGATCGAAATCGCCTTTCTCGAGGCGGTTTAAAATCTCTTCCGGTGTTTCTCCCAGATCAATGCCGAGATGATTGACCAGCTTCAGCGTTCCGTCGGCCTGTTTTTGCGCAAAAAGGGCAAGTTCAGTGTAAGACGGCCCGCGCTCCACCAGAGATCCCCCGGAATTGTTGCACACGCCGCCGATGATAGAGGCCCCAATGCAGGACGACCCGATCACCGAATGCGGCTCGCGCCCCATGGAGCCGAGCAGCTTTTCCAGTCCAAACAATGTTGCGCCGGGGAAGGCAAGAACCTGCTTGCCGCCGTTCAAAGGAACAATCGTGTCCATACGCCGTGTGTTGATGAGAACAACACCGCGATCATAGGTTCCAGACGGTGTTGAGCCCTCTGTTAGCCCCGTGTTGGCCGCCTGCATGATGACGATCTTGTCGGCCGCCACACAGGCTTCCAGAACCTGCCACTGCTCCAGAAGCGAGCCCGGCTGCACGACACACAGGGCCTCTCCTTCGCCGGAACGAAACCCTCGCCGAAACCGCTCCGTCGCCCGAGCGCCCGTCAGGACGTGGCGGTTTCCCACAATGTCCTTGAGGCGGCTGATAAGTTCTGGATCAGACAATAGGGCTTGCCCTGTGACGACAGACATGATGAAGACACCAAATTCGTTTCAGTAAATCACCCCCGTTTCTAGCCAATTTTGGCTGAGGTGTACCCGGTAGTACTACCTAACCGGGCAAAAAGTCGCAAAGGCTGATGTCAAGCAAGATGCGCCAACTCTGCTTCAACGGATTTGGCGACGGCCAGCAGTTTGTGATCCTGCCCACCGGGAGCCACCAGCATGGTGCTTAACGTCAGCCCGCCTGTTTTGTAAGGCAGCGCGATGGAGCATGCGTCCGTCACATTGGCCAAAGACGGGTTGCGCAAAGCCAGAAGATTCAGCCGGTTGAAATTGGCGTCATCTTCCAGATCGCTCAGCTTGGGTGGCAAGATCGGTGTTGTTGGCAAAATGAGGAGATCATCACCGACCTCTGCAGCAAACTCCGCAATCAGTTTCTGACGGCGATTGAGAGTCTGCCTGTATTCAACAGCCGAAATTTCTTCCGCCCTGCCCATACGCGCATGGACCCGTTGATCCATGTCGGCGCCCGAGTTCTGGAAATGGGTTTCATAGTGCGCTCGGGATTCCACAGAGGTCATATGCCATGGCGGCACCTGATCGTAGAGAGCAATGCAAGCCAAATCCCGCTCCACCACGTCAAATCCAGCTTCACGGAGTTGGCTCACCACGGCCTTAAAACCTTCCGCAATAGCTTGGTCCATTTCGGTGAAGCCAAAATTGCGCGGAACAACAAGCCGAGCTGTTTGGACAGACACCGAGCTTGTTTCCTGCCCAGACATGACCTGCCAAGCCAGTTCGCAGATAGAGACGGTGCGGGCCATGGGGCCAAAACTGTCGAGACTGTCGGACAAGGGATTGCCACCTTCGAGTGGGACCGAGGCTTGGGAAGGCTTAAAACCGGTTATGCCGCAAAAGGCCGCCGGAATGCGCAAGGAGCCGCCGGTGTCGCTGCCGATGGCAACATCCGCCAGTCCAAGGGCAACCGACACCGCCCCGCCGCTTGTGGACCCACCCGGCGCGCAGCCCGGATAGGAAGGGTTTTGCGGTGTCCCGTAATGGGGATTGAGACCAAGCCCGGAATAGGCAAATTCCGACATATTGGTCAGCCCCACAAACACGGCCCCGGCTTCATCAAGGCGCGCGATCGAGGGAGCATCTTGGCTTGCAGGCGGATCGTTTCGCAGGACCTTGGCAGCGGACGTGGTGGTCTCACCCTTCACATCAAACAGCGCCTTGACGCTGACCAACGCCCCGGCCAGAGTTGATGTTAAACCGCCTGCCTTCTTCGCTTGCTCTTTGGCCCGATCCGGTAGCAGCTTCGTGAAGACTGATTGCGCCTTTGGCTCCTCTGCCAGTTTCAAGGCTTCTTCGAGACGGGTTTCAGCAGTATCGGCAGACCAATGTGTCGTGTTCATAGCCGTCATGTCTCGCTTTCCCATTGCGCTGAATTTGTAATTATCATGTCAAATATGCCAAGTAACGGGGAATGCGCTGCACGCGCAAGGGCATGAACTATCCATACCAACCCTCCCACAACGATAGCTTTTCTTCAGGACATTTGATGACACAGATTGCCCGTTCCGACATTCAATCCTCAATCCTTGATGCCGTGGACAAGGGCTTTGAAGAGCAGATTGCCTTTCTGCAGAAAGTCGTCCGCGCCCCTTCCCTGCGCGGGGATGAGGCCGAAGCCCAAGGTTTAGTATCTTCTGCACTTCGTGACCGCGGCTATGAGGTTTCAGAGTTCGAGATCGATACCGATCAAATCGGCCAACATCCGGCGTATTCGCCGACCACCTTTGATCACTCCGGCATCTTCAATGTGGTAGGCATCAAAACTCCTGAATCCGCACATGGGCGCTCACTTGCACTGAACTCCCACATCGATGTGGTTCCAACTGCAGATCCGTCCTTGTGGCAACACGACCCCTTTTCTGGACACAGAGATGGTGATTGGCTTTATGGCCGCGGCGCAGGAGATATGAAAGCAGGTCTGAGCGCCAACATCTTCGCTCTGGATGCAATTGCCGCCGCAGGCTTGAAATTGACGGCTCCCGTGCAAATTCAGTCAGTGCTCGATGAAGAAGTAACAGGAAATGGCGCTGCTGAAATGATCCACAGAGGGCAAATCGCGGACGCCGTCCTGATCCCGGAGCCAACCGATGAGCAACTGGTTTCAGCCAATTCTGGCGTTATCAAATTCCGGATTTCCGTTGAAGGGGTTCCCGCCCACCCGCGCGACCCCGAGAGTGGCCTTAGCGCCATTGATGCCGCGATCCAGATCATTGCTGGCCTCAAACAACTTGAAACCGAATGGAACAATGAAAAACACGCGCACTCCGGTTTTGAAGATTTAAGCAACCCGGCAAGCTTGAATATCGGGACCATTTCGGGCGGAGAGTGGCCTGCCTCCGTTCCGTGCGCTTGCGTCTTTGAAGGGCGGATCGGCTTTTACCCCGGCGATAACACCAAAGCCCGAGCCAAGGCTTTCGAGACTCATCTGCAAGCACTTTGCGACGCTGATCCGCGTCTGAAACGGGCAAACCCGCAGCTGGAATGGGTTGGTGTCATGCAATCCGGTTATCGGCTGGAAGAAACAGCAGCTGCCGGGACCATTCTACAGGATGCCCATTACGCGGTCTCCGGCGCCTTGCTCCAAAGATATGTGATGGCCTGTTATCTGGATGGCGCCCTCTTCGCCAATCATGCGAACCGTCCAGCATTGACCTACGGGCCATTTGCCGAAAATATCCACGGCATTGATGAGCGCGTGAGTTTGTCGTCTCTCAAACGGGTCACTCAGACGATTGCCCTTTTTGCCGCCAACTGGTGCGGGATTGAACCGGCCTGAGTTGGAGACAAATATGCAGGCCTTCCCGCCGGTTGATACTTTGCCACCGCATTGTCATGAGACAGCCCTATGGTCTTTCGCCGAAACCATGTGGTAAACGCATTGCCAACCTTATAGCGGTGCGTGTTTGCACCTTTGAAACTTGAAAATTCAGGAATTTTGAAATGCGCGTTGCAATGATTGGAACCGGATATGTTGGCCTTGTCTCCGGTGCCTGTTTCGCTGATTTCGGTCACACGGTTACGTGTATCGATAAGGCGAAGGACAAAATCGACGCGCTAAACGCCGGTGAAATTCCGATCTATGAGCCGGGTCTTCAACAACTTGTTGCAAAAAACGTCGATGAAGACAGGCTTTATTTCACCACTGAAGCTGAAGAAGCGGTCCGCAATGCTGATGCGGTCTTCATTGCTGTGGGAACACCAACCCGGCGCGGCGACGGTCATGCAGACCTCACCTATGTCTATCAAGCAGCCGAAGAAATCGCGCATCTGATTGAAGGCTTTACGGTCATTGTCACCAAATCGACAGTTCCCGTGGGAACAGGTGACGAAGTAGAGGCCATCATTGCCAAGGCGAATCCGCAAGCTAATTTCGCCGTTGTTTCCAACCCGGAATTTTTGCGCGAAGGGGCTGCTATCAACGACTTCAAACGCCCGGATCGGGTTGTCGTTGGCACAGAGAACGAAGAAGCCGTGAAGGTGATGCGTGAGCTTTACCGTCCGCTCTACCTCAATGAAACTCCTATCCTTGTTACAAAACGTCGAACATCCGAGCTCATCAAATATGCTGCTAATGCGTTCCTGGCGGTGAAGATCACTTTCATCAACGAGATTGCCGATCTTTGTGAAAAGGTTGGAGGCAACGTTCAGGAAGTCTCGCGTGGGATCGGCCTCGACAATCGTATTGGCGGTAAATTCCTTCACGCGGGGCCGGGTTATGGCGGGTCCTGCTTTCCAAAGGATACATTGGCGCTTTCCAAAATCGGCGCTGATGCCGACGTTGATCTGCAGATCGTCAACTCTGTCATTGAAGTGAACAATCGGCGGAAGTCCAAAATGGCCGACAAGGTCATTGAATTCATGGGCGGTGACGTTTCTGGAAAGACAATCGCACTGCTTGGTTTGGCCTTCAAGCCCAACACCGATGATATGCGGGACGCACCTTCCATCGACATTGTCGCCCGCCTGCAGGAGGCTGGTGCAAGCATTCGTGCGTTTGACCCAGCCAGCATGAAGGAAGCCGAGCATGCGATGACGAATGTGCTCTTCTGCGATGGCCCTTATCACGCCATCGAAAACGCTGATGCAGTCGTTATTGTTACCGAGTGGGACCAGTTTCGGGCCCTCGACCTCGACAGGGTTCACAAGCTGTTGAAAACTCCAAAGGTCATCGACCTCCGCAATATCTACGATACCGACTATATGCTTAAGCGTGGCTTCACCTATATCAGCGTTGGACGCGCCTACTAAGGTACGCCTAGGCCACTGATGCCGTTTCGTAAGTTTTAACAATATTTTAGATAAACCAGCCCACCCCCACATTTACCTTGGGGTGGGACTTGATAAATTTACAATTTTTAATACACAAGCGAGCAAACTTCGCCTATTTACCCTTTGTAAACTATTCATTCGCACTGCCAATCAGTGCCGGTGTATAACATTCAAAGACACAACCGGGCGCGGGCACACTCAGAAACATGTCAGACGACTATTTGACATATGAAAAGAAAGTTCCTGACCACAAACCAAGTGGCCGGTTCATCGAACTGTGGGCACCAGCTCCAGGTTCAGCAGACGTATTTTCCGGCACTTCATTTGGGAGCGGAAGCAACCTTCCCTCCAAGACCGGGAACAGGATTAAACGCGCGATCGACATCACTGGCGCACTTGCAGGCTTGGCTCTGTTGGCACCGTTGCTTCTCGGGATCGCCCTGCTGATCAGAGTGACCAGCCGAGGCCCCGCATTGTTCGTCCAGAAACGTTACGGGTTAGACGGGCAGCTGTTCCAGATTTACAAATTCCGCTCGATGTATCTGGAGACGTGCGACCCCAGTGGACGCCAACAGACCATTGCGGGGGACACGCGTGTAACTCCTATTGGGCGTTTTCTACGCCGCACCAATTTTGATGAACTGCCACAGCTTCTGAATGTCCTGAAAGGAGATATGTCACTTGTAGGCCCGCGGCCTCATGTGCCGGGAATGCTGGCCGCCGGCGTTCCTTACGAAGACTTTGATTCCCGCTACATGCTGAGGCACAATGTGCGCCCGGGCATCACCGGACTGGCACAAGTCGAAGGTTGGCGTGGTGAAACCAAAGAATGGCGAGCCGCCAAAATGCGCCTTGAATACGACCTGGAATACGTTAGGAACCATAGCGTTTCGGTCGATCTGAAAATCTTGGCGAAAACCATAGCAACCGAGTTTTTTGGCGGAACCGGCAACTGATTTTCAGATTTCGGTGTCAACGCGCCTTCAACAAACGCGCCATCCGCTCAACTGATAATTCATAACCTTGCGTCCCAAAGCCCGCGATCACCCCTTCAGCACGTGCCGACACGTATGAGTGATGACGAAAGGTCTCACGCGCATGAATGTTTGAGATGTGCACCTCAAGGACTGGTCCTTCAAACATATTCAATGCATCAAGGATCGCGACCGAGGTATGCGAGTAGGCAGCCGGATTAATAATAATCCCGGCAGCCTCCTGACGGGCCCGATGGATTGTATCGATTATTTCATGCTCTGCGTTGCTCTGGAAAAAGTGCACGACCAGACCATGATCGGACGCCAGAGAAGTGCATTTGCTTTCAACGTCAGCAAGTGTTTCCGCGCCATAGATCTCAGGCTGCCGCAAGCCAAGCAGGTTCAAATTCGGTCCATTGATTACGAAGACTGTGTTGCCCATGGTCGGCCTGTTCGTCCTAGTTTGTATTCCGGTGTCTTAGATGCTGTTATACCTGCTTCCAGCATAAAGCATTGATTTTTTTTGGCCTAAATTTTCCATTTCCGCTTCGGAAAGCGATCACTCTTTTAGGTAACGTTAACCATAATCCTTAATCTTTCGGGTCAGCCAAAAAAGTCTGAAGGATGGCATTGAAGATGGTCAAAGTGCGTAAATCTCTCACGAGCCTAGATGAGTTTCTGGCGGCTATCGACGGGTATGAGCATCTGGACAGTCAGGTTCTGATCGCATTCCTTCTGGAACACTACACACTAGACTTGGATCTGATACCGGAATTCGTTGCCAAACTTACGCAACTGACCTCTGCTACCCCGGCCCTCGCCGAACACCAAAGCATTGCAGCCTGATAAGGTTCTCTTTTTCAGGTGAATTGAAAAGCGTTAGCCAGCTGGCGCTTCGGATTTTTTCTCATCAGGATTCCCGCCCGGACCGCCTTGCCAGATTTTCTGACGATTGCGGATCTCACGCGGAGCGGGACCGAAATACGTGCCTGTCTTGATGAAATCTCTCGGCTGCAGGATCACGCTCGAAACCCGTTGATAAAGCGCCTTGGCGGAGATCGGCTTTGAGAGAAGCTCATGCACGCCAAGGCGCCGCGCTTCCACGATCCGGCTTCTCTCGGTGTGAGCGGTCACCATAATAATCGGAATATACGCAAACGGATTGTTGGGGCTGCGGATCATGCGCACCATGTCGGCCCCGTCCAGAATTGGCATGACCCAATCCAGGATAAGAATATCGGGATTTGCGCGGTCCATCGCCTCAAGACCGGATGCACCATCTTCTGCCTCAACTATTCGGCGTGCGCCAAATCCCTGAAGCATCGTACGAATGATCGTACGCATGTATGCACTGTCTTCCACCAACAAAAATGTCAGCGAGGCCAAGTCCAAGCTCACAAATCCCTCCTTGTTTCTTCTAATTAGTGACATAGAATTCTGAAGAGAGGGTTAGAATTTAGAGACGACTTGATTGTTACTTTTACGTATTATTCCAGTTATACTTCACCACCCAAGCAGTCAATGAATACACAAGCCACCTGAATTTGCCGCATTAATAAACCATCAAAGATGAAACAAACAGTAAATCGTTGCCACGCCATTTTTAACAATGACCAAGCGGCGACCTTGCCCGGTTACAATGAGCATCTTCTTTATTGAGACGTGTCGATGGACTTCACTCAGCGCAGAATTGCAAACTCGCTGTTACATTCAGAAATGAATTATTGACCGCTCTAATGACAAAATTTTTTCCTACAGGTCGTCGTCCTGCAAAATACGCCACTTTGCCCCTTCAAGGTCATCATATTGACCGGACTTCAGCGACCACAAAAACGCGACCAGACCCAAAAGGCCGAGCAGCAGGGCGATGGGGATGAGATAAAGCAAGACTTCCATTTTGAACTACCCAAGCAGCGGCCCTTACGGCCTGTCATCCTATATTAATAGCAGAGTTAGTTGCTTTACCCCAGCGCAACCGTAAGGCGTTGGCCGTGACGGCAACTGACGACAGGGACATTGCGACAGCTGCTACAAGCGGTGTAACAAAGCCCGCCACAGCAATTGGTACGGCAATCACATTGTAGATCGCCGAGATCCAGAGGTTTTGCTCAATGGCCCGCCGGGCCCGGATGGAGATATCAAGTGCATCCGCCACCGGCGCCAGATTGTCGCTCAAAAACACTGCATCTGCAGCTGCCTGACTCAGGTGGACCGCTGTTACCGGTGACAGGGACACATAGGCACCAGCCAAAGCCGGCGCATCGTTGAGCCCGTCCCCAACCATCAACACTTTCCGTCCCTGATCTTTCAACTCCTGCAACCGAGCTATCTTGTCCGCTGGCTTGGCTTCACCCTTCCAGGTTGCGATTCCGAGTTCATCTGCTACGGCTGCGACCGCGCCAACCTGATCGCCGGACAGGATTTCGAGGTCGTACCCGCGAGACTTCAGAGTGCTGATCACGCGCTGGGCATCTGGGCGCAGTTGCTGGCGAAGCGGCAGAAGCCGAATATCGTCTCCATACCGAACCCCAAGCAGTGATGCACCGGGATATCTGGCCAACACCTCCTCGCGTTGCTCGGAACTCGCACCGCAGAAAGAAGCGCTGCCCAAGCGCAAGACCTTGCCGTCTGCACTTGTTTCAATGCCGGAGCCCGAAACCTCCGTCACACCATCAAGCGGCACCAAGGCATTGGTCGCCTTGACCATGGCTTGCGACAAGGGATGACGGCTTGAAAGCGCCAGACGCCCCGCCAAAACCAAGGTCGGGTCCTTTAAGGAAAGCTCGGTGCAGAACGCAGCTTCGGCAGAGGTTAGTGTGCCGGTCTTGTCAAATACAATCGTATCGGCATCCGAAAACCGCTCAATGGCATCGCCCGCGTTCAAGAGAATACCAGAGCGGAACAACTGACCTGATGCGACCACCTGAACAGCAGGTACGGCTAGCCCGAGAGCACAAGGACAGGTAATGATCAAAACCGAGATCGCGATGACCAAGGACGGCTGCCAGCCAAGCCCCCACAGCGTCCAGCCGATGAATGTGACTGCCGCTGCGGTGTGAACCAAGGGGGCATACATTTGGGCGGCCCGATCGGCGATACGGACATAAAGGGACTTTGCTTGCGCGGCTGTTTCCAGCAAGCGATTGACTTCATCAAGCAGGGTCGCGCCGCTTTCCGCCGACACACGGACCTTGAGCGGACCATCCCCATTGACAGTTCCGGCATAGACCTGCTCCCCGGCCCGGACCGGTACAAGTACACTTTCCCCCGTAACAAGGCTTTGATCGATTTCGGATTGCCCGTCTTCCACGAGACCGTCGACCGGCACGCGGTCACCAGCGGCCACCAACACTAGGTCACCGGTCACGATCTTTGATAGCGGAACCTCGCGGACAAGACCATCTTCTCCAATGCGAGCTGCAACTTCGGCCTTCAGGGCTGCAATGTTCTCGGCAAGGGAGCGGGTTTTACCGCGCATGCTGTGATCGAGATAACGCCCCACCAACAGGAAAAACAGCAACATGACCGCTGATTCAAAATAGGCGTGCGGGTGATGCTGGAGCGTTTGAACGACAGAAAGTGCTACGGCGAGACTGACGCCGATCGTAATCGGCACATCCATATTCAGTCGACCCGCCCGAATGGCGCGAAACGCGCTATAGGCGAACGGACGGCCTGCGTAGACGACGGTGGGCAAGGCGATTAGCGCCGATACCCAATGAAAGAGGTCACGCGTAATCGGCGTAATATCGGTTGCGTTGCCGGACCATACAGACACAGACAACAGCATGATATTCATGCTAGCAAAACCGGACACCGCCATTGCACGGAGCAACTGCTTGCCGGTCTTGTCTTGCGTTTCACGGGCACTTGCCGGGTCAAACGGATGGGCTTTGTATCCCAATCGGTCCAACTCATCGACGATATCATCAGCGCCGGTTGCCGTTTGATCCCAATCGACGGCCAAACGGCGCGATGTCAGATTGACCCGTGCATTTCGGATACCCGGCAAGCGGGACAAGCCGCGCTCTATTTCGCCCATACAGGCGGCGCAAGTAATCCCTTCAACAGCCAGGTCCATATGGGAACTGCCGTCTTCAGCCGGTGTGATAAACGCATCCCAGTCGCGCATGTGCACCGTCATAACACGCCCTACTTTGCCAGATAAACACGGTTTTGCGACCGGAACACACGCTCAGAACCTAAATTGCCTTCCAATGTGAGGGTCCAGTTCCCAGCCTCCAAATCAGACACATTGCCGACATAGGTGCCTGCACCGGCTTCCTCCAATGCGACAACCTTGTCGAGGGTTTCCGTCGCCGGTCTTTGCAGGTTTGCGCTAAACGCGAGGCCGGAAATTGCCCGGCCATTTTTATCCAGCGCCGTCACGGTGACTTCGGCCGCCCCGTCGGCAGCGCGAGTCACATGCGTGGCAACATCCCACCCGAGCGCGGCTTGCGCCTTGGCGGCGGCAATGTCCTCGTTATAAGCCTGCCCTGCCTTATAGGAGCTTTCCACGGCAACGCCGGGGAAAGTGCCCAGCGCGTAATAGAGAAACACACCATTTGCAGCGAAGATGACGCCGAAAAAGGCCAGAATGTAAGCAAGAACCCTTTTGCCAGTCAGCGGCTTAGGTGTGTTTCCGACTGAATGTGTCATCGTCATTTCAAACTCCTGGCAAATAAACTGGCCACTGGTTGGCCCTGATTTGCGTCGTGAAATTTTGCTCATTGGGGAGCGGGTTATCCCGCTCCCATTTCGCCCTTATGGCGCTTTGAAGAAGTCATCCTCAGTCACCACTTCGCCCATGACCGATTCAGTGATGCGGAAGGTAACGGGTGTGCTCTTTTCCATCTTCACACCTGGAGGTGATGTCACGAGGATACGAACCTCTCGGGTGGTGTCCGGTCCAACTTCGATAATCGGACGGTCAGCAAACACGGCCTCCACACCAATGGCTTCAACCTTGGTGCGGGGCGGCATTCCTTCCACGTGCAGCACAAAATCCCGTGGGTGTTGCCGTTTGTTCGACAGACGAATGGTATAGCCGTTGCGAACGGTTCCATCGCTTTGCAAGACAAAGACGGGGTTGCGGTCGTGCAGGACACTGATGCCAGCGAAATCGCGGGTCAAAAGTGCGGTCAGCATGATGGCCCCGACAAGAACGATTACACCTGCATAGATAATCGTGCGGGCCCGCACGATCTGATAGATCGGCTCCTTGCCTTCGACCCGGCGCTCAATGTTTTCATCTGTGTCATAAGCAATCAGGCCAGTTGGTTTACCGACCTTGGTCATGATGTTGTCACAGGCGTCGATACACAGGCCGCACTGGATGCAATCCAATTGCGCGCCCTTGCGGATGTCGACCCCGGTCGGGCACACCTGAAAGCACTGATGACAATCAATACAGTCACCAGCTGGCAAACCTTTCAGCTCAAGCGCCTTGTTTTGCTTCAGCGACCCGCGCGGCTCCCCACGATCCCAACGGTAGGTCACATTAAGTGCCTTTTCGTCGGTCAGTGCGGCCTGAATGCGCGGCCATGGGCACATATAAATGCACACTTGTTCACGCATGAACCCTGCAAGCAGGTAGGTTGTCGACGTCAGAATGGCGATCCAGATATAGGCCGCCATCGGCGCCTGAAATGTCGCCAACTGATAGACCAGTGTTGGCGCATCGTTGAAGTAGAGAACCCATGCTCCACCGGTCCACCAGGCAATCATGATCCAGAAGAAGTGCTTGGTGGCACGCTTTGCAACCTTGCTTGCAGTCCACCGTGCATTGTCGAGTGCGATCCGATCCCGGCGATCACCTTCGACCTTGCGTTCCACCCAGAGGAACAAATCTGTCCAGACGGTCTGTGGGCACAGGTAACCACACCACAATCGGCCCGCGATTGCGTTCATCAAGAACAGGGCAACGGCAGCGATAATCAAAAGACCGGTCAGGTAATAGACTTCCTGCGGCCAGATTTCGATGAAGAAAAAGTAACCCCGGCGCCCTTCCATGTCGACGAGCACTGCCTGATCCGGGGCATTCGGGCCTCGGTCAAAACGAATGAAGGGCAGGAAATAGTAGATCCCGAGTGTGATGAACAGCAGGGTCCATTTGATCCTGCGAAACAGCCCATGGGTTGCCATGGGGTAGATCTTTTTTGCTGATGCAAACCACTCTTCCGAGTGTTCAGCAGTCTCGGCTTCGGTTTTGGAAACCATGCCGCCGTCCTTTTCTCTGGCGGATCCTGCCCCAAAAGGATCCTGAACCACACCCGAACCGGTCTCCTTCCCCGCTTCAGGCAATACTTTCAATGCAAGTGATACGGTCGCTTTAGCCGATATGCATTGCGCCGGATCAAATCAGCGCCAGGAGATTGAATTTCCCGGCGCTGGTTCATCTTTACTGACCACCACCAAAGGAGTGGACATAGACCGTCAAGGATTTGATGGTCGCCGGATCAAGACGTGCTTCCCAGCCCGGCATGACACCGTTGCGCGGGTTCTTGATCTGCGCGGTGATCGCATCAAGGGTTTTGCCATAGAGATAGTTGGCTGAAACCAGGCTAGGTGCGCCAACATCCTGAATGCCTTTCAGGTCGTCGCCATGACAGGCTGCACAGTTATCGACATAGAGCGTCTCGCCCGCAGCCAGATCGACACCTTCCTTCGGCTCAAGACCTGCCTTTGCAGCCACGAAGCTCGCGACTTGGTCGATCTCTTCGCGTGACAGAAGTTCATCACGGCCAAAGGCCGGCATGTCGCCAATACGGGTGTCGTCATAGTCGTTATGGCGAATACCGTATTGCAGCGTCGTGTGGATGGCATCGAGTGTTCCGCCCCAAATCCAGGTGTCATCCTGAAGGTTTGGATAGCCCTCAAAGCCGGTTGCGCCTGTGCCATGACATGGTGCGCAGTTGTCACCAAAGGCCGCCTGACCATTTGCTAGCGCAAACTCCAGCAGGCTTTGGTCGGCCTTGATCTCCTCAAGCGGTGTTGCGACGATCTTGTCGGCAAAGCCGGACCGGGCATCAATGCCGGCCTGATAGGCGGCCAAAGCATCTGCACGCTGGCTGTTGCCCAGAACACCTGAAGTGTAACTGCTGACCAGTGGCCAAGACGGGTAGAGAACCCAATAACCAATGGCCCAGGCAATGCAGAGGTAGAAACTGTACAACCACCATCTTGGAAGCGGATTGTTGAGTTCCTTCAGGCCGTCCCACTCGTGACCGGTGGTTTCGACCCCGGAAACCTGGTCGATTTCTTTATTGTGACTGTCAGCCATGGATCAATCCTCCCGAAACGGGATCTGAGACGCATCGTCAAACTTTTCGCGGTTTTTCGGCCAAAGCGCATAGGCCAGAACGATGCTGAAAAGGATCACGAAGTAGATGAGGCCCCAGGTTTGCGCGAACCCTGCAACAGCCATGTATGTCTCGTTCATAACCACCTACCTCAAGTTTGCCTTGTTGTCGTAGATCGAGAAATCGACGAGCGTTCCGAGCATCTGGAGATAGGCCACAAGGGCATCCATCTCGGTGACTTCTCTCGGGTTACCGTCGTAATCGCGCACTGCGATCCCCGGCCAACGCTCTTCGAATTCATAGGCAGCATCCGTGTCAGGCATGGCCTGCCCCATCAGGTCGGATGCAGCAGCGTCGATCTGCTCTTGTGTGTAAGGAACACCGACAATCGCGTTTGCTTTCAAGGTTGCTGAAATTTCACGCGTATCCAGACGGGTCTCCGCAAGGAACGGATATCCCGGCATGATGGATGTCGGCACGACAGACCGTGGATCGATCAAGTGCTCAACATGCCAGTCGTCAGAGTATTTTCCTCCGACCCGCGCCAGATCCGGACCCGTCCGCTTTGACCCCCACTGGAACGGGTGGTCGTACATGGATTCCGCCGCCAGCGAGAAGTGACCATAGCGCTCCAGTTCATCGCGCATTGGACGAACCATCTGGGAGTGACAGGTGTAGCACCCTTCCCGGATGTAGATCTCGCGACCAGCCATCTCCAGCGGTGTATAGGGTCGCATGCCTTCGGTTTTTTCGATCGTGCTCTTCAGATAGTACAGTGGAGCGATTTCCACGAGGCCGCCGATGGCGACCATGACGAGGATCCCTACGAGAAGAACGATAGAGTTCTTCTCGAAGATTTCGTGTTTTGCCCAAACAGACATTCTTATTCTCCCCTTATTCGGCAGCAGCCAGGGAGCCGGCAGGCATGGTGTCAGCTTCTTCAGCTTCTCCATGACGAACCGTCATCCAAAGGTTGTAAGCCATGATCAGGGAGCCGAGGACGAACAGCGCGCCACCCAATGCCCGGATCACATAGAACGGATACATCGCATCAACGGTTTCGATGAAGGAGTACTCCAGGAAGCCCAGCGCATCGTATGCACGCCACATCAGACCCTGCATGATACCGGAGACCCACATCGCGGTGATGTAGAGAACGATACCCAGAGTGGACAGCCAGAAGTGCCAGTTCACCAGCTTCAGCGAATAGAGCTGCTTCTTGTTCCACAACCACGGGATCAGGCAGTAAAGAGCTCCGAAGGAGATGTAGCCAACCCAGCCCAAGGCACCGGAGTGAACGTGACCAATGGTCCAGTCCGTGTAGTGCGACAGGGAGTTGACAGCCCGCAAGCTCATCAGCGGGCCTTCGAAGGTGGACATGCCGTAGAAGGCAACCGAGACCACCATCATCCGCAAAACCGGATCAGTCCGCAGCTTGTCCCATGCCCCTGACAGGGTCATTAGACCGTTGATCATGCCACCCCAGGACGGCATCCAGAGGATGATGGAGAAGGTTGCGCCCAGCGTGGATGCCCATTGTGGCAGAGCCGTGTAGTGCAAGTGGTGCGGACCAGCCCAGATGTAGATGAAGATCAGCGCCCAAAAGTGCACGATGGACAAGCGGTAAGAGTAAACAGGCCGGTCAGCGCGCTTGGGAACGAAGTAGTACATGATGGCCAGGAAGCCAGCGGTCAGGAAGAAGCCCACCGCGTTGTGGCCGTACCACCACTGAACCATGGCATCTTGAACACCAGACCAGACAATGACCGACTGGGTCGAGTAGATCGACACCGGAATGGTCAGGTTGTTGGTGATGTGCAGCATGGCAACAGTGACGATGAACGCCAGATAGAACCAGTTTGCCACGTAGATGTGCGGCTCTTTCCGCTTCCACAGTGTACCGAGGAACAGCATCAGGTAAGCGACCCAAACAATCGTCAGCCAAAGGTCAGCATACCATTCCGGCTCGGCATATTCCTTGCCCTGTGTCGCGCCCAGCAGATAGCCGGTGCCTGCAATCACGATAAAGGCGTTGTAACCGAGAACCACGAACCAGGGCAGGATGCCGCCCGGCATGCGCGCGCGGCAGGTCCGCTGCACAACATACATGGACGTTGCCAGAAGCACGTTGCCGCCAAACGCAAAAATCACCGCTGAGGTGTGCAGCGGACGCATACGGCCGAAATTGGTCCAGGGAAGATCAAAGTTCAATGCGGGCCAAGCCAGCTGACTGGCAATGATCAGCCCGACGAGGAAACCGGCGATACCCCAGAACATCGCAGCCACAGAAGCAAACTTGATCGGGCCGATGTTGTAATTCGGCTTTCCGTCAATCTCCTGCGGGATCTGCTGATTGTCCCCCTCGAAATAGTTTTTGAAGATGTAAAACACACCGCCAGCAGCGAACAACGCTCCCAGACCGGTGTGAAATGCCATCACTTGATCGAATGTTTTGCCTGCGATGATCAGGCATCCGAATGCGATTACGGCGAGGAAAAGAGCAAAGAAGCCCTCTTCCATGGTAAGCATTCTGGCATGTGAAGTTGCCATTTTTAGCGCCCCAGTTCTTACAATCGTTACAAGGTGCCAACGATATGGAAGACCAAAAGCACGCCACTGGCTGACCCGCGTTGATTCAAATCAAGAATCGGGCAAACCAGCGGGTTTCAGGGGTTTAAATGCAGTTGAGTTGTTTGGTTTTTTGAAAAATTGTCGCAGCTGTCACGCACTGTCCCAATGACAATTCAGGATAGTGACTGACGAGATTCTCGCCCCAATATTACAACCGAAATCCAAGGCAAAAGCAGCGCCATGGAGACGAATCGGAAAATCTGGTGAACCGCGACGTAAATCGGATCAAGGTCCAGCATGAAGGACAAGAGCGTCATGACCTCCAGCCCGCCCGGCGCATAGGCTAGTAGCGCCTGTCCGAATGGTATGTCCATCAAGTAAGACGTGATGGACGCACCCAGTCCTGCAATCAAAACGCCTGCTGCAAAAGCTGCAACGGAAATGCCCGTCAGGCGGACCAGTTCCCGTGGTGTAATGGATTCAAACCGGCTGCCGATCAAAGACCCCAGGAGGATGTAACAGGGTATTTGAAGCTGTTCCGGAAGCCCCATGGCAACATAACCGCTTCCATTGCCAATCATGCTGATCAAAAACGAGCCAACCATCCATCCGGCAGGAACACCGGCCCTGTTGGCAAAAAAACCGCCAACTGCACAAAGAATCAGGCCAATAAGGCTCGTGAGCAGCGGAACGCGTTCCACTGCGTTTGCTGTTTCGGCCGGAAGGCCCGAAGTGCCAACAATGAGCATCGGCAAGAATGCAACGAGGAATAACAGGCGAATTGTCTGCGTCGTTGCGATCCGGCCAAGGTCTGCACCACGTTCGGCGGCGAGTGCCATAACGAAAGACAGCGCGCCGGGAACAGCGCCGTAAAGAGCCGTCTCGGCAGGCCAACGGCCAGCATATCGCAGCACCGCATAGCTTGCACATGCAATTCCAAACACGGTGATTGCCAGAATAGCCAGGGATAGCGGCCATTCAGATGCTCGAAGCAGGAAGTCCGGCTGCACGCCCGAGCCCATGACCAATCCCAGCGCGACAAACACCGCGTTGCGAACAGGGGTTGGCACTCCGATTGAAACACCACCCAAGGTCACCAGAGCCACGGCAACCATTGCTCCGGATAACCATCCTGCGGGTAAACCCAGCCACGTAAACACCGTGCCGCCAAGCCCGCCGACCAAGGCAGTGATACCAAGTTTCACCAGAGACTTTTTGAATGTAATGCCCATCTGGACTGCCTGCTCCTGTTGAAGCACCCGTCCCTTTGGGGGCACTCCTGACGGTTGAGCTAGCTCTCTTTCAAGAGAAAGGCATCATTGATTGAAACAATCAACATATGATCAAGGTCAACGCGTCAATCAGTAACTCCGGGCACATCCGGAACACACGGAGCAGTGAATGGTGTAGGGCCAAGACACTCCAACTCAGCCGCTTTTACGACTTCTGGCATGGCCTCTATGGTCCGAAGCATTTCTTGCAATGCGGACAGATGGTCAATTTTGGCCGCTTCGCCATGTGTATAAAGAATGGCCCAGCGGGCGCAGGCCGCAAGAAGTAAATCCAGAACGCTCACCTCATTGCCCAGCAAAAAGGACCCTTGCTGCTTTTCAATTTCTGCATTCAGGAGCGCAAAGTGCTCATTCACCCGACATCCAAGTGTTGAGACCAGTTCAGACTGCCCCGCCTTGTCCGCGACATATACATGCGGGCGGAAAGAGATACGAAGATCAGACTGAAGCGTGTTGGAGAGGAAAAACAACCACTTCAAATATCGGCCTCGTTCCGGACTGTTTGGTAAGGCACCCAAACACCTGTGCTTTTCGGACAAATGAAGGAGTATGGCCGCCGTTTCAAACAGCGGAGCATCCTGATCCGGGTCGATCAGAACAGGTAACAGCCCTTGCGGGTTGAGCTGCCGATAGGCTTCCGATTTGTGAGCCTGAATGCTCCGGTCGACAGCGTGATAGCGATAAGGCTGATGCAGCAGCTCCAGAGCCATTCTGACCACAAGATTTGCACTGTCCGGCGAGCCATAAAGCTCATAAATCGCCTGCTTTTCCATCGCCCTGCCCCTTTTCAGACCTCCTGTTTGAAAAACCGATTGAGAAAAATCAAGGCAATTGCGGGCAGATCAGTGAAATGTGCGCCAATGAGCAAGATCGACCTTTCCTACGCGATGCGGACGGTTCCGCGTTACACCAGCTATCCGACAGCCCCTCACTTCCATGATGGGCTGAGCGCTGACACCTATGTCAGCTGGCTTGAGGCCCTCGGCCCGAACGATACGTTGTCGCTATACCTTCACGTGCCATATTGCCGGGAAATCTGCCACTATTGCGGTTGCCACACAAAGGCAACGCGCAAGGAAGCACCGCTGGTTGCTTATGCGAAAACGCTCCGCCAAGAGATCGAATTGGCCGCCAATCACCTCACATCTGCAGGCCCTGTGCGGCATATCCATTGGGGCGGCGGCACGCCTAGCCTTCTGCCACATGCCGACCTTTTGCAAATCACCCAAGGCCTTCAGGACAGGTTTCAATTCGCAGCTGATGTCGAGCATGCGATTGAACTTGATCCACGCAATGTCACGCCTGCTCTTGCAGAAACACTGAGCAAAATGGGTGTGAACCGTGCAAGCCTTGGTGTTCAGGATTTCGACCTCACCGTCCAAAAAGCCATTGGCCGGGTTCAGCCTTTTGATCTGGTTGCAAAAGCCGTTGCAGATTTGCGCGCGGTCGGCCTGACCGATCTCAATTTCGACCTGATGTATGGCCTTCCAGAACAGACGCGCGAGACCATTCTCGATACCATCACAAAAACGCTTGAGCTACGCCCCGGAAGGATTGCCTTGTTCGGTTATGCCCATGTACCGTGGATGCGCAAGCACCAAACCTTGATGGACGAAACACGGCTGCCCGATGCAGCTGAACGGCTGGCCATGGCGGATTTGGCCCGCACCGCCCTCCAAGAAGCTGGGTACAAAGCAATCGGTCTGGATCATTTTGCGTTGCCGGAAGACAGCATGGCTCAACAGCTTGAAGCTGGAGACCTGCGCCGTAACTTCCAGGGCTATACGACTGATCAGGGTGAACAGTTGATTGGTTTTGGCGTCTCTTCAATTGGCAAGCTAAGCCAAGGTTATATCCAGAACCTTCCTGACGTGGGCGGTTGGAGACGCAAAATTGAGGCAGGAACCTTGCCCATCGGAAAAGGCTTGGCCCTTTCAACCGACGATCTTTTGCGCGGCCGGATCATCGAGCAGCTGATGACAGACTATCAATGCGACGTTGAAAAGACCTGCGGTGCATTCGGAGTCTGCACATCCTCCTTAAGCTATTGTTTTGATAAGCTATCTGGACTTTCTGATGATGGGCTTGTCCGATTGTCCCGCTCAGGTGATCACGGGTTTCGTGTTGAGATCACGGAACAAGGACAGCCCTATGTTCGCTTGGCTGCAGCGGCCTTCGACGCGTATCTGGGCGAGAGCATGACCTCCGGCAAAGCGCGCCACTCAACGGCTGTTTGAGCCGCCACCCAGCTGTGGAAATGCAGAATAAAAAATAGCCGACACGATGTGCCGGCTTTTTCAGTTGGGGAGGATACCAAAAAGAAAAGTTGGAAGACCGGTCAATGCATGCCGGTCATTTGGCAAAGGCTGCAGACGCGCTTCAAGTGGATTTGGTCTGACCGGTCAATGCGGATAACTCCGCGGCGCTTGAGATCAGATACCACACGGCTCACGGTCTCGATGGTCAATCCGAGATAGTCTGCAATTTCCTGACGCGTCATGTGCAGCTTGAGATCGTAGCCATCATTGGCCTCGTCATCCGGACCGACACAGCCAAGGCCGCCGCGATCTGGAACCAAATACATCAGAAAACTTGCTACCCGCTCAACAGCAGATTTGCGCCCAAGCAAAACCGCATGCTCGTGAAGGATCCGCATCTGGTTTGAAAGGCACTTGGCCAGCTTGCACTGGACTTCGGCAGAGGCCTCAACAAGACGCAGCTCAAGTTCGTGAACCGTTGCTTCCGTCAAGGTTTCTGCTGTGCAGTCATATTCGTCACTGCCCGCAAGGCCGAAGATTTCACCCTGACGCAGAACTTCCACCACCTGACGTCGCCCATCTGGAAGCAGCTTGAAGAGCATGACTGTTCCGGACGCAACTTCAAACAACCTGCGCGCCGAGTCTCCTTCGTAATAGATCACGTCATGCGATGCGTAGGTGGAGGTCTTGGCTCCGAAGTCCGCAAAGGTTTCATCAGACTTCACCCCGGAAGGTCGTACCGGTCTTACACGCCACGCGAGCCGGATCCCGTCTTGGGGTTCAAGATAAGCCATATTTCCCTCCTTGGTCCGGATGGACCGCGCCCGAATGGGCAACATGATGTCAAAAGGCCCGCACCAAGGTTGGGACACCCTCCGCAATCTAAGCTCCGGATCGGTCATGAACCTGAATGCAGCAAATCGCCCCGTCCGACGATTTCGCCTCTTCAATGCAACCACGTTAACCGCATGACATAGATCAATAAATTCGGTCGAATGCGTAAGGCCTACTACTTAGCGGCGTATTGCCTCATGCGACGTCCGAACGCACAATCTCATTGTCTAAGGCAGACGCCTTAGGCGTTATGCAATTGTTTTCGCAGCGTTAGGCTCTGAAATGTTCGGCGAGCGTAGAGTAGGAAATTGGCTTACGAAGGACAGGCAGGTCCGAAAGCTCTTCCGCAATCTGGCGAAGTTGAGTCTTCGATTTTCCAGTGATAACGATCACTCTTGGTGGTGGGCTCGACTCGTTTAGATGGCTCACCACGGCTGTTCCAGCCATACCCGGCAGCCCCAAGTCCACAACGACTGTGTCTGTTGGTACAGGCCGCCCGTCTGACAGAAACTCTTCCGCAGATGCATAAGCTCTCACATCGTGCCCCAACTCATTCAAGAGTATGGTCAACGCGTCACAGACTGCGAAATCATCCTCTATTACGTGAACTGTCAAAAGGGGGGCACTCCGGCTAAGCGCATTCGAAACGCGCTTAAATATAGCCGATAAACTTAAGTAAAGTAGTACGCAGTAACACTATGGGGAGACTGAATTTTGCTAGCGCTTTTCGCTCTCCACCACCAACTTTTTGCTGTCCGACCAGTAAATGACCTACTGCCCCAGCACAATACGGACAAGGTCCGCTGCATTTCGGGCTCCGAGTTTTTCCATGATCCGAGCCCGGTGCACTTCCACAGTTCGCGGGCTAATACCCAACTTGCGTCCAGCTTCCTTGTTCGACGCCCCTTCGGTGATCTCTTGCAGAACTTCCGTTTCTCGGCGGGTCAGCAGGTCCGCCCCCTGAGAACCCTGCTTGGTTTGAGCGGTCGCTCGCCCAGCCCTTGCAGCAATTCCTTCCTCAATACGCTTCACCACGGCTTCGGCGCTAAAAGGTTTCTCTATGAAATCATGCGCTCCGTTGCGAATGGCTTCCACAGCCATCGGAATGTCGCCCTGGCCCGAGATAATGAAAATCGGAGCCGGATAATCTTCCGCATTGAGTGCCCGCAAGATCTCAATCCCTGAACGCCCAGGCATATGAACATCAAGCAAAATACAGGCAGGGTTTTTGCTGCTTGCAGATTCGATAAACTTGTCACCGTCAGAAAACGCTTCGACGGTGAAACCTTCGGTCTCAAAAACAACAGATAGTGCATCACGCACAGCGGGGTCATCATCGACGATGTAAAGCGTCTTGTCCTGTGTCATCTCACCCCTTGACCCTTCTTCAATTCCAAATTCTCAAGCTGAATAATCATGTTCTCAGTTTTATTGCAGCCCCGTTATTGGGAGCCGCAGGACGAATGTTGTTCCGGCGCGCTTCGGGTCTTCCTCTAGGTAAAGATCGCCGCCATGATTTTGCGCGATTGACCGAGAAATCGCCAGCCCCAAACCGAGCCCCTTCCGCTTTCCACCGCTGAAAGCCCGGAACAGTTCCGCCCGCATCTCATCTGGAACACCGGGGCCGGTGTCGGAGATGCGAATATCCATCGTATCGGCGGTAGTATTCTGAGAAAGTTCGACTGTCACACGCTTCTCCGCAGATTTTTCCACAGCTTCCCGTGCATTTCTTACAAGGTTCACCAACACCTGACGGATTTGCACCGGATCGGCATACACTGGCGCAAGATCGGTCGATGCGTTCAGTTCAAAGGAAACTCTGTCATCGCCCACACCTAGCTTGATGAGATCAAAGCACTCTTGAGCGAGCTCGGCGACATTGATCTCTTCCCGCTCCGGTTCTTTTTTCTCCACGAAGTAACGCATTCGCTGGATAATATCTCCAGCACGCTCAACCTCACCCACCGCCTTTTCAATGATTGAAAGGAGTAGTGGGTCCGGATCGTTCACCTGCACCTTTTTGGATACGGTCTGCAGATACAGCATCAAGGCAGTGAGCGGCTGGTTCAATTCATGTGCAATGGCTGCGCCCATTTCGTCCAGCGCACTGATGCGGGTCATATTGACCAATTGTGCCTGGGCTTCTGCAAGCTTGGCTTCAACGGCTTTTCTTTGTCGCAAATCGCGAAGAATGCCGATGAACTGGCGCCCCTCTGCCGTCGCAGCCTCCCCAACCGACAATTCGATTGGAAACTCAGTCCCGTCCTTGTGCCGCCCCTCAACTTCACGGCCGATGCCGATGATCTTGCGTTCGCCGGTCTGAATGTAATGATCGACATAACCATCATGATGCTCAGCGTAGCGACGCGGCATGATGGTACTCACATTCCGACCCAGCAACTCTGACGCCTTGTAACCAAACAGGGTTTCGCAAGCTTCATTAAAGGCCAGCACCTGCCCCTTTTCGTTGATCACAACGATGCCGTCCACAGCCGTTCCAAACACGCTGGCAAGGCGCGCTTCAGAAACCGTTGACGCTATTTCCTGAGCATCGGTGTGATCTTGAGGGTGCATGTCCTCTCCCGTGTGTTCCGTTCAAACCTTTAAGGGTATCTACTTAGAACGGCAAGCCTGCCACGATGCTATCCACGTTGAAGGAATTGGTTGATGCGACCTACCGCTTCTTCCAAATGATCGTGTCGGCGGGCAAAGCAAAGTCTGAGGAAACCCTCCCCTCCGGTCCCAAAGGCTGTTCCCGGCGCAAGGCCGACACCGGTTTCTTTTAAAAGATCAAGCGCAAACTGGCGTGTATCTGCCACACCCTCAACGGCGAAGAAGAAATAGAAAGCACCATCAGGTGCGGCATATTGAACACGGTTGTTTCCGGCAAAACCGTCCAGCAACAGAGCCCGTCCCTTGCGCGCCAATTCAACCTGATCGGACAAGAAGTTTTCGCCCTTGGTCAGGGCCGCAATGGCTCCGCGCTGCGTGAAGGCCGGGACCCCGGAGGTAGAGTATTGAACCAGATTTTCAAACACTTGCCCAAGGCGAGCAGGACCCGCAATCCAGCCCAAACGCCAGCCAGTCATGACCCAGTTTTTTGACATGGTGTTGACGAACAGGACCGGATCATCTGGATCACAAAACTGCAGAAACGATGGCGCTACCCCGTCGTCACCGAAATGAAACAGGCCATAGATTTCGTCAGCAATGATCCAAAGCTTCCGACGCAGAGCCATTTCAAGAACAGCCTTAAGGTCGTCTAGGCTTGCGACCCAACCGGTCGGATTGCACGGTGAATTCAAAAAGATGGCCCGGGTTTTGTCCGTGATCGCGTCTTCCAGCTTGGCCATATCCAGCTGCCAGCCGCTTTCCGCAAAATCCATCGGGACGGCAACTGTTTTCACACCACGCAATTCTGCGGCGGCAGCCATATTTGGCCAGGCTGGAGTTGGAATAACGATCTCGTCGCCACTGCTGGCAACCGCCTGAATGGCCAGCTGAATGGCTTGCATGCCTGATCCGGTTACACAAACCCGCGCCGCCTCAAACGGCACTCCATATGTACGCCGATAATGGATTGCAATCGCCTCGCGCAGCTCCGGCAGTCCGCGCTGATAGGTATAAAAGGTCTCGCCAGCATCCAGAGAGGTTTTTGTTGCCTCACAAATGAAAGCGGGCGTGGGCTGATCGCTTTCTCCTGCCCAAAGAGGGATAAGGTCCGGATGATCTCGCCCGGCATTCACAACTTCAATAATGCCACTTTCCGGGGCTCTACCAGCTTCAACACTTAAACTGGACATCAGGTCGATACTCAACAGCTCGCTCCGCGTCTCTGAATGAAATCTCGTCAGTCTTAACAGGCACTTGGTAATCATCCTGATGGCACGAATGGACAAGCGTTGCCAACTGTGATCGGATTGTCAGCGGTGTTTTTTTGCGTCGGGAAATGATCCAGGACTGCAGCGGGGGCTCAAGCACGACCTGATGATGTACGAGTGGCTTTTTGTTTTTGCGGCGATTGCCTACATTTTTCTGTTGTTTGTGATCGCCAGCTATGGCGACCGTATGTCAGGCGGCTTGCTGCGCGATGGGCGCAGTCGACCCATCATTTATGCTTTGTCGCTTTCCGTTTACTGCACCTCGTGGACCTTTTTCGGCTCAGTCGGCAATGCAAGCCGGACCGGTTTTGAGTTTCTGACGATTTACATCGGACCCTTTTTGGTTTTCGCGCTGGGGTATCCAATCCTGCGCCGAATTATCAGGCTGGCCAAAGCAGAGCGGATCACCTCCATTGCCGACTTTATCGGTGCTCGATATGGAAAAAGCCAATCCGTTGCGGCCGTTGCCACTCTGATCGCTGTGATTGGCATCATCCCCTATATTGCCCTGCAGTTGAAAGCTGTTTCCCAGTCCATCACCGCATTGGTTGGAACACCTGATTTGCCTGCCGTTTTGGCCTTATTCGGCTTCAACGACATTGCCTTCATCATTGCTCTCAGCATGGCTGCTTTTGCGTGGGCCTTTGGCACGCGCCACGTCGATACGACCGAGCACCAGGATGGGCTGATGCTGGCGATTGCCGCCGAAGCTGTGATCAAACTCGCGGCTTTTCTCGCGGTGGGCATTTGGGTGTGTTTCGGCCTCTTCGACAGCCCGGTTGACCTGATCAATGCAATTGGCAATGCGCCTGAGGTCGCTGAGGTCTTTGAACAACCAATCAATACCGGCAACTGGCTGGTGATGATACTCCTGTCCACCTTCGCCGTTCTGCTTCTTCCCCGCCAGTTCCATGTTGCCGTTACGGAAAACAACTCAGAGTCGGAGCTGAAATGTGCCGTCTGGATGTTCCCGCTCTATCTGGTGCTGATCAATCTGTTTGTTGTGCCCATTGCAGCAGCAGGTTTGCTGCGCTTTGGTCAGGATGTAAATCCGGACACATTCGTTCTGGCGCTGCCGGTTGATGCCGGACACCACTGGCTGGCGCTTTTTGCGTTTATCGGCGGACTATCAGCGGCCACCGCGATGGTCATTGTCGCAACCGTGGCGCTTTCCGTCATGATTTCCAATGATATTGTGGTGCCCCTCATCCTGCGTCGTCGACAGGATGGCGAGATCGTTGCCGCCAGTGGCAGCGATATGAGTAGCCACCTTCTCACCATTCGGCGGCTGGCCATTTTCGGCATTTTGTTGCTGGCCTATGCCTATTATCGCGCAGCAGGGGACACGGCGGCTCTCGTCTCCATCGGGCTGCTGTCCTTTGCAGCGATTGCGCAATTTGCACCGCCCTTTATCGGCGCCTTGATCTGGCGCAGGGCAACAGCGCGCGGCGCAATCTGGGGCATGGCCGCGGGTTTTGCCTGCTGGGCCTATACGCTGCTTTTGCCCACATTCGCCGAGTCTCGCATCATATCGGCAACTATTCTTGAGATCGGTCCGTTTGGTATTGCCGCCCTTAAACCGCAGGCCTTGTTTGGCATTGAGGGTGACCCGTTCATCCATGGCACGCTGTGGAGCCTTTTGGTCAACGTTACATTCTTTACCCTCGGCTCGTTTACCCGCGCCCCACATGCGGCTGAGACCTTGCAGGCCAATATTTTTGTGCCAGCAGCCTTCAAGCCGACGCCGAGCTTCCGCTTGTGGCGAACCTCTGCAACGGTGAGTGATTTGCAAGCCACCGTCGCCCGATATCTCGGAGAGGCCAGAACCGAGCGCTCCTTCCAGCGCTATGCTCGGGAAAGGGGTGTTGAGCTTTCGGGAACAGAGCCGGCAGACGTTGGATTGCTCCGCTTTTCCGAGCAACTTCTGGCAAGCGCGATCGGAGCAGCCTCGTCCCGCCTCGTTCTTTCCCTGATGCTCAAACGGCATACCCTATCGACCAAGGGAGCCGTCCGGCTTCTGGACGACGCATCTGCCGCCCTGCAATACAACCGCGATCTACTCCAAACCGCGCTTGATCAGGTGCGTCAGGGCATTGGAGTGTTCGACAAAGACCTCCGCCTGATTTGTTGGAACCGGCAGTTTCGGGAATTGTTGGGCCTACCTGCAGAGTTTGGTCAAGTTGGGATCGCTCTTGACAGTATCATCCGCTTTTCCGCCGAAAATGCCGAATATGGCGAGGGAACGATTGATGAGACGGTCGAGCATCGCATTGACCAGATGGCCAACCGGCACGAGACCTTTCAAGAACGACTGCGCGCAACCGGTACGGTTTTGGAAGTTCGCGTCAGCCCCATGCCGGATGGCGGCATCGTGACCACCTATACCGACATTACCGAACGGGTGATGGCCGAAGAAGCCTTGGCCCGAGCCAATGAAAATCTGGAACGGCGCGTGCGCGAGCGCACGGAAGAGCTGACAGAGGTCAACAAGCAACTTCGCGAAGCAACCCGTGCAGCTGAAGACGCCAATATCGGCAAGACACGCTTCGTTGCAGCTGCCGGTCACGATATTCTGCAGCCACTGAACGCTGCCCGGCTCTATTCCTCGATCCTTGTCAGCAAATTCAGCGAAGGCGAGAACGGTGAACTGGTTCGCAACGTCGAGGCTGCGCTTGAATCCGTTGAAGACATTATTGGCGCGGTTCTCGACATATCTCGGCTGGATACCGGCGCATTGAAGCCTGAATACAGCGCCTTTGCATTGGATGAACTCCTAACGCCTTTGATCCGCGAGTTTGAGCCGATTGCGCGTGAAAAGGGCCTCACCCTCACGATGGTTCCAACCAGTCTGACGGTCCGTTCTGACAGGCGTTTGCTGCGGCGGCTGATCCAGAATCTCGTGTCAAATGCCATCAAATACACGCAAACCGGCAAGGTGCTTGTCGGTGTGCGCAGGAACGGCGATGCCCTGCTTCTGGAAACACATGATACGGGCATGGGCATTCCGCCGCGCCAGCAGAAGCTGATTTTTCTGGAGTTTCAGAGACTTGAAGAAGGCATGCGCGCCGCAAAGGGATTGGGATTGGGTCTTTCTATTGTGGAGCGGATCAGCAACGTGCTCGATCATCCAGTATCCCTTCGCTCCAAGGTTCAGAAAGGCTCCTGTTTTTCGGTTAGAATTCCCACCGCTGAGGCGGTTACGCCGGAAAAACCTGCTCCTGTTGCACCGGCGCCCGTCGGGCAACTTCAAGGTCTGTGCGTAGTCTCAATTGACAATGAGCCGGATATCCTCAATGCCATGCGCCACCTGCTTCAAGGATGGCAATGCGATGTGATTACGGCTCCGGATGATACGGTCGCCCGAGAACTTCTCGACGATGCAGGACTAATTCCGGATATTTTCCTTGCCGATTATCACTTGGACGATGGCACTGGTATTGAGGCGATAGGCCGGTTGCGGGAAACCTACGGTCAGGACATCCCGGCGCTGCTCATTACAGCGGACAGAAGTCGTCCTGTTCGAGCAGAGGCCGAATCCAAGTCCATCAATATTTTGAATAAGCCGCTGAAACCGGCAGCGCTGCGTGCCCATCTTGCCAGATGTAAAACAGCACAAAACGCTGCCGAATAACCGCGGCTAGAAGTTCAGCGTCAGCCCTGAGAGGCTGCCGCTTCCTCTTGATCCGCTCCAAGTTGCCATTGGCCAACTTCGATCCGGGAGGCCGCGATCACAGCCTGCGTGCGGCTCTCTACACCCAGCTTCTGCAAGATCGCAGAGACATGGGCTTTGACCGTGGCCTCGGAGACTGACAGTTCATATGCGATCTGCTTGTTCAAAAGGCCTTCCGACAACATCATCAGAACCCGAACCTGCTGCGGTGTGAGGGTCGAGAGGCGTTTGACCAGATCGCCAACTCCGTCGTCTTCGGCCAGCTCAATTTCCGGCGGCGTCCAGAGATCGCCAGCCATGACTGCGGCGATTGCGTCACGGATCACATCAATTCCGTGGGATTTTGGAATAAAGCCAGACGCGCCAAATTCCATACAGCGACGGATCACTTGCGGATCTTCATTTGCAGAGACGATAACCACCGGAACGCTCGCATGTTGCGCGCGCAGATACATCAATCCGGAAAACCCACGCATGCCCGGCATGGTCAGATCGAGCAAAACCAGATCAGCCTCGCCATTTTCGTCCAACCCCTTGGTTACATCTTCCAGCGCACCGGCTTCCTGAATCTCAGCGCCCTGAAACAACGCCTCCAGCGTCTGTTTCAATGCTCCTCGAAACAGCGGGTGATCATCCGCGATAACAAACCGATAATTGCTTTCAGCCACGCCCCTTAACCTCCCTCACCCGATCAGTGTTCTTGTTGTATCGGTATTTGACCTTACATCAATAGTCTTCCGACAACAGATTTTGGGTGTTTTGATTTTCCTGAAATTATGTTCGCAGACTCGAAAAATCGCAAGCACAGGGGAAAATAATTCCTGTTTGCGTTTCTTACTTAATCAATGTATGCATTAATTATCACTATACTATCCACCCTCCCAAGACTTGCAGAACACCTTCGGCACATGTGAAAGGTGTTGTTTTGCCTTTGCTCTCAAAATGAACATAATTCAGAAACAAATAGAAAATTAAAGCCATTTTTTTCAACAACCTTCCCTTCTTGTTTGGGATATTGCTATTGATTAATTTGGGCCAACAATTATCAGTCAACATAACGTTTCTGATTTACCGTTAGGGCATAGTATAAATAATCACGGAAACAAAGGTCTACTCAAAGTAATGTCGAGATCATTGATAACTCTTTATTCTTTTGTGAACAGATGGGAATGTGACGAGAACGACCATCTCAACGTACAGTTCTATTTTTCCCGCTTTGAGGAAGCCGACCGCCAGTTTCGTCTCACCACTGGCCTGAGTGAAACTCTGGTTGGCGCGCGCCGTGTTCGGCATGTGCGCTATCACAAGGAAATGCGGTGCGGCGACCTGATCACCGTGTCATCATATATTGCCTTTGACGGACCTCATATGCTGACGGTCATCCATCAGATGCACAACGCAACAACGGATGAGCTGACAGCGACTGCTATTGATGGCTATGAGCCTAACAGCAGCTCAGCCAAAGCGCTTCGGACGCGCTTTAAAGATTACAACAGGCCTATTCCGGACGAAGCGACACCGCGCGGGCTTGCGCCAACGCCGACACAATTCCGCTCCTCCATGGATGGGTTGCTGCAAGCGGGAGCAAGCATTTGCTTCAAGGGGACTGTTCTGCCCCGCCACATTGGCACGGACCAAAAGGCAGACGATGGCTTTGCCCTGTCCTGTTTCACCGATGGCGTTGCCCACATATGGGAACAAACTCCCATGACCCACGCCTATTTGACCGAGAATGGCTATGGACGCGTTGCTGCGGAAATGAAACTAACCTGGCTCAGCCCACTGAAGGTCGGTGATGCCGTCGGCGTTGTCAGCGGTGTAACCAGCATGGGGGATAAGGTCTTCACTTTGCGCCATCACCTTTTTGAAACTCGCACACAGCGCATCACTGCGATCTGTGATGTGGTTGCCATGATGATGGATCTGCAAACGCGCAAAGGCGTGGCGCTGCCCTCATTTTCAGAAGAAGGCACAGCCCGTGTTGCGGCTGACTGAGAGCGTATTATCTGGGTAGAACAAACTCGTCGATGCAGGGTGCATGCCGCCCTGAGCGTCCGCTATGGCTAAACACCGACCTATTTTTTGTCGGTGTCTTCAAACTCGGACCGCAGATCCTGCATCAAGCCGAAGAAACGGCGCATCGCGCTTTCGGTGAAGTCCAAAATTTCTTCCAGCTCTTCTTCCTCCTCGGCAAATCTGGAAGATTGTTCCGCAGATTTCGTCTTTTCGTCGTCTGCGCTTTCATCAGCCGATGTCGTCTTGTCGTCAGGTTTTACCGGGGATTGCTCAGCCTCACCAGATGGCTCATCTGAGGTTGTCGGTGCAGAGACAACCGGCGGCTCCACCGAGGCGGACTCCAGATCGTCAATCCGTTCTTCAAGCCGTTCGATTTCAGTGTTCAGGTTCTCAATTTCGGCAAGATAGGCTTCCTCGGCCATCGGCGCTGGCAAGCATCTCCAAGAGCCGTTTGCCTTTTTGCAAAAGCTGACGGTTCCCGCTTCCCTGTCTACACGCAGCACTTCTTCGCCGACTTGCAATAAGAAGAATTGACCACCCGGATTGTCGGGAAGAGCGTTTTCTTTTTGCAGAACAGTTTCGCTGTCGCGGGTCTTTCTGGACTGTTCAGCCGCCTCCGGGGCCACAGTGTCTGATGTTTTTTCCGCACTGTTTGCCGCTTCAGTGACCTTCACAAGAGGTGCGACTGGCGGAACAGGCACAGATGGCCGAGGAACCGGACGCTCACTACGCGCCTCGACCGGATAGACAACACTTCCCCAGGAGACAGTGTTTTGAGAAAAGCCGGCAGCGTGCCCTGCCGTGGCCGCGGTTAGACAGACGCCTGTGATCAAACCAATTGCACAATAGTCCGAACGAAAATTCATAACGGCCAATCTCCTAAGGGTGTTTCCGCGCGGTCGGAGCCTCTCTTGTTTACGTGCCATAATTCCATGGCTAAAGCACGACGCCGCCCAAATTAATTGTCCGTCATGCACAGACGACCCGCCGCGGACGCTTGAAAAACACATGAACGACGGACGTCACCTCCATATCAAAAACTCATGAAGCGCGAGATGGCAACAAAGCTTCCAGCGTCTCAATACGATCTGCTTCGCTTGGCGGTTTGTCCCATCTCAGCCGCGATATTCGGGGAAACCGCATGGCAAGTCCCGATTTGTGGCGGGGAGATCGGTTAAGCCCCTCAAAGGCAACTTCCAGAACCAGCCCAATTTCCTGGGTGTGCTCGACCTCTCGAACAGGACCAAATCGATTGACGGTGTTATTGCGCACAAATCGGTCGATCTGCTGCAGTTCTTCGTCGGTGAAACCGAAATAGGCTTTGCCAACCGGCACCAACTCATCGCCTTCCGCTGTCGCCCGCCAAACGCCGAATGTGTAATCGGAATAAAAGGACGACCGTTTGCCGTGTCCTCGCTGAGCGTACATCAAGATGGCATCGATCAGAAAAGGGTCGCGCTTCCATTTGAACCATTCGCCCTTCGGACGACCGGGAAGATAGGGACTGGCCTTGCGCTTGAGCATCAGACCCTCAACAGCTGATGCATCTGCTTGTCGTAACACACTGGCCGGGTTGGCACGGACCTCTGCCCACCCCTCCCAGTTTTCTGCGTCAATTTGCGGCGACAGGTCCAGTCTTGAACCACCATGCTGCTTAATGACACCTTCCAGCAGAATGCGCCTTTCTGAAAACGGCAGGCTGCGCAAATCCCTCTCGCCGAGAGCAATGATGTCATAGGCCCTGATGGCTGCAGGATAGTCCTTTAACAGTTTTGGCCCGGCCTTCTTTCGATTGAGCCGTTTCTGCAAATCCGAGAAAGGTTGAACAGCGTCACCGCGCTTGATCAGCAGCTCTCCATCCAGAGCCGCATCAAAGGTGAGCGTTTCAAGGACATCGGGAAAGGCGGCGGATATATCTTCACCAGTTCGGCTGTAAAGGCGTTGATGGCGCTCTCCATTTTCATCACAAGCAGAAACCGCCTGAACCCGAATGCCATCCCATTTCCATTCTGCCACAAAATCATCGGGATCGAGGGTCGCCGGATCTTTTTCTGCATCCAGTGGATGGGCCAGCATCACAGGGCGAAAAGGAACCGGATCACTCACATCCGGAGGCCCGGCCTTTCCTTCTATCCACGCGAACAACGCTTCATAGGGCGGTTCCAGTCCGTGCCAGACTTCTTCGATGAGGTTTGGATCAACGCCGCCCATTTTTGCCAGTGCCGTTTTGGCAAGCCGCGCGGAAACACCAACCCTTAGCCCCCCTGTGACAAGTTTCAGAAGAGCCCACCTCCCGGCTTCATCCAATTGATCCAGCCAGGTCTCCAGCAATTCTGGGACCTCTGCCTTTTTCGCCGTCAGCAAGGTTTCGACAACGGCGGACAGTTTCGTCGGCTCTGACTGCGTTTCACCGCCTTCTGTCGCCGAAACCGGCCACATCAGAGAAATTGTCTCGGAGAGATCCCCGACAAAATCATAAGACAAGCCAAACAACACTGGATCAGTTCGCTCCCTGACCAACTGGCGCAACAAGGCAGGCTTTGCATGTTTGAAGCTCAGCCCGCTCGTCAACGCTGCAAGTGCGTAGCCCCGATCCGGGTCTGGAGTTTCTCGAAAATAAGCCCGCAACATCGCCTCCTTAGCCAGACGGCGCGGCTCATAAGACATACGATCCAGCAGATGGGCGAAAGATTGCATGACGAACAGATGACACTGATAAAATGACAGATCTTGACCAGACTACAGCAACTTGATGCACTTTCTTCAAGTTTCAAGATCTACAGTCAGCGGTGAGCTGCCATGCGTGAAGATGCTGGACGTGAGGGCAAAGGACGCTTATACAGGCACAAAATCATACGCATGTCCGCTTTATCCGCTGAAAATGGCGACGGGATCTGCGTCTCCTTTCACGAAAGTACACAATGACCGAAGTGAGTTCCCTCCCGCAGGCCCTGCAGGCCGCGTTGGAGAAAAAGGGTTATGAGACCCTAACCCCTGTTCAGGAAACTATTTTGAAGGAAGCCCCGCCAGAGGCTGACCTTCTCGTCTCCGCGCAAACCGGCTCCGGCAAAACGGTTGCTTTCGGCCTCGCTCTTGCCCCGACCCTGCTCGGCGAAGACGACAACCTTGGACAGGCGAACGCTCCAATTGCACTGGCGATTGCGCCGACCCGCGAGCTGGCACTTCAGGTCAAGGACGAACTCACCTGGCTCTACCGGGAAGCGGGCGCCACGCTAACCTCCTGTGTTGGCGGCATGGACCCACGGACCGAGCGCCGCGCCCTTGATCGCGGAGCGCATATTGTAGTTGGCACACCGGGCCGCTTGCGGGACCATTTGGAACGCGGCGCGCTTGACCTTTCCCAGATCAAAGCCGTTGTCCTTGATGAAGCCGACGAAATGCTCGACATGGGCTTTCGGGAAGATCTGGAATTCATTCTCGACGCAGCGCCGGCAACACGCCGGACCCTGATGTTCTCGGCAACGGTTCCAAAACCGATTGCAGAACTTGCCAAGCGCTTTCAAAAAGATGCGGTTCGCTTGTCGACCATTTCAGCCAAAGATCAGCACGTCGACATTGATTACATCGCGCACCCGGTGGTTTCCAGCGAGCGCGAAAACGCCCTCATCAATGTCCTGCGTTGGCATGAAGCGGAAAAATCCATCATCTTCTGCTCTACACGTGAGGCGGTTAAGCGCCTGACGTCCCGCCTTGCCAATCGTGGCTTTGCTATCGTTTCCCTTTCTGGCGAACTGAGCCAGGAACAGCGCTCTGCTGCCCTCACCGCCATGAAAACCGGCGCTGCGCGGGTGTGTGTGGCAACGGATGTGGCCGCACGCGGCATTGACCTTCCCAACCTTGATCTTGTGATCCATGCGGACCTGCCAACCGGCAAGGCTGCGCTCCTGCACCGTTCCGGACGAACGGGACGTGCTGGCCGCAAAGGCACGAGCGTGTTGATGGTTCCCTTCCCGCGTCGCCGGGCAGCGGAACGCACGTTGAAGTTCGCGGGTGTCAAGGTCACCTGGAAAGGCGCACCGACGGCGGACGACATTCGTGCCAAGGACAAGGAGCGTCTCTTCGAAGCGCCTGTTCTGAACACAGAGTTTGAACCGGAAGACCTGGCCATTGCCCGCGAGCTTATGGAAAAGCACGATCCGGAAAAGCTGGCAGCTGCTTTCGTCAAGCTCTACCAGTCTCGTCTTCCTGCGCCTGAAGAGGTCAGTGAAGCGAGTGAAGAGAACATTCACGGTCGCGATTCCGGCTCTCGTGGTGGCCGTGTTGCGGAAATCCGTGGCAAGTTCGACGAGGGTGTCTGGTTCCGCCTGTCACTTGGCCACAAGCACCGGGCTGATCCACGCTGGCTGCTGCCCATGATCTGCCGCGCCGGGCACGTCACCAAAAAGGAAGTCGGCGCGATCAAGATTTTCCAAACGGAAACCCGCTTTGAAATCTCTGGAGAGCATGCTGAACGATATGCGGCGACGCTGAAGCGCGACGGCACTGGTGAAGACAATGTCACCATCGAACTTCTGGATGCGCGCAAGGGCAAGGTTCCGCCTCCGCCAGCCGGTGAAGGTGGTGACCGCGGTCGCGGAAAACCCCGCCGCAAGGGTGGTGCCCCTGATTACGAAAACATGGGCCGCGAAGACCGCATGGACGGAGACCGTCCACGGCGCGGACGCCCACAAAACGACCGCCCGCGGAAGGTAAAAAGCCGCAAGCGTTTCGGCGAAGAGGATGTGGCACCGAACCATCCAGCCTATGAGCCGCTCGATCCCAAAACGCTGGGTGGGGAGAAGAAGTCAAAGTCCTTCAAAGGGGATGATGAAAAATCCACGGGCCGCGACAAAAAGCCATTTCGCGGCAAGCCGAAACCGGGCAAGCCAGCCGGTGGCAAGAGAAAACCGAAAAAGAACAAGCCGTCCCGGGCTGCCCGCAAGGAAGCACGCGCCAAGAGCTAAGTGATTGAAATAAGGCCGGGAAACCGGCCTTTTTGACGCTTTCAGAGGCGAACTATTCGTTGATGATCATGGCGATGACCCAGTCAACACCGTCCTGAATGAGGTGGTAGTGGCAGGTGAACTCCAGCACGGCTTCCCCGTCTGCGTCTTCCTGTGTCCAATCGAGCGTAATCATCGCTGAATTGCCGTTGATATGGCTTGACGACACCTGAAACTCCGATTGCACCACGCCCTCTTTCTCCAAGGCTGACAAAAGAGTCTCGATGTTGTCCATCAGGTCCTCTTCCTCGGAAAAAACGTGGCCTTCTTCCAACTGCCAAATGGTCACGGGCAGGGCGAAACAATCGCAAATTCTGTCGGCTTCATAGTCGTCAAAACCCGCCTTGTAGTCGTCGAACAGCTGGGCAATGGCGGTTTCAGCCGCAAGTTCCTCTTCGGCTCCCCCGCCATTTGCATGGCCGTTGCCGTTCGCTGCGGGCTGATGATCGTCCGACATTTCAATCTCCTTCACCAACCGGTCGGTCTTACGCATCGTTTGTGTCGAGGATTTCCTCGCCGTCGCCATACCCGATCATATTGAGCGGACGGGCCTTTCGTCCATTCAATTCGCACCAGTGCACAAGAGCTTCTTCTGCGCCATGCGTAACCCAAATCTGCTCTGCCCCTGTTTCCAGGATTGTCCGACAGAGATCATCCCAATCCGCATGATCAGACATGATGAGCGGCAGTTCTGCGCCGCGCTGCCGCGCTCTCGCCCGCACCCGCATCCAGCCCGACGCCATAACCGTTTTCGGATCGCCAAAGCGGCGAGACCAACGGTCCGTCAATTGACCGGGCGGACACATCACCAATTCGCCTGCCAGCTCCTTGCCTCGTTTACCGACAAGTTCGACCGGCCCCAGATCAACACCCTGTGTCTGATAATAGTCGGTCAGTTTTTCCAGCGCCCCGTGCAGGTAAATCGTTCGCTCATATCCAGCGGCACGCAGTTCCGCCATGACCCTTTGCGCCTTCCCAAGCGCATAAGCGCCGACAAGATGCGTCTGGTCCGCGAACATTGCCATTGACCCCAAAAGCTTGGCGATTTCTTCAGATGCGGGTGGGTGACGAAACACCGGCAGGCCAAAGGTCGCCTCCGTCACAAAGGTATCGCAGCGAACAAGCTCAAACGGTGTGCAAGTCGGGTCTTTGTGGCGCTTGTAGTCTCCGGACACCACTGTGCGCCCACTGGCGTTTTCCAAAAGCACCTGCGCCGAGCCGAGAACGTGCCCTGCCGGATAAAGCGAGACTGAGACCGGCCCGAGTGCAAGCGTCTCACCATAGTCCAGCGCCTGAACTTGACCGCAAAAATTCGCACCATATCGGATGGCCATGATGTCCAGCGTTTGCCGGGTTGCCAGCACGGCACCGTGACCTGCACGCGCATGATCTGCGTGACCATGCGTGATGATCGCACGCTCCACCGGGCGCACCGGATCAATATGTGCCTTGGCATCAGGGCAATAGAGCCCCTCTGGCGTGAGGGTCAAAAGGCTGGACATACCCGAAAGCTAATGACTCAAGAGCTTATGTCCAGTGGCTGGACAGACAATCAAGTGTGTGATGTGCTCCGCTCAAATCTCACCAAAAGTAAGAATCAATGTTTCTTGTATTCATTTTTTCATCGATATGTTTTGCAGCAATATTATTTTTCGGTCCGTATGGAATAATTTTCACAACGGTAGCAATCTATATTTTTAAGAAAATAATTCACCCGAACAACATAATCCTAATTAAATACCGAAATCCTGAAACCACCTGCAAGAAAATTGCTATTTTCATAGTAATTACATACGCTATACTTATACCATTCAATTCAATTCTAGAAAGCTCGTCGACACTCTACAGGATCGCTGAAATACAGTATATCAAATTTCCTCATACAAAGGAATTTATGGCGGTATATTCGGACGGCGCTGTCTATTCAGATTATTTCATTTGGCTTCGAGACCGAAGCTTTCTCAGGAATTTATTGTTTTCATTCAATGGATCTGTGTTTTTGACATTCTTAATATTAGTTTATGTTGCAACTATCAAAACTTTTACGATTGTTAGCTCCGATTCATCTAATAAATTTAATAAAAACAGGCTGACCAGCCCAATATTTCTCGCTTTCTTTTTCATCCTTATTCTTATGCTGTCCTCAGATTACATGTATCTATCGAGCAGTCGGGTTGATATTTGGACACCTCTCATTTTGCCTTTGCACATTGCATTTTGGGGGATCTATACCGCTTCGGCTGCTGCGCCAAAACAATGATTAAATGCTCTGCCTTTGGCGCGAACGGAGTATATAAACCTGCAATGGTGCAAAACAAATTCAGACAGATGACTTGGTTCGAGTGCATGCCTTATTTGATGAGAATCCATCGCCTTTTTGGCATCCCAGCCTTAAAACGTTGACCATGGATGGTCGCGTTCTTCCCTCCCGGTTTCATCAATGGTTTGCTTCTCGTGGTTGGTCGCCGCGTCCGCACCAGCTTGCTTTGGTGGATCATCTGTCTCGAGGGGAGTCCACACTCCTGATTGCGCCAACCGGGGCCGGCAAGACACTGGCAGGCTTTCTGCCAAGTTTGGTGGAGCTGGAGGCACGCGCCAAGCTGCCGCCGGGGTCGGCAGGCTCAACCGGCCTGCACACACTTTATATCTCGCCCCTCAAGGCGCTTGCCGTTGATATTGCTCGCAATCTGGAAGCTCCGGTTTCAGAAATGGGCCTTCCGGTCAAACTGGAAACCCGCACCGGCGACACACCAAGCCACAAACGCCAGCGGCAAAAGCGCAATCCACCTGATATTCTTTTGACGACACCGGAACAGATCGCCCTTTTACTATCTGATCCTCAATCCATGGAGATGTTTCGGACGCTGAAAACCGTGGTTCTGGATGAACTCCATGCGCTGGTTACGTCCAAGCGCGGCGATTTGTTGGCGCTCGGGTTGGCGCGTCTTCGCAAGATCTGCCCGAACCTTCGCACTGTCGGACTGTCCGCGACGGTTGCTGAGCCCGATGATCTGCGGGCCTATCTTGTCGGGCAACCGAATGCGGAGACCCGCGTACTTGCAGAAATGGTGCAGATCACAGGTGGGGCGGAACCGGATGTTAGCATTTTGGATACGGAAGAACGGTTGCCATGGTCCGGACATTCATCCCGCCATACGATGGGCGAGATCTACCAGCTGATCAAACAGCATCAGGTGTCGCTGGTCTTTGTGAACACGCGCAGTCAGGCGGAAATGATTTTTCAGGAGCTGTGGCGGATCAACGATGACACGCTGCCGATCGCACTCCATCACGGCTCACTCGACGTTGGACAGCGGCGAAAGGTGGAAGCAGCGATGGCCTCCGGGGCTTTGCGCGCCGTTGTGGCCACCTCTTCCCTCGATATGGGCATCGACTGGGGTGACATTGATCTGGTGATTAATGTCGGCGCACCCAAGGGTGCAAGCCGGCTGGCGCAGCGCATTGGGCGGGCGAACCACCGGATGGACGACCCCTCCAAGGCCATTCTTGTTCCCGCCAATCGATTTGAAGTTCTGGAATGTCAGGCGGCCCTTGCTGCCTCCAAACGCGGCGAACAGGACACCCCTCCCCTACGCAAAGGCGCGCTGGATGTGCTGGCCCAGCATGTACTTGGTCTTGCCTGCGCCGAAGCCCTCGACCCGGTTGCCATTTATGATGAAATCCGAACCTGTGAGACCTACCGGTATCTGACATGGGAGACCTTTGAAAAGGTCTTGAGCTTTGTCGCAACGGGCGGATACGCACTGAAAACCTATGAGCAATACGCCAAGTTGCGAAAGGGCAAGGATGGGCTATGGCGCATCGCCCACCCAAAAATCGCACAACAATACAGGCTGAATGTCGGCACCATAGTCGAAGCCCCAATGCTGAAGGTGCGGCTTGTGCGGTCTAAAGCAGATGGTCGGCGCAGCCCCATCGGGCGCGGCGGCAAGATGCTCGGCGAGATCGAAGAGTGGTTCGTTGAACAACTCGCGCAAGGCGACACATTCCTGTTTGGTGGTGAAGTGCTCAGGTTTGAAGGCCTGCGCGAAAACGAAGCCTTTGCCTCTCGCTCCAAAAGTGACACCCCGATGATCCCGTCCTATCAGGGCGGCAAGTTTCCGCTGTCCACGTATTTGGCGGACAGTGTGCGCGCCATGCTGGCCTCGCCGGAGAGCTGGCGTCACCTGCCCGGCCAGGTTCGTGAGTGGCTGGAACTGCAACAGGCAAAGTCCGAATTGCCGACCCGCGATGGCCTGTTGGTGGAGACCTTTCCCAGAGCCAAGCGTCACTACATGGTATGTTACCCTTTTGAGGGGCGGCTTGCCCATCAAACCCTCGGAATGCTGCTGACCAAACGACTGGAGCGGCTGGGGGCACGGCCGATGGGATTTGTAGCAAATGATTATGCGCTGGCCGTCTGGGGTCTGGGAGACTTGTCGCTTTTGTTCTCAAGCGGGAAAATTGATCTCGATGCGCTTTTTGAAGAGGATATTCTGGGAGATGATCTGGATGCGTGGTTGGCTGAGTCTTCGCTGCTCAAGCGCACCTTTCGCTACTGCGCGGTCATTGCCGGTTTGATTGAGCGACGACATCCGGGGCAGGAAAAGTCCGGACGGCAGGTTACAGTCTCATCCGACCTCATTTATGATGTCCTGCGCTCACATGAGCCAGATCACATCCTGTTGCAGGCCACATGGAACGATGCGGCTGAAGGACTTTTGGATATTTCAAGATTATCTGAGTTGCTTGCACGTATTAAGGGCCGAATCACGCATACTCGCCTTGAGAGAGTTTCGCCTCTGGCTGTGCCAATTATGCTTGAGATTGGCAAGGAGCCGATCTATGGCGAAGCCATCGACGACATATTGGCGGAAGCTGCGGAAGACTTGGTTCTGGAGGCCATGGAATGAGTGCCCTGACATCGCATATGACTGAATTTGCGATTGCGCCTGTCTGCCATGATTTGCAGATCAATGGGGAAACCGTTGGCCTGCATGAAAGCGGAATTCTCTGGTGGCCTGATCAATCCGTTCTCGTTGTTTCAGACCTGCATCTGGAAAAGGCGTCCTCCTATGCGCGGCGTGGATTGATGCTTCCGCCATATGACACCGGCATCACGCTGGAGCGCCTGTCTTCGGCAATTGAAACATTTGATCCGGCTTGTGTTATTTCTTTGGGCGACAGTTTTCATGATCCCGATGGCTCGGACCGCCTGCCTCCGGTCTATCGCGCCATGCTGACATCCCTTCAGCTCAATCGAGAGTGGATCTGGGTCACAGGTAACCACGACCCGATTGCTCCCGTACGTTTGTGCGGGGAAACCGTGGATGAGCTGACCATTGGACCGCTCACCTTTCGCCATGAACCTTTGCAGAAGACGGATCGGAGCGTGATCGCAGGTGAAATCTGCGGGCATCTTCATCCAGCTGCGCGCGTTCGCCGCTATGGCCGCTCCATTCGGCGTTCCTGCTTTGCGACAGACGGTTATCGGCTTGTGATGCCAGCCTTTGGCGCGCTGACCGGCGGACTGAATGTCAACGACACAGCCTTCCACTTGGTGTTCCGGCGTCTCCAGTTTTCCGTCTTCATGCTGGGGAATGACCGGCTCTATCCGTTCTCAGCCTCACGCCTGATCGGCGACTGACCGGAACGGCTGTTTGTTACGCCAATTCAATCAAATTAATGGGTTCTGGCCTTAGTCTTTCTTGAAGATGACGCCCGCAATCCATCCGGTAAAGATCGCCAAAATGACAGCGATGAGCCCGTAAAGCAGGGAATAGTCGCGCGACATTTCAAAGGTGATTTGTTCAAAGCCGGTCTTTGCAACGGAGAGGCTTCCCTCCGTCTGTGACAGCAAGGCACCGTCCTGAAACAGAAGGCTTTTGATCTTGTAGGCCCCGACCGGGATATTGGCCGGAAGGGGCACATTGGTCCGAAACATCGTATCCGTCAGAAACTCAATCGCTTCCTGGCGTTCGGAATAAAGCCCGGCTTCTTCCCGCAGTCGCAGGAAGGCCTGCCGGAAATCATCACGCTCTGACAACGGAACGTCAGACTTACCTGTGACTGCAAGGTTCAGGTGATTGAGACCGATTTGGTATTCATCCAGCAAATCCCGGTTCGCCAAGTCGCCAATCGATGTTGTGGTGGAGATGGCATAGAACGATGGGACATTCAAAAACCGCTCATAATCCCGGTTGACCCAAACACCCAAGAACCGGCCCTTGCGGCGCGTAGTGATATCCTGTGTCGGGCCTTCCACGATAATGGCAAGTTCATATTTGCCGCGACGACTGATGGTATTTGTGTCCCGTGATATCTGGCCGAAGATCACGATTTCCGTGCCGGTAAAGTTCGACTGGATGGAGACCATCTCAGCAGACAGGGCCGTCACCAGTTCTTCTGCGTCCGCCCGAGAGATCAAGCCAAGAGCCGCAATTCCAATCCAAAGAAGCAGCCAGCGCGCACTCATGCCCCAGCCCCCTTGGTGATCGCGATGGAATAAAAGTCCTCAGGTGTCAGCAACAAGTCGACGGCAAACCGCAGGCCGACAGCAAGCACCAAAAGGCCAAGCAACAGCCGGAGTTGATCCCCGCGCAGTTTTTGCCCCATCCGGGCGCCCAGCTGCGCCCCGATCACGCCACCTATCATCAGGGTGAGCGCCAGAACGATGTCAACGGTTTGGGTGGAGGCTGCGTGAAAGATCGTGGCCGCCGCCATCGTAAACATGATCTGGAACAGTGATGTCCCAATCACGATTCCAGTCGGCACCCGCAGCAGGTAAATCAGTGCGGGAACCATCAGGAATCCGCCGCCGATACCAAGAACGGTGCCCAGAAACCCGATGGACGCGCCAAGTCCCAAAACAGGTATCGCGCTCACATAGAGTTTGGATCGGCGAAACCGCACCTTAAAGGGAAGTCCATGGATCCAGTTATGCTGACCGGGGCGCTTCACACTGACAGCAGCTCCGGAATGACGCCGCCGGATGGCGTTGATGGATTCCACCAGCATCAAGGTGCCAACAGTGCCCAAAAATGTCACGTAAGACAGAGAAATGACGACATCAAGTTGGCCGAGTGACTGCAGCAAGTCGAACAGAATAACGCCGAGCAAAGACCCGGTAACACCGCCAGCCAGCAGATAGCTGGCCAGTTTCATGTCAATCGCTTTTCGGCGAATGTATGTCACGACTGCCGATGCGGAAGAAGCGACAACCTGTGTGGTGACAGTGGCAACTGAAACTGCTGGCGGAATTCCCGAAAAAATCAAAAGCGGTGTGAGCAAAAACCCGCCGCCAATGCCGAACAGGCCCGATAAAAAGCCGACCGCTCCCCCCATTCCCAAAATCAGGAATATGTTGACCGGAATTTCGGCTATGGGCAGGTACAATTGCACGATGACTACCGAATAAAAGCGGACGCCACTTGGGCGTCCGATGTCGCGTTGGTTAGGTTAAACTCCCGCGCCTAGGCTGCTGTCAACACTGCTTGGTCATGTTTGACCAACTGTTGCAGTCCTGCCGCGCAGGAGATGGTCAGCCTAGATTGACTGACCATTCAGTTCCTTGATCAACGCTGCGTCGATATCACCGGTTTCCGGAAGCCCAAGGCTTCTCTGGAACGCGCGGACAGCGCTGCGTGTTTGCGGTCCGGTTTGCCCATCTGGCGCGCCTGCATTAAAGCCAAGAGCGTTCAACTTCGTCTGGGCATCGCGGATCATGCCGGAGAAATCGACAACGTTTTCAAGAGTGGATGAAGCATTTGTCGACAAGGACGGGGCCGCAACCCATTCCGGGCTTGTCACGACCTTGTTTGCTGCCGGGTCCGGGGTCTTCACCTTGAAGTTTTCAACGGCCAATCGAGCTGCTGCAAGCTGGGCTTGGTCAAGGCTGTTGGCAACTTCATCCCGTTTTGAGGCTGCATCCCGGTCGCCGCGCTCTGCTGCGATAGCGAACCACTTGTAGCTCTCAATCAGATCTTTTTCGACGCCCATGCCTTGTGCATGGAGAATGCCGAGATTGAACAAGCTGTCCTGCACTCCGTGGGTTGCGGCTTGAGTAAACCAATGACCTGCGGAGGCAAAGTCCGGCCCGCCGTCCTGCCCTTCGGCATAAAGAACAGCGAGATTGTGCATTGCTTTTGCGTTTCCTGCAGACGCTGCCTTTTCATACCAGGCTTTTGCCTTCGGCAGGTCCTTGTCCACCCCGCGACCTTTTTCATAAAGGCTCGCAAGACGGTACTGCGCAGGAGGGAGCCCCTTGTCAGCTGCTATTTGATACCAACGAGCTGCTTCAGAGAGATTGGCCGGAATGCCATTTCCTTCCGTGTATTTCACACCGACAAGGAATGCTGCTTCCGGATTTCCGCCTGCAGCAGCGCTGCGAAGCGCCATCGGACCGATTTGCTCCGGTGGCAAGCTGGCGATCAAATTCGTCGGCTGTGGTTCAGCCATCACATCTGCGGGTGCAGATGCCTGGAAACCTTGCGGAGCCGGAATATTTTCACCAAATCCGGAGGCGATGCCAGCTGGAGGTGCAAAAGCAACATCCGGAGCAGGCTCTGCCGCTGGAGGGGTGATGTCAGCATCTGCTGCGGCCAGCGCCTGAGGTGCATCAGCCACAGATACCTCATCTCCAAATGGAGCTTGTTGTCCTTCAGCCACGATCGGAGGTGCTGTGATCGTTTCCGCACCTTCTTCCATCATTGGCTCAACTGCGCCCGGCGCAACCTCCGTCACATCGGTTTCGTCCAATGTCACGACCGGATTGGCAGGTTCTTCCGCATTGATGGCAACCTGCTCACCAGAAACATCCGAAGATGAGACCAGCTTGAAGACCTGCAATGTGCCAATGGCCAGCAGTATGGCAGCTGCAGCATAGACCAGAGCCTTGCGGCGGCCACTTGTGCCAGTTTCTTCCTCTGCCTGCTCGACTGGACGATCACCGGATAGTACCGGCGCAACATTATCTTGCGGATCGGGTGAAACAGCAGCCGCCTCAGCTTCAGGCGCGTCTTGCTTGCTGCCCTTGCCGCGACCCAGAACCTTGCGGAACCAGCCAGCACGTTCTTTCGTCCGCTCGCCGTCTTCGGCAACCAGACCAAGTCCGGCATCCGGCGCAGAGTGTCCCATACGCTCGGCTTCCGCCGAAGCAGCCTGCGCGGCACGACGGGCAGCGGCAATGAAGTCTGCCTTGCGATCACGACCACCTTCGGATTGCGCAGATTTTTCACGCATCAAGGGGTGACCCGGAATTTTCCAGGACTGCTGAGGATCTTCCTCATGGGTGTCGTCAATCGGGGTCGGCTCCAGGTCCGGTTGCATCGCGGCCTGAGCCTGCATCGGGACATTGGCGACCTGAACAGCCTTATTGCGCTCAAGGTCTTCGAGGCGCTCTGTCAGCGAGCCCAGCACGGATTGGACACCATTAAAGGTGTTTTTCGTCCGCTCTTCACTGCCTTCAGCTGCATCCAGCAAGCGTTTCAGGTCGGCCTGCAGCCCGGAGATTGCCTGATCGTATTCGCCGGTTGCCTGTTCTGTGCCGCCAACCTGAGGCTGCTCTGCGAGCACTTCCTTGGCTGCATTCTTGGCAATGTCAACGACGTCCTTGCGGGTGTCATGCAGCCCCTGCTCAATCCGCTCCAACGCTGTTGCCACTTTTTCCATCTCGCCGGAATGGCTGGTGGCATTTTCCATTTGAGCAGCAAGTGCTGCGACTTTCTCACCGATCTGCTCGATCCGATCTTCACCAAGATCGTCGCCGCCACGAGTTACAGCTTCCGCCAGCTCGTTAATCCGTTCTTCCAGAACACTGGTGGACTGAGGCTCAGCGACTGCGGCCCTCATTGAGCCGATTTCTTCCCGCAGTTTATCGAGATCTGCGGTGGTAACCTCTGAGCGCGGCTCTTCAAGACGGCTGCTCAGTGCATTCATTCGATCATGCAGCTGTGTGAACATCTGCTTGTCGGCGTCAGAAACCGAGAAGTTCTGACTGGCCATGGAGATCGGATGATCGGTTTTCTTTTCGATGACCTCAATCTTATCGGAAATTGCCGCCAGCCGGTTTTCCAATGCGCTAAAGGCAGCCTTGTCTGTCGTGACCGGCGGAATGCGCTCCATGCGTTCAAGGCGATGGATGATATCGTTCAAACGATTATCCATCATGCCGATTTGATCAGCTTGGGCGGTGGACGCACGATCATCGGACATCATGCCAACGATATCTTCCAGACGGCCCTGGAGACGCGAAATTGTCTCCGGCTCCGGCATGCGCTGTTCCATGGCGCTGAGGCGGGTATCGAGCCCGCGCTGTTCGCGAGCCAGAGCTTCCAGATCGTCAAGCCGACCGGAAACAAATTTCATCCGGTCGTCGATACCCTCGACGAGACCGGTCACGTCGATATGCTCAACAAACTGGCGAACTTCGCGCAATTCGGCACGCAGCGGCTCGATTTCGTTGTGGCTCTTGCGATGGAGAAGTTCCTCCATCCGCTCAGAAATACTGCCGATCCGCTCATCGAGGATCAGAAGATGCTCAGAACGCGGAAGCGCGGAAAATGCATCCTCGATCTCATTCAAACGCGCAGTCACACCACGCAGAACGCGTGGATCAACAGCCCCGCGGCTCAGTTCATCGAGACGCTGAAGGATATGCGCATAGCCATGCTCAAGAGTTTGCAGCGCCCCGTCGACATTGGTGCGACCAACAATCGATTTCAGATCCGCAACTTCCTTGCGCACTTCTTTTGCGAACTGGTCTGACGATTTGTCAGCGCGAAGGCGGTCCACCATGTCTGCAAGGCGGCGCAGCTCTGCATTTTGACGATTTACCCGATCATGCGTGCCCTTGGACAATCCACCCATGGCGTTACGAAGAGAACCAAGTTCTTCGCGCACCTGTTCGAATGCTTCTTCCTGCGGCTTTCTCAACGCATCAATGCGGCGACCGAGATCCTTGTAAAGATGAAGGGAAGCCTCAGTCCGTTCTTCCTTGCGGGCGCGCGCTCGCGAAGGACGCGGTGCGTCATAACTCTCTTCATAGTCCGGCTCTGCGTGATAATCGTCATAGGCGTCATCATGCTGATCGTAGCCGTGATCATCCATGAAATATTCATCAGACCGGCGACGAGGTGCAGGACGAGCCGGGCGCGGAGCTGGTGCTGGTTCAGGCCGATACTCTTCGCGGCTTCTTGGTACGGGAGCAGGTCGTGGCCGTGCATAATCCGCCGAATACGGCGGCTCTACATCATATTCGTCTTCGTAGCGTTCCACCGGCCGACGCGCCATACGTCCGGACATGTCCTGAACCTGACGATCCAACCGGTCGATTGCCCCAAGAGCCTCACCGACATCTTCCCGAGCGTGCTCTTCATAATAGGGCTCATCGTCATAGGCAGGCTCGCGAACCGGCGCTTCGGGAGCATAGGCTCGAGCACCGGGACGTTTGGGAGCGCGCTTGCGATCTGACCGACCACCGGACCGGGACGAACGATCGCTGCGCTCGGCGAGAAGCCGGTCCAACTCGTCTGCAACCGCGTCGAGGTCGTCATCATCATGATGGCCAAGGGCTGGTGCCCGCCCGACAGCAGTCGCTGTGCTGGTCAGGCGTTCTGCCCTCATTTCGGGATGTTCCTGCGCCTTGCGCACACGACCTCGCGATTGGGCTCGACGCCGATCCTCGGCATCGTCCATGTAGCGGTCCTCATCATAATCATGAGGTTCGTGTCGGTTGCGACCGCGGCGTTCTGCCTCGCGGTTTTTCCAAGCCGGCATTTTTTGACCCTGACGTTACGGTCCATTGACCGCGGTAAAATCTTGCCTGCAGGGGCAGCTACAAAAAACAATTGGTCCCGCAGTATTTTGAAAATATTTGTCCAGTCAGGGTAAACAGCACGTTAATTATGCTTGCGAATTGCATTTTTCCTACAATTCAGCTGCCAAAAGATAAGCGGATTTGGCACACTACTTTAACCCTTTAGAAAGTTTTTTAGTGCTTTTCCTGCCCTCTACTGGACGGTTACGCAAACGTCAGCTAAACATTCACCTCAACGAAGGCTGCCATGCAGATGCCGTTAAGCACTTGTGCTATTGGAAAAAATGCAGGAGCCCGCGCGCCCGACCCTTGTCGCGGCGACGTAAACAAAACCTAAAAAACGCCAGATAAAATGAGCCGGACACAATGAGTGAAGCGTTATCCATATTGAACGAACAGGAACTTGTGGATGTCGTCGCCGCTCGCGATGAAAGCACCAAGAAAACACAGTTCACTATCGGAGAGCTTGCAAAAGAGTTCGACTGCACCCTCAGAACCTTGCGTTTTTACGAAGATAAAGGGCTGTTAAACCCGAAGCGCGATGGCTTGAATCGCGTTTACACACGCCGCGACCGCGCCCGGTTGAAGCTTGTTCTGATGGGCAAACGCGTCGGCTTTTCCTTGAGCGCTATTCGCGACATGCTTGATCTTTACGATCTCCGCGATGGTCAGGTTACGCAGCTGCGCGTTGCCCTCAACAAGTTCAACGAACAGATTGATGTGCTGAAAGTCCAGCAAAACGACATTCAGCAGGCGATCGATGAATTGAGCCGTACTGTTGAAATTGTGTCTGGCATGCTGAAGCAGCGCGAAGCGGAGGAAGCGGGCGACGAATAGCTCCCTAACTGACGCTTCACCTTTCAATCAACCCGGGCAAGCCCGGGTTTTTTGTTGTCCGGCTGATTTGCAAGAGAGAACCCTTTTCCAGCAAAAAGTGATCAAAATCGGTCTGGCCCTAACGGAAATGAGTGGTAAGCTCTCAGAAAACACCGCCAATTTGTGCCAATTTCCATTTTTTTCGCCCTCCTTCCCTAAGGATACCACTTGTCGGCCTTTGGCGCTGTGAGTATATACGAACAAGGTGACGTTTACGGAAACGTCATGTGTGATTGATCGAAGGCGATGCGGGAGGATTGCATGCCGAGTTATAACGCTCCAGTTGAAGACACCCTGTTTCTTCTGAAAGACGTCCTTGGCTTTGAAACCCTGACGGCCCTTCCCGGCCTCGAAGAAGCTACCCCGGATCTGGTTGAAGCCATTCTTCGCGAAGGGGCCAAGTTTGCAGAGGAAGTTCTGCAGCCACTCAACCAGTCTGCTGACCACGAAGGCTGTACCCGACATGATGACGGCAGCGTAACAACGCCGAAGGGATACAAAGAAGCCTATGCCGCCTATTCGGAGGCTGGCTGGGGCACCGTGTCAGCCGATCCGGAGTTTGGTGGTCAGGGAATGCCGCATACAATCGCCACCCTGCTTAATGAATATCTGTCTTCAGCCAACATGGCATTTTCCATGTATCCGGGTTTGACGGCGGGCGCGATCGCCGCGCTGACCCAGCACGGAAGCCTGGAGCAGAAAGAAAAGTATCTGCCGAACATGATCTCCGGCACATGGACCGGAACCATGAACCTGACCGAGCCACATTGTGGAACGGATCTCGGCCTCATCCGAACAAAGGCAATTCCGAACGGGGACGGCAGCTACAAGATTTCCGGCACCAAGATTTTCATCTCGGCTGGTGATCATGATCTTTCTGAAAACATCATCCACTTGGTGCTGGCCCGAATTGAAGGCGCGCCGGAGGGAACAAAAGGCATTTCGCTTTTCGTCGTTCCGAAATTCGCTGTCGCCGACGACGGGTCCGTTGGTGCATCCAATGGCGTTTCCTGTGGGTCCATCGAGCACAAGATGGGCATCCACAGCAACGCGACGTGCGTCATGAACTACGACGAGGCCACAGGCTGGCTTGTGGGCGAAGAGAACAAAGGCCTTCGGGCGATGTTCACCATGATGAACGAAGCGCGGCTCGGCGTTGCCGTTCAAGGTTTGTCCCAGTCTGAGGTTGCCTATCAAAACGCAGTTGCCTACGCCAAGGATCGCCTGCAGGGCCGCTCCTTGAGTGGGCCAAAAAATCCGGACAAGGCGGCTGATCCAATCATTGTGCATCCGGATGTGCGCCGGACCCTTATGTCGATCCGTTCCTTCAACGAGGCAGCGCGTGCGCTCGTCCTCTGGACCGCAATGCATGGAGATATCTCCCATCACGCGGAAGACGAGAAAACCCGTCAAGCCGCTGATGACGTGATGGGCCTGATGACCCCGGTGTTGAAGGGTGTCTTGACCGACATTGGCTTTGCAAACGCGGTCAACGCGCAGCAGATGTTCGGCGGACATGGCTATATTCAAGAATGGGGTATGGAACAGTTTGTTCGCGACGCCCGTATCGCCATGATCTATGAGGGTGCCAACGGCATTCAGGCGCTGGACCTCGTTGGCCGCAAATTGCCAGCCAATGGTGGGCGTGCGGTCATGTCCTTCTTCAAGGAGGTCGGGGACTTCCTGAAAGAGAACAAAGAAGATGAAGCGCTTGCGCCCTTCACAGCCCCTCTGAAGAAAGGTCTGGATGACCTTCAGGCGGCGACGATGTGGTTCATGAACAATGCGATGACCAAGCCGGACAATGCTGGTGCCGGGTCAACGGATTACATGCACCTCTTCGGCCTGGTTGGTATGGGGTATATGTGGGCCAAAATAGCCAAGACAGCTCAGGCTCAATTGGCTGAAGGCGCAGGCGACAAGGCAGACTGGCTGAAGAACAAACTGATATTCGGCACGTTCTTCATGGAACGGACAATGCCGGAAACTTCGGCTCACCTTGCCCGAATTTCCACCGGAGCCGATACCATGATGTCGGTCGACGTAGACGCGTTTTGATGGATTGATCTGGCCCGGCGACCCGTCGGATCAACTATTCAGTCTTTCACGCAAAAAGTCCGGATAAGCTCACCGCCAGACCCTTGGCTCTCAGGAGATTCGAACAGATGGCAGAGTACACCCTTCATTGCATGGCAGAGTCGGGCCATTCCTACAAAGTGGCCCTGATGCTCCAACTGTGCGGCGCCGACTGGAGCCCGCGTTGGGTGGATTTTTTTAATGGGGAAACCCGGACCGACGCGTTTCGCGAGACTTACAATGAACTCGGCGAAGTCCCTGTCCTGGAGACGGATGGGCAGATGCTCACCCAATCAGGTGTCATTCTTGATTGGCTGGTTGAACGGTTTGACCAGTACGGTTGGAACACGGAAGCTGAGCGACGAGAAGTTCTCCGCTGGACCTTGTTCGACAATCACAAAATTTCGTCACAGTTGGGCGTGCTCCGGTTTTTGAGAACTATTGCCAAGACAGGCGAAACCGAAACAACAAAGTGGCTTGATGGCAGATGCCGTAGCGCGCTTTCCATATTGGACAAGCATCTGGCGAGCAATGCTTTTGCCATTGGAAACAAGCCAACCATCGCCGATTTCTCCCTATGTGGTTACATGTTCTACGAGGGTGAAACCGGCATCGATTTGAACGACTACATGAATGTTACCAGCTGGCTGGAGCGCATCAAGGCCCTGCCCGGTTGGGACCACCCGAATAACCTCATGCCCAGCAAAGCCCCGACAGAGGCTGCGTGAGTTTGCAAGATTGATGAGGAGGATCTGATGCCGGAAGCCTATATTTATGATCACGTCCGCACACCGCGCGGCCGTGGCAAGAAGGACGGTGCACTGCACGAAGTGCCGAGCGTCCGCCTCGCTGCAACGGCGTTGGAAGCCGTCAGGGATCGGAACAATCTGGACACCAAACGCGTCGACGACGTCGTGCTTGGCTGTGTTGATCCGGTTGGTGAAGCAGGTGGCGATGTTGCCCGTGCTGCTGTTTTTGCAGCCGGTTATGACGGCTCCGTTCCGGGCATGCAGATCAACCGCTTCTGCGCGTCAGGTCTTGATGCGGTCAACATGGCGTCTGCACAGGTTATGTCCGGCCAGCACAAACTGGTGATTGCCGGTGGCGTGGAAAGCATGAGCCGCGTCGGCATTGGCGCCTCTGGTGGAGCTTGGCCGATTGAACCGCAAGTCGCCATCCCCTCCTATTTCATGCCACAAGGCGTTTCTGCCGATTTGATTGCAACCAAATATGGCTTTACTCGCGATGATTGTGATGCCTATGCGGTAGAAAGCCAGACGCGCGCTGCAAAGTCGTGGGAAGAAGGCCGTTTTTCCCGGTCTGTCGTGCCGGTCAAAGACATCAATGGCATAACCATTTTGGATCGCGACGAACACATGCGCCCGGAAACGGACATGCAGTCGCTTGCCTCGCTCAATCCATCCTTTGAGCTCATGGGACAAATGGGCGGCTTTGATGCTGTGGGCATTCAAGCCCATCCGGAAGTGGAACGCATTCGCCACGTCCACCATGCTGGTAACTCGTCCGGCATCGTCGATGGCGCTGCAGCTGTTTTGATCGGGTCTCGTCCTGCGGGACGCTCGGCAGGTCTCAAGCCACGTGCCCGAATCCGGGCCTTTGCCAATATCGGCTCAGATCCGGCGCTTATGCTCACCGGCCCGGTGGATGTGACCGAAAAGCTTCTGAAAACCGCGAAGATGGATCTGAAGGACATTGATCTGATCGAGATCAATGAGGCCTTCGCTTCTGTTGTCCTTCGCTATCAGCAAGCTTTTGATCTTGATCCGGAAACGGTCAATGTCAATGGCGGCGCTATTGCCCTCGGCCATCCGCTTGGTGCAACCGGTGCCATGATCCTTGGCACGGTTCTGGATGAGCTGGAGCGCCGCGATCAGAACACGGCTCTGGTGACCTTGTGCATTGGAGCTGGCATGGGCACGGCCACAATCATCGAGCGGGTCTGAACCATGATTGCCAATATCGAGCAGGAGTTTGCCGAGATCAGCAACTTCTGGTCACCAAGGGTGGTGGCCGATGTCAATGATCAGTGCGTCAAGCTTGCCAAGATCAAGGGCGAATTTGTCTGGCACGATCATGCGGACGAAGACGAGCTTTTCTTTATCTACAAAGGTTCTGTCACGATCCGCTATCGGGACCGGGATGACGCTGTTCTAACGGCTGGCGACATGCACGTCGTGCCAAAAGGCGTTGAACACAATCCCAAAGCCGATGAAGAGTGCTGGGTGATCCTGTTTGAACCTTCTGAAACCAAGCATACGGGCGATGTGATTGTCGCCGGAACGAAATCGCTTGCCGACCAGCGCGCCCATCAGGGCAGCGCGTCCGCCTGAGCGGGAGGAGATGTCATGAGCTATACGAATTTTTCAATCGAAACTGATGCCGATGGCATTGCCGTTGTCACCTGGGAAATGCCGGAAAAGTCCCTCAATGTCATAGACATGAGCGTGATGGACGAACTGGACCAGATCATTGATCAGGTTGTGGGTGATGAGGCCATCAAAGGCGCTGTCATAACATCCGGCAAGTCCGGTTTCTCCGGTGGTGCTGACCTGACCATGCTGGAAGGCCTTTTGAAAGAGTACCATCTGAAGAAAGGTGCAGATCCTGAGGGTGCGGCGAAAATCGTGCTTGAGGGATCACGCAAGCTCTCGCTGGTCTACCGAAAATTGGAGACTTGCGGGAAGCCGTTTGTTGCCGCGCTTACCGGCGTATGCATGGGCGGCGGAACGGAGTTGGCACTGGCGTGTCATGCCCGCCTTGCTGCTGATGAGGACGGTTTCAAACTGGGTCTTCCGGAAGTGAAGGTTGGCCTGTTCCCCGGCGCAGGCGGCACACAGCGCGTGATGCGAATGTCTGACGGCCAGCAGGGCATGCAGTTTCTGCTTCAGGGCCGGACACTGCGGACCAAGCAGGCGAAGTCGATGAAACTGATCGACGATGTTATCGCACCCAAGAAACTGCTGGATGCCGCCAAGAAGCTACTGAAAGAGGGCGTGGACCCGGTCAAGCCGTGGGACAAGAAGGGCTACAAGCTGCCGAACGGCAAGATCTATTCGCCGCAAGGGTTCCAGTTCTGGCCAGCAGCCAATGCGATTTACCGCCGGGAAACGCAAGACAATTATCCGGGCGCACGCTATCTGCTTCATGCGGTTGTTGAAGGCCTGCAGTTGCCGATGGATCTCGCGCTGCAGGTTGAAAGCCGGTACTTTGCAAAGGTTCTGCAGACGCCAGAAGCGGCCAACATGATCCGCTCGCTGTTCATTTCCATGCAGGAGCTGAACAAGCTGGCCCGCCGCCCCGCCGACCAACGCCCGAACAAAATCAAGAAACTTGGCGTGCTTGGGGCCGGTTTCATGGGTGCTGGCATTGCCAATGTCTCCGCACAGGCCGGGATCAATGTTGTTTTGATCGACCGAGATCAGGACGCCGCTGACAAAGGCAAAGCCCATGCAGACGGGCTAATGACCAAAAACGTCCAACGTGGCCGCATGTCAGAGGACCAGAAAGCAAAGGTTCTGGAGCGCATTACGGCGACGACCGACTATGAAGAACTGGCCGACTGCGATCTCGTCATTGAAGCCGTGTTTGAAGACCGGGACATCAAGCGTCAGGTGACCGAACAGGCAGAAGCGGTCATGAAAAACCGCGCCGTCTACGCCTCAAACACGTCCACCTTGCCAATCAGCTCTTTGGCAGAAGCTTCCAAGCGCCCGAAAAACTTCATCGGCATCCACTTCTTCTCGCCGGTTGAGAAAATGATGCTCGTGGAAGTGATCATGGGCAAGAAGACCTCTGATCGTGCTCTGGCCGTTGCACTCGACTACATCAAGACCATCAAGAAGACCCCGATTGTGGTCAATGACAGCCGCGGCTTCTACACCTCGCGGGTTGTGATGACCTATATCCGCGAAGGTTTGATGATGCTTGCGGACGGCGTTCCGGCAGCCATGATCGAGAATGCCGGCAAAATGGCTGGAATGCCGGTCGGCCCGCTCTCACTCGGTGACGAGGTGGCGCTGGACCTTGCCTGGAAGATCGTCTCGGCCACACGGAAGGATCTTGGTGTCAAATATGTTGAAGGGCCTCTGGACAACATCCTGGAAGAGCTGGTCGTCAAACGCGAACGCTTTGGCCGGAAGAACGGCAAGGGCTTTTATGACTACAAGGGCAAGGAAAAGAGCCTATGGCCGGGCATCACCGATGTGACAGGTGAGCCCAAGCCTGCTGAGAGCTTCAACATCGAGGAACTCAAGCAACGACTGCTGGTGATGCAGGCTCTGGAAACAGCACGAATCTTTGAAGAAAAATGCCTCACCGATGTGCGTGAAGCTGATGTCGGCTCAATTCTGGGCTTCGGCTTTGCGCCCTACAGTGGTGGCACCCTCAGCTATATCGATATGATGGGGACCTCTCAATTCGTGGAGCTTTGCAGAAAATTCACCCGCAAATGGGGCCCGCGCTTCAAGCCCAATAAAATGCTGCGTGAAATGGCGAAAAACAACGAATCGTTCTACGGAAAATTCCCGCCTGAGAGTAAAGCGGAAACCTCAGAAGCCGCCTGACCCAGAGTTCCAAACCGACTATCCAAATAAAACCGCCGCTAATTTAGCGGCGGTTCTTGCAATTTTATTACTTATTTTGCAGTTTACGCCGCACACTTGATACAAAGCGCCACATACGGGCTATCATGTATACACTCTTTTGGTGTAGCGGAGCCGCTATATGCGATCTTTAAAATTTTGGGTTCGTTCTGATTTCATCAAATTTCTCAAGACTCAACCCTATACACGTACGCTCAACTGGGAACAGATTGAGGAAAAGCATAGCCTTGATGAGGAAGCTGTCCAAAACCCCATCGGAATCGTTCCAGCCAGCACATACTTCTCTATTTTCGAAGAAACTGCGACATCGCTTGGCAGCGACGCGCTCTATTTTGATCTGATGTATGAGGCCCCAGTTGGCCCATTTTCAACGTCAGATTACCTTTTTGTCTGCGCGCCAGACCTTCGCACCTCCATGCAATCAAAAGTTGATTACGCACCTGCCCGCTCTAACGCTGTCGACTACATATTTGAAGAAAATGACAACTACGGCATCTTTGAATGGCGGTTTGTAGAAGGGCTTGGCGAGTGGCGTCAAAGCATGTTTGGTCGTGCAGCCATAACGGTCCGGCAAATTGAGATCGTACTTGGTGACGAAAAGCCTCCCATATCAATCGAGATTGCCGCCGAACCACCGCAAGCCAGATCAGCCTTCCTGAGCAAGTATGAAGGCAAGATCGCTTTCAACACGCTGCGAAACAGAATTCTTGTTCCTCGACATATGCTTAGCCGCCCAAATGCACGCTATGAAGAGAACCTTTTTCACATTATCCAAAAGTCGGCGGCTCAAGATTTGGAGACGTTCCGAGACTTTGATTCAGACATTTCGCGGGTCACTACCCAGATTGTCGAAAGCCTGAAAGCAGGTAACTGCACTCTAGCGGAAGTCGCAAAAGCACTTGGAATGTCGCAACGCACCCTGCAGCGAGTTCTGGAAAACGAGGGAACATCCTTCCGCAACCTGGTCGATAAAGTCCGCAAGTCCGCCGCTCGCCGATACATTATAAACAGTCATCTACCGTTTAAGGAAATTGCCTATTTGCTGGGCTTTTCCGAGCTCAGCACCTTCTCGCGTGCCGTCAAATCCTGGTACGGCGTCTCACCGCGCGGATTGCGAGACAAGCGAAAGAGTGAGCTTGGTAACAGACTTAAGACTTGATGACCCGTTTTCTTGAAGCTCTGTAAATATATTAATCCCTTTTAACGAATTAAGGGAATCGCATTGGAATCACGCAAAGCATTTCCAGTTAAAATACGAATCACGCATTACCTGAATACAGTCAAAAAAAAGCACGGGATCGGCATTTCTGCCTTCCCGTGCAATATCCTCCGAAACCTTTTGGAAGCATGTGGGATGCTTCGATCGGGTAATTAGCGGCCCGGAACTATGTTCAAACCATTGTTTTCTTTAAACAACTTCACGATCCGGTGCGCAACGCTCCAATTTTATTTGGGGCAAATCGAAGCGCTCTGCAATGTACCGGTTCAGTCTGCTGTTGGTTTTGAACCTTGGGCCCGACGATTACGATTAGGTGGGAACAACCGCAACCCTGAGCCACACAACCTGATCTACGGTATAATTACCCCATTGTAATTGGCTGGATTTGATTAAATTTATCACTTTACGCCATTCTTTACCGTTACGTCGCTTTTAACAGCTTGAATACCCGTACCGGATGCGGAAATTGGCCTGAACCTCCGTGAATTGTACGTAGGTAGTTGCGGCATTGTAACTGGTGAGTTCCTGTACTACCTAAAGGGCAGGCTGAAACGGGTTCAAAAATCGGGAAAAACAACATGTCGAGTCATGGCCTTGTACGTCTTATGGGAGGGTCTCCCGGCCAAGTGGTCCTGCGACTGGTTTTCCTGTCCTTTGTCGTCGGAGTGATCCTGTCAGCACTGGATCTCAATCCTCTTGATCTGGTCGAAATGGTTCACAACTTCGTGGCACGGCTTTGGCACATGGGTTTCGATGCACTCGGCTCTATTGGGCGCTACTTCCTGTTGGGCGCAGCCGTTGTGATCCCCATTTGGTTGATCGCTCGGGTGTTTAGCCTGTTTGGACGTGGCCAGTAGTTCGCTCAACCACTGGCTGATTTTTAGCACAGGCCAGCGCTGCTCGGTGCAAAGTCACGTGCCTGTCGGCAAGCTCATCGATATCCTCGCTGTAACCGCCCCCCAGAACACCTGCGAGCGGAATCCCCGCCTGTCGGACAGTCTGTATTACCAATGTATCGCGGTGCAGAAGTCCTGCACGTGACAAGGCCAAGCGCCCAAGGCGGTCCTCCTTGTAAGGATCGACACCGGCATTGTAAAAAACGATATCTGGGCGCGCTCGCGTCAGCACCTCAGTAGTCCGCGCCGCCAAATGGGCCAGATAACTGTTATCTGAAGCGCCATCAGGAAGTTCAATATCGTGATTTGAGGGCACCTTGCGGACTGGATAATTCTTCCGGGCATGCATGGAGAACGTAAAGACGCTATCACAGTGCCGAAAGATATCCGCTGTGCCATCTCCCTGATGAACATCGAGATCAATCACCAAAGCACGAGATATGACCCCATCCGCCTGCATAACCCGGATGGCTACAGCCACATCATTGAAAACGCAGAAGCCAGCACCTTGCCTCCAGCGGGCATGATGACTGCCACCGGCCGTGTTGCATGCAATGCCATGCTCCAACGCCAGATACCCCGTCAACACGGTGCCGCCGGTCGCATATCGAGCCCTTGCTGCAATATCCGGCTGAATATCAAACCCGATTTCGCGAGCGACTGCTTTTGGAACGTTGGTTGAAAAAACCTGATCCACATAAACCGGGTCATGAGCCAGAGCCACCCAATCGAACGGCGCCGCGCGGGGCTTGTAAAACCGCCCCTCCCCCAGCAACCCTTCTGCTTCAATCAACGCAGCAACGGCGCGAAACTTGTCCATCGGAAAACGATGGTTTGCAGGCAAAGAAGCGCAATAGGCCGGGTGATGAACAATAGGCACAGACATGTGATCCGTTATAGCGGCGCAAGCCGCAACGGAAAGCGCAGCAACACATGAACAAGGGCTTGACCTGCCCACATCCGTAGCCGAAACACTGGGGTCCAACGAGAACCGGTGCATGTCAGCTCCTTCCAAAACCACCCGCCCCTTCGACGTCTCGAACAAAATGGTTATGGCGATCGCCGTGCCCATGACGCTTGCCTATCTCTCAACCCCGTTGCTAGGGCTGGTGGACACGGCGGTTATTGGTCAGCTTGGTAATCCGGCCCTTGTCGGCGGCATTGCGATCGGCGGGATCATCTTCGACCTTGCCTTTACCACTTTCAACTTCTTGAGGTCTGGAACCACCGGCCTGACGGCGCAAGCCGTTGGTGCAAACAGGGCCATAGAAACCCGAGCGGTTTTGCTGCGCGCCCTGATGATTGCGGGTCTTGCTGGCCTTGCCGTGATCGTGTTTCAAACGCCGCTCAAGCTGGCTGGCTTGTATTTTCTGGGCGGTAGTGAGGCTGTGCAGGCGGCGACGTCTGCCTATTTCGATGTCCGTGTCTTCAGCGCGCCCTTTTTGTTGGCCAACTACACCATTTTGGGCTGGTATATTGGTCTTGGGCGCGCAGGCATTGGCCTTGCTCTGCAGTTGTTCCTCAACGGCCTCAACATTCTCTTGAGCCTTTGGTTTGTGCTTGGTTTTGATTGGGGCGTGGAAGGTGTTGCTGCCGCGACGCTGGTCAGTGAAGCGGTCACTGCGCTTCTCGGCGGTGCACTCATTTTCTGGACCGCGAAAAGTGGACGCTGGCCAAGTCTCAACCGCTTGCTCAACAAGCGACTTTTCCTTGCCATGTTGGTGCTGAATCGGGACATCATGATCCGGTCCTTTACGCTGCTCTTTGCGTTTTCCTATTTTGTTGCTCGATCTGCAGATCAAGGTGACGTGGTTTTGGCAACCAACACCATTTTGGAAAAGTTCATCATCACGGCTGCCTTTTTTCTGGACGGCATGGCCACGGCAGCTGAACAGTTGGTCGGGCGCGCTGTTGGTGCCAATTACCGTCCAGCCTTTCAAAAAGCTGTTCGGCTCACTGTTTTCTGGAGCTTTGCCATCTGCGCGCTTCTGACAGCCCTCATTGCGCTTTTTGGCCATCACCTTCTGGACATGATGACAACCTCCTCAGACATTCGCGAACTCGGACGCGAGTATATCATCTGGGTGACCATCGCGCCGCTTTTTGGCGTACTCGCCTATGTCATGGATGGGGTGTTTATTGGTGCGACATGGTCGCGGGACATGCGCAACATGATGCTGGTGTCGCTTGCGAGCTTTCTTGCCGCCGTCTCCATCTTGTTCCCGCTCTGGGGCAATGATGGATTGTGGCTGTCGTTGCTGCTTTTCCTGGGCATGCGCGGTCTGTCGCTGTCACTGATTTGCAAGTGGCGGGCAGACCGCACATTTGGCATCGCCTAGAGTCAGGCGTCCGCAGTCGCCCAAGTATCCAAGTTGGCGTCTCGTGCCTCCCGCAAGGAACTAAGCCCTTCACGGTCTATTTTAGAGCTTAGTCCAGCAACAATATCCCGCGCCAATCGTGGTCCCTTGTAGACCATGGAAGAATAAAGCTGCAGGAGATCGGCCCCAGCGGTGATTTTGGTCCAAGCCGTTTCAGCGCTATCAATCCCGCCAACGCCGATCAGAGGCAAGTCTGCACCAACGCGCTTGCGGGTTTTGGCCAGAGCAATAGTTGCCTTTCGGAAGACAGGTCTTCCGGAAAGACCACCAGTTTCCTGCGCCACGGCACTGGACTTCAGCCCATCCCGGCTGATTGTCGTGTTGGATACGATCATCCCGTCAACGCGCTTATCCAGAACGACTTCACAGATATCATCCAGCGCAATATCATCCACATCCGGCGCAATCTTCAAAAGCACTGGCACTTTGCGTCCAACGCGCTCAATCGCGGTATTGCGCGCGTCCATCACACCTGAAAGTAGCTCTTCAAGCGATGACCGCGCCTGAAGATCGCGCAGGCCCGGCGTGTTCGGCGAGGAAATGTTGACCGTAAAATAAGAAGCATAAGAGGCGAAGGTCTCAATGCCCTTTACATAGTCAGCGATCCGGTCCGTTGCGTCCTTGTTGGCGCCCACATTGATGCCAACGATCCCGGGGCGGGATTTGCGCGCTTCAAGTTTTTGAAGCAACGCCTCGTGGCCCTTGTTGTTGAAACCGAACCGGTTGATCACGCCCTCATCTTCAGGCAGGCGGAAGACCCTTGGCTTCGGGTTTCCCGGTTGCGGCAACGGGGTCACAGAGCCGATTTCGGTAAAGCCGAACCCGAGCCGCAACACTTCATCGGGTACATCACCATCCTTGTCGAACCCGGCCGCCATGCCAATCGGGTTGGTAAAGGTCAGATCCCAGAAAGTCTGGTGCAAACGCGGATCATCAGGAGCTTCGCAGGCTGGCAAAAGGCCCGACTTCAACGCCTTGATTGTCACGCCATGAGCTGTTTCGGCGTCCATTTTATGCAAGGCCGCAAGGCCCACGCGGTCAACGAGGGACAGGATCATTGGGTAAGGTCCGGAAATTGGTGTTTGCCATCATCGCCAAGCGGCAGGTCCTTGACCCAATGAGCAGACTGAACAGAAAGGGTGTCATAAAGATGCGGAAACAAGGCCCCACCCCTCGAAGGTTGCCATTTCAAGGCCGCCCCGAACGTGTCGGCATCGCAGGCAACCAGCACAAGGTCCGTTTGTCCGGTAAAGTGCTTTGCTGCGGTTTCTTCTGCCTGTTCCGCTGTCGAAAAGTGGATATACCCATCCGCCAGATCGACTGGAGCCCCTGTGAACTTTCCAGCTGCGAGCGCATCCTGCCACATGGTTCTCGGCAGGATCTTGAAAATGAGCGACATGGGCCCTCCGAACAAGACAATTTGATGGTTCCGTTCCGCCCGAGCGGAGTTGGCGCGGACCCTATAGGCAGCGGTCCGGCAAAACAACCACAGGCTCTGCAAAACCGAACTCCTAGGAATTTTTTGACAGGTTTTGAGGGGCAGAACATAGTAGGGCGTGGCGTATGACATCACCGCCACCTTTTTCGGAGACCCCCATGCTGTCGCACGAACAGATCTGGGCAGCCATTGATAAGCTTGCCGCCCGAAACGGATTGTCCCCTTCTGGACTGGCAAGACGGGCAGGTCTTGATCCAACCACCTTCAATCCTTCCAAGCGGTTCGGAGGGGATGGCCGCCCCAGATGGCCCTCGACCGAGTCCCTTTCCAAAATTCTTCAGGCAACTGGTGAAAGCCTGGAAACCTTGATGGAAGTTCTGCTCGGTCTGGCGCCAACAGGGCCGCGTGCAGCGCCGCTTGTGCAAGAGAGCCGCATGGTGCCCATCGCAGGCTTTGCTGATGCCAATCAGCAAGCCGCTTTTGACCCGACGGGACGCCCCAGCAGCCCAATGTGGGACAGTTTGCTGTTTCCCGATCCAAAGGAAAAAAACCTCTTTGCTCTGGAAATAAATTCAGATGACCTCACGCCCTATTACCGGTCCGGAGATATTGTGATTATCGCCCCTGTGCAGGCCATTCGACGCGGAGATCGGGTTCTTGTCAGGCAGAAGAGCGGCGCGCTGCAGCTGTTTATGATGGATCGGCAGAACCCGTCAGCGTTTGACTTTCACGCCCTCACCCCGCCTCATGAGACTGTTCATTTGGAGCGTACTCAGATTGACTGGGTCGCGCGGGTGATGTGGGTCAGCCAATAGAGATATTGCTTGTCAAATGCGTTCAATTTTTCAAAAAGTTATTGTTTCAAGTGCAGTCGTTTTGGTTGGATTGTCGGCACCCCTTTCTGGTTTTGCTCAGTCGAACAGTGAACCGGCGCCCAACCCATCTCGCATTCGCAATGTGTCACCGGAAGGGGTTACTCCACCGCCAGTTACTGGCCCTTTGAAGCGAATAGCCCCTTCCCAGCGCTTTCAGGAACAGCTCAATCCACCGACTGAGCCAATCGAAGATGGCCCGCTTGTTTTGCGCCGAGTGCAGGTTTTGACCGCCAACCGGGTGGCGAGCGACGACTTGCAAATCGACCTTGCCTATCTGGAACCAGTCTCTGCAGAAGCACGGTGCCCGGACACCGCTGGCGGCACCTGGCCTTGCGGTGCGCGCGCGCGAACCTTTCTGCGCGGCCTGATCCGACAGTTTCAAATAACCTGTGAGAAGGTCGCCCAAACCGGACCGAACGAAATGAGAGCCAGCTGCCAACGCGGCAAGATGGATTTGTCTCAAACAATGCTCAAACATGGTTGGGGACTTGCGTCGGAAGGTGCCCCTGACCAAATGCTGCAGCTGTCGCAAGAAGCGGAGAAGCAACAGCTGGGCATCTGGCAGATAAAGTCTCCGCGTTCATCGGTAGATGCCTTCGTTGACGAGGCACCAGTCCCGCGGGAGACCTCCGGTTTTGGGTTGGAGGGTGAAGAGGCAAGCCTACTGGATCTGGAGGCCATGGGCGTTGAGAACAACAGCGGAGAGCCTTTGAACCCATTCGATTTTCCGGTTTCAGAAGCGCTGCCGCCTGAGGGCGCCCCGCTTGTCGACCCATAAAATCTGGCGACCAACCGACCATAATTACGCCGCACAATCTTCCGCATTTTACCGCGCTTTACCCACAAGATCCGCGAAATTCTGTCTTGTAGTGCCTTAACGGCACAGCACGCGCTGCTGCCTCCACGATCACTAGGGCAGGAGTTGATCATGATACGCGGAACCACCCTCTGGCTGATAACCGGATTTCTGGCACTTGTCGCCGTTGCTGCTTTGGCCTGGACGTATATTGGCACTCAAATCCAGAACCGGCAGGTTGCTGTTGATGAAACCACTCAACAGGCAGACACCACGCAAACTGTTGAAGAGCCGCAGGTTGAAGTAGGGGAAATAGAAGTAACGGAAGCGGAGCCCAACCCATCTGAAAACCCACTTGCTGCTCCGCTTATCTCAGAGCAGATGGACATGCTTGCAGATCAGGCGATACAGCCAGCTGCGGGTATTGTGGCATCACGCCAACGCGCCACAAAAATGCTGGCAGGAGAGAGTTTTCCGCCTGTACCTGTGAACCCCTATCAACTGAACACCGAGCGCTTCCCGGAAGCTGAAAGCAATCCGTTGAAGCAAGTGAAGACCGATCCGGTGTCCACCTTCTCTGTCGATGTAGATACCGCCTCCTACGCGTTTGTTCGTTCTGAGCTGGTCAATGGACGCAAGCCAAACCCGGATGCGGTTCGCGCCGAAGAGATGATCAACTATTTCCAGTATGATTATAAAGTCCCCGACAGCCGCGAAGCACCGTTTTCAACCAACGTGTCCGTCATTGAAACGCCCTGGAATGCAGACACCAAGCTGCTCCACATCGGTCTGAAAGGATATACGGTCCCACTAAAGGACCTTCCTCCGCAGAACCTTGTTTTCCTGATCGACACATCCGGCTCCATGTCGGACGAAAACAAGCTTCCGCTTTTGCAGCAAGCTTTCCGCCTGCTTCTGTCAACGCTTCGCGCAGACGACACCATTGCAATCGTCACCTATGCGGGCAATGCCGGAGTACTGCTTGAGCCGACGGCTCTTTCCAACAAAAGCAAAATAGCGGAAGCGATCACTGCCCTGACCTCCGGCGGCAGCACGGCAGGTCACGCGGGACTGAAAGAGGCCTACAAGCTGGCCGAAACGATGCAGGACGACGACACCAAGAGCCGCATCATTTTGGCAACAGATGGCGACTTCAATGTCGGCCTGTCCAGTGCGGATGACATGAAGCGTTTCGTCAAGGAAAAGCGCGACAGCGGTATCACGCTCTCTGTCCTCGGCTTCGGTCGCGGCAACTACAATGACGAACTGATGCAAGCGCTCGCTCAGAACGGCAACGGAGTCGCCGCCTACATCGACACCTTGTCGGAGGCGCGCAAAGTGCTGGTCGACCAAATCGTCAGCTCCATCTCCACCATCGCTCAAGATGTGAAAATCCAGGTGGAGTTCAATCCAGCTACGGTCGCTGAATACCGCCTGATCGGCTATGAAACCCGTGCACTCAAGACCGAAGACTTCAACAATGACAAGGTCGATGCTGGTGACATTGGCGCAGGCCACTCCGTCACGGCGCTTTACGAGGTCACCCCTGTCGGCTCCCCGGCAGTTCGGATAGATGACCTACGGTATGCGCAGCCGGCAGAGACCGGGGGTGGCGAAGATGCTGCTGAATTTTCCGATGAACTTGCCTTCGTCAAACTGCGCTACAAGCTGCCTGGTGACGCAACAAGCCAATTGATTACAACCCCTGTGACCGCATCCACAAAGGGCATCCCAAAGGGTGAAACTGAGTTCGCAGCAGCCGTCGCCGGTTTTGCTCAGCTTTTGAAAGGCACCGATTATCTGGGAGACTGGACATCAGCAGATGCCTTGAAGCTGGCGGAAGCCAATCTCGGGGATGACACTTACAGCTATCGCAAGGAATTCCTGTCGCTCCTGCGCCTATCTTCCATCGCAACGTTTCCAGGAGGAACAAGCTCCTCACCGAACTCAGGAGGCACCAGATTTTAAAAAAAGGGGACGGTTCCGATGAAACCGTCCCCTTTGTTTTTCAGTCTGTTTTGCAAGTTAAGCGGTCAGCTCACCCGCCAACGCTTTTTGGATTAGAGCACGGGTTTCGGCAATGCCGTAAAGCGCCACAAAGGACCCGAAGCGCGGGCCTTTTTCCTGACCGATGAGAAGCTGATACAGCGCAGAGAACCAGACAACGGAAACCCCTGGGCCGCCATCCGGGCCTTTTTTCTTCTGGTCCTGATACCGTTCGATTGGACGAGCGACATCCAGAACAGCATCCTGAATGGCGCTGCCATCAGCTCCTTCCGGCAGAGCCGCAAGGCTTGAATCCAGTTGCTCAAGAGCTGCACGCTCCACATCGTCTGGTGTCTTGAAGGATTTGTTCGGCTTCACGAAGTCATCGAAGTAACGGATCGCAAAACCGACCAGCGCATCCAGATGCGGGTGGGTTTCAGCTGTCACGCCCGGGGCATAGCGAGAAATGAACGCCCAGAGCACATCCTTGTTTTCCGCATTAGAGGCTGAAACGAGGTTCAAAAGCATGGCAAACGGCACAGGCATGTCCGTTTTCGGCACATTGCCGGAATGGATATGCCATGCCGGGTTCATCAGCTTTTGCTCGACAGGCATTGCATCAAATTTTTGAGCAAAGGTGTAGTACTCGTCGACCGCTTTCGGGATGACGTCGAAATACAGCTTCTTGGCCGTTTTCGGCTTCTGGAACATGTAAAGCGCAAGGCTTTCTGTCGGCGCATAGGTCAACCATTCGTCGATGGTCAGGCCATTGCCCTTGGATTTGGAAATCTTGGCCCCATCATCGGCAAGGAACAGCTCATAGACAAAGTGCTCCGGCGCCTTCCCGCCCAAAACCTTACAGATCTTGTCGTAGAGACCCATGTTCGGACCGTGGTCCTTGCCGAACATTTCGAAGTCAACGTCAAGCGCTGCCCAGCGTGCGCCAAAGTCTGGCTTCCACTGCAGCTTCACATTTCCGCCGGTCACAGGCAGGATTACATCCGTGCCGTCTTCGTCTTCAAAGGTGATCGTGCCATCTTTGGCATTCACATCCTTCATCGGCACATAAAGCACGCGCCCGGAAATCGGCGAGATCGGCAGGAACGGAGAATATGTTGCCTGACGTTCCTCGCCGAGGGTCGGCAGCATGACCTTCATCAGGTCATCATACTTGCGAACGGCTGTCAGAAGGATTTCATCGAATTTCCCGGACTTGTAGTATTCGGTCGCACTGGCAAATTCGTAGTCAAAGCCGAACGTATCGAGGAACCGTCGCAGCATGGCATTGTTGTGATGACCAAAGCTCTCATAGTCGCCGCCAAACGGGTTCGGCACGACTGTGAGTGGCATTTGGAGATAGGGCTTCAGCGCGTCCACATCCGGCACATTCTCCGGAATTTTGCGCATGCCGTCCATATCATCGGAGAAGCACAGGAGACGGGTTGGGATCTTGTCTTCGGTGAGCAAGCGGAATGCCGTGCGGACCATTGTCGTGCGGGCCACTTCACCGAAGGTGCCAATATGCGGCAGACCGGACGGACCATAGCCCGTTTCAAACAGAACCGGCTGCTCCGGATCCCGTTTCTCGATCCGCTTGACCAATTTTCGTGCTTCCTCAAACGGCCAGGCTTTGGAAGTCCGGGCCGCTTCAACGAGTTCAGCAGAGAGGTCGAGCGGTGGCAGGGATCGTTCAGTCATGATGATTGTTCGGTTCTGTTTGTTTGAAAATGACATCAGGGCTAGCTCAAAGAGATGTAACAGAGTTGCCGTGAGAGCGGCGACACTAGAAAAGCCAGCGCCCCGCGTCAACGAAATGTCGTGCCAGACGGCTTGAAGATTGGGCCTTGAGCAGATAACCCTCGTTTTATTGTTAATTCGCGTCGACCGAGAGGCCCATCGAGAAGATGAAAAAAGACGTTACCATTCAGGAAGCCCTGATTTATGTGATGGTCATCATGTCAGCTGCTGACAGCAACATGACTGACAGCGAACTTGCCTCGATGGGCGACATCGTCAAGGCGCTGCCCGTTTTCAAAGGCTACAATGAAGACGACATAATCAGCGCAGCTCAGCGCTGTGGCCTTGTACTGCAAGAGCCGAATGGTCTCGATTCAGTCCTGACCCTGATTGCCGATACGCTCCCGTCCAAGCTCTATGATACGGCCTATGCGGTTGCCGTGGATGTGGCTGCTGCTGATTTGAACCTGCGCCAGGAAGAATTGCGTCTGCTACAGATGCTGCGTGACCGGTTTGAACTCGACAAGCTGACCATTGCAGCGATTGAGCGCGGTGCTCAGGCTCGGTTCCGCACCGTCTGATTTCACTGTGCTGATTTAATGATGAAAGCCTTTTGCAAGCGCCCGATCCGTTGGGCGCTTTTCTCTTTGTTTTTCTTACTTTTCGTCAGCATCGGCCTGACCGTCCTCTTCGGCCTTGAGGACTTTGATTTATCGCCTCACCCTGAACAGGAAATTACTTTCGACCATAACGGTTGGACCATTTCCGGAAGCCTGTATGTGCCCGAAGGGGTGTCAGCACCGCCGGTTGTCATTCTTGTCCATGGAGACGGCCCGCAGGACAGATACGCCAATGGGGCCTACCTGCCCCTCATCAATTTCCTCTTGGATGAAGGGTTTGCTGCCTTTTCCTGGGACAAACCCGGAGTTGGGAAGAGCACCGGTTTGTGGCTGTCTCAATCCATGGAGGAGCGCGCTCACCTCTCACTCAAAGCCCTCGAGACGCTACTTGAGGTTGATGAATTCGATAGCTCAATCATTGGCTTTATCGGTTTTTCTCAAGCCGGCTGGGTGCTGCCGGAGATAGCGATTCAAGGGAGTGCTGCTGACTTTTATATTCTGATTGGCGCTGCGATCGACTGGATGGACCAAGGGGCCTATTTCACGCAAAAACGGCTGGAAGCGGAAGGTGCAAGCGAAGAAGAAATTGCACGGACCCTCAACGACTTCGAGTTGGATGTTAATCGACTATCCGATCCCAAGCTCACGTACCAGGATTATATGGCCGACCAATCCGACAACGCAGATTTTTCTGAGGAACGCTTTGGATTTGTGAGGCGGAACTTAACCGCAAACTCCGAAGAAGCGCTTTTACTAACGTCAGCTCCCTTTCTGGTCCTCCATGGAGCGCAAGATCTGAATGTTGATGCGGTTTCAGACCATCGGCGCTTTCGTGACCTCTTGGGCAGTCGGAACCCGGCAACAGACTTTCACCTCATTGAAAACGCCACGCACGGCCTTTTGAACACCGACCTGTTCAATTACCAGCTCCCCTCGCACATGCCCTTCTGGTCAGAATGGGCCTATCTGGCATTGGGGCGGGACGCGTATGCGGACGGGGTCCTTGAAATCATGGGAGACTGGATAAAGGCTCGCGCTGCAAGCCAGCCTGCGGCGATCCAGAAATAATTTAGTTCAAGCTGCGCTTTCCATCCGGTAGGTCCAGTGAAAAAGCCGGGATCTGGACATCAAATCGCGAACCGTCTGGACGCTCCATCTTATAGGAACCAACCATAAAACCAGAATCCGTCTTTAACGGACAGCCGGACGAATATTCATAAGTTTCACCCGGCTCAATGACCGGCTGTTCACCGATGACGCCCGGCCCGGTAACCTCTTCAACACGGCCCATGGCGTCAGTGATCTTCCAATAGCGGGTTTTCAGCTGAACCGGACCTTCGCTCTCATTTCGGATTTCCACCATATAGGCCCAGATATACTGGCTGTCCTCTGGCTCGGATTCCTCGTCGAGATAGAACGGTTCCACAGTAACCTGGATGCCATTCGTAATTGCGCGATACATTCTGCGGTATCCTGTTTACATACGGTCGGCCACGCTTTGCACCCCTTTCTTTCAAGGTGCGTTTACCGCGCTTATAGGCGTAATAACGCAAGCTTGAAAGAGTGTTGCTTGTCCTAACCCGCATCCTAATCCATTTATAACTCAATGCCCAAAACGGGAAACAGATAAAAGTGCCAGTATGTTCGACGCGCGCATTCGCCCCATCATAGACCCACCCCTCAATCAGATGGGACGGACCTTGGCAAGCACCGGGCTTAGTCCTGATACCGTGACGCTTGTCGGTTTTGTGCTGGGCATGGGGGCAGCCGTGTCCATCGCTTTTGGTGAAATTCTGCTCGGTCTGGTTCTCATCCTTTTGAACCGTCTCGCCGACGGGCTGGACGGTGCTATCGCCCGCGCGAGCCTGAAAACCGATCGCGGTGGGTATCTTGATATCGTGTTGGACTTTGTTTTCTACGGCTCGATCCCGTTTGCCTTCGCCGTTTTGAACCCGGAGCAAAATGCTCTGCCTGCGACCGCCCTCTTGCTCAGCTTTTACGCAAACGGCTCCGCTTTTCTGGCGTACGCAATCATGGCGGAGAAACGTCAGGTTACGACCACGTCCCAAGGGGTCAAATCCCTCTATTATGTCGCCGGGATTGCAGAAGGCACAGAGACCATCGCGTTGTTTGTGGTGATGTGCCTGTGGCCAGCCGGTTTCCCGGTTCTGGCATGGGGCTTTGCGGCAATTTGCCTGATTTCAGCTGCCGCCCGCATTGTTGGGGCATCCCTCAGCTTGAGCCGCAAGTAACCGACTTAGCCCTTTAACGCCTCCAACCAACCGTCTTTCTGCTCAATGTAAAAGCCCTCAAAGTGGACATTCTCAATATCCGACCCGGCGATATAGAGATGACTGATTGAGGCCGAAGACGAGACTTCGCGCGCGATCGGCAAGCTGGATATCGGTAAATCACGTCCGAGTTTCAGATAAAACTTGATGGGATCAGCCAATACAATGTGATCAATGGTGCTTGCATCCTTGAGACTTACTTCGGCCGGATAACCCGCATACATCAATCGCTTGTTGCCATCTGCAATCTTGGTCAGTACGAAACACGTGAAAATTCCGGCCCCCTTCTTTTCCATCGCCAAGAGCGGTGCCAAGGGGCCGTACATGACACGGCCAAGAGCTTGAATTTTTCGTGCCAAATAGCGCGCTGTATAAGCTGCTGCGATAACAAACCCGGCCATGACAACGGACAACACAACCGCGATATGCGGATAGAGATAGAGGAAGTTCAGCGGTTTGAGCCTCGCCCCCTCATAAAAGAGGTAGAAGACACCATCAAAATCCGCAAAGCTAACCGGCACCTCATAGGGGTGAACCAGATTGACGAGATAAAGAAGCGCGTTGGTGACCAAAAAGAACAGCATGAACATGCTGGCTGAGTAGATCAGGATCGAGATAGCAGACCAGAGGCTGCTGGGAGACGGGAAGGGTCTTTTGACGATCTCTCCCTGAAACAGCGCCAGACGAAACAGCAAACCAGGAACCAAAAACAGAAAAAGCAAAAATGTCGAGTTGCTGAGAGACATCGCCTATGACAGTTCCCGAATAAATTGGATAAAGAGAGCGGAAACTCCACTCCAATGCACTTTCAGAATCGCAAAGAATACGCTGCCTAATGTCGTAAATTACGGCATGTCTCGCAAGGGAAACTCGCAGTCGAAACGATCAAAATTCGCCGCCGGAGGACTTTCAGTCTTCAGGAAATCAAGGGCGCAAAGACAAAAGGCGCGCCTTAGTAGCTGCGCACCATTTCACGGTCAGACTTGGCAATTTCGCGGATACGTTCGCGGACTTCTTTTTCGTCCAGCGTATTCGAATTCCGCTCGGCAGAAATTTGCGTCAATGCACGGTAGACGGTTGCGAAGGAGCCACGTGCATCCTTGCGAAACTTGTTCAATATACGTTCACGACGAGACGAGTTGGTCATGGCGACCTCAAGGATTTGCAGCCCAAGTAAAGGTTGCAACCGAACATGTTGTCAGCTGCAACCTCACTAAAGATAGGAAGTCCTTTATTTTCAGTCAACATATACAGTGCCCCTGAGGTACTTTGTGCACCGTGTTGACTGCGGACTTTGGATCAGACTGCGTGAAGAGCCTGTTCGATGTCCTCAAGAAGATCGGCTGGATCTTCCAGACCAACGGACAACCGCAGGATTCCACCTGAAATATCCAGTTCAGCCCGTGCCTCTTCGCTCATCGACTGGTGCGTGGTGGTTTCCGGATGAGTAATCAGGGTTTTTGCATCCCCCAAATTGTTCGACAAGCGGATGATCTCCAACGCGTTGAGGAACCGGAATGCAGCGTCCTTGCCCTTGGCAATTTCAAACGCAACCATTGTCGAACCGCCGGACATCTGCTTTTTGGCAATTTCTGCCTGAGGGTGATCGTCGCGTCCCGGATAGATCAAACGGGAGACCTTGTCTTGACCTGCAAGGAAGTCTGCAATCTTGCCAGCCGATGAGGTTTGCTGGGCAACGCGCAGTGGCAGTGTCTCCAGCCCCTTCAAAAGAACCCATGCATTAAACGGGCTCATGTGAGGGCCGGTATGTTTGACGAACGGCATCACTTCATCTGTAATCCATTCCTCATCCGATAGGACGACGCCGCCAAGGCAGCGCCCCTGCCCGTCGATGTGCTTGGTCGCAGAATAGACGACAACATCAGCGCCCAGCTTCAGCGGAGACTGGAACATTGGAGTTGCAAAAACATTGTCGACGATCAAACGAGCGCCAACGGACTTGGCAATCTCGGCAACTGCAGCAATATCAATCACTTCCAGCGTCGGATTGGTCGGGCTTTCCAGAAACAGGGCTTTAGTGTTCGGTTTGACCGCAGCTTTCCACTGATCAATGTCCGTGCCATCGACAAGTGTGCTTTCCACACCAAACCGTGGTAGCAAAGTCTCACAGATGTAACGGCAAGAGCCAAACAACGCCTTGGCCGCGACAACATGGTCGCCCGCCTTGACGGAGGCCATCAAAGCCAGATTGACCGCAGCCATACCGCTGGCTGTTCCACGGGCGGCTTCTGCGCCCTCAAGTGCCTTGATGCGGTCCTCGAACATCGCAACGGTCGGGTTTGCGTATCGGGAGTAGACAAATCCAGGCTCATCGCCCTTGAAACGGGCTTCGGCTGCTTCCGGACTGTCATAAACGAAGCCCTGGGTCAGAAACATTGCTTCGGATGTTTCGCCGTGCTGGGAGCGGGTGGTGCCGCCGTGAACCAATTGTGTTGCCGGGCGCAGTTCGCGCTTCTTGTTGTTATCATTTGTCATTTTGCCACTCCAAATACAAAAACCCCGGCCTGGACCGGGGTTCTTCAACCCGGCCTTTTTTAGCGACTTGTTTAACGTGGCTGCAAGCCGGCCGGCCCAAATCACCACGAAGTTGCATTGTGTTTATGCCAATATTCAGGTTGCGTCAATTCGGGGAACACGCCAATGACGCTTTTCCCCTTCGTGCAAAAGACGATAAATGCGGTTGGCGCGCTTCGTTTGATCCGCTAATCACAGAGGAACATCATTTTTATCCAAGGACAGGCGCATGAGTAACCGGAACACCGGCATTTTGCCCGCGCATATGATCGAAACCATGTTTGAGCATGGGGCCATTGCGGCAGAGCGCCCACCGGTTGACGGACAGATCCAGCCTGCTAGCCTTGATCTGCGCCTTGGCCGAACCGCGTTTCGGGTCCGCGCCAGCTTCCTCCCCGGCCCTGATGTTACCGTGGCGGCAAAACTGGATGCCTTTGAGCTTCACACGATTGATCTGAAGGAAGGTGCGGTTTTGGAGACCGGCTGCGTCTATATCGTTCCGCTTCAGGAAAGTCTGGACCTACCCGCCGATATTTCGGCCACCGCCAATCCGAAGAGTTCAACTGGACGCCTTGATGTATTCACGCGGGTGATCACCGATGGTGGCTTGGCGTTTGACACAGTGCCTGCCGGATATCAGGGGCCGCTTTATGCGGAGATTTCACCTCTCACCTTCCCAATTCTGGTGCGCACCGGATCACGTCTCAGCCAAATCCGCTTTCGCCGTGGCGAAACGCTGGTGCCGGATAGCGAGCTGCAGGGCGTACACAAGGAGCATACGCTGGTCAGCGGCGGGAATGAGCGAATTGGCGGCGGTGTTCAGCTTTCCATCGATCTGGAAGGCGATGGAGCGGGCAGCCTTGTGGGCTATCGGGCCAAGAACCATTCCGGCCTGATTGACGTTGATGTGGTTGGAGCCAAAGACCCGCTCGATTTCTGGGAACCGATCTACCGGCGCAATGCAGCCGAACTCATTTTGGACCCGAACGAGTTTTACATTCTCGTCAGCCAAGAAGCGGTGCATGTGCCGCCGGACTTCGCCGCTGAAATGGTGCCTTTCGATCCGCTGGTTGGTGAATTCCGGGTCCATTATGCGGGCTTCTTTGACCCCGGCTTTGGTCATGAGCACGCGGGCGGCATTGGGTCGCGCGCTGTTCTGGAAGTCCGCTCACATGACGTACCCTTCATTGTGGAACATGGCCAGACCGTAGGACGCCTTGTGTATGAGCGTATGGCGGAACGGCCGCAGACGCTCTATGGCGAAGGCATTGGCTCAAACTATCAGGGTCAAGCCCTGAAGCTTTCCAAGCATTTCAGGGCGCCTGCCTGAGCCTTATGCCATTGAAGACGGTCACTCGCGAGTTTGAAGGCTATCTGGAAGATCGGAAGTCCCGATTTCTGGCGCATCTCGTCCCCCTGGACTGTTTCGAGCAACGGCTTTCAGACCTTCGCACCGAGCATCGTAAGGCCAATCATGTGGTAACGGCTCATCGCCGCCTGTTAGAAGACGGGCGGATTGAGGAAAGCGGCAAGGATGACGGGGAACCGGTGGGCACGTCCGGAATGCCAACTTTACGTGTTCTGCAAGGGGTCGAGCTGATCAACTGCGCCGTTTTGATTGTGCGCTATTTCGGCGGAACAAAACTCGGCGGCGGCGGTCTGGCCCGTGCCTATTCCGGCGCAGCGCAGGATGCCATCCAAAATGCGGAGCTGATCCCCTTTCAGCAATTGCGCCAGAAACAGATTTCGGCAGACTTTGCAAAAAGTTCTGAGCTTGAACGGGAGATCAGCCAGCTTGGTTTGACTGTCATCTCCCGCGATTTCACTGAAACCGGCGTCCAGTTGACCGTTGAAGGCCCCGAAGACAAGATTGCCGCTCTTTAGTGCAGGCCCACTATTTGCCCATCTGCTCGCGTAGGTCTTTCAGCTCCTTGCGCAGCTCCTTGACCTCTTCAAGGATCATTCCGGTTTCGTCATGGATCGCCTGGCGGTTTGCGTCTGCCTCAGCTTCATGCTCCTCCTGCATGGCCGAGACGATGATACCGATGAAGAGGTTGAGCACCGTAAAGGCCGTGCTGAGAATGAACGGCACAAAGAACACCCATGCCCACGGATAAACATCCATAACCGGGCGGACGATACCCATCGACCAGCTTTCCAGCGTCATAACTTGGAAAAGCGTATAGACGGACAGGCCGATATTTCCGAACCACTCTGGGAAGGTTTCCCCGTAGAGCTTGGTTGCCATGACGGCAAAGACATAAAAAACCAGTGCCATCAGGACCACAATCGACCCCATACCCGGCAAGGCGGCCATGAGCCCGCCAATAACACGGCGCAGGGACGGGATGACCGAGATCAGGCGCAGCACACGTAAGATGCGCAGAGCCCGCATGACAGCGAAAGGACCACTGGCCGGAACCAGCGCAATCGCGACAATGGCAAAGTCAAACAGGCTCCACGGGTCTTTGAAAAACCGGAAACCGAACGCGAAAAGCCGCAGAAGAATTTCAACGACAAAGACGGCAAGAATGAATTGGTCAAAGGCGACAAGAAACCCGCCGATATGGGCCATGACCGTCTTGCTGGTTTCCAGCCCCAGTGTGATGGCATTCAGCACGATAAGGCCGATGATCACCATCTCCCATCTTTTTGATGTGACGAGTTTTTTGACCGCTTCCCGCATGTATTCCAAGCCTTATAAAATACCACCGATGAGTGAGCAGGTGGTTGTAGATGCGCGAAAATGGCGGTTTGCCTCTCGGTTGGCAAGACCTCAACACCTCAAGAAAGGCGGGATTTATTATGTTGCGCACATCCTTGGTGGTACGAGATAAAGCTAGGCGCTTGACAGCTCGCAAAGCTGGGCGCAGAAGAAATAAAGATGCGGGTGTAGCTCAATGGTAGAGCAGAAGCTTCCCAAGCTTAAGACGAGGGTTCGATTCCCTTCACCCGCTCCAGCTCCTTTCCCCCTTTATCGCTACTCTGCCGCTTTGGGAAGTTTAACGGCCATGCGTGTGCGGGCCTGCCCATGTGTAGCGCGCCATTTCGTTTGGCAAAAAACGTCATTTCGAATGGCAACCATTTTTAGCCATTCTAATGGCCGCTTTCAGGACGATTTTAAAGCCGTCTTAAAGGGCGCTTAAACGCCTATTGAACGGCTCTCGAAACTACCCGTGAACATTCCAGAACAACGCGCCTTCTGCGGGGGTGACAGATTGCATGACCTTCCAGGCCTTCGCCTCATAGTTCGGGTGAAGTGGCAACGGTGCGGCCGGGCGGGTCTCTTGAGCAAAGGGAACGCCCGCATCGTGAACGACCGCGCCCTCGATTACGGGTAGATCCTTGCCGACCTTGACGATGTTCAGCCGCGCCTTCGGCCATGCCGCGCGAAGTGAGAGGGCAAGCGTTCCGCTGCCGCCCGCACACCAGACTTCGGGCGGCTCGATCGAAAGCGCCTCGGCTGCATCAGTGATCGCCCGGCTTTCAATTCCCCCACCAAAGGGAACAAGGCAGGCGTCCCGTTCAGCCACATAAGATCTGGCGCGCGATTGAAGCACCGAGAGATAGCCCGGCCGCACCTCAATAACCTTCGCGCCATAGCTTTCCGCCTCGGCTGTATAGCGGCTCTTTGTTGACCTCATAGGCACGAACAAGGTCGCCTGTCTGCAAAGCTGATAAGCAACAGCTGCAAGCGCGATCTGAGCCGCCCCGAATGCAGGCCCGGCATAGACAAACTCGGCCGCTGAAGAACGCTCGATCAAATCGCGGAAAATCCGCGTTTTGGTTCCGCCCGGCAACAGATCATCACGGACTACCTGAATGCCGTTGTGGGTTTCAAGGATCGGGGAAGGTAAAGGGCGTGACATGGCCGACATGCTCCGTTGCGCGTTTCGGATCTCCCTTCACAAACACAAGGACATTTTGGTGGTTCTTGCCGAGCTTCCGGGAGGCTT
>Ga0189285_100057_pt1 | contig 78755 bp, 77 predicted proteins | sample GEYOminimetaG_FD_130315 | JGI IMG/M metagenome (GOLD analysis project Ga0189285, IMG submission 130315) | Marine microbial communities from the Costa Rica Dome - GEYO mini metaG | ecosystem: Environmental > Aquatic > Marine > Oceanic > Photic zone | place: Costa Rica: the Eastern Pacific... | reverse complement strand
TGCGGGCGTTGTGCAGGTTGGCCAGGCCGTTGCCCAGCCCGCAGCCCAGATGCAACAGGGTGGCGGCGGGCTTGTCGGCCATGCGCGCGTAGCCGTCGGCGGCGCCGGTGGCGACTCCCTCGAACAGGGCAAGCACCGCCCGCATCTTGGGCTCGTCGTCCAGGGCCGCCACAAAGTGCATTTCACTGGTGCCGGGGTTGCTGAAGCAAACCTCAACACCGGCGTCCACCAGGGTTTTCATCAGGGCTTGAGCGCCGTTTGTCATTGTTGTTCTCCAAGCTTTCCGGGTTCAGGGTTTCGTTTGAATGTTCTGCCCACGGGGTTCAGCCTCCGGCCACAATAGAGCGCACCGCTGCCCGGGCGGTCATGATGCATCCAGGCAGGAAGGTGCCTTCCAGAGATCGCTTGCCATTGGCACCACCGCCACCGAAGCCGGCTGCCTCGCCCACACAGTAGAGGCCGCCCACCGGCTGCCCATGGCCGTTGAGAACGCGGCTTTGCAGATCGGTCTGCAGGCCACCCAGGCTCTTGCGGGTAATCAGCTGCATGCGGATGGCGATGAAGGGGCCGGCGCCCGGTTTCTGCAGCGGGGCCGGCTTGCAGGTGCGCAGGCGGTCCGGCTTCCATTCCCTGGCATGCTGGATCATGCGGATTTGGGGATCGTCGTGGAGGCTGGTGCCTGCGGTGAAATTGGCATCAAAAGCATCGGCGGTGGCCTTGAGTGTGGCCGGGTTGATGTCGTTGGAACAGGTGAGCGCGTTCATCTTGCCGGCCAGTTCCATCAGGCTGTCCGCCACCAGGAAATCCCGGCTTTCGTGCTGCATTTGTCGTATCAGGGCGTGATTGCCCAGCAGCAACTCTTTTACGAACAGTGGGAACTGTTTATCGCGGATGCGGGCATTGTGCTCGGCGCCGGAGATGGCAAATTCCTTGGCGGCGATGCGCCAGTTCAGCAGGTGCCAGGTCCAGGGCTTTTCCTGTTCCGCCACCCTCTGGCATAGCCAGTGGGTGTCAAAGCCGGTTACCAGGGGCTCCGGGCCAATCCGCTCCCCCCGGTGGTTCAGCCACAGCGCGGATTTGCAGGGTATGGTGGACAGGCCGTGGCCGGGAAAGTGGGGGTACGGATGCGGGAAGCCGGCGGCGTAATTCCACATTTCGCCGGCGTGGGTAATCTGCCCCCCGAGGGCATCGGCGACCCAGTGATGCATGCGGCCATCGGCATAGGGATGGGCACCGTTCAGCATGCGGGTGGGTTGCGGGCGATCCACCGGCCAGTTGGCGCGGCACTCCTTGTGGCTACCGTTGATGCCGCCGGTGGCCAGCACCACCGCCGAAGCCGCGAAGCGGACTTCTTCACCGGTGGCTTCGTTAATGGCCAGAGCGCCGCTGACGTTTCCTGCCTCTTGATCCAGTTCCGTGATGCGATGCTGGTGCAGCAGTGTGAGTTTACCGCTGGTGTTCTCCCGGTGTAGCGCCGTCATCAGGCAACGCACGAGTTCCCGGGCGGTGCCCCAGACCACATGGTAACGGGGCAAACGGTTGCCATCGCCGAAACGGCCGCGCTCAACCCAGTTCACGGCGGGCAAGAACTTGATGCCTTCGTTGCTGAGCCAGTCGTAGACCTCGGAGCGTGAGTGTTCCACGTAATACTTGGCCCATTGCAGGGGCAAGTCATCCTCGGGTGCCAGCTCGCCAAAGCTGAGCCAGTCTTCCAGGGCAATTTCCGGTGTGTCGGCAATCTTCATGCGTTTCTGCAGCGGCGTGCCCACCAGCATCATGCCGCCAAAGGCCCACAGCGCCAGGCCGCCCATCCGTTCTTCCGTGTCACGGTCCGCCAGGGTTACGGACTTACCAGCACGCAAGCCTTCAAGAGCCGCGACAATGCCGGCCAGCCCGCCGCCGACCACCAGAATATCCGAGGTAATTACCTTGGCCATATCGCATCCGACCCGATTGCAATGAGTTGTCAGGTTTAAAGATATACCGGTACCATGGCTTTAAAATTGACTTCAGAGGCCAGAAAAATTGACTTTAGAGGCCACGGTTTCCATTGGCTGGATAAACACGGTGATCGGTGCTGCCGAGAGGCTATCTGTTTCGGCGGACCAGCTGTTGGCCGCCGCAGGTATTCCGCACTCCGCCTGCGAACTGGAACGCTGGCCGATCGACGACATTACCCGGCTCTGGCACGCCGCCGAACGGTGCACTGGCGACCCGGGCTTCGGCCTGAAAGTGGGCGCGGAGTTCTCGCCGATGAGCATCAGTGGTGTCGGGTTCGCGCTGCAGTCCGCCGCCACCCTTCGGGAGGCCATTGTGATGGTTCAGCGTTTCCAGCGGCTGATCTCCGATGGCGGACGCTTTCAGGTTGTCGCCGGCAATGCTGCCACCTGGCTCGTTTACCATCCCAGGCAGGGCCGACTGGCGTTCAGTCCCCACCAGATTGAGGCAGTGCTGGCATCGGTGGTGGGCTTCGGGAGCTGGGTTACGGGAACCCGGATGCAACCGGCCCGGGTGCAATTCAGTCAGCCCCGGCTCGGGCCCTTGGCCGGATATCAGACCGTGTTCAACTGCCCGGTGGAGTTCGAGCAGGCATTCAGCGGCGTACAGATCGACAACGCCGTTCTGGACCAGCCCCTGCCCCAGGCGGATCCCCAGCTTGCCCAGGTGCACGAGCGCTACACAACCGCCCGCCTGGCCGCACTTTCCATCAACAGTGCCTCAGTGCCGGAAATACGCCGATGGCTCACTGCTCGCATTGGGCCGGTTCTGCCCCGCCGGGCAGACGCGGCGGAAGCCCTGGGCATCAGCGAACGCAGCCTGTCCCGGAGGCTCCGGGAACAGGGCCAGACCTTCGATGGGCTTGTTGACGACGTTCGCCGCGAAAAAGCCCTGCAGGCGGTGGCCGATTCCAGCTCTTCCCTACCCGAAATCGCCGAGGCGCTGGGCTTTGCCGAGGTAAGCACGTTTTACCGCGCGTTCCGGCGCTGGACAGGCATGCCGCCAGTGCGGTGGCGCAAGCAGAAGCATCTGGGCTAACGAGAGCTTTACCTCTCAGGATGGGTTGCCGCCCAAGGGCAAATTCCTGTTGAGCAGCAGCGAACCAGCAAGTACCCTGCTGAACAGACACCACAGCCCGAGGCCTCATGAAGCCCGACTTCCATCAGCTCCCAGGCAATGCCATCGACGCACAGAGTTCGCAGTCGCCCGAGCGCGTCGCTGGGCTGATTCACAATGTGGCTCAGAAAGACCGCCAGGCTTTCGCCCTCCTCTACCAGGCAACGGCCCCGAAACTTCTGGGCACCGTCTTGCGTATCCTCAGAGACAGAGCATGGGCAGACGATGTTATCCAGGACACTTACCTCAAGATCTGGCAAAGGGCCGAGCAGTTTCAGGACGGTAAATCCTCGCCCATCACCTGGCTGGTTTCGATTGCCCGTAACGGTGCCATTGATGAGCTGCGCAAACACCCTGCCGGACGCACCACCAACAGCGATGAGCTGGACGAGATGCCTGGCAGGCAGATATCAGCTCAGGAACAGCTGGAAGAACAGCGGGCGGCAAATCAACTGAATCACTGCATCGACCAATTGGAAAAAGACCGACAGGACATGGTTCGCCTGGCCTACCTCAACGGATGGTCCCGGGAGGACCTGGCAAGCCAGTTTGAACAGCCGGTCAACACGGTAAAGACCTGGCTGCACCGCGCCCTGAAACAGATCAAAAGGTGCCTGGAATCATGACGGAACGCGACGACCTGGACATGCTTGTTGCAGAGTACGTTCTGGGCACCTTGCCGGCCCCGGAGCGGGAGTATGTTGAAACCCGACGCCGCGAGGATCCCAAGGTAGAAACTCTAATCCTGCAGTGGGAAGAGCGACTGGGCAGGCTGGCAGATGAAGCCGAGCCCGTTCAGCCCTCGCCTGCGCTGTTTGCAAAAATCGAGAAGGCGCTGGACCGCATCGAATCGACACCCCGGCAGCCTTCCGAAACCCTCAAAGTGGTTGCTTTGCGCAGCCAGCTGAACCGCTGGCGCTGGAGTACGGCGATTGCTTCGGCGGCGGCCCTGGTGTTGGTGTCCATCCTGTTATTCCAGCCACAACCCACGCCACAAACTCAGTCGTTCGTGGCGGTGTTCCAGCATAATGATGAACAGCCGGCCTTCCTGCTTACAGTGGACCTGGAGGCGCAACGGCTCAATATCAGACCGGTAACCGCCGAGCCAAGGCCCGGAAAATCCTATCAGTTGTGGATCAAGGCGGACGAGCTGGGACCAAAACCGCGTTCAGTGGGCGTTCTGGGCAACGATTTCAGGCTTGATGAGGGAGCATTGAGCGGTTACGAACCGGCCCTTCTCAAGGAAGCCACGTTTGGCATCAGTGTCGAGCCCGAGGGCGGCTCACCGACAGGTCAACCCACCGGGCCGGCGATTCATGGCTACCTCTACCCCACCGATGGGAACAATCCTTAGTCAGCATCAAAAAAAAATCACCGGTGCCTGAAACTTTGCGCATCCGCTCCCGTAGCTGCAGTTAACCCGCCCAACAACAACCCAACGGGCGGGAAATACTGAGACTAAGGAGAACACAATGACCAAGCACGCAAAAACATCCACACTTCTGGCCGCCCTGGTTTCCGGCGCATTCGCAACCGGCTCGGCACTGGCCGCTGAGCACAAAGCGGGAGTCTGGACCAATGATCAGTCCGTTGCCAACGGTGTAGTATCCGCCAGAAAGGTGGTTGCCGAACAGAATGGCTGGCTGGTGGTTCACCGCACCGACGAATCCATGAAGCCCGGCCCTGTCGTTGCCCATGCACCATTGCGCAAAGGCATGAACATGGATGTCGCGGCTATCCTGACCGAAGAGGTGCAATCCGGTGACATGCTGATGCTGATGGTTCACAGCGAAGACGGCGGCATGAAAACCGGAATTTTTGAATACACCCTGGGCGCCAAGGAAGACGGCCCAATCAAGCGAGACGGGAAGCTTGTGATGTCGACCATTACAGCAAAATAATAGCTGGCCGAATTGCCGGCTGCTGCGCTGACTGGCGAAAGCGGCCGGCAACACAAACCGCGAACAAACCTACCTGCCATCTCCCTTCACGCCCAACCTGTCCAGATAGAGGTGAAGCTCCGCCTCGCTCATATCCACGTATTCGAGCACCCGGCCATACAGCATGGCAGTCGGCACGTTGCGGCCTTCCAGCTCGCGCTGTGTTTCCTGCAGAACGTAAAGAATGATTCGCTCGGTACGCGTCAGGCCATCGCGCACATCGGGGATGACTTCAAGGAGGGCTTGATGATCGTCTGAAAATTCCATCATGTACTCGGAGTGGGGCCTCGTTCCAGTACATGGTAGCAGGCCGGCAGCGAAGCCCACAGAGGACAGCGCTGCCTTTTCGTGCCTTATCAGATCTGTTTGAAGACCACCTCAGACAGCCGGCTGCGGTTGCCATCGGTATCCAGGGTGCGGATAGCGAAGTACCAGGTACCCTCAGTCAGCTCGTCTACCAGCAACTCATCCACCGAGGCATCACCAATGGCCAGGCTCTGGTCCAGGTTTTCAGCGCTGGTGCCGTAAACCACCTCGAAGCCTGCGATTTCGCCCATGGCCAGGCTCTCGCCATTCTCGCGGGTCAGCGGCGCGGTCCAGCTCAGCAGTGCTGTATTTGCCGGGACAGTTTCCTCGGGCGTAGTTTCAGTGACTGGCTCACTGGTTTCAGTGTCTGTCCCGGTATCTGCGACGGTTTCGTCAGTCGTGGTATCAGTGGTTGTATCACCGCCTGAGGTGACATCGCCTGACGTATCCGGCTCGGTTGTTCCGGCAACCTGCTCGTCTGTTGAACCAGTCGAGGTATCGGTAGAGGTATCCGTACTGGTATCCGTTGAGGTGTCGGTGGTGGTCTCGCCCGAGTCGGCAACACCGGTGTCAGTCTCTTCGTTTACATCGGCAATGGTCTTAAAGCGCTGCACGTTGCGGTACTCGACAACCACCAGTTTCTGGCTGATGACGCTCGAATCAACCGCATTCTGAAGCTCAGAAGACTGCAGGGCAGCGGCACTGATAAGGTCCGCCAGCGCCACATTGGTGCCATCACCCATCACGCTGATCTGGCCGGTGGCACTGACCTGTGAGGTAACATCCGCCAGCACATCAGAAATCGAATCCCACTGGGTGTTGTCGTTAACCAGAGCCAGAAAAGCCGCGTTGGCAATCGCCACCTGAATGGCGTCAGCGGATACACTGGTCATTTCATCCAGGCTGGTCAGGTCCGGCGGGGTAAGGCGAAGAGCGCCGGCCGGGAGCCCGAACCAGTTTTCGACCGTGGAATAGGCATTGGAAATGGCAACCGGTGAAAGGCCATCGCCACTGCGCTCGGCCAGTGTTACGGCGAGGTGGGTCAGCGGAGTGAGGTTGACGGTTTCCATGCGCAGATCGCCGGCACCAAGGAGGCTGAAACTGCTATCCAGCGGCATGGGCTGACCAAATGCCACCGGCGCACTACCCGCCTGATCACACTGGGGCACCACATCGCAGATCATGCGGGTGCCGCCATCAGCCGTCAGTTCAACCAGGGCCCAGCCCTCGGCCTTACCGCGAAGCTGCCACTCGTAACTGCCGTCGTCTGCCGTCAACACCGGTTTTGCTGCCTGGCGCTGGGGGGCGTAATAGCCATCTTTGTCCGCAATCAGACGGTTGGCAACAACCAGCCCCTGCTGGATGACCCCTTTCATCGCTGCGCCAGCAATCTGGACCGTTGGCTCGGCCGCGACCGAAGACTGTGTCGAGGCATTGTCGTCTTCACTGGAAATGTCCAGACCGCAGCCCGATAGCAGAACAGCCGCAGGAAACATCAGCAGTCCTTGCTTCGTTAGTTTTTTGCCGCAATATGACATCGTTTCACACCAATTATTTGACGAATTTGAGCAAATCTTACAGCGGCAGTTTTCGGTTATATGCGGCGCAGTTCCGGATTTACCGGGGCAAGTCCGTCAGGAATTTGGCGGTTACGGAGGGATACACGTTGTGATGGAAGGTTACAGCCTGATGCCCGAATCAGGATGCATAAGATATTGTTTTGTTGTGATTTTGTGTGCGACGCTCTTTTTCAGGCTTTGAGCTTATAAGGATCGGCGGACTCCCCGATTACAAATTTAAACGTTGACAGAACGAGAGCGATTTCACAGTTTTCCGGAGAATCAAACGCCCAACCTGTCGCGCAACGCGTAATACCAGGCGCCCATCGCCGTCAAAGGCACCCGGAAGGCCCTTCCACCCGGGAACGGGTAATGGGGCAGGCTGGCGAAGGCATCAAACCTTTCCGCCTGACCCTGAATTGCCAGTGCCAGTGCGTTACCGGCTACATGGGTAAAGGTGACTCCGTGCCCGGAGCAGCCCTGCGAGTAGAACACGTTCTCGTGCAGGCGCCCGAGCTGGGGCAGGCGCGACAGGGTGAGAAGGAAATTACCGGTCCAGGCGTAGTCGATCTTCACGTTCGCCAGTTGTGGGAAGGTTTTGAGCATATTCGGACGAATCAGCCTTTCGATGTTAGCCGGGTCGCGGGCACCGTAGACCACACCACCGCCGTAGATCAGGCGTTTGTCGCCAGACAACCGGAAGTAGTCCAGCAGGTAGTTGCAGTCTTCGACACAGTTGTCGCTGGGCAGCAGCTCTCTAGCAACGGCTTCGTCCAACGGCTCGGTGGCAATGATCTGCGAGCCGCATGGCATGGATTTGGCGCCGAGTTCCGGCACCAGACCGCCGAGATAGGCGTTGCCCGCCAGAACAACCGTTTGCGCACTCACCTCACCCATCTCGGTTTTAACGGTTACAGTTTTACCGGGGACGATGCTCGTTACCCTCGAATGCTCGTGAATCACGCCGCCGCGAGACTCCAGCGCTGCGGCTTCCCCCAGAGCCAGATTCAGGGGATGAATGTGGCCGCCGGTGTGATCGATGGCGCCACCAACATACCGTTCCGTACCAACCCGGGCGCGGATAGCGTTGCGATCCAGCAATTCCAGCTGGTCATACCCGTACCGGCGCCACAGCGCCTGCTGTGATTCCAGATGCTTGAGTTGCTTTGAGTTGAGCGCGGCAAAGATACCGCCCTCTTTCAGGTCGCAGTGTATGCCGTAGCTCTTCACCCTCTGGCGGATAATCTGGCTGCCCTCGAAGGCCATTTCGGCCAGAAGGTTCAGGTGATCCTGAGAGGTCTGCCGTTCGATGCTGTCCAGGTCACGGCTGAAGCTGTTGACGATCTGGCCACCATTGCGACCCGATGCACCCCAGCCAACGGTTGCGGCCTCCAGAACCACCACCCTGAACCCGGCCTCTGCCAGGAACAGTGCCGTGGACAGGCCGGTATAACCGGCACCTACGACACACACATCCGCCTCGCAGGACCCGCGCAGAGCCGGGCGCACAGGGGCCGGGTTGGCGGAAGCTGCGTAATACGAGGGAACCGGGGGATACTCGATCATTATGTAACGCCAGAGAGGGTGAAAGAGACGTTCAGAAGCCGGCGGCAATGCTGCGCGCCGCAGAAAGTCTATGCCAGCGCAGGGCGTTCGGAAAGACACGTTCTTATACCTATATCGAGGGCGGCGCCCGGGCATGAAAGTGCTGCTATGATTGCTCAACTCTACAGCCTGCGAGGCGCCCATGAATCAATCCGTCAGCTCTTCCACTCCCTCCAGCCAGGCCGAATGGCAAGCCCTGGCCGACAAGCTCACACTCGAGGGCCGCGCTTACCTGAACGGCGCCTACCAATGGGCCGTTAATGGTGGCACGTTTGCCTCGGTCAGCCCGATTGACGGTCGGGAACTGGCCGCCATTGCCAGCTGTGATCAGAGCGATGCTGACCAGGCCGTTGTGGCTGCCAGGAACGCTTTCGAGGCGGGCATCTGGAGCCAACTGGCGCCCACCAGACGCAAGGCGGTGCTGCTGCGGTTTGCTGACCTTATCGAGGCCCATGGCGACGAGCTTGCGCTGCTGGAAACCCTGGACATGGGCAAACCCGTCAGCCACGCCAGGACCGTGGACGTTCCGGCCACCGCGCGGGCGATCCGCTGGACCGCCGAGGCCATCGACAAGGTGTACGGTGAGCTTGCGCCCACGCCCCACAACCAGATCGGCATGATCTCCCGGGAGCCCATGGGTGTGATAGCCGCCATCGTGCCCTGGAACTTTCCGATGATCATGGCGGCCTGGAAAATCGCGCCGGCCCTGGCCACGGGTAATTCCGTCATACTGAAACCTTCGGAGAAATCGCCCCTGAGCGCCATCCGCCTGGCTGCCCTGGCGGCGGAAGCAGGCGTTCCTGCCGGTGTGTTCAACGTGCTTCCGGGCTATGGCCACGCCGTGGGCAAGGCTCTGGCCCTGCACATGGACGTGGATTGCCTGGTATTTACCGGCTCCACAAATGTTGCCAAGCAGCTGATGATCTACGCCGGCCAGTCCAATATGAAACGGGTGTGGCTGGAGGCCGGTGGCAAGAGCCCGAACATTGTCTTTGCCGATGCGCCGGACCTGAAAAAAGCCGCTGCCGAGGCGGCCAGTGCCATTGCCTTCAACCAGGGCGAGGTGTGTACCGCCGGCAGTCGCCTTCTGGTGGAAAACAGCATTCGCAGCGAGTTTGTCGGGCTGATTCGCGAGGCCCTGAAAACCTGGCGCCCCGGCCACCCGCTGGACCCGGCCACCACTTGTGGCGCAATCGTCGACCAGGGACAGCTGGATCGTATTATCGACTACATTGGCATCGGCCAGTCTGAGGGCGCACGCCTGGTGGAAGGTGGCCAGCGGATCATGGAAGAAACCGGCGGACTGTTCGTTCAGCCCACGGTGTTTGATGGGGTTAACAACCAGATGCGCATCGCCTCCGAGGAAATCTTCGGGCCAGTGCTCTCTGTGATCGGATTCGACACCCCAGACGAAGCTGTCGCGATTGCCAACGATACCATCTACGGCCTGGCCGCTGCGGTTTGGACCTCTAATATCAATACCGCCCACAGGGTGGCCAAGGCCCTGCGGGCCGGCAGCGTGTGGATCAACCACTATGACGGCGGCGACATGACAGCGCCTTTCGGTGGCTTCAAGCAGTCCGGCAACGGCCGCGACAAGTCGGTCCATGCCTTCGACAAGTACACCGAGCTGAAGGCCACCTGGCTGGTTCTGGAATAAACAGGAAACGTCGCTTCACAAACGAGAACGGCGCCTTGAAGGCGCCATTTTTCATAATCCCGCAACCACTAGACCGTGTGCAGGTACCAGAGATACTCAAGATCCGAGATGGTCATCTCGAACTCATTCAGCTCATGCTCCTTGCAGGCCACGAACACGTCCAGAAACTCCCGACCGAGATAGTCAGCCATGACTCTGGATTGGCCCAGCTCCCGCAAGGCATCCCGCAGGTTATTCACCAATGAGGCCTCGTGCTGCTCGTGGGCATTACCCACCGTAACCGGTGGCGGCTCGATCCGGTTGGAGATGCCGAAATGGATGCCCGCCAGCACCGCGGCCATCAGCAGGTACGGATTGGCATCGGCGCCGGCCACACGGTGTTCAATTCGCAGAGCTTCAGGGTCACCGCCCGGCAAACGCAGTGACGCGGTACGGTTGTCCACGCCCCAGGTAGCCGCACTGGGCACATAGTACTCCGGGCTGAACCGACGGTAGGAATTGATGTTCGGGCAGAACAACGCCATGGCATCGTTCATGGTGGCCACCAACCCGCCCACGGCCCAGCGCAGCATGTCGTTTGGCTGCTCGGCGTCGCCGGCGAATACGTTGCGGCCCTCACTATCCACCAGGCTCACGTGCAGGTGCATGCCACTGCCGGCCTGGTTGTGATAGGGCTTGGCCATGAAGGTGGTGTCCATTTCATGGTCGTAAGCCATGTTCTTGATCAGGCGCTTGAGCAGGGTGGCGTGGTCGCAGGCTTGCACGGCGTCATCCACGTAATGCAGGTTGACTTCGAACTGGCCGGGCGCCGATTCGGCCACCAGCGCATCCGCTGGCAGCTCCTGCTCGTGGGCGGCATCCAGCACGTCCGCCAGGAATTCCGCGTACTCGTCCAGATCATCAATGGAGTAGGCCTGGGTGCCCGCCGGGCGTTTACCCGAAAGCGGTGATTTCGGCGGCTGCGGGCGACCGGAGAGGTTCTCCTGGTCGATCAGGTAAAACTCCAGCTCAAAGGCAGCCACCGGGGTCAGCGCCAGTTCCTCAAACCGCTCAATAATGTTCTGCAATACCACCCGAGGGTCGGCAAAAAACGGTGTCTCGCGGTCCAGCTCATACATGGTCAGCAGCAGTTGCGCTGTTGGGCGCTTCTGCCAGGGTTCCATGGTGAGGGTGTTCTCGATGGGCAGGCAGACGCGATCAGCCTCGCCGATGTCGAGCCCCAGACCGGTTTCTTCCACCGTGGTGCCCTGAATGTTCAGGGCAAAGATGGAAGCCGGCATGGCTACGCCACGCTCAAACACTTTCGCCAGCGCTGACGGATCCACCCGCTTGCCGCGAACAATGCCATTGATATCCGGGATCAGCAGATCAACAAACTGAAGTTCGGGGTGTGCCTGAAGGAACGAGTCGGCACTCGTAGAACCAGAAGCCATAGGGAACGCCTTCCACAACGCAAACAGGCCTGGTGCCGAGGAGCCGGCGCAGGAGTTTCAACACTCCTTTATCCCGGTTTCCGGGGTGTTTGGCAAGATAGGGACATACCACAAATCCCGGAGTTAAATTTTTATAGCGCAACCCGGAATCTCATGATACATATCGCGAGAATTCGGCGGATTCCCAACCGCCGTTTCCAGGACAAGCCTTAAAGGAGTCAAAAGGCGGCGACGGGTTCCGTCCGGGACAACAGCCAACTGCGGCCACCCTCAGCAGACCTGCACAACACTGCGTGCGTCCTGCACGTTTTGTACTAATCCCTTTTGAGTGAGGGACATCATCCAATGTTGAAGTTGTGTAAGCCACAGGCGCTGGCCGCCTCTGTTGCGTTGTCTCTGTGTGCCTCCTCCGCTTTTGCAGCCGAGGAAGTGCGCGTCTACAACTGGTCCGACTACATCGCCGAGGATACCCTGGCGAAGTTCACGGAAGAAACCGGCATCAAGGTGATCTACGACGTTTACGACAGTAACGAGATCCTTGAAGCCGCCCTACTTTCCGGTCGTTCCGGCTACGATCTTGTTGTCCCCTCCAACCACTACGTGGCCAAGCAGATCTCTGCCAACGCGTTCGTGGCTCTGGACCACAGTAAACTGCCAAACATGAGCAACCTGAACCCGGATCTGATGGACGATCTGGAAAAGGTTGACCCGGGTAGCCAGTTTGCCCTGCCCTACCTCTGGGGTACCAACGGTTATGGCTATAACGAAGGCCGCATTCAGGAAATCCTGGGCGACAGCGCTCCTACCGATTCCTGGGCCCTGGTATTCGATCCGGAAGTCACCGGCAAGCTCGCCGCCGGCGGCTGCGGTATTGCCATGCTGGATTCCGGCGAAGAGATGGTGCGTGCGGCCATGGCCTACATCGGCCTGGACCCGAACAGCAACAACGCCGACGACATCAAGAAAGGCGGTGAGGTGATCAAGGCCATTCGTCCGAACATCACCTACTTCCATTCGTCCCGCTACATTGGCGACCTGGCCAACGGTGACCTGTGCGTGGCTGCCGGTTACTCCGGCGACATCCTGCAGGCCGCCGCACGCGCCGAGGAAGCCGAAAATGGCAACGTGATCCGCTACACCATTCCCAAAGAAGGCGCGGTGCTGTGGTTCGACATGATGACCATTCCGGCCGGTGCGCCGAACGTGGAGAACGCCCACAAGCTGATGAACTTCCTGATGCGCCCGGAAATCATCGCCGATGTGACTAACTACGTGTGGTACGCCAACCCGAACAAGCCGGCCAACGAGTTTGTTGATCCGGAGATTCTGAGCGATACCAGCATCTACCCCACCGACGAAGTGATGAAGAAGCTGTACATCATGGAAGGCCGGCCTCAGGACGCCCAGCGTCTGATGACCCGCACTTGGACCAACGTGAAGTCTGGTCGTTAAGCGGTGGAAAACGGCAACAACACCTCCGCGCAAGCGGAGGTGTTACTCAGCATTCGGGGCATTTCCAAAAGCTTTGATGGCACGCTGGCCGTAGACAACGTCAATCTGGACATCCACAAGGGCGAGATCTTTGCCCTTCTGGGTGGCTCGGGTTCCGGCAAGTCCACGCTGCTGCGCATGCTTGCGGGTTTTGAAACGCCCAACGCCGGCACCATCATGCTCGACGGCCAGGACGTTACGGCTCTGCCCCCTTTCCTGCGCCCGACCAACATGATGTTCCAGTCCTATGCCCTGTTCCCCCACATGACGGTGGAGCAGAACATTGCCATGGGTCTGAAACAGGACAAGCTGCCGAAAAGCGAAATTCGCGACCGTGTGGCGGCCATGCTGAAGCTGGTCAAGATGGAACCCTATGCCCGGCGCAAACCCCAGCAGCTTTCCGGTGGTCAGCAACAACGGGTTGCCCTGGCCCGCTCACTGGCCAAACGTCCCAAGCTGCTGTTGCTGGACGAGCCCATGGGTGCCCTGGACAAGAAGCTGCGTACCGAAATGCAGCTGGAACTGGTGGAAATTCTGGAAAATGTTGGCGCCACCTGCCTGATGGTCACCCACGACCAGGAAGAAGCCATGACCATGGCCAGCCGTATCGCGATCATGGCCCAGGGCCGTATCGCCCAGATCGGCTCGCCCATCGACATCTACGAGAGCCCGAACAGCCGCATGACAGCAGAGTTCATTGGCTCGGTGAATATCTTCGAGGCGCACATCCGGGAAGACGAGGCCGACAGCATCACGCTGACCAGCAGCCTGCTGGATGCGCCGGTGTTCATAGACCGTGGCGTAACCACGCCTGCGGAAACCACCGAAACCCTGATTGCCTTGCGTCCGGAGAAAATCTATCTGACTGCCGACAAACCGGAAGGCGAGCACAACTGGAGCTGCGGTACGGTGGACAACATTGCCTACCTGGGCGACATCACGTCCTACTACGTGAAACTGGCCAGCGGCAAACGGGTTCAGGCGACCATGGCGAACGTGGAACGCCGTGGCGAGCGGCCAACCTGGGGCGACAGGGTATTCGTATCCTGGGAAGCCTCCAGCCCCATCCTGCTCTGGAACTGAGCCGATGAGACGCAAACTTTTACCCGCCCCTCTGACCGAGCGGGTGCGTGCAGTCCTTTTCAATCGGCGGGTAGTTTTCGGTATCCCCTTCCTGTGGCTGCTGCTGTTCTTCCTCCTGCCGTTTGCGCTGGTGCTGAAGATCAGCCTGACCTCGGCGGTGATGGCCATTCCCCCTTACGAGCCCGTATTCCGGTGGGTGGACAACACCTTCTCGGTGGTGGTGAATATCGGGAACTACCTGTTCCTGCTGTCCGACAGCCTGTATTTCGCGGCCTACTGGGGATCGGTGAAAACCGCCTTCCTGGCCACCGTCGTGTGCCTGCTGATTGGCTACCCGATGGCGTACGCCATGGCGAGGGCGCCCAAGCACTGGCAACTGGTGCTCCTGTTGATGGTGATGCTGCCTTCCTGGACCTCGTTTCTGATCCGGGTCTATGCCTGGATGGGCATCCTCGGCAATCAGGGGCTGCTGAACAGTTTTCTGATGTGGCTGGGTTTGATTGAGCAGCCCCTCAAGATGCTGAACACCAACTTCGCGGTGGTGCTGGGCATTGTCTACGCTTACCTGCCGTTCATGGTGCTGCCCATCTACACCAACCTGGTGAAACTGGACGTGCGACTGCTGGAGGCAGCATCAGACCTGGGTTGCCGAAGCCTGACCACCTTCTGGGCCATTACCCTGCCACTGTCGAAGGCCGGCATCCTCGCCGGCTCGATGCTGGTGTTTATTCCCGCGGTGGGCGAGTTCGTGATTCCGGAGCTGCTCGGCGGGCCGGACACGCTGATGATCGGCAAGGTATTGTGGGAGGAGTTCTTCAACAACCGCGACTGGCCGGTGGCGTCTGCCCTCGCGATCGTGATGCTGTTGTTACTGCTGGTGCCGATTGTGCTGTTCCATCGGTTCCAGGCCCGGGAGATGGAAAAGCATGGTTAAGTCACGCTCGTTCAGTTTCTCAAAGGTCATGCTGATTCTGGGCCTGCTGTTCCTGTACCTGCCGATGTTCGTGCTGATCGTGTATTCGTTCAATGCGTCCCGGCTGGTATCGGTTTGGGCCGGATTTTCCACCCATTGGTACGGCGAGCTGTTCCGTGATGAGCAGATTCTGTCGGCAGTTTGGATGAGCCTGCGGATTGCCTTCTACTCCGCCAGCATGGCGGTGTGCCTGGGCACGCTGTGTGCGTTTGTGATTACCCGGTTCAAGAAGATGCGCGGGCGCACGCTGCTGTCCAGCATGATTACCGCGCCGCTGGTTATGCCCGAGGTCATAACCGGCCTGTCGCTGTTGCTGCTGTTCGTGCAGATGGCTCAGACCATTGGCTGGCCGGTTGACCGCGGCATGGCAACCATCTGGATTGCCCACACCACCTTCTGCAGTGCCTATGTGGCGGTGGTGGTATCGGCGCGGTTGCAGGAAGTGGATCGCTCCATAGAGGAGGCGGCCATGGACCTGGGTTGTACGCCCCTGAAGACCTTCTTCGTGATCACCCTGCCGGTGATTGCTCCGGCGCTGGTGTCCGGCTGGCTGCTGGCATTCACACTTTCCCTGGACGACCTGGTGATTGCCAGCTTCGTGTCCGGGCCGGGGGCGACCACGCTGCCGATGGTGGTGTTTTCATCCGTGCGGATGGGGGTTTCGCCGAAGATCAACGCGCTGGCCACCCTGATCATTCTGGCAGTCTCGCTGATTGCGTTCATTGCCTGGTACCTGATGCGTCGGGCGGAACGGAAGCGGTTGTAGACTCCGGACGCCTAGCCCACCGCTTTAGAGCGCATCGGGAAAGGCGGAGACAAGGTAATCCACCAGCGCCCGGACTTTGGGCGTCACGAACTTGCGGGTGGGATAGACGGCGTAAACGCCAAGTTCGGTGGAGCGATAGTCAGGCATCAGCTCCACCAGCCGCCCGGCTTCCAGGTCTTTGTGCACCAGAAAACCGGGCTGCAGCACGATGCCCTGCCCGGCCACGGCAGCGGCACAGCAGGTTTCACCGTTGTTGGCATACATCCATGGCCGGACCCGCACACTGGTCTTGCCATCCGGGCCCTCAAAGGGCCAGTCGTTGCCCGTGGTGAAGTTGCTATAGCCGATGACCCTGTGGCTGGCCAGATCATCCGGTTTGACGGGGGCGCCGTGGGTGGCGACGTAATCAGGCGAGGCGCAGGTTATTAACCGGGTGGAGGTAATCCTTCGGCTGACCAGTGTAGAGCTTTGCAGGGTGGCAATCCGGATGGCCAGATCAAAACCTTCCTCAACGATATCCACCAGCCGGTCAGAGAGATCGATCGACAACTCCACATCCGGATAGCGGGCGTGAAATTCTCCCCACAAAGGTGCCAGGTGGCTGATTCCGAAACTGACCGGCGCATTCACCCGTAATGTGCCCCTTGCGACATCATTACGGGCGGTAATTTCTGCTTCGGCCTCCTCAACCCCGGCCAATAATTCCCGGCACCGGACATAGAACACCTCGCCCTCCCCCGTGAGAGACAGGCGGCGGGTGGTCCGCTGCAACAACCGAACCCCGAGACGGCTTTCCAGTTCGCTGACATAGCGCGAGACAGCGGCCTTGGACATTCCCAGATTCTCTGATGCAGCGACGAAGCTGCCGGCCTCAACCACGTTGCAGAACGTCTGCATCTCCAATAGTCGATCCATTGTCTCAAATCCCGGAACAGTTAATTCAATAAAGCCATGTTTATCCCGTTTATTGATATTTGTAAAGTTCTCCCACGGTCAAAACACACCCAAGGAGATTCATCATGAACAACGCATTCCTGAACAAACTGATCAGCACTGACGCAGGCTGGGGAGCATTGGCCCTCCGGATTCCCGTCGGTATCATTTTCGCCGCTCACGGCGCCCAGAAACTGTTTGGCTGGTTCGGCGGCTACGGCCTGGAAGGCACGGGGCAATGGATGGATTCCATCGGGCTGAGCCCGGGCTACCTGATGGCCCTGTTGGCCGGTGGCGCGGAATTCTTCGGCGGCCTGGCACTGATCATCGGCCTGCTGGTTCGCCCTGCCAGCGCGGTACTGGCATTTGCCATGCTAGTCGCCATTTTCAGTGTTCATATCGGCAACGGCCTGTTCATGAGTAACAATGGCTATGAGTTTGGCCTGGCCTTGCTGGCCGTGTCGGTGTCCCTGGTATTCAGCGGCGCAGGCCGCGCGTCCATTGATCGCGCGATTGCAGCCCGATAACCACCGCAACCCGGAGGAGCCATCATGAGTCTGTTTGTTTCCCACGGCGCTCCCACCTTCGCACTGGAGCCGGGCCTCGCTGGCCCGGCCCTGACGGAGCTGGGCAAACGCCTTAGCAGGCCCGAAGCTGTGCTGGTGGTGTCACCCCACTGGATGACGCCGGAAGTCCGGGTGGGCGTTTCCGGAACGCCCGAGACCATTCACGATTTTCGCGGCTTCCCATCCGAACTGTATGAACTTGAATATCCGGCATCCGGGCATCCGGAACTGGCCCATACCACCCTCGCCTTGCTTGAGGCAGGAGGCTGGAAGGCACGAGCAGACGAAAAGCGGGGCCTGGATCACGGGGCCTGGGTTCCCCTGATGCACCTTTTCCCCGATCACTCGGTTCCGGTGTTTCAGGTCTCAATGCCCGCCAATCTTGACCCTGCTTCGGCCTGGCAGCTGGGCCAGACCCTGCAACCGCTCGAGCACGAGGGTGTGCTTATTGTCGGGTCGGGGAGCCTTACCCACAACCTGTATGAGGTTCGCTGGGGGGACGAGAGCGCCTCTGGCTATGCTAGGGAATTCACGAATTGGGTGCGTGCAAAGGTCACGGCAGGCGAACACCAACAATTGATTGCAACGCTGGAGAAAGCGCCGCATGCACAACGTGCGCACCCCACCACAGAGCACTTCCTGCCTCTGTTAGTGGCGGCCGGTGCGGCTGGGGAACAGCAACCCGGCGTGCTTATTGATGGCGGGATCGAACACGGTGTTTTGGCCATGGATGCCTTTGTTTTCAGGCATCCGGCGTGAAGCCGGAACAATCACCCAACCTTGAGCCATGCAAAAGGGCCACCCCGAGAGGTGGCCCTTTTGGTTTTCAGGGAAAAAAGTGCGTCAGCCCAGATTCTTTTTCACGAACTTCTGGATCTCGCCCACGATACCGCTTCGGAAAGCCAGAACCGTGATCACGAAGATACCGCCAAGAATCGGATCTACCCAATCCCGTAAGGGACCCTGGGAAAGGTTGTACTCGACGTTCACCACGAAGGTGGCACCCACCACCGGGCCAAGCAGGGTTCCCATACCACCGACCAGAGTCATCAGGATAACCTCGCCCGACATGTGCCAGTGCGCATCGTTCAGGGAGGCGAGCTGGAACACGACGGATTTCATGGAACCTGCAAGACCGGCCAGCGCTGCGGAAATCACGAATGCCAGCACCTTGTAGCGATCCACGTTATAGCCAAGCGATACAGCACGGGGCTCGTTCTGTTTGATGGCCTTCAATACCTGGCCGTATGGACTACTGACAATGCGCTGCACCAGCAGATAGCAGGCGATAAACACCGCCAGCACGAAATAGTACATGTTCAGGTTGTCTTCGAGATTGATGAATCCCAGCAGCTCACCCCGGGGGATACCGTGCATACCATCTTCGCCGCCCGTGAACTCGGACTGGACGAAGAAGAAGAAAACCAGCTGCGCCAGGGCCAGGGTAACCATGGCGAAATAGATGCCCTGCCGACGAATCGACAACAAGGCAAAGCCGGTGCCCAGAACCGTGGCCGCCAGGGTGCCGGCGATGATCCCCATCTCCGTGGTAAGCCCGGAGTAATTGCTGAGCAGGTAACCGGTGGTATAGCCACCCGTGGCCAGGAAGGCCGCATGACCGAATGACAGCAGGCCGGTGAACCCGAACAGGAGGTTAAAGGCCACCGCAAACAGCGCGAAGCATAGGATCTTCATCAGGAAGACCGGGTAAATCACAAACGGCGCAGCGAGCAGGATAAGCAGCAGCACGCCGTTGAGCATCATTTTCTTGCGATCCTGGTTGGCCTGTTCCTGAACGATAGACTTGTGAATATCGGCGGAATTGACTGGCTGATTCATGTTTATGCCTCCTTACCGAACAAGCCACTGGGACGGAACATCAGAACCAGAACCATGACCAGGAAGATGACCGCCGAGGAAGCCGGCGGGTAGAAGGTTTTAGTGAGGCCTTCAATCACACCCATGAGAATACCGGTGATGATAGCGCCGCCGATGGAACCCATACCCCCGATAACCACAACCGCAAAAACAGTAATCAGGGTGGCGGACCCCATGACAGGCGTCACCGAGTAGATCGGCGCGGCCAGGACTCCGGCAAACGCTGCCAGTGCCACACCAAAGCCATAAGTCAGGCTGATCAGGAGAGGTACGTTGATACCAAAACCCTGCATAAGCTGGGAATCCTCGGTACCGGCCCGCAGGTAGGCACCCAGCTTGGTTTTTTCAATCACAAACCAGGTTCCGAAGCACACGACCAGTGCCGCAACGATAACCCAGGCCCGGTAATACGGCATGAACATAAAGCCGAGATTCACACCGCCTTTGAACATGTCGGGCATGGTGTAGCGAAGGCCAGACACACCAAACCAGTTCACCAGCACGCCGGTGATGATCAGCGCCACACCGAAAGTCAGGAGCAGGCTGTAAATATGATCTTGTCCCGCGATGCGACGCAGCAGGAAATACTCTATGACAACGCCGAAAGCGCCGACCAGCAAGGGGGCCAGCAGGAGCGCGACCCAGTAATTAACGCCCAGATAGTCAAACATCAGGACGGTGGTCATGGCGCCGAGCATGTACATGGCACCATGGGCGAAGTTGATGATCTTCAGCAAACCGAAGATGACCGCGAGCCCAAGGCTCAGAAGGGCGTAAAAGGCGCCATTGATGATTCCGATCAGGAGCTGGCCGGAGAGCACAGCTACAGGGACGCCGAAAATCATGGACATTGGGCTAACTCCAGAAGCAGCACAGGGGTTGGTTGTTGTTCTTACTCAATTCTCTGAGTTGCGGGCTCACCCTGCCCTGTTGCCGGGTGAACCCTGATGCCGGTCTTAGTTGTTAACCAGCTTGCACTTGCTCTCGGAGAGCGGACGGTAAGATTCTTCCGCCGGAATGGTCCGCAGGATCTTGTAAAGATCCCACTCATTCGTGGACTCAGCCGGGGTTTTCACTTCCGCCAGGTACATATCGTGCACCATGCGGCCGTCAACACGGATCTTGCCGTTCTTGGCAAACATGTCGTTGATGGGCGTATCCATCATCTGTTTGCGCACTGTCTGGGCATCATCAGACCCGGTCGCCTTGACTGCGTTCAGGTACTGCATGGTGCTGGAGTAGATACCGGCGTGAACCATGGTCGGACGAACACCGGTCTCTTCCATGAAGCGATCAGACCATTCACGGGTCTCGTCGTTCATGTCCCAGTACCAGCCGGTGGTCAACTGGATGCCCTGAGCGGTTTCCGCACCCAGTGCGTGCACGTCAGTCAGGAACAGCAGCAGAGCCGCGAGCGTCTGGCCAGACTGGGTGACACCGAACTCACTGGCTGTTGTGATGGCGTTGGTGGTGTCAGCACCGGCGTTTGCCAGGCCGATTACATCAGCGCCGGACGCCTGGGCCTGCAGGATGAAGGAGGAGAAATCCTGGGTCGGGAACGGATGGCGCACGGTGCCGATCACTTCACCGCCGTTAGCCTCAACAACGCGGGTAACGTCGCCTTCCAGAGCGTGGCCGAACGCGTAATCCGCAGTCAGCATGTACCAGGTTTTGCCGCCCTCTTTAACCACCGCACTGGCGGTACCGTTGGCCAGCGGATAAGTGTCGTAAACGTAGTGGATGTGGTTCGGGGTGCAGTGCTCGTTGGTGATACTGGAAGCGGCTGAACCGGAGATGATACCCAGGCGATCGTTCTCTTCCAGAATCTTGCTCACGGCAATGGAAACGGAAGAAGCCACCATACCGGCCACCAGATCAACATCCTCGTTCTCAACCCAGCGACGAACGGTGCTGGAGGAAGTATCGGGGCTGTTACGGTCATCAGCACTGACCACTTCGATCTTGGCGCCATTTACCTGACCACCAAAATCAGCGATCGCCATTTCCAGGGCCTTCAGCCCGTTGGGACCTGCCAGGTCACGGTAGGTGCCGGACATATCTGCCAGGTAACCGATCTTGACCGTGTCGTTGGAAATAGCCGCTTGGGCTCCGCTTGCCATCATGGCTGATGCAACGGCTGATGTCAGAAGCTTTTTCATCATTGTCATTGTTGTATCTCCGCTACTGTCTTGCGTTGGTTCGGGTTGTTGTTGCTTTTCTTGCTCTCGTCCTATCCGGGATCAGACCCCCAAATAGCGATCCAGCACCGACTGCTTGGAACTCAGTTCGTTGGCGCTGATTTCTTCCACAATTTGACCGTGCTCAACAACGTAATGACGGTCGGCTAACGGTGCTGCGAAGTGGAAATTCTGCTCAACTAGGACAATGGTCAGCCCCTTGTTTTTCAGGGCAATCAGGACCTCACCCAGCTTTTCTACAATAACCGGGGCCAGACCCTCGGTGATTTCGTCCAGCAGCAGCATGTTGGCGCCAGTGCGCAGAATGCGCGCCATAGCCAGCATCTGCTGCTCGCCACCGGACAGCTTGGTGCCCTGGCTGAAACGTCGTTCATACAGGTTAGGGAACATGTTGTAGATTTCTTCCAGGCTCATGCCGCCACTGCGCACAACTGGCGGCAGCGTCAGGTTCTCCTGGACACTGAGCGAGGAAAAAATGCCCCGATGTTCGGGGCAATACCCGACACCCAACCTGGCAATGTGGTGAGGCGCACAAGACATCGTTTCCTCACCGTTAATCATGATTGAGCCGGTGCGCCGGCCAACCATATTCATAATGGCTTTGAGGGTTGTACTCCGACCTGCACCATTGCGGCCCAGCAGGGTCACCAGCTCACCACGGTGCACCACCATATCGATACCATGGAGGATGTGGGATTCGCCGTAAAAGGCGTGCAATCCCGAGAGTCGGAGCTGCTCGTATTCGCGATCTGATTTACTGGTCATTGCGCCGCCTCCGACTGCTCGCTGTCAGCGGTAGTACCCCGCTCTCCACTACCATCACTACCCATGTATACCTCGCGCACTCTTGGATCTGCAGAGACCGAGGCGTAATCACCCTCGGTCAGAACAGCCCCCTGAGCCAGCACGGTAATGCGATCGCACAATTTGCTGACCACGCTGAGGTTGTGCTCAACCATCAGAACGGTTCGTCCCGCTGCCGCCTTGCGTACGAGCTCTACCACACGATCCACGTCTTCCGAACCCATGCCCTGGGTTGGCTCGTCAAGCAACAGGATTTCCGGCTCCATGGCCAGCGTGGTTGCCAATTCCAGTGCACGCTTGCGCCCGTAGGCCAACTCAACGGTGGTGGTGTTGGCAAACTCTGCAAGGCCAACGGCATCCAGAAGCTCCATGCAGCGCTGATTCAGCTTGTGCAGGGAATTGCCGGATTTCCAGAAACTGAAGGAGGTACCCTCGAAGGTCTGCAGGGCTACGCGGATGTTCTCCAGCGCTGTCATGTGAGGGAATACGGCAGAGATCTGAAACGAGCGGACAATGCCCTGGCGGGCGATGGCGGCGGACTTCATGGTGGTGATGTCCTGATCCTTGAACAGGATCTGACCACGAGTCGGGATCAGGAATTTGGTGAGCAGATTGAAGACCGTGGTCTTGCCAGCACCGTTAGGGCCGATCAGGGCGTGAATATGGCCTTTCTGGACCTTCAGGTTCACGTCGTCGACCGCAACAAAGCCCTTGAATTCTTTTACAAGGTTACGGGTCTCGAGAACGTACTGTTCACTCATGAGCCAATCTACCTTTGTTATTGTTGTGCGTTTTGTCTGACTACCACATTAGATTGACGTATACGTAAACGTCAACCCTTAATTGCAATTTCTAACTACACTCCCTATAAACAAAAAGTCGTATAGAACATCTACTATACTATCCAGCTTTTCCGGGTGCGGAGAATTCCCAGCGCCCCGCCAGAAGCAGTCAAAAAAGTATTGCAGTTTTAAAGCACACTCTCTCTTCGCAAAAAGTCGTATAGAAGGTCTACTACCTGGTCCTGCTTTTCCAGGTGCGGAGAGTGCCCTGCATCCTCAAGAAGCACGCCGTGGGCGTTCTCCCCGATGCCGGCAACGATGTCTGTCACCTGCTCAGGGACTCCGTATTCATCGCTTTCCCCCTGAATGATCATAGCCGGACATTCAATTGCTGCCAGCCAGCGACTGAAATCCATCGCTGCCTGGAAGCCTTCGTCCCGCCAGACAGTCTGCCAGGCGTTGAAAAGGTCGTCAGTCCGGTCGCCATGATAGCGTGCCAAACGCTCCCGGATATCGGTCTCCCGATAACGAACAGCCATCTCCTCGATGCCGGCAAGGGTAAGATGATCCGCATAGATATGCGCGGCCATGGTTACCAGAGCCTTCACGCGGTCACCCATGGTACCGGCCGTCACGAGGGCAATGGATCCACCATCACTGTGCCCTACCAGCACGATATCCTGAATTGCGAGCTTGTCCAGTAACCTGGGCAACCACCGATGACCGGCAACTTCCAGGTAATCATACGGGCGAGGGAGCTCTTCGTCAGACGAGTGGCCATAACCCTGACGATTGTAGATTAGCGCATCACAGCCGGTGGCTTTAGCCAGTTTTTCCGGAAACTTCCGCCACAGGGCAATGCTACCGAGGGACTCATGCAGAAAAACCAGCACCGGCCCTTTCGGCTCCTTATGCTGGATTCGTCTGACCTCCAGCTCCACACCGTCGCCCACCGGCACCATCGTGTCTCGAATCTGCATGGCGCTACCTGTTTGGAGGAATTGAATAGGTCATGGTGGAGTGTGCAACCGGCTCTTCGGCGACTTCGGAGTAAACGAACACTTCGCCCACACCCATGGTGCGACCGACTTTCAGCATGGTGGCCCGAGCCCAGATGGGCTGATGGGCCACCGGCTTGCGGAGAAAGTTGATGTTCAGGTTGGTGGTTACCGCCAGGGGAACCAGGCCAATCTTGCTCAACAGCGCCGCATAAAGGGTGACGTCCGCCAGCCCCATCATGGCCGGCCCGGAGACAGTTCCCCCGGGCCTCAGATGCTCCTCATCCACTTCCAGCTTCATCTCTGCCCAGCCATCCCCGAGCTTCTGCAGGGTGCCGTAAGCGGCCCCCTGCGGAAACTGCTCGTCGAGGAAGGCCTGCAGCTCTTCAAACGTAATGATCATGCGCCGATTTCTTCCTTGGCCTGATTACGCAGAACGAACCGCTGGATTTTGCCACTGGGCGTCTTGGGCAGCTCATCAACAAACTCGATTTCCCGGGGGAAGGCATGGGTGGAGAGTCTGCGACGCACCAGTTCCTGAAGCTCATCTTTCAGGGCCTGCTCGTCTCCGACGGCATAATCGCCCTTTATCACCACATAGGCCTTGATGATGGAACCGCGCTTCTCATCGGGCTTTCCGACAACACCTGACTCCGCCACAGCGGCGTGCTCCAGCAAGGTGCTTTCCACGTCGGCGGGGCCCACGCGGTAGCCGGCGGTGGTGATGATGTCATCGTCCCGGCCGCTGAAGGAGAAGTTGCCGTTGCCGTGATTGATGACCATATCGCCGGTGAGGTAGTAACCGTTCACGAACGGATCTTTCTCACCCCAGGTGTAGCCGTCGAAATGGAAGAGCGGGGAGGCCTTCACGTCGACAGCCAGCTGCCCGACTTCGCCCTCGCCCACAACTTCGTTCTTCTCATTCAGGGCAACCACCTTGTGGCCCGGGGACGCATAGCCCATGGAACCTTCGCGGACCGGATGCGCAAGACCGTGGAAGTTGCAACAGGTCATGCCGGTTTCGGTCTGGCCGTAGTGGTCTTTCACGGGGCAGAAGTGGCGATTGCGAATCCAGTTCACCACTTCCGGGTTCAGGGGTTCACCGGCACTGCTGGCAACCCGCAGGCCCAGGTTTTCGCCTTCCGGCAGAACGTGATCGTTGGCCTTGAGCAGGCGGTAAGCCGTAGGCGCCGCTGCCAGGTTGGTGATCTTGTATTTGCGGATCATGTCGTAGGTGGATTCCGGCGTGAAACCGCCCGGGTTGAAATGGGTCGCGTGGCCCATCAGCAGGGGCCCTACCACCGCGTAGTAAAGACCGTAGGCCCAGCCAGGATCGGCCACGTTCCAGAACTTGTCGCCTTCCTGCAGATCAATGGCGTACTTCATGTAAACGTAGAACGCCAACAATGCCTTGGCGGGGACCGCAACGCCTTTGGATTTACCGACAGTTCCGGAGGTGAACATCTGAAGGAACGGATCGTCGCCCTTGATCATGACCGGCTCAAACTCGCTGGACTGGGCGGCCAGAGTTTGTTCGAAATCGGGAATGTCCGCACCAATCTCACTGGCGTTGACGCCAACAACTGGCGGGCACACCTTGACGTCGTTCAGCTTGGGGTAGTTTTCAGGGTTCGTCACTACCAGTTTGGTACTGGCTCGTTCAAAACGGTATTCGATGGCCCCGGAACCGAAGGCAGTGAAGAGCGGCTGATACACGGCACCGGCACGTAGAGTTCCGGCGATAACGATCAGCAGCTCAGGCGTGCGCGGCAGGAGTGCAGCCACCCGGTCGCCCTTCCCGATGCCTTTGGATTTCAGATAATTGGCAAAACGCGCGGAGGCCTCTTTCAGTTCGGCGAAAGTCAGGGTGCCGTCACCGCCATCCTCGGTTTCGTAGTAAAGGGCAACGCGACTGGGATCATCCGCCCACTTGTCGCAGATTTCGTGACATACGTTGAGCCCGCTATCCAGACGTCCATCCAGGATGTCCGCTTCCAGAGCAGCAGGATCGAAGTTGTTGTAAACGTCGGTATATTCCGGAAGGCTCATTCTCAACTCCTGTTGTTTTTATCATTGAAAGCACGGGTCAAGGTTTAGCACAGGCTTCACTTTACGTAAAGGTAAACTTTAGACCAAAAAGGAAGAAATCTGCGTGGTTTTATGAGGTGGAAAACCGGGCGCAGCGGGCATGCCGCGCCCGGGAAAGAGCTCCCGAGCGGACCTCAGGATTGAGGGGGAAATTTTTCGGAATGGCGGCTAGACAGGATATGGTGGAGGGATCCGCACTCAACCATTGGGTCGTCACAGTTCACCACAACGTCGGAGCGGGCAATGACATAACCCTTGCCGGTGATGCTGTTCTTGATTACCTGGTATTCACCCTCTTCTTCAACGGCGGTAAATTCACCGATAAAACCGGTCTCTCTCAGGGAAACGGTTTCGAGCTTGTCGCCCGGCTTAATGTTGCCTTCGTAGTTCATCAAAGCCAGGCGGGCAGAGGTGCCAGTGCCGGTGGTGCTCCGGCAAATCACACCGGGATGCACATAGGTCGCAGACCGGGAGCGATAATAGCCTTCGGCCACATGCTCTACGGGCCCCATGAAGTGAAGGAACGGCAGTGGCCCCACGTCCCCAAGGGTGTAATGAGAAAAGCCCCGTTCGGCCTGGATGGCCTCAACAATGGCATGGGCGGTTTCCGACAGCTTGCGCTCTTCGTCCAGGGTCAGATCAAAGCCCAGACTGGACGCATCCACCAGCGCATAAAAGCCACCGCTGTAGGCCACACTGTAGGTAATCTCACCCAACGAGGGCACGTCGATGCTGGCCTTGTAGGTGTGGATATAGCTGGGCAACCCTTCACAGGTGATGGCTTCCACCACGCCGTCCTGTACGGTCGCCTCGATCTGAACCAGGCCAGCAGGAGATTCCAGGAGAAAGTTCTGTTTGCCTTCCTGTTTCGGCACGATACCTGATTCCAACACTGCGGTGGCCGTGCAGATGGTGTTGGAGCCGGAGTAAATCGGGTAACCCATGACTTCCATGATGATGTAACCGGCGGCCGCTCGGGGATCCGTTGGCGGCACCAGCAAATCCACGGACATTTCGGGCACGCCATATGGCTCTTCCAACAAAAGCCGACGCAGGCCATCGGCATCATCGCGCAGGTATTCCATCTGCGCACGAACCGTATCGCCGGGCAATTGATCAATGCCACCGGTCACGATCCGGCTGACATCACCGCCGGCATGGGTATCCATCAACTGAATGGTTAGCTCGGGTTTCATCAGGCTCTCTCCAGTGACCAGGGTTGGCCGTGTTCTTCCCATTGTGAGTCGGGAACGATCACGATCTTGCCGAGATAATTGCTACCCCGGTTCACAAAGTATTCTTCTGCCCGATGCAGATCAGAGAGCCTGAAGGCACCGTGCAGAACCGGTTTCAGTTGCCCTCCCCGGATCCAGGCCATCAACTGTTCGGCCTCCTCCCGGGTGCCGTGGGATACCCCGAAGATCTGTACCTGGTAGAGGTAGATCCGGGTCCACAGAATTTCGCTGATATTGCCGCCGCTGGCGCCAGCAATACTGAGTCGCGGATAGGTGCTGCGGGCGTTCATATCAAAGATCATGGTGTCGATGAACACATCGGTCATCTCACCGCCGACCAGATCCATCACCGCATCAATGGGTTTGCCGCCAGTTTCCGCTTTCACCCGATCCACGAAGCTATCCATGTCCGAGCGATCCAGTACCGCCTCGGCACCCAGTTCCAGCAGCGCTGCCGCCTTGTCCTGTTTACTGAGGGCATAGGGAATAGCCCCCATAATTCGGCAAAGCTGGATCAGCGCGGTGCCAACGCCACCGCTGGCCCCCGTAACCAGAACCCGCTCCCCGGCCTTGATGTTGGCCGAGGTAAGCATGTGCATGGCAGTCTGATAGGAACACATGCCCATGGACGCCACTTCGGCATCTGAGAGTTCGGCATTGGGTATGTGATGAAACTGGTCCGACGGGAGCGCTACATATTCCGCATAGCCGCCGTCGGCGCCGTGACCAAAGTAATCGGGCGTGAGGTTGATGTCCCGCCGATCATTGGCGTAGATGTTGAAATCCAGCAGGCCCCGTTCACCGATTCGGGACTCATCCACCCCTTCGCCAACGACCGCGACATGCCCGGCGATATCCGCCCCCTGAATCCGGGGAAACGTCAGCGTGGGCTTACCGCCCATCTGAAAGGATGTCATTTCGCCTTTTTTGGTGGGATAAAGCCCTTCCCGCGCCTTGCGATCGGTGTTGTTCTTCGCCGTGGCTGTGACCCGGACAAGCACCTCTCCCGGCCCGGGAGCAGGAACAGACACGTCCTGATACTCCAGTTTATCCACATCACCGTGACCGGTAAGAACCATGGCTTTCATGGTGTTCGGGATCATGGGCTGACGATCCTCCCTGTTTGCTGAATTTCGGGTATTCAGAGAGGATAGGTGAGTTTACCGGGCGTGTCAGTGCGTGTTGCGGGTATCCATTACCAGACTACCTCGCAATCACTTTATAGACTGGTCGCAGCTTGGGAATCTGCTTGAGAACCACCTGAATCACGGTCATCAAAGGCACTGCCAGAAGCACACCCACCGGCCCCCAGAGCCAGCCCCAGAAGAAGATCGAGACGAAGATGATCACCGGATTGATCGCCATACGAAAGCCGTGAATCCAGGGTTCGATAAAGAACCCGACCAGCGTGGTCAGGCCGAGGAACCCCAGCGGCGCAATGGCCATCATCCAGAATTCATCTAGGCTGATGGCAGAGACAATCGTCAACATAGAGATAGAGAGAATAACGCCCAGATAGGGAATAAACCGGGCAAGCCCGGCGATCAACCCCCACACAGCTGGATCCGGCAGCCCGACGGCCCAGCAGATCAGCCCCGTTGTGGTGCCGACGGCCAGATTACTCAGGCCGAGAACGCCCAGGTACTGGGCAATCTGATGCTGGGAATCGTGAGTAATCCGAAGTACGGTTTTTCGCTGATCAATCGGGAGCTGACGGACAAAGTTCTTGATCAGACGATCTCCACTGACCAACAGGAAATAGGTCAATGCCAGTGCCAATGCCAGGCCGGCAATGCCGTTTCGAGCCTTGGTCATCAACTGGCTGCGCCAGGAGTCCGTTTGCAGAACCACCGCCGTTGGCTGTTGCTGTTCTGACTCTGAGAGCTCCTCCACCGACTTTTCAACTTGCTCAGCAGATTCGGTAACCCGGGCGATCTGGCGACTGATTTCACTTTCACCGACCAGCAAGCGCGAGATGCCCTGCGGGACCTCTTCCGCCCACTTCAGCGCAGGCGTTGCCACGGCCAAAGTTATGCCGACGATTCCGGCCAGTACCAACAGGACCAGAACCAGGGAACTGATCATCCGGGGAATCCGCCACTTAACGTATGCCTTCTTGACCAGGGGCGAGAGTAGCAGGCTCGTCATCACCGCGAGAATGATGGGCAGGACGATCTGGTGAGCGACGTACAGGGTGTACAGGATGCCCAGGCCGAATAGCCCGTAGATCGGCGTGGCGAGATCTGATGAAATCAGCGGGCGCTTATTCTCGCCAACCGGTTCCTTCTCTGTGGATTGGTCGTCCATGGTGAAGCCTGTATACCGTGGAAAAAAGCTGGCCCGGTAAGTCCAGGCCAGCGTTAAAGACGGTCAGTCTACATTCACCATTGACCGGGCGCACCCAAGAGAGAGTTACGTGAGGTTCACATGAGTCGTATTTCAGCGCGATTAGCTCGCCATCTTTGGCAAAAAGGAGGTATCCACCCAGTACCGCTTGGGGTTCGTGGGGTTGATGTAAACGGGAATTGACTCGCTCTGGATATGGTCGGAGGGATCGAACCAGAGGTTGCCACTCCTGAAGACATGGACATCGGAAGTGACTGGATTTTGCCACTGGCAGACGATCTGATAGGGGCTCTTGCCGTTCATGACGATCATCTGGTTCTTTTCGACACCCTGAAACATACCCTGAACCCGTTGCCCGGTTTTGCGAAGTTTGGAAGCCCCACTGTTCCTGACAGCCGGCACAACAAACATACCGGCTCCAACCATAAAGAAAACGCCGCCCAAACCGCCTACGATCAGGGTTACTCCCCACAGCGAAAAGAATCCATCGATTCTGGCAGACTCAGCATTGCCGGGCATGAACAACACACGAACCGTCTCACCGCGACTATAACTCGGAGGGTTGCTGCCGCTGGATGAGAGGAACTCTGTAAGCCTGCCTTTTTCGTCTTCAAAACGGACGAGAGGATAGTAGGCATTGGAATCACTGGATCGTGATCGAATCAGGTCGGTTACAACACCCGGTTTGGCTGTCGCGGTTTCAAGAAACGTGGAAGTGCTCTGGAAAGAGAAAAAGGCGCCGACAAGCATGCCGACACCCACGAGTGCAAAAATCACCCGCAGCGTATTGAAGGTTTTCATATCAGTTCCTTTGAAGTTTGCTTCCTTATTTCGAAAACACCCTGTTTTCGAACGTCGAAATTATACTTGATTCAACAGGGCTTGGAAGTCATGAGATGAGACGCGGTTCCGCCAATGGGCACAAACTGTCTCTCTGGTAATTCTGTTGCTTCAAGCAAGTTGATAGAATGCTGCTAACACATGGAGTGTTAACCCCATTGCACGGAGCAAGCATGCGTTACCTCGTTTTTTCTTCACTTGTTGTCACTTCTGCCCTTTCCGGATGCAGCCTCTACTACGAATCCCAGGCAAAAGACATGGTTCAGCGCCAGATGGACGCCATGGTTTTTGTCGAAGGTGGGGAGTTTATGATGGGGAATCCCGGGGGGTGGGACGGAAGCAAAGACAGCTGGCCGCCGCATAGAGTAGTCCTTGATAATTTTTATCTTCAGAAATTCGAGGTTACCCAGGGGGATTTCGAGTTGTTTATGAATGTGACAGGCTACAAACATTCGAACGACTCTTATAAGACTATTCGAAGTGATCATCCGGAACGTTTCGAATCAAACTTACCGGCCGTAGCCTCGTGGACGGATGCGTCGGAGTTTTGCAAATGGCTTGGCTCGCAGACTGATAAGAAAATTAGACTTCCGACAGAAGCACAGTGGGAATATGCCGCCCGCAGCGGCGGAAAAATGTTGCGCTACGCAACCGCGAATGGGCATGCGGAAGAGGGCGTGACCATGGCAGCACGCGCATCTCAATACCGAGAACAAATAAGAACTCTTCCAAAGCCGCCGGGAAGCTACCCTGCAAACCTGATAGGCCTGTACGACATGTCAGGAAACGCTGCGGAGTGGGTAAGGGACTATTACCGCCCTGATTACTACGAGAACTCTCCTATTGATAACCCAGAGGGCCCAGGAAGCCCAATCATAGAAAGCTGGAGCGACGAGCCTTTCCGGATTCTGCGAGGTGGTGACTATAAAGACTTCCTTGGTAACACGACAGTCACAAGACGCAAAGGAATCGAGCGGGCAACAAACGAATCCACCGGTTTTCGGTGCTCCCTCTCAAAAATTTAACTGCCGGAACCCAGGACGCTTGCCTTTTCGAATGTTCCCCACATTCGTAGGGCCTCAATTTATCAATTCTGGATGATTGACGACACAGCGGAAGCCTCGGTTTCAAGAGTCAATACTTACAGCCAGTCGACCCTAGACCGTTGCCAAACCGCCCAAGTGATAGCCGTAACCGGCGAGATCGCGGACAGTTTTCTTATCCGCTTTGGACTCGTTCGGCTCAGTTGCAACGGGATTAACGGCACCCAGGTGACCAAATCAGGAATGGTGCCAATCCCGAGTCCACTCCGGAATGGTCCCACGCGTAGCACAAGCCCCGAGTGAGCGTTTACGTAGAATTTTCTAGTGTACGGACTGAATAAAAGTTTGGGTTCAGCTTCAGCCCTAACCTCCAACGCTGCCTAGACTTCGTACCTACTCGACCAAGCTTTCCCACTCGCGCTTCTCGCTCAGTACATCTTTCAATCGCAGCTCAACTTCCAGCTCACATCCACCACGAATGCCTGAGAATACACCTGACTCGCCCCCGCTTTTTGCCCGCTCTTCCTCAAGGCAATTCCCTTCAGGGTTGGAGGGCCATCGGCTGTGGACACGCGAACTTTTCCGGCAATGAGAGCCGAAGCACCGGCGAAACCCGAAAGCGAGGCAATAAACACAGCCTGAAAATGACCGAGTGACGCAATCTTGCGCCCCCCATCCTAGCCTTGAACCCGGTAGAGAACTGATCATCCGGGGAATCCGCCACTTAACCTATGCCTCTTTGACCAGAGGAGAGCGTAGCGGGCTGGTGTCATTCAGGATAGGGTATTGGTGGCTCCATCGAGGAATACCATTGCCGCAAGCTCTGAACCATGACCCAGTGCTTCGGCTTTCCAAATCGTCGGCAGTTCAGACATCTTAACTTGCCGGGTTTGTAAAACTCGATTTCAAGCACCGTCGCTCTGTCCTCACGATTTTGGCTGGCACATCCATCGTAAAAGGAGCTAATGAACAGCGCATAGTTATCGTTATATTCACAAAAATTGAAGGTATTGGAGAGAGGTTGCCCGAGTAGGTTAGCCATAAAGATGGTCGTTTTCGAGATAATGAGTCTCGCCTGTTTGTTAAAGCGCCTCCCATGCTCTTGGTAGTACGCTACGAACTCCTCACCCTCTTCCATCTCATAGTCCGGGTGATAGACTCCCCAATTGGCCTCTTTCAGCCCATCGGATTGTGGATTGGCCCATAAAAGCGGGCTAACCACAATTGGCAACGACGCCATGAGGGCGACCAGGCCGAAAGCCGGTAATCGCTGATTCGAGGAGTCGCTCAACGCCGGCAGTGCCAGAGCAAGCAAACCAACCCAGCCCGAAAGCAGACACGCCGCCAGAGCAATCCGCTCGGCAAAAAATAACCACACAAAAACCCAAGGCCAGGTCAAAAAGCCTAGAAACAAACCTTTGCCCACAAGAGTAATTTGATTGTCATCCCGGAAAGGAACACTGAAGATAATCGCCAACCAACCGGCCAGGGTGCTAATGGCAAATACGATCATGAACCCAACGTTCAGGATCCCACTCTCAATTTCCAGAAAGGATGCCTCGGCACCTTCAAAAACCGAAACTCCAATATAGCTAATAAGAATTAGAGTCGAAGGTATGAGTAAAAAAGCTGCAATATACTGCATCTAGACTAACTTCCCTGTTCATATGACTAAGCTTATCGATTGATTGGCTTCGGATGATTAACTACACAGCGGAAGCCGTTCCCGCCAGCGGAAACAGGCACACCGGATCGCGCAAATACAGTAGCATTGCCACCTACGTGGTCTCCGTGGCCAGCCCAATCTCTTACAGTTTTCTCCGGACTATCTGGATCAATGGGTTTCAGCGGACCTCTGGGATTGCTATGCGGCGCATGCTGATAATAGTCCTTCTGAAACCAGTCCTGAGTCCATTCCGCAACATTCCCTGACATGTCATGAAGTCCTATCGGATTGGGCGGATAACTACCAACAGGTCTCCTCTCCATGACTAGAGAAGAATGGCTAAGCATATTGCCAGAAGGAGGGATACTTGGATCAATATACTGCCTGGGCCTCTGCAAATATGTATCGTTATCTGCAACGCCAGTATTTGTGGCGAAGGGAACATTACTGCCCCTACTTCGGGCAGCGAATTCCCATTGCGCTTCCGTAGGAAGAGCAAAAGGCAAGCCGGTTTGATCGCCTAACCATGCGCAGTAACCTTCTGCTTCATGGTAATTTGGCGTTCTGGCAGGTTTAAGATAAAAATAAGGAGACAAGGGATCTTGACTTGGTTCGGCGATAAATTTCTTGTCATAGAGAGAGCCCTCGTACAAGGAAAAGCGTCCAAGTTTTTCGTAATAGACATGCATTTCTCCCCAAGTTGTCTCGTATTTGGAGATTGAGTAGCTATCGACGCTAACCTCAACAGTAGGCCGAGCATGATTGGTTAAAACTACATACGGCGAACCATTCGGGTGTCCTACATCACCCAACTTAAAAGTACCTCCGTCAACAAAGACGAGATTTTCAATCGCTTTTTGCTTGATTTGCGAAACCGCATCGGCAGAGCCGTTACCAAGTCTCTCATTAGCAGTTAATGAGGTTGCAAACACCACCATTAACCCAACCTGCAAACCATTTTTCAGAACCATATGTGGTTTTCCCTAGCCAATCCTACAAATACGGCACACGTCGAAAGGATCCATTCTCACAGGCCTTCCCGCTATTGCTGTTTGACCTCGAAGACCGAGCATGAACATGCGCTGATCCGCTTTGTTTTTTCCAATGAATTCAAAAAGTCGTTCAACGTTCGAGTCGAAATCCTCTTGCCTTGCAAAACCCTCAGGGTTCATTCGCATAACGGTTTCTTCGAAATCGCGCCACCCCTGGAAGGTTTCCATTATCTGCTTAACAGCCGCAATTTTGATGTCATCGTCATCCCACAAATCGGGTGTCACCCACCAGTCGTAAAGAATATTGTCCAGAACCGTACCTTTGACCTCAGGTGGGGCATGCAAGAAAACGGAATTCTCCTTCAATTCCAGATCAGTGAGTATGTTTTGCGCGATCTCAGTGCTTTGTTTTTCTCGGTAACGATTAACAAAAACTTCCTCGACGTATATAGCCAGCTCATTTGCGATAGAACCGGCAAACTCGTTAGCCACTTCAAATGCCGACAAGCCTCTCGCCAAAGCATATAGCCCCATTCGTTTATACCAATCGAAAGCGTTGGTACTTTGATCAAAGAGCTCTAAATATCTGAAATCCACATCCAATAGTGCGTTGTAGACGAAATGGAGCATCCGCATGACTTTCTGAGTCTCAATCTCTAAGAGAAAGCTTCCGGATGGCCCAACGCCCATTACAAGCCCAGCGTGCGCGTTTACATAAAATTTGCCGGTCGCCGGGCTGAATAACAGCGTCAGTTCGGCCTCTGCTCCGGCCCCCAACGCTGCCTCGACCTTCTTACCTACACGACAAAGCATTTCCCACTCTCGCTTCTCGGTCAGTACGTCTTTCCAGCGCAATTCACCCGCAATCTCACAGCCGCCACGAATGCCTGCAAATACGCCTGCCTCGCCTCCCGCTTTTTGCCCGCTCTTCCTCGACGCAATTCCCTTTAGAGTGGGAAGGCCATCTTTTGTGGACACGTGAACATTCCCCGCAATAAGAGCCGAAGCGCCGGCACAACCCGAAAGCAAGGCATTAATCGCGGCCTGAAAATGCCCCAGCGATGCAACTCTTCGCTCGCCATCCCAGCCGCCAACACGGTATGGAATCCTGATTTCCGAACGGTTATTCACCGGAAACGCCTGCTCAACACCAACCTTGCCCTGGGCCAGCGCATACTGCGCTTCCGCTTTCGCCTGGAAATGCACTTTTCCCTTGCGCGGATCAAATTCGCCCGAGGCCATTGCGCCGGCAGCAAAGCGCATGAACTGTGCCTCGGCAGAGGCATCAAACCCCGTTTCATCGACCGCTTCCCGCCTGGCTTCCGCGTCTCCCCAGATGGACCAGGATGCCTCATCGTAAAACTTGTTCAACGTCGTCATAAGCGCGCCATTTTTATCCGGCTCCCAGAGGGTTGCGTTGAACTTGACGTTGAGTTCGCTCCGGATAGCGTCTCGAAGCTTCGCTGGATCAATGCCGTTCTCGGTCAGCCAACCCTTGCTGCGCTCCGCGTCTCGCGATGCCATCGAATACCGGCGAGGGTGGTTCGCGATCTTGTCAGAGCGCACGAAAGTGACGTGTTTGTTGCCAGCCAACCGCTTTATCTCAGTAATTGGTGGGATGGATTGCATGTCGGTGGTCAGGACTGAGCGTGCCTCAAGCTCGTTTATCAGCCGCTCTTTTTCCTTCTGTACCTCCGACAGCAACTGCCCTTCGCCTTCGGTCGCGCCCAATTCGGAGTCCGTCTCGCCTGGATCAAGCCTGTCAAGCTTCCCGTAGAATTCGGTTATCGGACCACAAACAAATTCCTCTTCTTCGACCCACTCCGCCAATTCCGCCTCGGTCAGAAGAATCAGCTCGTCCGCTCCGGTTACGTGAACGACTTCCACGATTTCTTCGGAACAGGATGGGTCCTGGGCGACAGAACCTACTTCGCAGCCAGAAAATTCAGCCTCGTTGGCAGCTGGTAGCTTGAGCAGCTGCCCGGGGAAGATACGATCCGGGTTATCAATTTCAGGATTCAGCCGCATCAGGCTGCTGAGGGTCGTTTGATGCCGTTGTGCAATCGCACTGAGGGTGTCGCCAGAGCGAACGGTATATTCAGAATTCATCAGGCAACTCCGTATGCCAAATGGTTATCCACTGCTTTTAGACGCGCGCCGGTCGAGAGCTCAGGATCAGACAGGATGGCTTGAATTTCGGCTAGCTTGAGCCGCTCCCCGTGAACCACGGCCAGCTCGGCGTAACGGCTCACATCCTTTTCGGTTTGAAATCCCAGCGCGGTTGCATCACCGATCCATTGCTCCAACCGTGCTTGATCCTTTATGTCGAGGAACCGGGCCAGCTTCTCTACGAACTCCTCCCTGGCACTCCGTGCCAGCGCCGCCACATGAGTATCAGTAAGCAGAAACCAGCCCTCATCGCTGGCTTTTCTGGCGGGTTGGGAACCGTCTGAATCGAATCTGGATAGCTCTCCGTTCGACTGGAAGGCCAGCCACTCCCTGATTGGCCCGCTGAAGCGAGCGCGTTCCTGCTCATTCAGTGCAGACATCAGCCGTGTGAGCTGCTTCGGAGAGTAATACCGCAAATAGGAGAATCCCCCGTCCGGCATCTGCACACTGAGCAAACTGCGCAAGTGGCCCGCCAGAACGGGAAGGCTCTCATCCGAGAAAAGGATGATGGCTTTATCCTGCCACTCCGATTGGGCTCGCCAAAGCTGTGTGTACTCGGAGGGCTTGACCAGGCAAGGGGTTACCTCCAAAGCCGGCTCATGGTGCGTGCCCAGGAAAAGATATTCCAGCTCGGGCTGATCGTCATTCTCGTAAATGAAGCGCGGTGCATCGAACAATGCGCTGTCCATAAGAAGGTAGGCTTTACCCCTGGTTGTCTCATCCAGCCCTATCATGCAGTCGCACCCTCGCATGAACAGGATGAAAGTGCGCAGGTGCCATCCGGCTTGCGGCCGCACTGCTTGACCAGTGCAACATCGTTCCTGGCCGCCGTTTTCAGGGCCTGCACCGAACTTGGAGTCGGACCGGCTAAAGCCCGGGTGTCGGTTTCCGCGAGCTGTGCCGGTTTATTCGTATCGGCAATTTCACTCAGGCTAGCCGGAAGCGCCGGATCTTGGGCCGACACCCCGCTCCCACTCCCCGGACCACCGCCAGAATTCATGCGAACCGAAGGTCCGGACACCGTCACGCCACTGGGATCCAGCTTCAGAAAGCTGCCCCCAGCCTTGAGGGTGAGTTCGGCGCCGGCCTCAATCACCACTTTCATGCCCGCTTTGTGGTGGATCTCAGTGCCAGCTTCAACGAGCTGGTTTTTGCCCTGCTTGCTGTGAAGACTGCCACCGACCGATAGGCTGTAATCGCTTCCGACCGATTCACGCTGTTCGCCATCGACCGTGTGGTGCTCATTGCCTTTCACGTGAGTGAAATCGTGGTTTTCGACCGTACGGTGACTGTCGTTCCGAATTACCTCCGTGCGGTTATTCTCGGTGAGCAGGTCCAGGTCTTTCTGGGCGTGAACGTAGATCTGCTCCTGTTCCACCTCATCCTCAAACCGCAGTTCGTTGCTGCCCTCGCCTTTGTGGGTTTTGGTTTTAAGGGTGGTGCGGGTTTTGTGCTCCGGCAGCCCATAGGGTGGCGTGTTGGAGATGTGATGGGTTCGCCCGGTGATGATGGGCTGGTCCGGGTCGCCATCCAGGAAGGAGACAATCACTTCGTGGCCGATTCGTGGCAAGGCCATGAAGCCATACTGCCCGCCGGCCCAGCCCTGACTGACTCGGAGCCAGGCGCTGCTGTGCTCATCATTCTTTGAATATCGATCCCAGGGAAAGCGCACTTTCACCCGACCATATTCGTCGCAGTGGATCTCCTCGCCTTCCGGGCCGGTAACAATCGCGATTTGCGGGCCATCCATAAGAGGACGGTGGGCCCTCTGCGGTATCCAGATCAGATCGGCCGGTATTGCATTGAACTGGTTGTGGTAAGTGGTGGGTTCGCTGCCTCCCTCTTCTTCCAACGCCTGGGGCTGAGAACCAGTATGAGTAACTTCGGTTAGCAGCCATTCCCGGTTCAAGCCGGCGCTGTCATGTTCTTTCAGTTCAACCTTGGCGCCGACGCTGAAGTCCGGGCGATTGCTCTCACCGGATGCGGTACTGGCATCATTACGCAGAGACTGAAGTCTGGCTTCGGTAAACGGCTGGCCACTGGCATCGGCCTTGAAGCGGCCGGGGTAATCGTAGTGCTGGTAGTCTTCCCGGTGCTTCAGGTCGCCGGAAGCATGCTGATGCATCAGACCATAGGCGGGATTCTTAAAGGTATAATCCTTCATGGCCACAGAGGCCACCCGCACCCGCTCTTCATATCGAAATCGGTACACGACCGGGCGCCTGCTGCTGCCGCCGGCTTTGGCGTTATATTCTGCCGGCTCAAGCTTCGGTGCATCGCCATGATGGTCGGCGATTATAAGCGCCGGCTGTGTGTCTGCGTCCACGCTCCCGTGTTCATACCTGTAATGCCAACCCTCTTCAGCCGCAAGGCGTTCGAGGAAGGCCAGGTCGCTTTCTCGATGCTGAACACAATACTCCCGCTGCTCTGGAGTGCGTTTCAGATCGAAAACCGAGTCGATAATGCCGCGCTCTTCCAGCAAAGTTCGCGCGATGGCCTCGGTACTTTGGGTCTGAAAGATCCGGCTATTGTGCATCAGGCCCAGGCGCCAGAGCGGCGGCTGGATGATTAGTTCATAGCGGGTTCGCCGATGACCGGCATCGCCCCGAACGAATTCGTTGACCACACCGGTGAAGCGCCTGAGCGGCTCGCCATCCTGCCAGACCACAAGGTCCACCGGTTGCTCAAGAATTTCCGCGGCCTGAATTGACGGATCGGTGCTGGCCAGCTCAAGCCGGCCGTAAAAAACCTCGGACAGGCGTTCGGTCAGGGTAAAGCCAACAAGTGAAAAAATATCAGAGGGGAGACCGCCAACACGGACGGTGAACTGCAATCCATTTGCCTGGGGCATGTCTTCAATCCTTTGAAGTCATCAATCCTGATGTTTCTGCTACAGAAACTGCACTATCCCTGGCAGCTCTTCCATCGTAGCGGGTGAAACATTAACAGCGTCGTCGTGGTTATTCAACGAAAAGACCGAAGGTTAATCCCTTGCCTATGGAAGACCGGGATTCGAACAACGCCACAGGCGCCCCTTAACTACAAGGTAGCGCCCGTCCGGCGTTTTGATCGTGTCTTTACCCAATCTTTATTCAGGCTTGTAAAGCCGCTGGATGCTGGAGAAATCCAGGCTGCCATTACCCTGCCCGGCGTGCAGCTGGAACAGGTTACGGGCCAGAGAGCCCATGGGAATAGAGGCCTGGTTCTTCACAGCGTTGTCGAAGGCCAAACCCAGATCCTTGGTCATCAGGTTCACCAGGAAACCGCCTTCGTAGTTACGGGACGCGGGCACACCTTCCATCACTCCCGGCCAGGGGTTATAGACGTTCAACGCCCAGTTGCCACCGGAGCTCTGCTTCATGATTTCCGACAGCACCGCCGGATCCAGACCGTTCTTCACGCCGAGCGCCAACGCCTCGCTGGTGCCAGACATCAGGATGGCCAACAGCATGTTGTTGCAAATCTTGGCCACCTGGCCAGAACCGTGATCACCGGCGTGGAAAATGTTCTTGCCCATGGCATCGAGAATCGGCTTGGCCTTGTTGAAGGCCTCTTCCGAACCGCCACAAATGAACGTCAGGGTACCGGCCTTGGCACCGCCAACGCCGCCAGAGACTGGCGCATCGAGGAATGGAATGTCCTTGGCACGTGCCACTTCGGCAACGCCCCGGGCTGTTTCCGGTGCGATGGTGGAAGAATCAATCACCAGGGTGCCGGCCGGCAGTTTTGCCAGCAGACCATCGTCCCCCAGGTATACCGCTTCCACATGCTGGCCGGCCGGCAGCATGGTGATGACGCACTCTGCGCCGTTGGCTGCTTCGTGGGCGGTGTCTGCCGTTTTCGCGCCCTCGGATACCAAGGCGGCAACAGCGTCTTTGGACAGATCGAATACGGTGACCTCGTGGCCCGCTTTCACGAGGTTGCTGGCCATGGGGCCGCCCATATTACCGAGGCCGATGAAGGTAATTTTTGCCATGTCTTTTCTCCTTGTTCTTGTAATAGATCAGCTAAAAAAGTCGTCGATCCACGCACTATCCATTTCCGCAAGAGACGCATAGCGCCAGCGGGGCTGCTGATCCTTGTCGATCAGAAGCGCGCGGATACCTTCGGCGAATTCGCCCTTGGTGAGGCACTTGGTGGAAAGTACCAGTTCCTTGTCGAGCACCTCTTTCAGGCTGTCGTGTTTGCAACCGTGCAGGTGCCGCCAGACCAGAGCCAGAGATGTGGGTGACGCACTCGCCAGGGAGCGGGTTGCTTTTGCCACCCATCCGTCGCCTCCGGACAGTTCTTTCAACTGGCTAACCGTTGCTTCCAGGGAGTCCGCATCGGTTACCCGGTTGATCTCATCGAAATGCGCACGAACCGGTGATTCCGGCATGGCATCGATGCTCTCACGCTCGAATTGGCGGAGCACGCTGCCAACCACGGCGTGAGGATCCTCGCCCTGCCAGTCACGCTTGCAGAGTGCAGCAACAACATCGGCCTTCAGATCATGCCGGATGAAGCGATCTGCCAACCCCGTGAAAACTGCATCGGCACCGTTGAGGCGGGCGCCGGTCAGCCCCAGAAACAGGCCTGTGCGGCCGGGGGTCCGGTTAAGGAACCAGCCGGCGGCGACATCGGGGTACAGGCCGATAGTGATCTCGGGCATGGCGAGTTTCGAGCCTTCGGTCACCACCCGGTGGGAAGCGCCCTCCATAATGCCCATGCCGCCACCCATCACGATGCCATGTCCCCAGCATACGATCGGTTTCTGGAAAGTATGGATCAGGTAATCCAGCTCATATTCCTCGTTGAAGAACGCCTCGCCCTCGCTTGCACCCTGCGGTTCAGTCATGCTGCGATACAGCGCGACGATGTCTCCACCGGCGCAGAACGCCTTGTCGCCTTCGGATTCCAACCAGACAGCCTGGATTGCGGGATCTTCCGCCCAGCGCTTCAGTTGTGGCGTCAGTAACCGGATCATCTCCAGAGAAAGCGAGTTCAGCGCCTTCGGCGTATTCAATCGGGCCACGGCGATCAGCGTGCCGTCGCCCGTTTTCCATTCTTCAAAGACAATGGGTTGATCACTCATAACAGTTCCTTGAGCCAGCCTTTTCCAGCCGGCTTCAGCCGGCTTCAGCGGTTTTTCCATTCCGGTTTGCGCTTGTCGAGAAATGCGTTTACGCCTTCTTTCTGGTCTTCGGTGGAGAACAGCTCGACAAACAGTTCCCGCTCCATGCGCCAGCCGTCGTCGTGGCTGCGGCCATCACGGGCGCTCATTACCAGGGTCTTGCACCGGGCGGTAGACGACGGGCTCTGCTGGCACGCCATTTCCGCCAGCTCCAGCGCCTTATCAAGGCTCTGTCCGCTCGGCACCACTTCCTCAACCAGGCCGATCCGCAGTGCGGTATCAGCTTTTACCCGCTCACCGCACAGAATCATCCGCTTGGCCCAGCCCTCACCTACCAACCAGGGCAGGTTCTGGGTACCACCGGCGCAGGGTAGCAAGCCAACGCCGGCCTCGGGCAGCGCCATCTGGGCGTGCTCTTCGGCAATGCGGATGTCGCAAGCCATGGCGCATTCCAGGCCACCACCCATCGCATACCCGTTCACTGCAGCGATGGAGACACCCCGGAAGCGGCCCAGCGTGGAAAACGCCTCGCCGAACAACTGAGCCATCTCATTGGCCCGTGCCTTGTCGCCATCGGCGAAGGTTTTCAGATCGGCGCCGGCGGAATAGAACTTCTCGCCTTGCCCGGTCATCACCAGGGCAAAGATGTCCCGGTCTTCGTTCAGTTCATTGACGATTTTCGTCAGGGCAATCAGGGAATCCTTTGTCCAGGTGTTAGCCGGTGGATTATTGATAGTCAGTACCGCGATGTGTCCGCGTTTTTCGAGCTGAATCAGGTCACTCATTTCTTATTCCTCATCCTGAAAATGGGGCCAGACGAAATCGTCATCTGGCCCCATTTCTATGATTATTGAATTGCCTCAGCCACGCCGTCATCGAGCAGGCGACGGGCAACAATCAGACGCATGATTTCGTTGGTGCCTTCCAGAATCTGGTGCACACGCAGGTCACGAAGATAGCGCTCAATCGGGTACTCCCGGATATAGCCATAACCGCCGTGAAGCTGCAGCGCCTCGTTGACCACCTCGAAACAGACATCGGTGGCGAAACGCTTGGCCATGGCGCAGTGCAGTGTCGCTTCCTGATCGGCGTTATCGAGCTTGAACGCGCCCAGGCGAACCATCTGCCGCGCGGCAACAAGGTTGGTGGCCATATCGGCGAGCTTGAACTGCAGGGCCTGGAACGCGGCCAGTGGCTTGCCGAACTGTTCACGCTCATGCATATAGTTCCGGGCACGGAGAAGAGCCGCCTGGGCACCACCGAGGGAACAGGTGGCAATGTTCAGACGTCCGCCATCCAGGCCTTTCATGGCGATGGCAAACCCATCACCTTCGTCACCCACCCGGTTGCTGGCCGGAATGCGGACATTCTCGAGGCTGATCATCCGGGTCGGTTGGCTGTGCCAGCCCATTTTTTCTTCGTTCTTGCCGTAGGAAATGCCATCGGCATCTGCGGGAATCACAAAGGTGGAAATGCCTTTATAACCGGAATCCGGCGCTCCGGTCCGCGCCATCAATACCAGAATATCAGTGGCACCGGCGCCGGAAATAAATACCTTGCTGCCGGTGATCACATAGCTGTCGCCATCCCGCACGGCCTTGGTGCGAAGGCTGGCCGCGTCTGAACCGGCACCCGGCTCGGTCAGGCAGTAGGAGGCGAGCCATTCGCCACTGGCGAGCTTAGGCACGATTTCCTGCTTGAGATCATCAGACGCAAAGCTGGCGACCATCCAGGTAGCCATATTGTGGATGGTGATAAACGCAGCGGTTGAAGGACACGCAGCGGCGAGTTCCTCCACGATAACCGACGTATCGAGACGGGAAAGGCCCATGCCGCCGAGTGCTTCGGGCGTGTACATACCCATGAAACCCATCTCTCCGGCTTCCTTCATCACATCGACCGGAAAGATATGCTCGTCATCCCACTTCGCCGCATGGGGTGCCATGGATTTTTCAGCGAACGCCCGAGCCGCTTCGCGAAACGCCAGCTGATCTTCGGTGAGGTTAAAGTCCATCGTTACGCTCCAGATAGAGAAGGCTTGGCATTGGGCAGGGAAACAAGGGGCCGGAAACAGGTTCCGGCCCAAATACCCCACCTTCAACGCAATTAACGCAACTGGATAGAGAAGTTAGCTTCAGTGCTGGTTGCTTCACTGGAGAACCAGCGGGAGGTAACCGTCTTGGTCTCAGTGTAGAAGCGAACCGCCTGCTTGCCGTAGGCATGCTGGTCACCGTAGAAGGAACCTTTCCAGCCGGTGAACGAGAAGAACGGCAGGGGCACCGGAATGGGGATATTCACGCCCACCTGTCCTACATCGATTTCATGCTGGAAGCGACGTGCGGCACCGCCGGAGCTGGTAAAGATGGACACACCGTTGCCGTACGGGCTCTTGTTGACCAGTTCGATGGCATCACCGAGGGTGTCGGTTTCGACGCAGGACAGCACGGGGCCGAAGATCTCTTCGTTGTAGATGTCCATGTCGGTGGTTACACCGGAGAACAGCGTCGGACCAACCCAGTTGCCGTCCGGCAAACCATCTACGGTGCAACCACGGCCGTCCAGCAGGAGCTTGGCGCCCTGGGCTTCGCCAGTCGCAATAAGAGATTCAATGCGGTCCTTCGCCTTGGCGGAGATGATCGGGCCATAGCTGGCACCGGAGTCGTTCCACGCGCCGGGACGCACTTTCGCCATGGCTTCTTTCAGTTCCGGAATCCACTGCTGGGCTTCGCCTACGAAAACAGCCACTGAGATTGCCATGCAGCGCTGGCCGGCAGCACCTACTGAAGCACCAACCAGGGCATTGATCACCTGCTGCTTGTCAGCGTCCGGCAGGATCACCATATGGTTCTTGGCGCCGGCAAAGCTCTGTACACGCTTCATGTTGCGGGTGCCGGTTTCGTAGATGTAACGGCCAACTGGCACAGAACCTACAAAAGAAACGGCCTTGATGGCGGGATCAGTCAGCAGTACGTCAACCTGCTCCTTGCCACCGTGAACCACCTGCAGGACGCCCTTGGGCGCACCGGCTTCCTCGAACAGCTCTGCGAGGCGCATAGGCGTCAGCGGATCCTGTTCGGACGGCTTCAGGATAAAGGTGTTGCCGCAGGCAATGGCCATCGGGAACATCCACAGCGGAATCATGGCCGGGAAGTTGAACGGGGTGATACCCGCGCAGACGCCCAGCGGCTGGATCCAGGAATGGGTATCCACTTCGCGGGCCACGTTTTCAACGGTTTCGCCCATCATCATGGAAGCGACGTTGGCAGCGTGCTCGACCACTTCAATGCCACGCCAGACATCACCTTTGGCGTCATCAAAGGTCTTGCCGGTTTCCTGTGCCAGGATTTCGGCAATCTCATCATGATGCTCTTTCAGCAGAGCCTGGTAACGGAGCATAACCCGGGCGCGCTCTGAGACAGGCACTTCCTTCCAGGTCTTGAACATTTCGCCGGCGCTTTCGATGGCCTTGCGCATTTCCGCATCGGTGGTGCACGGCGCCTTGGCAATCACTTCGTTGGTGGCGGGGTTGGTAACGTCGATCCATTCACTGGTTTGGCTATCGACGAACTCACCTGCGAGATACAGCGGTACATTTTTCATGTTGATGTCCCTGTTTGTTGTTGTGCGGGAAGCCGGCCAGAACCATAGGGTTGTGGCCACGTTTAACCAAAGGCTAGCACGGGATCGACCAAGGGGTGATTGACTAAATTTCGCCCGTAATGGACTATCTTTCGATTAAGCCTAAAAACAAAAGACCTGAAATGACCCAAACCTCACAGTGGCCGGTGCCCAAAGACAGCATTCGCTACGTGGTGCCTGAACCAATCATCCGACTACTGGCGAGCCATCCGCTCACCCGGGACCTTTACCCGCTGGCGTTCGGCCACTATCGGCGCGCCGTGGGCCATCACATGCATCGGGAGCACCATCACGACAATCTTTTGATCTACTGCACCGAGGGCCGGGCGTTCCTGAACGTTGGCGGGGAGCCCTACACGGTAGAGGCTGGCGACCTTCTGCTTCTGCCGGCGGGCGCCAATCACCGTTACACTGCCGACCCTGACAATCCGTGGACCATTCACTGGGTGCACTACACCGGGCCTTTGGCCGAGGATTTCCGGAATTACATGGGGTTTGACGGACCGACCCGCATTCGACATCTGGGCCGGCAACCCCGGCTTCTGGTTGACTTCAATGGTCTGCTGTCGGTGCGGCAGACCGGTTTCCGGGCCCGCGGCCTTATCCACGCGGCCAACCGGTTGCGGCAACTGTTAGCGGCGGTTCCGATCAACGCCGACGAGACCGGGCATGAACGGCAGGCCGAGCTGGAAACCATCCACAACTATATGCGGGAGCACCTGGATGAGCGTATCAGCCTGGAGCAATTGGCTGACCTTGCCGGCCTGTCCCCCGCCCATTTCGCCACCCGCTATCGGGAGCAGACCGGCACCTCCCCGATCCAGCACTTCCTGCACCTCAAGGTAGAGCGGGCTTGCCAGATGCTGGATACCAGCAGTCTGAGTTTTGCGGACATCAGCCGACGGCTGGGCTACGACGACGCCTATTATTTTTCGCGGCTTTTCAAAAAGGTAATGGGCCAGTCGCCCCGAGACTACCGGCACACTGCGCGGCACTGAACGGTCAGTCCGGGCCAGATTGAAACCTGCCGCTTTCTACGACTTTTGTTGTAGGAGCCAAGGGTTTAGGCTTGGTATATCAAACGACAAAAAGAGTGAGCTGATGGCCATGTACACCATAGAAATTGATGAAACATTCGATGTACCGCGACGAAGGGTCTTTGCCCTGTTCGCCGACCACCACCGTTTTGGAAAACTGCTGGGTGCGCCCGTCAAACGCATCAAGGACAGCGACCAGGCCGACCCGAACGGCATTGGTTCCGTTCGCAAGATCGGCATCGGGCCGGTGGGCCTGGAAGAAACCGTGACCAACTTCGAGCCGGATTCACTGATCGAGTACACCATCACCAGCATGAGTCCGATCCGCAATCACCTTGGCCGTATCCGGTTCGAGGACACGCCTGAAGGTCATACCCGGGTGAACTACACCATCACCTTTGAAGACATCGTGCCGTTTACCGGCAAGGTGGTCAGCAGCGCCCTGGAACAGGGCATTCGCCGCGGGATCAAACGGGTACCCCAACTGGCCTGATGGTCGGGAACAACAAATCGTTACTTGAGGAATATCAGAGAATTGACTTGAGGCAAGAGTTGGCTTTTGTCAATTTTGTAATCTCCGCGCAGCTTGCAATATCCGGCCGTTCCGGCCGGGTCCAACTGTATTCTGCGGGAGACCGAAATGGCAGCCGAACCGATTGTCCTGTTCGATGACGGACACCACAAATGCCTGATGTTCGATTCCCTGGTAACCGGTGAGGGCGTCCAGTCCAACCAGTTCCTGATTGTCGACGGCAAACACGAAGCACTCATCGATCCGGGCGGTGACCTGACCTACACTCCCTTGTCGGTGGCCGCCTCACGTTATATGAACATTCGCGATATGGACTATGTCTTCGCCTCCCACCAGGACCCGGACATCATCGGCGCTATCGACCGCTGGATCGTTCATACCCGCGCCAAAATCGTCACGTCAAAACTATGGGCCCGGTTCCTTCCGCACCTTGTTTCCAGTTACGTGACCAATCAGCTCAGCGGCAGCGTGTACGATCGAATCGTCAGCATTCCGGATGCCGGTGCCAATGTGAAGTTTGGCGAGTCCTATCTGCAGTGCCTGCCAGCCCACTTCATGCATTCAGTCGGCAATCTTCAGTTTTACGACCCGGTTTCCAAAATCCTTTTCTCCGGTGACCTGGGAGCGTCGCTGGGTGGTGAGGACGACCATCTGCCAGTGAACGACTTCGACAAACACATACCGAGCATGATTGGCTTCCATCGGCGCTACATCGCCTCCCAGAAAGTCTGCAGACTGTGGGCCAACATGGTCCGCGACATGGACGTTTCGATGATCGTGCCCCAGCATGGCAAACGCTTTGAAGGGCCAGTTATGGTTGATCGCTTCCTGAACTGGGTCAGCGACATTGAGTGCGGTATCGACCTGATGACACAGGATAACTATCGCCGGCCGGTTGATTACGTCTAGGCCAGAACGGTTGCCAAATAAGCCTGTCCCAAACCGGCAATGTTGAGTAAAATCCGGCCTTTTCCAGAGAACCAAGAGGCAGCGCAGATGGGCAGAGCCTACCAGAACCGCAAAGAATCCATGGCCAAGACGGCTGCGGCGAAAACCAAGGTCTACAGCAAGTACGGCCGCGAGATTTACATGAGCGCCAAGTCCGGAGGCCCCGACCCCCAGGCCAACCTGTCCCTGCGCGGGTTGATCGAGCGGGCCAAGAAAGACCAGGTGCCCTCCCACGTGATCGAGAAAGCGATCGACAAAGCCAAGGGTGGCGCTGGCGAGGACTATTCCCCCGCTCGCTACGAAGGCTATGGACCGGGCAACTGCATGGTAATCGTCGACTGCCTGACCGATAACCCGAACCGCACCTTTGGCGATGTGCGTCTGGCCTTCACCAAAACCAAGTGCAAGATCGGAACGCCCGGTGCGGTGTCTCACATGTTCGACCACAGCGCTATCTTTGCGTTCAAGGGCGAGGATGAAGAGGCCGTTCTCGAGGCGCTGATGGAAGCGGATGTCGATGTCACCGACATCGAAAATGAAGACGGTCTGATCACCGTGTTCACGCCGAACACCGAATACGCTAAAGCCCGTCAGGCGCTGGTGGACGCCATTGAAGACATCGATTTTGAGGTGGATGAAATCCAGTTCCTGCCCAAAACCACCACGCTGGTGGAAGGTGATGATATCCCCCTGTTCGAGAAATTCCTGGACATGCTGAACGAGCTGGACGACGTACAGAACGTGTTCCACAATGCCGAGCTGCCAGACCAGTAAACAGCCCGGCCTCCGGCCATGCAGGAAGATAACACCATGCAGAAGAACGCTCCCGCAATCCGCAAAGCGCGAGTGGTGGTCCTGAAAACAGGAACCACCTACCCGGACCTTCGGGCAGAGTTTGGCGATTTTGACGAATGGTTCCTGCGGGGGCTTTCAAAGGAGCTGGAGATCACTGTAGCCAACGCCGAAGCCGGCGAACTGCCGGGCAACCCGGAGGACTGGGACGGCATTGTGGTGACAGGCTCGCCTGCCATGGTCAGCGACCGGGCCGAATGGAGCGAAAACGCGGGTCGTTGGCTCGCAAAGGCTGTGAAAAGTGAAGTTCCGGTACTGGGTGTCTGCTACGGCCACCAGTTGCTGGCCCACGCGCTGGGAGGTGAAGCGGGTTACCATCCGAATGGCCGGGAAACCGGCACCCACGAGGTTGAACTTCTCCCAGAAGCCGCCTCCGATGTCCTGTTCCGCGACCTCCCAAAGACATTCCCGGCGCAGCTGACGCATCGGCAATCCGTATTGCGCCTGCCTGAAGGCGCGGTGCTGCTGGGGCGTAACCGGTTCGAGCCGCACCAGGCCTTCAGAATTGGCCCCTGCGCCTGGGGCGTGCAATTCCATCCGGAATTCACGGATGCCATTATGAGTGCCTACCTGAAAGTACAGGCGCCCGACCTGACCCGGGAGGGGCTGGATGCGGAGGCCCTGATTGCTGGCGTTAAGCCAGCGCCGGATGCATCCTCACTGCTTGTCCGTTTCAGCCGATTTGTCCAGGACAGGATCCGGTAAAACGGGGCCGTCCGTGACAGTCAGTCGAGGATATAGGCGGTTTTTTCCAGTGCCTGCTCTTCTTCATCGATGAAGCGGAACTCGTTCCAGCCAATACGCACCATGTCGTTGCTATTCAGGCGCTGTCGGTCGGCAACCCGCAGTTCGTTCACAAAGGTGCCATTGGTACTGTTGCTGTCGGTGATGTAGTAATCCACCGTTCCTTCAAGATAGGCGTTGGGCACCGCTTCTATCAGGGCGTGCTGACCGCTCACGGAAATCTCATCGATCTGGATATCGTTATCCGGACGCCGACCGATGCGGGTTTCCGGTTGCCCGAGTTCAAAGGTGGTAACAACCACGTTATCCACCAGTTGCGAAAGCGAAGCCATGTCAGTTTCCTCAATACTCCAACGTCAGTAATACCACAGACAGATTGTCGCCAGCCTCGTTTGCCAGGCCGGCATCAATCAGTGCCTGAACCGTGCGCTCCATGCCGCCACTTTCCTTTTGGATCTCAAGCCACCGGTATTCCGGGACCGAATCGGTTAACCCATCGGAACACAGCAGGAGCACGTCCCCCTCTTCAAGGGTCTCACGCCGATAACTCGGATGCGCCTGCTCCACTGCTCCCACTGCCCTGGTCAGAACATTCCGGAACGGCACATTGGGCACATCCGCCGCGGTAATGCTGCCGTCTTCCAGCATGTTCTGGACCACGGTATCGTCCCGCGTCAGACACACCGCCTGACTGCTACGCAGGCTGTAACACCGGGAGTCTCCAACATGGGCAATGTGCGCCTGATCATCAATCACCCAGGCCACCACCAGTGTGGTGCCCATCTTTTCAAGTTTCGGGTCCCCGGAACGGCGGTTCACTATCCGCTCATTGGCCAGCGAGAAGGCCCGCTCCAGATGCTCCCGGATGGCACCATCGGTGCCGTCGAACGCGGCACCAGCAATGGCCGGTTCCAGGGATTCGATAACGGCATCAACTGCCAGACGGCTGGCGACCTCACCCCCCTGATGCCCACCCATGCCGTCGGCAACCACCAGTAACGCCTGATCACCGGCATCATTGATCCGCCAGTCGACAACGTCCTGGTTCGACTCCCGCACGACTCCCCGGTGACTCTGACCAGCAACGTGATAGCGCATCAGGACACCTCCTGGCCAGCTTCGCGAACGGCCAGACGACGCACAGCCTCTGCCATGGTTGCTGCACTGGCAAAGCGCTTGTCCGGCTCTCGCTGGATGGCCTTGTTGATCAGACGGACCACCCCGTTTGGCAGATCCGGGTTGAACTCGCGGACGCTGCGCGGGCGCTTGTTAAGAATCTGGTAGGTCAGGTTGGCCAGGGTGTCGCCTTGATAGGGCGTTTCGCCGCTCACCAGCTTGTAAAGGGTCACGCCCAGGCTATAGATATCAGAAGCTCCGGTGACCTTCTGGCCCTTCAACTGTTCCGGCGACATATACAGCGGGCTGCCCATGACCGCCCCGGTTCGCGTTCGGGAGTCATCGGAAATCTTGGCAATGCCGAAATCGGTGATCTTGATGTCGCCAGAGTCGGGATTGAAGATAATATTTCCGGGCTTGATGTCGCGGTGGACGATTTTCTGGCTGTGGGCGTAGGCCAATGCGTCTGCCACTCGGGCAACGATATCCAGCACCCTGGGCAGGGGCAGTAACCGGCCAGATCTGCCGAATTCACTGAGCGGCCGCCCTTTCGCATAGTCCATGGCGATGTAGGCGAGGTCGGCCTCCTCTCCCACGTCATACACGGTAACGATAGCCGGGTGGCTCAGGCGGCCAGCGGCTTCCGCTTCCCGGAAGAATCGCTCCTTGAGATCCTGCAGCTGGCCATCATCAAACGCCTGGTAGCTGAGGGTCTTGATAGCAACGGTTCGGGCAATCTTCGGATCCTTGCCCAGATAGACCACACCCATGGCACCACGACCAATCTCCCGCTCGATTTCATAGCGCCCCAGGGTCGGGCGACTCACTGACGGTTCCGGCATCAACAGGGTGCGGGTGTTGTCGAAACTCCCTCCCTGCACCAACGAGTTATCCGGTGCGAGCTTCTCCAGTGCCGACAGCCTCGCGGCGGTGTCCCGAAAACCTTTTTTTCGTTCCTGAATACTGCGGTAGGTGCTGACCGCCTTGTCGTACTGGCGTTTGCGCTCTTGCTGGATGGCGACATCGTAGCGCAGCTCGATCTCGCTCTCACAGTCGGGGCAGCGATCCAGCGCTTCAAGGGCCTCGTCTGTATGGCCTTGCTGCAGAAACACCTTGGCCAGCTTCAGCCGCGCATCGCGCACATTGTCTGTCAGTGCACGGATGTGTTTCCGTGGCTGCAGCCAGAACAGCATCACCACATAACCAACCACCAGCAAAGTGAGCACAACGCCAAACGGAACCCAGGCGTTGTGGTAGAACATCAACGCGGCCTGGATCACCACGAGCGAGCCGCCAAGCAAAAGCGTGACAGGCAGGGAAACGGCTGCGCCCACCGCCGGGATAGCAAGCACCAGATACAGGGCCGCAATCGCCAGCCCTGCGGTCACTGCCATGTCTGACCAGAGTGGTTCCGAAAGGCCCCGATCAGCCATAGCCGGCCCGAATGCCTCCTGCGGGACAATCGTGGACGGGTCAGAGCCGTCTGGCACGCCGAAAATGCTGAACAGTGCGCGGTCGGCCCAGCCAACGAGAGCAAGCTGGTCACCCATCAGGGCAAACACAACAGCCAGAACGAGAATAACGGCCCGCAAACTGAACAGGCGCGGAATGAAAGAGAGTATGGCGTTCACAGGCAACTTTGTTATAAATGGTTGATCTGACTAGTTTAGGAAGCGTGGCGGAACTTCGATACAACGGCCGGGGTGTTTTTTGTAAGTGTTTGTTTACCTGAGAGAGAGGTCACGTATAGTTATGCCGTCGTTTACCTCAGGGATGATGGAAATACACACATGACACTGAAGTTACTGATTCTCCTGCTGTTGCTCACCCTGGCCGGCATCGGCCTGTACCACGCACAAAAGCCACTGCCACCGGGCATCAGCTATCGTGGAACCGCTGTGCCTTTGGAGGAACCCGTCCTGCTGACAGACGTCACCCGTCACTATCAGGACGGCCGGGAAGAGCGCGACCATGAAATCTTCGACGAGGTGTTCCGGCTTGTGGGACAGGCCAACGAGTTCATTCTCGTCGACATGTTTCTATTTAACAGCACCGCACCGGAGAATGTCGCCCACCGCCCTCTGGCACAACAACTGACCGAGGCACTGCTGGCCAGGAAAGCTGAGAAACCGGAGCTCTCCATTACGGTGATCTCCGATCCTCTGAACACCATGTACGGCGGCACTATCTCACCCTGGTTCGAGGCCCTGCGTAATGGTGGCATTCCAGTTGTGGAGACCGCGCTTCGTCCACTCAGAGACAGCAACCCGACCTGGTCTGCGATCTGGCGCCTGTGTTGCCAGTGGTTCGGAAACAACCCACAGGACGGCTGGCTGGACAACGCCCTGGGCACCAGGCCCGTTACCCTTCGAAGCTACCTCGCGCTGCTGAACTTCAAGGCCAATCATCGCAAGGTTGTAGTTGCGGATGAGGCCGGTTCCTTAAGAGCCATTGTTACCTCGGCCAACCCCCACGACGGCAGCAGCCGGCACAGCAACCTGGGGCTGAGTTTCAAGGGCCCGGCGGTGATTGATCTGCTGAAAAGCGAGCGTGCCGTGCTCGCCATGTCCGGCGCCAACACCCAACCGATCGATGAGCAAATCAGTCAGGTTTCCGAAGCGACTGCGCCACCCGATGACACTTCAATGCCCCGGGTGGCAGTGCTGACAGAATCAGCCATCCTGGATGAGGCCCTGGCGATGATTCGAAAGGCCTCAGCAGGCGACCAACTGGATATGGCCATGTTCTATCTTTCCCACCGCGATATCGTCGAAGCCCTGATAGATGCGGCAAAACGGAACGTGGCGCTGCGGGTCTTGCTTGATGCCAACAACGAGGCCTTCGGCCACCAGAAGAGTGGCATTCCCAATCGACAGGTAGCCATGGAACTGGTTCGGGCAGGCGTTCCCGTCCGTTGGTGTAATACCCTGGGCGAGCAATGTCACAGTAAGCTTCTGATGCTGGACAAACACGACGGCGCAACAGAGATGTTGCTGGGATCGGCGAATTTTACCCGGCGCAATCTTGACGACCTGAATCTCGAAGCCGATGTCTGGGTATCGGTGGCCGACCAGTCGCAGGTTGCCACCCGGGCCAGAGACTTTTTCGACCAACAATGGCAACAAGGGCCCGGGGACGATCCGGTAATGAGCCTGCCCTACGAGGACTGGGCCGATGAATCCAGGCTTCGCTACTGGCGCTATCGGATAATGGAGGCCACCGGCCTGTCGACCTTCTGAACATCACAGGACACAGCCATGACAACACCGGTACATGCACGCCCCATTTCGGAACGCATCGACTGGCTGATGGAACTCAGCCGGGCCCACTCGGCCAGCTTCTGCAGCCCGGAAAACCATCTGGCCAGGCAGCGTTACCTGGCGGAGCACAACACCCAGATCATTGCCATGAAGTGCATGGACGGTCGCATTCACCTGCCCTACGTGACCCAGACGCCCCTTGGCGTCATACACCCCTTCAGGAATCTCGGAGGCATCTTTGAGCTGGGCTGGCCCTACCTGGGCGACATGCTTGCGGACACGGTACAGCAGGCAGTCAGTCAGGGGCACCGGGTGCTGATCATCATTACCTATCACTACTCAAAAGGTTTACGGGAACGGGGCTGCGCCGGTTTTGACTGCGACCGTGAGGCCGCCATGCGCCACGCGTTCCAGATCCGCAGCCAGGTGGAAAAACTGTTCGGGAACGGCCACCGCACGGTCTATCCCCTGGTATGTGGTTTCGAGAGTGACGAGGATGCGCTGGTTCTGCACGGTAGCCAGGAGCGAACGCTGGATCTGTCCACCATTCCCGTGTCGAGACTTGACGACATGGCCTCCGAAATCGCATCCCTTTGTCCGGATATGCCGGAACCGGTGCAACGCGATCTGCTGCCCCTGGTTGAGGGCAATATCCGACACGTCAACGAGATCCGCCAGTTTGACCGGGAGCTGAACATCGAGCACCGGGAATGGGTAATCTGCCTCGGCCGGGGATTCGATTTCCTGCACGCGCCGAACGTGGCCCTGATCATTGGCCCCTACAGTCCGGATCTATCTCACCCCATCCGCCAGGCGGCAGGGATTATCAAAAGCAATATGGACAGCGGCCGGATTCCCGACGATGGTTTCCTGCTGCTTTGCTCTGCGCCCTATCAGGAGCCGGGCACGCAGAAAGCCCGGGCGGAACTGAAATCGGCATTCCTGGCAGACTTCGGGGCCGAGGTTATCCGCCAGGCTTATCCTGAGCTGGCCACCAGGATGGTTACTCGCTCAGCGATCCTCCATTGGCCGGAGCGCAAGCTTGAAGTCCGGGGATCATGAACATTTTGTAGGTTGAGGGAACGCAACAGACTGATCTATCGTGAAAGTAGTGCAACATGACCCAACACATCAGCTACAGCGGAAGTAGCCAATAACAGGAGTGAATCATGTCAGGCATTCGCAAACACCTGAGGTACGTTTCCTTTTTCATGGCGATGATGATGGCGCTGGGCTCTGTCTGGTCGGCTACCGCTACTGCCGGCATGGTTGGAACCGGCGAGATGATCGGCCAACAACAGGTTCAACTGGATCGGCAAGAGCTTATCAGCATGCTCGACAGACAGGACGTTCAGGCCAAGCTGGCAGACCTCGGGGTCAGCCAGGACCAGGTCAAGGAACGCATCCAGAACCTCACGCCCGCGGAACTGGCGGATTTCGAGCGTCAGCTTGCCGAAGCACCTGCAGGGCAGGATGTTGTCGGCATTATTGTGCTGTTCCTGCTGGTGTTCATCATCACCGATATGCTCTGCGCCACGAACATCTTCCCGTTCGTGAACTGCATCCGCTAGCAGCGGGCAGTGACAGTCCTGTTCTCCAGACTGAAAGCCATTTCCGGCGGGCTGACCGTGTTTTTGACGGTCAGCCTGCTGGCTGGCTGTGCGAGCACGCCAGAATGGCCGTCACCTAAAGACGACCAGCTCTCAAGGCCCGATCGGGTTACTCTGGACGATGTGCCTTTCTACCCGCAGGAGAAGTATCAGTGCGGGCCAGCGTCCCTGGCAATGATGCTCAATAGCCAGGGACTTCACACCGACCCCGACATCCTTAAAGAACTCGTCTACATCCCCGGTCGCGAAGGGTCCCTTCAGGTCGAGATGGTGGCCGCCGCGCGGGCGCACGGCATGCTGGTTTACCCGCTGGATGGAGAGCTCGAGAGCCTGCTGGTCGAAATCGACTCGGGCAACCCGGTGCTGGTGATGCAGAATCTGAGATTCGACTGGTGGCCCCAATGGCACTTTGCAGTTGTCATGGGCTACGACTCGGAGGAGCGAGACCTGATCCTCCATACCGATACCCGCAAGCGGGAGGCCATTGATCTGGAGGTTTTCAGCAACACCTGGGGGCGGGCGGACAACTGGGCCGTAACCATTCTACCGCCGGACCGGGTGCCTGCGACCGCAAAACCACTTCGTTTTCTGCAATCCGCCCATGACCTTGAAACAACCGGGCGAACCACCGCCGCTGGAATCGCCTATGAGACGGCCGAGAATACCTGGCCGGACCAACCGACGGCCACCATGGCCAGAGGCAACCTGGCCTGGAAACTGGGCCGCCAGGATGAGGCTAGGGGCCATTTCCTGCGCGCGGCAACACGTTTTCCGGAGTTCGCCGAGGGCTGGAACAACCTTGCTTTCGCATTGCAGGAAAGCGGCTGTTCGGGGACAGCAAAGCAGGCTGCGCGGTGTGCTGCGTCTCTGGCACCGGATCGTTTTGGTCAGTCGGAATTGCTGAGCCATGACGATGCCAAATCCGCAGAACACTGTCCTGCACTACCGGAGTGCTCGCAAAAAAGGCCCTAGGCTGGCTTCCGGAACAGCGCCACATCCTTTCTCGGTATCTCCAGATGCCAACCAAACCGGTTGGCCAGCAGCTTGAAGGTGAATTCCCGGTAGAAAACCACATGGGTCGGGTCGCGGCGATAGTGCCAGTTGTCGAACCGGTCATCGTCGGTCTGGAAGCAGGTCATCACGCCCAGCCAGCCACCAGGCCTGAGCATCCGGTCCAGATCCCTGAAGACGGCAGCCGGCGCATAGAGATGTTCGACCACCTCGGTGCAGGTGATGAAATCGTAGGTTTGATCAAGGACGGACGTCGATGAATAAAAGTAGGGATCGTAGAGACTGACGTCCATACCTTCCGCCTCAAGCATCTGCGCCAGAGCCGGGCCTGGACCACAGCCGAAATCGAGGCCGCTGGCGCCCGGTGGCAGTCGCTCAAGAAGAGGTTCCGTCAGTTTTGAGAGAAATTTCCGGTAACCCGCATCAGACGGGTCATTGTCATGGAGCTGATAGATGTCCCGTTCCTGCTCGGGCGATAGCCGGCAGGACGAATCCATCACCGTGGCCTGGCAGACATCGCATCGAAGGTAACGCTGGGTATTTACCACCCGGAACTTCAAGAGACTGCCCTGCTCACATACCGGACAAAGGCTCACTCGTTCACCTCGGATCCAGACCTGCGGCCGCCCGCATGCGGGCATCAAGTTCCCGGGCATCAATCTGATCAGAGGCGATTATTTCCGCCCGGCTATAGGCCTGCGGTTCACCCTGAATAACGGTCAGAGCACCATCCACAACATTGATAGCCCGCCAGCCATCGACTGTGTGAACGACCGCCTTGAAGCGCACAAACGCCGAGTCCATGGCCATCACCAGCAATGCGTTCTCGTCCAGGATCAGTTCCGGATGAATCCGCCAGCCAACACTGAAGTGCCCCTGCCCCTGATTGGTCATCTGCTGCCAGGGTTCGTCATCAATAGCGGGGGCCGGCGCTGAGTTCTTGTGATGGTGGTGATGGTGAGCGTCCGGATTGGTCACTGGCAGGGCATCGGACTGGCCGTCCAGCCATCCCGGCGCAAGCTGTCCGAACCGTGTGTGGTGAATCGCCCGCTTGGCCGGCTCCAGCTGAGCCGCCCAGTTATCGAAATGGGCCAGTTGTTCGGGAGTGCAAAGATCAGTCTTGTTGGCGACAAGAATATCTGCCGCAGCCACCTGATCCCGGAACTGGACATTGCCCAGCACTTTCGGCTCCTCGAGCCTGCGAGGGTCCACAAGGCAGATCACCGGCCCCATCGACAGCACATCCTGGTAGTGTTCGCTGGTCAGGGTATCCAGAATCTGGGAGGGGTGCCCTAACCCGGTGGGCTCAATCAGCAGCCGATCCGGCTTGGCCTTGTGGATCAGCTGGTTGAGCCCGATCTGCATCGGCAGGCCGGCCACGCAGCACATGCAGCCACCGGGTATTTCCTTGATGAAGGCGCCCTCGGTTTGCAGCATGGCGCCATCAATGCCCACCTCGCCGAATTCGTTGACCAGAACGGCCCAGACCTCGTTTTCCGGTTTGTTTTTCAGCAAATCCAGAATGGCGGTGGTTTTACCGACACCGAGAAAACCAAGTATCAGACTGGTGGGAATAGGTTGAGCCATGGCGTCGGAGGCACTCCTTAAAGAATCGAAACGTTATATTGTAACATCTTATCCCCCAGGACGATCCTTCTTCAGGAACATCCCGACGGCCTTATCCGATAGCAGCGCATGCGCGAGAGCCGGATAGGGCAAATAGTGAACAAACAGGGTGGCAAGTGTGACCGCATCCATCCCGGCATCCAGGAACATCCAGGCGCCGAAAGCGACGAACAGGGCTCCAAGAAAACCGCCATAAATCCATAGCGCCCGTGAGCGCTCCTCCGGCATTGGCAAACGCTCGAGGGTCCGGGCCACCGAGAAGCTCATGTAGACGGCAATCAGGGCCGCAATGACCAATGAAGCCAACAACCCGGTAAATCCGATCAGATACCGGAACAGGTAGTTGGTCAGGAAGAACAGGGCAATACAGGTAACGGCAACAATAGTGATGCGTGTCTTTTCCATGATGGTCTTTTTTGTTTGATTGGTTGAGGGCGCCGCCAAGAATGGCAGAGACGGTTAGAAAGAACCAGCCCTGCTGCGACCGGTGTTCCAGACTGATATGATGCCCGACATTCTCACTGGCAACCGGACTCCCGATGACCTCTGGCAATTCCACCCGGCTCAACAAATACATCAGCGAAAGCGGTATGTGCTCCCGCCGGGAGGCTGACCGATACATCGAGCAAGGCAATGTTTACATCAACGGCAAACGGGCGACCGTCGGCGACCAGGTGCTTCCGGGTGACACGGTCAAGGTGAACGGCCAGGTGATCGAGCCACGGGCTGAAGAAGATCTCGTGTTCATTGCACTGAACAAACCGGTAGGGATTGTCAGTACCACGGACAGCGCGGAGAAACACAATATCCAGCGCTTTGTGGGTCACAGCGAACGCATCTTCCCGATCGGACGCCTGGACAAGGACTCCCAGGGCCTGATCTTCATGACCAGCAACGGCGACCTGGTCAACAAGATCCTGCGGGCGGGCAACAACCACGAAAAGGAATACCTGGTTACCGTCGACAAGCCCGTCACCCGGGAATTCGTGGAGGGTATGGCCAATGGTGTGCCGATCCTCGGAACCATGACGAAAAAGTGCAAGGTGTCGCGGGAGTCACGATTTGTCTTCCGGATCATCCTGGTTCAGGGCCTTAACCGCCAGATTCGCCGGATGTGTGAGTATTTTGGTTACGAGGTTACCAAACTCGAACGTATCCGGATCATGAACGTCAGTCTGAAAGGGCTCGCGGTGGGCCAATGGCGGGACCTGACCGAGAAAGAACTGGCCGGGCTGTTCGATGCCATACGGGATTCGTCGTCAGAGGCGCCGCCCAACTCTGGCAAGCCTGCAAAAAAGAAGCCCGGGGCGAAGACCAAACCACAGACCAATCGAAAGCCTGGATCTTCATCAGCACCGGGCAAGCCCGGCGGCGCTCGGCGACCAGGCCCGAAAGGAAAACCCACGCCTGGCAAAAGACCCACCTCCGGTAAACGGCCCAAAGGCGGCAAACCAAGGCAGAAGAGCGTTAAACGGTAAGCGAGGCTTGCATCTGGCCGCGTCGGGCTACTTTTTCACCCACTTGCCGCCCATTTGCACGTACTGTCCGGCCGGTGTTTTCTCGATGGCCTTCTTACCGGCAACGGTCTCCACCTGGGTGACGGGAATGTTGTGTTTCTCAGCGATCCGCTTGTACTCATCCCGGCGGGCGCTATTGATGGCTTCCACCACTTCGCTGGCCTGCCCTTCGGCGCGCACCACCTCCAGATAACCCGTTGGCGTTTCTCCAACCAGCCCCTGTTGCTTGACCGATTCCAGTTTCTGCTTGGCTTCGTCCAGCCCCATGGCAAGCACGGAGGCGCTGATACCGAACGCCAGAACCAGCGCAAACATCTGCATCAATCGTTTCATCGTTAACCCCTCAAACTTTCCGCGTACAGTCAGAACAGACCCTGTTCGCTGAACAGGTCATCCACTTCCTTATCCACTTTCACGTAGATTTCGTGCTGGATTTTCACGTTCAGGTTGACCGTAATCGGCTCTTTGGGTGCTGCCATCTGCACTGTGGGTGTGCAGGCCGCCATGGCCATTGGCAGCATCGCTATCATCATTATTCTCGCAAATGGCGGCCTTTCGGGCCGCAAGGGCTTTCTCATGGTGCTGTCTCCTCACCGGATTCCTGCAGCAACTCCCGGACACGTCTGGTAACGGCTTCATTCACCCGGCCACTCAACTGAAGACTGGTCAGAAGCGCCGGAATGTCTTCCTCAAGATTGACATTGAGCACGACTGGCTGCCCGCCCCTGAGCTCTGGGTTTTTACCTTCAAGTCGTAGGCCCAGCGTCAACTTACCCTGTTCATCGTAGTCTATCGTGCTGTTAAGCACTGAATAGTGAAAGTTTTGCAACGCCTGAACCACAACATCCATGGCCTGATTGCCACCCAGCATTGCCTGAAGCTTGTCCGCCGGCAGCTGCAAACGGCCACCCGGGTCTATGGCTGACACTGTTCCTGCACTCACCTGCACCCCGTCGCCACTGATACCCAGAGGGATTCTTCCACGAAGCTGCCCGCTTCCGGACAACCCCTCCGCTGGATACACCGCCATCAGACGGCTCAGGGAGATATCCTCAACCTCAACGGGGATACGGCCAGAGCCACCTGCCAACTCGTACACCGCAGGAGGAACTCTGAGCGTGCCTTCAAGGAACCGGGCTCTGGCCTGCTGAACCTCCAGAGTTCCGGCCAGCAGTTCCGTCATCGGGGCGTTGTAGTCCGCCGAGAACCGAACCGAGCTGACGGGGATGCCGGCATTGATCTCACCAACGGCCAGGTCCCTGAAACTGGCCGCCACCTGCGAATTCTCCAGAGATACCCGCACCCGGCCGGAGAGACCGGTCACGGCCGTGCGGTTATACACACCCCCGACATCCTGCAAATCCGCGATCCCACTGGCTTCAAGCTCACCGCCCCTGCCGGTGGAAACTGCCATCCAAAGGAGGGCATTGCCGGAATCGACGGTCAGAAGATCCGGCCAGCCAGACAGAGTGCCTGCCAGGGCCCGAACGCCCTGTTTACCGTCGATAACAGACTCGATAGCAACCGAAACGCCGCCATCGGGCTCAAGCTGAACGTCGAGATCGGCGGAGAAACCAGAGTCAGAAACCAAGGTTCCCTGGACGCGGAGTTCGGACAGGCGACCTTCTGCCCTTCCCTCAAAGTTCCATGCCTGCGGCACCAGGATCGGATGCTCAACACGGGTGGCAGAAACGGCGATATCGCCGTCAATCGCAATTCGGTCTGCCCAGGAGCCTGACGCGCCATAGTCCAATGTAACGGTGGAATTGCTCAGGTCTGTGCGCAGGGTGTTGAACTTCAACGGCTGCTCCGCCCCGGTATAGGCGAGATATTCCGTGATAATCAGGGAGGAAGGAGCAAATTCGATAATCGCAGAATCACTATCGGCCGTGACAGAGGGTCTGATATCCGCCTGGCTTCCGGTGACTTCCCAACCACCAGACCGGATATCCGGCAACGCCATGCCTATCGAGCCCTGATCAATGGCAAAAGACCAGCCTGCGACTGCCAGGGGCCAGGCGAGCAGTGCCGGGCCACCGATCCAGAAAAGCCGACGTCCGATGCGTCTGGACTGTACGGACCCTTTATCGGGCAAAACGACACTCCTGTCGATCCGGTTCACTCACCGCGCCAGGTCACGCTGTAAAGATCGTGCCGGCGGTCCTGAAGGTTTTTCACGGTACCACTGTTGCGGGCGGTGATCAGCACTTCCGGGCGCAGATCGGCAAAAGCGACGGTTTCCACGTTGGGTTCCGTGTCAGCAGCAATGCCATCCCGGGCAAACGGAAAGTCGCAGGGTGTCAGGATGCAACTCTGTCCGTACTGGATTTCCATGTTCGGAACGTTCGGCAGGTTGCCCACGTTGCCGGACAACACCAAGTAGACCTGGTTTTCAACGGCCCTGGCCTGGCAGCAGTAGCGCACCCGCAAATAGCTTTGCCGTTCGTCGGTACAGAAGGGCACAAAGATAATATGCACGCCCTGATCCACCAGATGCCGGGTCAACTCCGGAAACTCCGCGTCATAGCAAATCAGCACGCCAATTGTGCCACAGTCGGTCTCGATGGCGCTGACCCGGTTACCGCCCTGCACGTTCCACCAAAAGGCCTCGTTGGGCGTCGGATGGATCTTGGGCTGGCTGAACACCTGGCCATCCCTGAGAAACACGTACGCCATGTTCCGGATGGTGCCGTCTTCCTCACGGACCGGGGTGGAGCCGGCCACAATATTGATGTTGTAGCGCAACGCCAGATCGCGCATCAGTTCGCGGTAGCGCTCGGCGTAATGAGTAACGGCGGCAAAGGTCTCGGCGGGGCTGCCCTTGCGGGCCTCAATGGACAGAAGCTGCAGGGTGAACAGCTCCGGAAACACGACAAAGTCGCCTTTGTAGGTGGAAACAACGTCCACGAAATACCGGACAATCTCACTGAATTCATCGAACGACGCTACCGGGCGTTGCTGATACTGAACCGTGCCGATTCGCACGGTATCGCGCATGCGCTGACCGTACCGTTTCCTGCGCCCGTTTTTCTCGGATTGGGGTACTTTTGGATTGCGCCAGACCAGGTGAATGCCATAGCCCATGGAGTCGTGATCGGCGTCGAGATAATGCGGAATGATACCGTGTACCTCGAACCCCTGATGAAGCTGGAAGGACAGCACCGGATCCTTCTGTTCCTTGCTCCGGATCGCTTCGACGTATTCTTCGACACTGGTGAATTTCTTGAGGCGCTGGCGCAGACTCGGCAATCTCCCGGCGAAGACCACACCCTGCAACCCCAGCGTCTGGCATAACTGCTTGCGCTCGTTGTAGAGCCGCTCACCGATGCGGTAGCCACGGCATTCCGGATCAACACAGACTTCCATTCCGTAGAGCCAGTCGCCTTCCGGATCATGCCTTGAGGCATAGCCATTGCCGGTTATGGACGTCCAGTCGTGAGCGGCCAGGGCGATCTCCTCGGCGATCCGGAACGTGGCACAGTAGCCGACTACAGTATCCCCAAGCATGGCGACAAACTGCCCGTCAGGAAAGGTATTGATCTGCCCGGTCAGCGGCCCCTTGGTGTAGCCGTACATGCCTGTGCCTTCATAAACCCGACGGCTGAGCTGGATGATGCCGGGAATATCCGCCAGCGTGGCATTGCGGACATACAGGCGCTGATCAGGATCGGAAAACGGGGGACACATAGACACCTCAGCAAAGGCGTTGATTTGCCCTCATCTTTGGTGGAGCAACGGCTTTTCGTCAAGCTAAATCCGTTACCCGGGCCCACTCAGCGGGAAGCGTTCGATGACACGATACTCAGACCCTGCCGGGCCCGGTTTGCTATCGAACAGGGCGAACTCGGTTACCGCAAATTGCCCGAACACGGATGCACCCTGTTCGGCCAGCAGGCGCTCAACAGAGCCCGGCTGTCGCTTGAATCTGGCCAGGGTAATATGCGGAAGAAAGGACCGGCGCTCCGCCTCAAACCCGAGCTTCTCCATTCGCTGCCCAAGCGCCTCGTGGATGTCGGCCACCGGCGCTTCCGGCTGAACGCCGGCCCACAGGTTCCGCGGCCTCCGCGACTGGCCGAAACAGCCCAGGCCTGAGACTTCCAGCTCGAAAGGGGTTGGCCGAATTGCACGGGCAGAATCAACCACGGCTTCCAGACGGCTCTCTTCCACCCCACCCAGGAACAGCAGTGTGATATGCAATTGTTCGGCACTCTGCCATTTGGCGCCCGGCACCGAGACCCTGACGTTCAGCAACCGCTCCTTGATTTCGGAGGGGAGCTCCAGGCCGAAGAAGATCCGTGGCAATTCCTTATTCCTCGTAGATCATCTTGCGTACCATGCCGCCATCTGCCACGAAGTTCTGACCGGTGATAAACGAAGCTTCGGGCGATATCAGGTAAGCCGCCAATGAGGCGATATCACCGGGCTGCCCTACTCTGCCCGCCGGATGTTGCAAGTGATCGGTTTCGGAGAGCGGTTCAACCTCTTCTGAGTCCCCCTGCCAGGCCCGGGTATCGATCCAGCCCGGACTGATACAGTTAACCCGGACATCCGGCCCCAGGCTCACGGCTAGGGCATGGGTCAGCGCCACAATGCCTCCCTTGGTGGCAGCGTACGCCTCGGTGTCTGGCTCGGATTGAAGCGCCCTTGTCGAGGCCATGTTTACGATAGCGCCTTTCGTTTTTCGAAGGTGCGGTACCGAGTGTTTGGTGACCAGGAACGGCCCGGTCAGGTTCACATCCAGCCGACGCTGCCACTGTTCAAGGCTCAGCTCCTCCACCGGTCCGGTCTCCGGATTGGCGATTCCGGCGTTGTTGATAACGGCGTCCAGGCGGCCGCCCCAGCGGAGAGTCTCGGCGAAGATACGCTCCACATCGGTTTCCGAGGCCACATCGCCTGGCAGAAAGCGCAGTTGGTGCTCGGCACTGGCGGCCAATCGCTCACCCACGGCCTTGTCGGTATCACAGAACGCCACTTTCCAACCGGCACCGGCCAGGTGAAGCACGATGCCCCGGCCGATGCCCCGAGCGCCGCCCGTTACCAATGCGACGCGATCTGTTTGGCTCAAAACAACCTCCTTTTTGGCTGATCCGCCGACTTACTCAACCTTCGGCGTGGGCCGGACAAGAATTTCGTTGACATCCACATGTGCCGGTTGCGCCACGGCATACATGACCGCATTGGCAATGTCTTCCGGCTTCAGTGCGTGGCCAGGACGTTCATCGAAGAAAGGCGTGTCTACCATGCCTGGCTCAATCAGGGTAACGCGGATACCGGAGCCACGAAGCTCCTCACGAACACCATATCCAATGGCGGAAACCGCCCATTTGGTCGCACTGTACATGGAACCGGGGATGGTGGTTCGGCCTGCCGCAGAGCCGGTAAGCAGCAAGTGGCCCTTGCTCTCCCTGAGTGCTGGCATGCAGTGCTGAAGCGTGAGCCCGACACCGTAGATATTGGTGAGGATCATGTCCTTCCAGACCTCAGGATCAGCGCCACTGAATCCGCCCGGCTCACCGCCCCGGCCGGCATTGGCGAACACCGCATCAATACGGCCAAAGGCTTTCAGAGCCTGGTCGACCATGTTCTTCTGATCATCACCGCTCTGGACGTCACACTGCACCGTCAACACCGTGTCCTCGCCACCCAGTTCCTCTTGCAGGCCTTTGAGCTTGTCTTCGGAACGGGCCGCCAGCACCAGACGATAACCTTCTTTCGCCGCTGCTCGCGCTGTCTCTGCACCAATACCCGACGACGCGCCGGTGATCAGCATTACAGGTTGGTCTGCCATAAGTTTCGTCTCCTGTTGCTTGTAATATGTGGATAGGGCTACGCCCGCTGACACCAGATCGATCAGTCAGTAGATCTGCAGCAGGATCAGGGTGAGGATGGCGAGGGCGAACAGGAACCAGCGAGCGTAGTGGGCGGGGCGATCCTCATCGTCGCTAACCGCGCGGCTGACACTGCCACCGGAAGTCTGCTCATACTCTGACACCAGTTGTCGTGCCCGGTAGAGATCCTCGTCACCGACATGGACATTACTGAAACCTGCGGCACCGATCTCGCCCATTGCCCCCTGGAGATAGTGGCCGCCCACATAAGCCTCAATACCGTTGGCTTCCAACAGACCTGCCACGATGTGGGCTTCGGTTATGTCTTTGGCCCGATAGGCAATTTGCAACACGCGACTCCTTCTGTGACCGTTCCGGGCAGAACCGGGACAAATCTGCGAGTATTATCTAAAGGATAGTTCGCCCCGCAACGAGGGGCCAATAACGTACGGATCGACCATGCTCTGGATTATTCTTGCCGTCATCGTATTCATTGTTGCCGCAACGTTTCTGCTGTTCCGGCTTGAGGATCTGTCGCATCTGGATGGAGACAATCCTCCGGTTCGGGAGGGCAAACCAAGCCCGGCAAATCGCGAGGTACTGGGGCGCATCCGGGAGATGGGCGAGTCCTCCAGGGGGCTTCGGGGCAAGGCAAGACTGATGGCGCTCCGCAAACACATGGATGGCCTGAGTGAAGGGCTGGAGCTGGCTTCCGAGTTTCGTTTCAACGCATCGCCCAGGGGAGAGTGGGTCCTGGCCCCGGGTTGCGATACGCGGCGGCGAGTTCTGTATATCCACGGGGGTGCCTGGGCTGCCGGCAGCCCCAGAAGCCATCGGGCGATTACGGACAGGCTGTCGGCGATCACTGGTGCCGCTGTTTTTGCCGTGGATTATCGGTTGATGCCTGAGAACCGTTTCATGGACGGTGTCCGGGATTGCCGGGATGCCTACTCCTGGCTGCTGAAGCACGGGCCGGACGGTGACGAGCCTTCAGACTTTATGTTGATCGCCGGAGATTCGGCCGGCGGCAGTCATACCCTGGGGCTCATTGCGTGGATTCGTGACAATGGCCTGCGACAGGCCGACGCCGCAATCGCTTTTTCGCCTTCCACCGATCTGACCCTGACGGCGCCGAGCAACCGCAACAACATTGGTACCGATCCCCTGCTCGGGCCTGTGTTCGGCGGCTTGTCGAAAATCCCCCTGCCAGTGATCTGGTGGGCCACCTTGGCGGCATTCCGGGTCTCACCGACAAGCCCTGTTGCCTCGCCACTGCGCGGGGACCTGAGGGACCTGCCACCAACACTGATACAGGCCAGCGACACCGAGATGTTACTGGACAATGCCCGTCGCTATGCCGCCAGGGCAAAGGCTGCCGGCTCTCCGGTCGCGCTCCACACCTGGCCAGGCATGGTGCATGTGTGGCAGATATTCGTGCCACTGCTTCCGGAAGCCGAAGAGGCCTTCGAGGATATCCGGGCCTTTCTGGCAGAGGTTGAATCTGGCGACCTGAGCCAGGCTTCGGCCAGACTTTGAACAGTCTGTCGGGAACAGGCTAGACCGACACCTTGCCCCGCAGGGCCTTGGTTTTGCCTCGCTGGGTTTTACGATCCACCCGCTTGCGCTGGGCAGCGCGGGTCGGTTTGGTGGGTCGGCGGGCCTTGCGGGGCTTTACCGCCTCAAGAATCAGCTCTTTCAGCCGCTCCAGTGCATCTTCCTTGTTCAGTTCCAGGGTCCGAAAAGATTGCGCCTTGATGATCAGCACACCCTCTTTGCTGATTCGCTGATCATTGAGCGACATCAGCCGCTCCTTATAGAAAGGCGGCAAGGAAGAGTGTGGGATATCAAAGCGCAGGTGCACGGCGGAGGCCACTTTGTTCACGTTCTGGCCACCGGCACCCTGGGCGCGGATCTGGGTGATTTCGATCTCCCAGTCGCCAATTTCAACAGCGTTGGATAGTTTCAGCATCTGCTAAGGTTAACAAAATACGAACCAGCGGGCTCCCATGAGGACCGCTCCCCATTAAACCCGGGACAGGAAGCAGCCGACACCATGTGCGGACGATTCACGTTTTATACACCTCCGGATACGCTGATCCTCGAGTTTTTTCCCGAAGGTATGGAAGTGGACGGGCGCTTTAATCCCAGCTACAACATTCCGCCCGGTACTGGCATTCCCATGATCCGCATGAGCATGAACGGTAGCCTGATCATGGCGCACTCTCATTGGGGCTTTCGCCCGTCCTGGGCAGATGAGAAGGCACCCGCCCCGATCAATGCCCGGGCAGAAACAGCGGCCACCTCGAAGTACTTCCGGGACGCCTTTGCCCACCACCGCTGCCTGATCCCTGCCAATGGCTGGTACGAATGGCAGCAGAGTGAACAGGGCAAGACGCCTTACTACATCACGCCATCGGACACCGGGGAGAATCCGGCCATGTTCTTTGCCGGTCTCTGGACACCGAGGGAGGGAGACGAAACCACCGCCTGCGCCATTATTACCGAGCCCGCCAGCGAGAGCCTGAAACACATTCATGAACGCCAACCGGTGGTACTCCACCCAGGCTGCCTGAGGGATTGGCTGAACCCGGAAATCAGTGATCGCACCCGGATACGGGCCGTAACCCATCGCCTGGACCCGGAACATCTGAAAGCCGTTCCCGTGTCCCAGGAGGTCAATAACCCGAGGCATGACAGGCCGGACCTGATCCGGGAAACCTGATCCTCCGGAGGTTCCTGACGCCGGTTCCAGGCCTGCCGAATCAGCCAGAAAACCAATAACGAGATCAACAAAATCTCACGAACCGTAACCTGACATCAGGCGACCCGGGGCTTAGAGTGTAGGCTGAGGACATCGATACAGGATTGAGCATGCGCAACTCCCTGCAAAACCTTTTCGCTCTGGCAGTCATGGCGTTTGTACTTGGCGGCTGCGCCAGCAGCGGAAAAATCAAGCCGTCCTCATCCGCGCCGGTACAATCGTTGCCTGTTGAGGCATCCGGCTCCGACAAGGCACAAAAGCTCTGGCAGGTGTTCGAGCGCTACCGGGGAACCCCCTACGAATACGGCGGCACCTCTTCTGACGGCTTCGATTGCTCCGGATTTATTCTTACCGCCTATCAGGAAGGCCTCGGCAAACAGTTGCCCAGGACAACCGGCCAAATGCTGGCCAGTGGTGATGTAGTACATCCTGGCGAGATTCAGCCGGGCGACGTGGTGTTCTTCCAGATTGGCGGCAAGGAGCAGCACGCGGGCATCTACATGGGCGGAGACCGGTTTATCCATGCCTCCACGTCTGCCGGCGTTATCCAGTCTTCAATCAGCGGTTATTACTGGAAAGGGCGCCTGACCGAGGCGCGACGCTTCGACTGAGCCGGGCTGAGCAGCCCGCTTCAACGATTTTTGCGACGCACATAGAGTACTTTGTGCACGCGCGCGACCAGCTCACCGGATTCATCAACAATATCCACGTCCCACTCGGGCAGCATTTTGTCTCCGTTTGCCGTTGCGGCGCGGATCTCGTCAACACGCTCATCGGTCAGCTCAAACCGGGCCATCACCTTGCCTTTGCCCGGGCGAATAAAATCGATGCTCGCGGATTTGTCCCACACGATGTAGTCGTTCCCCAGCCTCCGCATCAGTAGCAGCATGTACATGGGATCAACCATGCTGTAGAGAGAGCCGCCGAAGTGGGTGCCGACGTAGTTGGTGTTGTACCAGTGCTGGCCCATCTCCACCGTTGCCGAGCTGAAGTTATCGGCAATATCGGTAACGCGAATGCCTGCTCCGAGATAGGGAGCAAACGTGGACAGCATGCGGCGCATGGCCCCTGCGCTGGCAAGCCAGCGACGTACGGTGGAGTTCATCACATATCCTCGGTGGTAAAAATGACTGCAAATTCAGTAGCACGCTATCTTCCTCTGTGTCGTGCGCTGATGCAAGAAATTCATACGACCGTTTGAATATTAAAGACCACCGATATTAAAGACCACTGAACGTGAGGTGCAGGGCGATAGCAGCCATCATAACGCCGATGACGCCATCAATAATGCGCCAGGCCAGCGGCCGCGCGAGAATCGGGGCCAGCGCCGAGCCACCCCAGGCCAGCAGGCCGAACCAGAGAATCGAGGCGCTACTCGCACCAGCCACGAAGGTAGTCGCGTCTTCCTGCTGGGCGCCGACAGCCGGAATCAGAAGCAGCGTATCCAGGTAAACCTGAGGGTTGAGCAGTGTGACCGCCAGGGTCGTGAACACGACGGCCTTCAGGCTTCGCTTGGTCACCTCACCCGCTTCCAGGGCTGCCCTGCCGCGGCTGGCGCGAACAAATGACTGGATTGCAAGCCAGCCAAGGAACGCCACCCCCAGCCAGCGGAGAATCTCAAGGGCCTCCGGCATGGCCATCAGGGCAGCACTGATGCCGAACATACCCAGCGTGAAAAGCGTGACATCCGCCACCATGCACAAGCCGGCTGACCACCAGTGGTGTTCCCGGCGAATTGCCTGGCTCAGCAAATAGGCGTTCTGCGCGCCAATCGCCACGATAATGCCGCCACACACGATCAATCCGGTCAGGTAACTCTCAAGCACGTTGGTTTCTCCTCAATCAATGGCGCAAGGTTACCGGTTTACATCTATACTGGAAATTCATACTCATTATGCTGCATCAGTTTTCCTTATGATTGACTACAAACTGCTGGAAGCGCTGGCGACGGTTGTTGAGTGCGGGGGGTTCGAGCGCGCCGGTCTGGCGCTTGGGCTGAGCCAGTCGGCCGTTTCCCAACGCATTCGGACACTTGAAATCCGGCTGGGGCAACCGGTTCTGGTCCGTAGTCCGATACTCAAAGCGACACCCGCCGGGCAGCGCCTGCTCAATCACGTTCAGCAGGTGCAACTGCTGGAAAGAGACCTGACCAAATCCATTCCGGCGCTCTCGGAACCCACCGCCAGACTCCGCATTGCACTGAATGCCGATAGCCTGGCCACCTGGTGGGCGGCCGCCGTAGGCAGTTTCTGCGCGGACGAAACCCTGCTACTGGATCTCGTGGTAGAGGACCAGGACATCGGCCTTCGCCGAATGCGCGAAGGGGATGTGGCGGCCTGCCTGTGCAGCAGCCCCCAGCCTGTTGCCGGTGCCCGATGCGTGCCAATTGGCACCATGATCTACATGCCCCTGGCAACGCCGGAGTATGTTGACCGATATTTCAGTAACGGACTCAGCGAGGCCAGCCTGCAGAATGCCCCGGCCATCGTTTTTGGGCCAAATGACCAGCTGCAACACAGGTTTCTGGCCCAGTGCGGCTATCACGGCACCTTCCCCCACCACCTCTGTCCTTCCTCGGAAGGTTTTGTGAACCTTGCGCTGGCCGGCATGGGCTACGGCATGATTCCGGAAATGCAGGCTCGCCCGGAAATTGCTGCGGGACGGCTGGTAAGCATCGCGCCTGAACAAACCCTGGAAGTACGGCTATACTGGCACTTCTGGCGCCACGGTGGCGGCGTGATGGACCGACTGACTACGGCCCTGCGCTCTGCCGCCATGCTCAATTCAAGCGCATGAACAATGGAGGAGCACCAATCAGATTCAAGCACCGTGTAGCGGTTTACGGCACATTGAAGCGAGGCCGAAACAACAGCCATATTCTGCGAGGCGAGCGGTTTGTTGGAACCGACTGGATGCCGAAGCTGAGCCTGTATCATCTGGGCCCCTACCCAGGCGCTGTAGAGGAACCTTCCACGGGCGTTCGCGTGGAAATCTATGAAGTGAACGATTCCACGCTGAAGATTTTGGACGAGTTGGAAGACTTCTTTCCTGAACGCCCGCAGAGCAGTCTGTATATCCGTCGGACCATGGACACCCGCCACGGGCCGGCCTGGGTGTATCTTTACAACCGGCCGGTCAAAACAATCCAACGGCTGAACTCCGGAAGCTGGTAGACCAGCTCACACCCCGCCACAGAAAAGGACACGAGATTGGATCTGACAACACCTGCCCTGCTCTTCCCCGCCATTTCGTTGCTATTGCTCGCTTACACCAACCGTTTTCTGGTGCTCGCGCAGCTCATACGCCAGCTCAAGCAGATGGACACCGAGGAAGATCACGCGCTCATCGCCAGGCAGATCAGCATGCTGCGCAAACGGATTGTGCTGACCAAACGCATGCAGGCATTCGGGGTCCTCAGTTTCTTCCTGTGTACCGTCTCCATGTTCCTGCTGTTCCTGGGCGCGGAACTGCCGGGCGTAGTGGCGTTTGGCGCCAGCCTCGTACTGCTGTCTCTCTCGCTGTTGTACTCACTGTATGAAATCCAGATCTCAACCAATGCGATCAACGTTGAGCTGTCCAACTTTGAGGCGCGCAAGAGTGCCGGTCGGGAAGATGTCGACTATTCATGAGGCCGGTTTGCGATGGGCTCGACAATCTTTACACCAAACCAGCGCGGAAACCGAAGCAGACAATAGAGCGCGATCATGTCGTAAACGGCATGCCAGATCATGACCAGCGCCAGGCTCTCCGATAGCGCATAGGCCGCACCCAGTATCAAACCGAGCCCGGTTGCTACCAGCAAGTAGGTGAACGATACGTAGTGCACCAGCCCGAACAGCACGGATGCCCCCAACACGGCGGTCACCGGATCCGTATGCGCCATCAGCCACCCCTGGATTGCGCCGCGAAACAACAGCTCTTCACCTACGCCGGCCAACAGGGACAGCAGGACCAACACCAACGGAGAATAACTGGAGGCAAAGTCATACAGCCCCTGCATCTGGCGTTCAAGATTCTCCGGAAACAGGCGTGGCACGCGCGTCAGCAGAAGCAGCAGGCCGTAAGTCGCAATGGCACCCAATGTGCCGTAAATCAGGCTTGGCCAGAGCCCCGGGCCGATAAGCAGCACCGGAATCCCGAATACCAGAATGGCCACCAACCCTACGACCCCAATGCCGCCCTGGAACAGCAGCGCGGCATTGGGGGAAATACCGGATTTTCGCCCTTTACCAAGCGCCATTTACTGATCGAACAGCGGTTTCACCGGAAACAGCGCATCGTACTGGGGCGTCTGCTTCTGGGCTTTCGCCTGGAAGGATTTCATCATGTCCGTCGGACGGAACATGCCCGCCTGCCAGGTGGCCATGTACTTCAGGCTGTCTTCTACACTGTGATCGCGGCTGTAATTGAGCATTTCCTTGCAACCAGTCACCGCCAGTGGTGAGTTCGCGGCAATCTGACCGGCAATGCCCATGACCGCTTCCAGCATGGTTTCCTGATCAGGGTATACAGCGTTTACAAAGCCGAGATTCCGGGCTTCAGCAGCGGAGAATTTGCGCCCGGTGTACGCCAGTTCCCGGACTACACCCTCGGGCATCAGTTTGGGCAGGCGCTGAAGCGTGCCAACGTCGGCGGTCATGCCCAGCTCGGTTTCCTTGATGGTGAAGTAGGCATCTTCCGTGCAATAACGGCTGTCCGCCGCACACACCAGATCAAGAGCTCCGCCAATGCAACCACCATGGATGGCCGAAAGTACCGGCAGGCGGATTTTTTCCAGGGAGGTCAGCGTATCCTGCAACTGCAGTACGACCCTGCGCAGGTTTTCCGCCATACGGCCAGGGTCCCCATTCATGGGCACCGCCTTGGGATCGCTGAACACACCCAGGTCCATGCCGGCCGAAAAGTGTTTGCCGGTGGAAGAGATGACAATCACGCGAGCGTCGGTGTTGGCTTCAATATCCTGCATGCAACGGGGCAACTCAAGCCAGAACGCCTTGTTCATGGTGTTCAGCGCCTCAGGGCGATTGAACTGGACATGGGCGATATGGTCTTTGACCTGGATCGAAAAACTCTCGTAACTGGACAACTCAGACAAGTCAGCACTCCTTATTATGTATTCCGAAAACCGGCTCTTAAGCGATCACCGCGAATAATGGTTTCTCTATTCTGCTACCTTCGTATTATGGCGGACAGAGAGACGACACGTTAACCCGAAAAGGCCTGGTATGGAATTCACCTTCCTCGGCACGTCAGCCGGAACACCCACGAAAGCTCGCAACGTAACCGGCCTGGCATTGAGTCATGGAGGCCCCAAACACTGGTACCTGATTGACTGCGGGGAAGGCACCCAGCACCAGTTGTTGCGAACGCATCATTCGGTGATGCAACTGCAGGCCATATTTATCACCCACATTCACGGCGACCACACATTCGGGCTGCCGGGGCTGCTCACAAGCGCCTCAATGCTGGGCCGAACCGCCCCGCTCTACCTGATCGCGCCCCGTCCGGTAAAAACCTTCGTTGAAGCAGCGCTGGGCAACAGTGACTCCAGCCTCAGTTTTGAAATACGATTTGTTGATTCCGAGGCAGAAAGCTTCCACTGGGGGGACGAAGCGCTGTCAGTTACGGCAGTTGCCCTCTCCCATCGCGTATCCTGCCGGGCATTTGTGTTCACTGAAAAGAACCTCGAACGCCAGCTGCTGCGTGACAAGCTTGAAGCTGACGGTATTGAGGCCGGCCCAGCCTGGGGCCGACTGCAACAGGGCCACGATGTGGTTCTGGAAGATGGCCGCCTGGCCCATTGCGACGACTACACCCAAATTGCCAGAAAACCACGCAAAGTGATTGTTGCCGGTGACAATGACCAACCTGACCTGCTTCTCGAAGCAAGCACGAATGTCCAGGTTGTGATTCACGAGGCAACTTACACGCAGGAGGTCTCGGACCGGGTCGGCCCCTGGCCACAACACAGCTCCGCGGCCCAGGTAGCCCGTTTCGCTGAGGCCGCCGGTGTTCCGCATCTCGTGTTGACCCATTTCAGCTCCCGCTACCAGCTCAACCCGAACGCCTATCCACACATTGGTGAGATCGAATCCGAAGCCAGGGGCATCTATAGAGGGAACCTGTATCTGGCAAACGACTTTGCCTGCTATGAGCTTGGCAGGGATCTGATACTGAGACCTTCCGAGCGTCTATAATGAGGGCGTGGCTCCTGGGCCGTCAGCAAATTGATGTGTCGCTTTTGTAGATTCACCTTTGCGTTCGGCGAAGTTCAAATTACACTGCAATCGGGGATAATCTGAACAACAATTCACTTTTCACTGCTCAGGAAGGCGGTCAATGGCCCGGTTTAACGCAAAACAGTCCAGTCTCAGCAAGGATGCGGTTGTCGTCACTCCCGGCCTCATTCCTTGTGGCTGTATCATCGACAGCGTGACTCTGGACAGCAAAGAACTCCGCCTCGGCCTGAAGCATTTCTCCTCACCCGCTGTGCTTGATCAACTGTCATCGTCTGCCTCCGCCCAGGCGGATCTGCACGTTTTCCTCGATCATGATCATGACAAGCAACATCTCCATTTTCGGGGAGCGGTTCGCAGCGGCCGGGGCGACAGTATTTCGCTCGAACTTCAGGGCATCACCCCGGACCTCGAACGCGAAGTTGATCTTCTGGTGCAGCACACGGGCAAGAGCAAACTGGCGGACCCCGGGCCGGCGCCCGCGCTGAAACAACTTTATCACCAGCATTGCCGGCGACTTCTGGAACAGTTGCTTCCGGAATTTATGGAGGGCACGTTCGAAGGCATTGAAGCCGATCTGGAACAAGCGGCCGAGCTCCGTGAAATCACCCGACTCAAGGATATGCGCTTCATCTTCCAGAGCCGACAGCAGCGGATGCTCCAGGATTTTCAGGCGCAGTTTCAGGCCAACCAGACAACCCTTGAGCCAGCTCCCGAATCCGGGAACAACGCCAAAGAATTGCATCTTCTGCAACAGCACGAGTTTGAAGACTGGCTGGATTTGCAGGCCATCGCCACGGGCATAAGTAAGGCAAACTCTGGCGCGACCTTTTTGCTCAACCAGTTCCTCAACCAGATCTTCCGTCAGGACGTCAACGACGACAACAACCCGCTAACGCCTCGCGCACTGTGCGTGTGCCTGCAATACATGGTCGACCACCTGGGTATTGCGCGGGAGCACCGCCTGACCATCTACCGGGCCTGGGAGAGCGCTCTGGGCAGGGTGTGGCCCGCAGCCATCCGCTCCCTGATCAATGATTGCCGCCGGGCAGGACTGGAAGCCCTGGACATCACCGAGCTGCCGGCGAACTGGTCGCTCAGGGAATACGCCCAGGAGGACACAGGTTCTCCAGGTGAAACGGACAAGGGCACATCGGACAAGCCGGCGGAAGCCGACGCCACCGGGCACTCAATGTCAGGGATGCCATCGGCTGGCCGTTCCCTGTTCCAGTTGATGGCGCTTGAGGCAAGCCCCTCGTCTGAACCCGCAGACTGGGAGGAACCCAATCCGAAGCTCTCGGAAAACCTGCGTTCCAGGCGCCGCGAACTCCTGAACCGGTTGCACGAGGATGAACCGAATATGGCAGGTTTGCTGCGGGAACTGGCCGACTCGGACGCCGAACTGGCCAGCGCTCTCGACCGGACAGCAGTGGAAAAGGCCAACCTGGTGGACCGGTTGTTTGCACCGCTGGAAACAAACGAAGGACTCTCGGGTTCGCTTCGCCACCAACTGCAGAAACTTCGGCTGCCGGTGTTTGAAACGCTGGTCGAAACACCGGACTTTCTGAATACCGACGATCACCCCGCCCGGGACATAATCAATAACCTGATGCACATCTGCCTTGCGGAGAGGGCATCGAGCAAGAAACTGGAAGCGACGGTTGCCGACATCGTCGAGGAACTGACGGAAATCGAGGTATCGGATCCAGACCTGCTGGAAAGTCTGGGCCAACGCCTCAAACAGCTGGTTGAGCGACAGGACCAGTCATTTATCCGAAACTCGGAACGGCTGGCCAAAACCCTGGAGGGCAAAGAGCGCCTGCGCAAAACTCGCAAGGAAGCCCGGCAACGACTGAATGAACTCCTCGGCGGCAGGCAGGTTCCAAAAACGCTGATTCGACTGCTTCAGGCGGGCTGGGAGCAACTGATCGTCCTGACAATGTTGCGGGAAGGCCCGGAGAGCCGACACTGTGAGGAACTTGTTGATGTCGTAGCCCAGCTCCAGGCCTGGCTGTCTCCAGCCGGCACCTCTGGTGAGCTGGCATTTGAACGGGAACTTGAAAGCAGTGTCATGCTGCAATTCATTGAGCGGGAACTCAAAACCACCGGTGACATCTCCCGAACCCGGCCCGCCATAGACGAGCTATCCGAAATCCTGCAGGGCACTATGGAAGCAGAGACCACCTGGGTGGAGGAATACGGCGACGCCGATGAGGCACCATTGACGCTGCCCCCGGAGCTCGAAGACAGCCGTTGGGTTTCCAGGGCAAAGGACATTGCCGTCGGCGATTGGGTTGAAGCCTGGTTTGAAAACGGGGAGACCCGCCGCATGCGCCTGGTCTGGGGTGGCGAGGATTCACTCCGGTTCGTTTTTCTCTCGCCCAAAGGTATGAGTGAAGTCAGTTATGGATTCCCGGAGTTTGTCCAGAAACTCGCCGAGGGCGAAGCCTGGCTGGTTGAAGATGGCGACATCCCGTTCCTTGACCAAAGCCTGTTCAGCATTGTTGAGGACATGTACCGGAAACTGAATTTTCAGGCCACCCACGATGCCCTGACCGGCTGCATGCACCGCCACGACTTCGAAAAACAGGTATCAAGGCTGATCAGCGCGGCACCCTCGTCGCCGGACGAGAGTGATTCCGCCCTTATGATCCTGGATATCGACGAGTTCAGTGTCATCAACGCCTCCTATGGCGCGGAAGCCGGCGATGCACTGTTGCGAGATGTCGCCGAACTGCTGCGAAGAGCGTGCGGTGCCAAATTCTCGGAATCCTACGTTGGCCGAATCAGCGGTAATGAGTTTGCCGTGCTCATCAATAATATCAGCACGGAGGACTGCCTGGATTTCGCAGAATCCCTGCGGCGAAACTTCGAGCAGCAGGTTTTCCAGCATGGGCCGGCGGAATACAAGGCAACGGTCAGTATCAGTATTCGACCGGTTACTGGTGCCGCTCACTCCCCCGGCGATCTTCTCAACCAGGCGAGCCTATCCCTCAAGGCGGCCAAGAAACTGGGAGGAAACCGGATTGAGCTGGCGAAAGGACAGAGGGACCCATCAAAGCTTGGCACGCCTCAGTGGGTTACGGAAATCGACCGGACCATCCGCGACGGCAGCCTCTACCTCCGGGCACAGCCAATTGTTGCACTCGCCCCTGAAAGCGGCGAAGGCAAGATGTATGAACTCCTGCTGGGCCTGAAAGACAGCTCGGGCAATGAGATTTCGCCCCAGGGTTACATTGAGGCGGCTGAACAATTCAAACGCAGTACCCGGGTTGATCTGTGGGTCATTTCCGAAGTGTTGGCGTGGATGCGTAACAACCCCGAGTCGATCGACAAGATTGCCACCCTGAACGTCAACCTGTCAGGCTCCTCACTGAGCGATGACAGCTTTATGCTCGGGTTGGAGTCAAACCTCCGGGCGCATCAGGAACTGGCGCACAAGCTGTGTTTCGAGGTCACCGAGACCTCTGCAGTCGCCAACCTCCATTTTGCCTCTGATTTCATGCGCGAGATGAAGCGCCTTAACTGCAGGTTCGCCCTGGATGATTTCGGCACCGGCTTGTCGTCCTACGCGTACCTGCAGAAACTGCCCGTGGACTTTGTGAAAATCGACGGCATATTTGTGAAGGACATGGCGACCAACCTGACAAACTACGCCATGGTGAGGTCGATCAATGAGCTGTGCCATTTCCTGGATCTCCAGACCATTGCAGAATATGTGGAAGATATGGAAATCATGGACACACTGAAGGAAATTCAGGTGGATTACGCTCAGGGCTTTGCGATTGCCAAGCCGCGCAGGCTGGACAGCCTTGGTGGCGGGACTTCTACTACCCCGGTTTATGCCTACAAGAAATAGCTTTGCTTTTCCCGGCGGCAGGAGTACAGTGGGCCTCGTTGGAAAGATTTAGCAAAGCATTTCATCAATAAGACCGCTCAGCTGTAACAAGTAGCACGTCCTGTTTTTGATCACGCCAGTTTTTTGTTTCCCGCATACCGCCGATCAATCATCAAAAATGATGATCTGACGGCACACTAAATGATTGAAATCAGGAAAGAATACTATGTCTACAGTTACCGGCAACGTTAAGTTTTTCAACGAAGCAAAAGGTTTTGGTTTTATTACTCGCGAAGGCGGCCCGGACGTTTTCGTTCACTACAGCGCCATTCAGGGCGGCGGTTTCAAGACTCTGGCTGAAGGCCAGCAGGTCGAGTTCACCGTTACCCAGGGCCAGAAAGGTCCTCAGGCGGAAAACGTAGTCGCTCTCTAAGCTATAGAGAGATGCTCTGCAAATAGCAGACGACACGTTTAGAAAAAGGCAGCTTCGGCTGCCTTTTTTCGTTGTGCGCCAGGCATGGCGCGTAGCGCCTTGACGGCGCTGTTCCGGTCCAGGTGGTGCTGACCGGATGACTTGGGGGTGTAAGTCCCCTGTGGGCCCGGCAAGGGGAACCACTAG
>Ga0189285_100056_pt1 | contig 80203 bp, 80 predicted proteins | sample GEYOminimetaG_FD_130315 | JGI IMG/M metagenome (GOLD analysis project Ga0189285, IMG submission 130315) | Marine microbial communities from the Costa Rica Dome - GEYO mini metaG | ecosystem: Environmental > Aquatic > Marine > Oceanic > Photic zone | place: Costa Rica: the Eastern Pacific... | reverse complement strand
TCGGGGTGGGCCGCACTTAACAAAACCATATGGTTTTCGGGGTGGGCCGCACTTAACAAAACCATATGGTTTTCGGGGTGGGCCGCACTTAACAAAACCATATGGTTTTCGGGGTGGGTCGCACTTAACAAAACCATATGGTTTTCGGGGTGGGGCGTACTTAACAAAACCATATGGTTTTTGGCGCAGGCCGCACTTAACAAAACTGTATGGTTATCTGTCAGGGCATACTCAACGAAGCCATAGGGTTTCTGATCAGCCACCAGCAGGATCGGTGTATCGGGCATTGGAAAATCTATTTGGATACACAATAATTTGTACGAGGTTTAGTTTCGTAGCCGATACAAAATATCTCAAATAGAGATAAAAATGTGTTGACATTATATTTCTCATAATGAGATATTTTCTCCGTCACTAACGCGACGGGAGTACGGCATCATGCCAACCGCACCTACACAAGCCACGTCAACGGCAGCGGCTGTAATCGGTCTGGACGAGCTGGCAACTGTACTGGGTAAAACGCCTTCTGTTCTCAAATCCAACTGGCTGAAATGGCATCAGCAACACGGCATGCCACGCAAGCACCCTCTGTTCTGGACATGGCCACGCAAGGCCATGGAAGTCTGGCTGACCAGTCAGGCAATCGTCGATCCGGTCCCCGGAAATGATAATACCGGGGAGGAGCCAAAAAACCTTCATGAGACCCGCGTCGCAGAACAGCGGGCAATGCTCCACGCGCAAATGGAGCGCGGATGATGACGGCGATCTTCACGACACCGATTGATCCAGCGGATTTGACCGAAAGGCAGCAGGCCCTTGTCTATCAACTCAAGGGAAACTCATGCGCTTGGCGGGTGAGAGATGGCTGGCAAACCAAGAAAAATCGAGAACGCTTCAAGGCGCGCACGGCTGACGGCCTGCTCGCCCAACAGCTGGCCATCATCGCCTACGGCAAAGGTCCGGCTCGATTGGTTCTGACCACACGAGGCGAGGAAACGGCAAAGACAATCGCCGAAGGACGAAAGGGTTGGCGGTCATGAGCGATCTTTTTGGCATCTACGATCCGAACAAGCTGACACTTGTCGCAATGTGCTCAGTCGTAGCGCTTGCGCTCGTTTCAGGCATCGCAGCGGCACTTGTTGTGAAACACCGTGTCAACGACACCGGCAAGACACGCGATGACCGCAGGCCAGATCCGTTTTTTGACCGAAGTTAGAGCGTTATCGCAAGCTCCAAACAACCAACAACGAGCGGCCCACATCCCAATTTCCTCCCGGATGCAGGCCCAACTTAGCCGGGGCGATCACCGCCACATCGCCCCGGCTTTTTTCTTTCACATTGCATGGCGGCCTTGCTTTCAGGAAGTCAAGATGAATAACGAAATCATCAAAAAGATACGTTCTTTACTCGCGAAATCTGCCAGCACGTCAAATGTTCATGAGGCCGAGATTTTTGCTGCGAAAGCGCATGAGCTGCTCGCAAAACACAATCTTTCGCTTGCTGATATGGCCGAGGAAGAAGCTCCTGATAGGGAGTGCTGGAAAACACCTTCTGCAGTACCTGACCCATGGGCGCGTCAAGTTTGGTCGTGTGTTGCACATGCTTATTTTTGCAAGCCGATTGAATCTACGTACGGGCGAACAAAAACAATAAAACTCATTGGGGCACCGCATAACATCTCTGTTGCGGTAGAAATGGCTAAGTATCTCATAAAAACCGTCAGACGTCTTGCGCGAGAACATTCCCATTTAGCGCCGCATCAAAGGCAGTTTTGTAATGGCGCGTCTGGGCAACTTGCCTACAGACTTCAGGAACTCAGAAGAGCCAAGCAGGAAACGCCTCACGGTACAGGTACGACTCTCCCTGCAGTCTACGATATGGAGCAGCGGCTCAATGATGAATATGTCAACAAAATGTTTGGGGAGTTAGGCAAGGCGAGAGCCTGGAACCCCAAAAAATCTGCATCCTATCTCACCGGCGCCAACGCCGCGGCGAAGATCGGATTGGATACGCAGGTATCGCATGAGCAGTCAGCGTGCCTGCTGACAAAATCCTGAAATGCCAGTTATGCGCACATGTCCCCGCTGTGACGACGAGATCGACGAAGGGCAAGATTTTTGCCCCACCTGTTGTGCGGACCATGATTATGCATGGCACAGCGACGCGGAATTGCACCTTTGTCTGAGCTGCGGAAAGGAAGCCCCGCAAGACTATTTGCAAGAACAACCCGGCGACGATTTGCCGTAGTTATGAAGGCCCTATGGATGCCCAATCGGATCAAAAACTTTCGAGAACAGTCAGGTTTGACGCTCGAACAACTCGCCGAAAAGACCGGTTCAAGCAAGACATACATGTGGACCTTAGAGAACAAGGAAAACCCAACGCCAACCGTGCAAATGGGCATCAAGCTCGCCCGTGCGTTCGACATCACGGTTGAGCAACTTTTTCAAGACGAGGAGCATATTGATGCAGATTGATTGGAAGGACGTCAGCGAATATCCGGACGATGAACCCGAAGTGCTGTTCTGGATGAATGACGGCCTGTCACCATTCCCTGTTTATGGCAGGCTAACGCGAATTGGAGGTGACAAGGAGCGTTGGGTCTGGGACGCTATGGATCGAGGCTTCGGCACCGCAGCCAAGGTCGTGGCTTGGGCATACTTCGCCCCACCGACAAGGCACTAAATAGAGACCCGGCAGATGAACCGATCACCGATGGACATAGGATTGGTTGACGGCCAAGTTCTGCAATTAAAAAATCATTCTCGTATCGCCTTCAAGGAGGCCAGTATGACCCGCATCACGAAAATCAAAATTCCCTATGTCAAATGGCGGAACGGACGGCCGCGCTATTCGCCCGGGCAGAAACAGCGCGAACAAGGCTACATAGGGACGGATCTTCGGCACCCGGAAAATGCCGAATGCAAGCCCGCCCTACTGCCGGTTGGCGCGAAGCATAGTGGGGAATGGTTCACTGCTTCCGAAGCAATGGAGTGGTCCACCGCGTTTTCGCAAATGATCAAGGACAGGCAACCTCAAAAGCCAGCTTCGCCGAAACCGACCGCACAGACAAAAGTGCGGTCAAAAGGTGTGTCCAAGGGAAGTTATCCGATTTCACGACTGATAGAAGACTGGCGCAGATCTCCGGCCTTTAAGGAAGATTTGCGCGAACGCTCCCAGAAGGACTACATCAGCAAACTGAACGTCATGGCCGAGATGTATCCGGACCTTTGGGCGAGTGAGGTCGATGTTCTAGATCGGGTAATCTGCTTTGCAGTTTATGACAGGCTGCGTCATGAGCGCGGACAAAACATGGCGCGCGGGGTCATTCGTGTTCTGTCATCAGCGGTCACTTGGGGGTTAAATCGCGGTAAATTCAAAATCTTGCAGGCCAACCCATGCCTGAATTTGGGAATGAAAGCCACGGAACCGCGTCTGCGGTTTGCGACGAGGCCGGAACTGGAAACTCTCGTGGCTGTCGCTGACCATGTTGGAAGGCAAGAAATCGGGGATAGTTTCATACTGGCCGTCTGGAGCGGTCAGCGGCAGTCTGACAGGCTGGCACTTGAGCTGCGCGACAGACATCAAAGCCACTTGTCGCTGACACAATCCAAGACCGGCGCAAGGGTAAACATGCCAATTGCCCCGCAATGGGAAGCCCGATGGAACGCGGCCCTCGACCGACGCAAAAAAGCGAATGTCGTATCAAACAAGTTGGTCATGTTCGAAAAGACATGGCAACCATGGAACCAGAGTACCTATCAAAATTATTTCAGGGAAATCAGAACAGTTGCCACGAATGGCCTTTGGCGCACCCCTGACGGAGTTTTGCGCTGCCCTGTAAACACACCATTCAAATACCTGCGAAATGTTTCTAGCGGCCCGATTTGCGGCTCTTGCCTTGTGGAGCCCCGTAGAACGCTGCATGACTTTCAGGAGGGCGACTTCCGCGATACTGCTGTCACATGGATGGCGTTGGCAGACGCGACCATTCCGCAGATCTGCGCGGTCACGGGACACACCATCCAGTCAGCAACACAGGTATTGCGTCACTACCTTGCACTTCACCCGGAAATGGCGAAATCAGCCATAGCAAAGATGGTGGCTTGGTATGACAAGGGCGGAGAGACCGAGATTTGATAAGTTCGATTTCCGAATTTTGTGCTATTCACGCACATTTGGGGAGTTAATTAGAGATGAACCTGTCAAATGAAAGCCCAGAGGAAAAAATAAGAGCTTGGTTCCGGCATGCATTAGAGTCTTCCGGAAAAAAGGATAAAGAAATTGCTGAAGAGCTGAACGTTACACCAGCAACTATCTCGAAAATTAAAACAGGAAACCAGCATGTAAGCGCATACTTACTGCTGGCAGTCCATGAGAAGCTCAACACCCCTCTTCCAAGGCTAAGCAAACAAGAACCAGTAATTTCACAGGATCGTGAAAAACAGCAAAATTTCACGCAGCTTTTTGACTTGGCTTATGATCAAATCCACGAGCAAGAGAGACGCAAACCAGAAACTGAGAGAATGAGCCAGTACAGCATGTTGAGCGCTGTGTTTCATGTATTGAAATCCCTTAAGGAAAACTCTGAGGGGGGGGGAGATGAATAATTACACAAAATTTTCATATAAGCATTTGAAATTCATGGAATTATTTAAAATAGCCTGTGATTTCGATTGCTTGTACTTGCTGGATTTTTACTGCGTGGATTTATTTGACCATGACAATCTCACCCAACTCTCAGAACATGAAGCTGACGAACTAGCCGAAGCAGCCCAACGCGATATTTTTGCGCACGCGATCAAGAAAGGCTTCGACCCCATCGCCTTTTCTCAAGTTGACGAGAACAGAAATGAATTCCTTTGTTGAGCCACTTTCAATCCAGCAGATTTTGGAAGGGTATGCTGGTCCTGACGCTCAGTATTTGCTGCGTTATTGGAGAGAGAATAAGGGCATAATTTCGCGAGATACAACGATAAATCAAATATCTCGCAAGTTGATGCTTTTTGAGGCGGTCTCGTCTCCGGGCGACGTGCCTCCAGCAACGTTCATTGGTAAACAATCTACCTTTAGGTCTTATCTATCACAATCAGCGACCCCCCATTCATTACCAAGCTCCTATAGGCAAAAAGTCTCGTATGGCTATGAAGCGGCTGTAAATGGGGAGCCGTGGTATGACATTCAGAGGACCGGGACGTTGATGGGGGAAGGCACTCCCGATCTGGTTTTGGAACGCCTCATTCTGAAGTTTCGGACAAAATCTGGTTTTGAGAGGATCTTCTGTTTAATGATGAAGGTTGACGAAAATCTAAGATACGTTCAATCAGATCAAGGACGCCGTCTCTATCATTTCCTGCCCAAATCAAGTCTTCATCAATTGGGACTGGCCCACCATCAGCCCATCTGATTGCATTGAACTGAGCGCGGCTGAAACCGCAATTTCTCCAAAACCCTTCCTTGAAACCACAGTGTTCCATCCAGCCGTAAAAAAAATCAGCATCCCACTCGTCAAGAGCTTCAATCTGAGCCATTTGATTTAGATAGCCGCCCAAGCGAAAACGCTGAAAATCAGGATGCACGATAGTCCCGCCCAGGTAGACCACTTTTCCCGATATCTTCTGAGCAAATCTTGGCTGCCTTTCGGACAAATGAACTTTGCCACCCCTCACTGAGGGATAATATCGATGCAGCTCTTTTCGCCACAAATCAGTAAGACACATTGGTGGCTTGATGTGGTCTAGTCGTGCGCAGACCCGACCAATTAGTTCATTGTTGTTTGCGAACAACCCAAGCCAAAACGCCCTCCCATTTCCATAGGTATTCAACTCTGGTGTAAAATGCGCCTCTAATACATTGAGCCCACCCTTTCGGGCGCACTCATCTATATGGTTGAAATCATATCCCCTTTTAAGGGTTAACCCGTGTTCAAAAAAGATCTCATCTATCGCGTTCCAAGCACGCCTCAATTGCGGTTGATCGATATCACTCTTTAGCATCTCAGGCTCCCAGAAATCTAAAATCGTCACAAATTTCGAATAACGACATTTTTCGTTGCGTAAGCTTCGGAAAAATGCCTAACTTGGATGATATTGCTAACGATGGGCGCTGCACCGCTCGCCGCGCGACAATTATAGATTTTCGATGGAGATTTTTAATGCCAAAGGAACACGCGCCCGCGACGCCTCCCATTCATCTCGCAGATTACCATTTGGAAACCGCAGAGGCTCTGATCATTCTTATTAGGAGCATCACAGAGTCTGCAACAGATGAAGACTGGAATGCAGCGCGGCTAGGGATTTCGATCATTGCAGACCAAGCCGAGGAGTACGCCAAGGCTGCACGCCTAGCCTTGGATGACGCATGAGAGCAGTTCGCTGGATTAGATTTAGGGAATATTCGCCCAGTCAAAAGTGTGGAGCAAATAGAATGCTACCTGTCTTGAAGCGTATCCAGCGATAGTGCCAGTGTAGAGAAACATAATAATAGCAAGCGTGACGCAAATGGGCTTTAAAATCCAATGATGAAAACCGGTATGTTCAAATAGGAAGCCTAAACAAAACTGATAAGTGCAAACTGAAATATATAAAGGCCCCAAAAACATCGCAAAACCTAGAATGCCACCTGCCGCAGATGCAACTATATTCACGGGAAATTTAACAAATATATCCAGCGCAAATTCCAACATTTACCCCAATCAGTCGCACGAATTCGCAATCGGCCAGCTACCGCCAAACTAACTCTGACCGGGTTTTCGAACATATCCCCGCTCGGTTAGGCAGCCGTCAAAAACCAAATTGACTAGAGCCTGATGCTCAAAAACACTCCTAGAAGTAGAGCCTAATGCCGCTTTTGCTGCCTCACCGTCGCAAATTGTGCGATCCCTCTGAAACCGCTCTATAAGCTTTTGGTTTGCGTCTACCCGCAATCCGGAACTCTGGCTATGCCAGACCCCTTGGGTGCTTTGACACCCAGCTAGAGCGATTCCGAAACACAAAACAACGACCCTCATCCGAAACTCCAAAAACAAATTAATTTCTGACATTCGAAGAACCACAGACTGAATATGTCAAGCACGAAATTCTTCATCAAGAAGCTGCGCGCGAGCGCGCCATCAGGCGAAGTGAAGAACAAAATATAAACCCGTGCGACCGTGCGACTGGAAACAAAGTCGCACGCGGTCATATGTTCCCGCTTTGATCACGGCGCAAAAATTGCGCCTTGCGGCGAAAAGTCTTTTTATTTCAACGGTAAGGAATGGTGGGTGCACGGGGATTCGAACCCAGGACCGTCTGATTAAGAGTCAGATGCTCTACCAACTGAGCTATACACCCATGCCGAACGGCTTCTGGGCCGCTGGTCAGATCGGGGTGTATATAGTGCGCTTATCGGGCGTGCAATCCCTAGTATGACATTTTTTTGTCAATGACGGTTTTCTCACCGTTTCACCGATGGCGCACATTTGAGGGTGCCCTTTGCTAGGCTTTCTGGCGTTCGTTGCACTCCATCCAAACTAATGGGTCCTGAGCTTAGGGTCAGGACCCATTAGTTTGGATGGGATGGTAGGGATGTATTTGTTCGGACGCGAGGCGCATGGCTGAAGGAAACCGTCCGGTTTTCAAAGATTTGCCACGACGTTGTCGGGCAAGTTCACCCAATCCCGCAGGGACGCAAAAACAGCTTCGACCTGCTGCGTCAAACCACTCAGCCGAGCAGGAAGCCCGCTTGTCGCGCTTTTCCTTGCAGCTCATTGCTGTTTGTTACGCCATTCCAATCAAATTAGTGGGGCCCGACCCTAGCTCATGTGGAAGATCCGATTGCTCTCTTGTGCTTCAAAACTTAAAACGTTACTAAATAACATAACGTAAAAACTGATGGAGCCAGCCGTGGTTGATCGCCGTTTGCCAGTGACCGTCCTTTCCGGATTTTTGGGTGCCGGGAAAACAACTCTTCTAAACCAGATATTGAACAACCGCGAAGGTTTGCGTGTTGCGATCATCGTCAATGACATATCTGAGGTGAATATTGATGGGGACCTGGTGAGAGCTGGTGGGGCGGAACTCAGCCAGACGGATGAAACGCTGGTTGAAATGTCCAACGGCTGCATTTGCTGCACTTTGCGGGATGACCTTTTAGTGGAAGTGCGCCGGCTCGCCGCAGAGCAGCGCTTTGATTATCTGCTCATTGAATCCACAGGTATTGCCGAACCGCTGCCTGTTGCAGCGACCTTTGAGTTTCGGGACGAGAACGGCCAAAGTCTCTCGGATGTTGCCCGGCTGGATACGATGGTGACGGTGGTCGATACAGTGAACCTTCTGCAGGACTATTCCAGTCATGACTTTCTGTCTGATCGCGGGGAGACGCTGGGCGAAGAAGACGAGCGAACCCTCGTCCACTTGCTGACCGATCAGATGGAGTTTGCGGATATCGTGATCCTCAACAAGGTCAGCGCAGCGAGCCCATCTCAACTGGATGCCGCCCGCAAAATCGTTCGCAGTCTGAATTCGGATGCGAAGATCATTGAAACGGACTTTGGGCAAGTTGAGCCGAAGCGTGTTCTGGATACCGGCCTGTTCGATTTTGACAAGGCGCACACCCATCCGCAATGGGCCAAGGAGCTTTATGGTTTTGCGGACCATGTTCCGGAAACCGAGGAATACGGGGTGCAGTCTTTTGTTTACCGGGCGCGGCGTCCCTTTGACCCAACAAAGATCCATGCCCTTTTAAATGGGCCACTTCCCGGTGTCATTCGTGCAAAAGGGCATTTCTGGATCGCAACACGTCCGGATTTTGTCGCCGAGTTCTCGCTTGCCGGGGCGCTGTCCAGTGTTAGCCCTCTGGGCACGTGGTGGGCTTCTGTGCCGGAAGAACAATGGCCGCAGGACCCGCGCGCCCGGGAATATGCAAAGTCGAATTGGGCAGAACCCTTTGGAGATCGCAGGCAGGAAATTGTCTTCATTGGAACAGGGATTGATTGGGCTTGGCTCACTGGCCAACTCAACAACTGCCTTGTGCCAGAAATGGCTGGAAGTGCTCTCTCAAGCTTTGCGTCCATGCCAGATCCTTTTCCGATCTGGAAACGCCATCAGGAGGCGGCATAATGCTGATGCAGGCAGATGCTGCGGCGTGCGATGTCGTGCGTGGCAATGAGCTTTCAATTTTGAATGCTATTGGCGACCCTGGCGTTGCAGCAGCTATTTGGCAACGCACTTTGGATCCGGCCTTTGCCGATTGGCTGGCGGGTGTTCCGCACAGCCAATTGCCGGAGATGCGCGCAATTGTGCATGTTGAGCAGTTGGAAAATGCCCTAACAGCTGCCTGCGAAAAATCAGGTCTGGAGGTATCAGGTTTCCAGAAGGCACTGGTGGCTGATCTGGCCTATTTGGCACGCGCTTTTTCAAAGCTCATGGGCGGTGAATTTGTTCGAATGCGGCTTGAAACGGCCTCTCGAACGACCTGCCCGAAATTCCACATCGACAAGGTGAAAGCGCGTCTCTTGTGCACATACAGGGGACAGGGAACCGAGTATGTTCGCGATATCCACGCCGATATTGCATCTCGGCACCGGCAAGTGAAAACGGGCCATGTTGCCTTGTTGCGCGGGTTGGACTTCCCGGCGCCGGAAAGCTGCGGCTTGCTGCATCGCTCACCGGTCATGGGGGACGGAGATTTGACGCGTCTTCTGCTCGTTCTGGATCCCGTTGAAGCGGGCTAGTTCGTGGTTTTTGGCTCTAATGCTTGCAAGGCTTTGAAATTAGGCTGTGAGTGGATGTCATGAACACGTTTGGTTTCGTTTGGCATCAAATCCAAAGGGCGTTGGAAATTGTGAGCCCCTTGCCGGGAGACACCATGAAAAGCCGTTGAGAAACGATGCGTCGAGCAATAATCAAAAAGATGGAGCAAATTCGGCGCAATAATTGAAATTTTGGGTCTTGACCCTGTTGCGCCTGCTGACTAGTGTGCAGCGCATCGAAGGGCGGTGGGCCGCTGCCTTCGATCGGCGACCTCGCTGACGAGTGGCGCCTGAGCTTAAGTATCTGGCCGGACAGGATGAAACGTCGCCATGCCGATGTCTATTCTTCTAGTGGTAGGAAAGCGCGCCATCGGAGCGGGATGACCCGTTCGGATCGCTGGCGCGCATGACAAGGCTCCTCAGGAGCCTTTTTTTGTAGCTCAGCCCCGAACTGTCTGATCTCTCCTCCTTGCAGCACGTTTTCTCCCGTCCGACCGGCGCTTGGCTGCCATCGGCTCATGAGGACAGTTGAACGAGTAAAACGCCCAACAAGAAACGGGCAAACCCGAAGGAAGCACGAAATGACACGCGAAATGACCGGCGCAGAAATGGTCATCCAGGCGCTGAAGGATCAAGGTGTTGACACCATTTTTGGATATCCGGGCGGCGCTGTGCTTCCGATTTACGACGAAATCATTCAGCAGGAAGGCCTTGAGCACATTTTGGTGCGCCACGAGCAGGGCGCAGGACATGCCGCTGAAGGCTATGCACGCTCTACCGGCAAACCGGGCGTTGTTCTGGTTACCTCCGGCCCCGGTGCGACCAACATGGTCACGGCCTTGACGGATGCCCTGCTGGACTCCATTCCGCTGGTCTGCATCACGGGGCAGGTTCCAACTCAGTTGATTGGCTCCGACGCGTTTCAAGAGTGTGACACGGTTGGCATCACCCGGCCTTGCACCAAGCACAACTGGCTGGTCAAAGACGTTGAGGATTTGCCGCGTATTCTGCACGAGGCGTTTTATGTCGCCACTTCCGGCCGTCCGGGTCCGGTTGTTGTCGACATTCCGAAAGACGTTCAGTTCGCCACCGGAACGTATCAAGGCCCGACTGTTAACCCGTCTGCTACGCACAAGTCTTATCGCCCGCAGTTGAAGGGGGATGCAGGCGCGCTGCGTCAGGTCGCGGAAATGATGGCGGCAGCCAAAAAACCGGTGTTTTACACCGGCGGCGGCGTCATTAATTCTGGCCCGGAAGCGGCCCAATTGCTGCGCGAGCTCGTCAGCCTGACGGGCTTCCCAATCACGTCCACCTTGATGGGGCTGGGGGCGTATCCGGGGTCTGGCGACAATTGGCTGGGCATGCTGGGAATGCACGGCACTTACGAAGCCAATATGGCGATGCATTACTGTGACCTGATGATCAATATCGGGGCGCGGTTCGACGACCGCATCACAGGCCGTATTGATGCGTTTGCGCCGAACTCCCGCAAAATTCATGTCGATATTGACCCGTCTTCGATCAACAAGATCGTCAAGGTTGACCTCCCAATTATCGGCGATGTTGCTCATGTTCTGGAAGATCTTGTCCGCATGTGGCGCACGTCTTCTGCCAAGGCGGATGAAGCTGCGCTGAAGGCATGGTGGGCGGAGATTGACAGCTGGCGCGCGCGCAATTCGCTGGCCTATCGTCCGAATAACGATGTCATCATGCCGCAATACGCCATTCAGCGTCTTTACGAGCTGACCAAGGACCGGGAAACCTACATCTCAACCGAAGTTGGCCAGCACCAGATGTGGGCCGCTCAATTCTATGGCTTCGACGCGCCGAACCGTTGGCTGACCTCTGGCGGTCTGGGCACCATGGGGTATGGCCTGCCAGCTGCCATTGGTGCGCAGGTTGCGCACCGTGATGCCCTTTGTATCGATATTGCCGGGGATGCCTCCATCCTGATGAATATTCAGGAGATGTCGACAGCGGTTCAATTCGGTCTGCCGGTCAAGGTGTTCATCTTGAACAACCAGTATATGGGCATGGTGCGTCAGTGGCAGCAGCTCTTGCATGGCAACCGTCTGTCTCACTCTTACACTGAGAGCCTGCCGGACTTCATCAAATTGGCTGAGGCGTATGGCGGTGTTGGCTTTAGGGTCGATAAGCCGGGTGATCTGGACGGTGCCATTGAGGAAATGATTGCCGTCGACAAACCGGTCATCTTCGATTGCCGCGTCGCGAACCTCACCAATTGTTTCCCGATGATCCCGTCCGGCAAGGCGCATAACGAAATGCTGTTGCCGGATGAGGCGAACGACGAAGCGGTTGCCAACGCAATTGATGCGTCCGGCAAGGCGCTGGTTTGAGTATACGGGACTGAAGGACAAGAACATGAACCCACAAAACCTCTCCGCCCCGTCTGCATATTTTCTGGCTGAAGTCAGCAATGAGCAGGAAACGCACACGCTCTCTGTTGTCGTTGACAACGAGCCGGGCGTGCTTGCCCGTGTGATCGGTCTGTTCTCCGGACGTGGCTACAATATTGACAGCCTCACCGTGTCTGAGACCGAGCACGAAAAGCACCTGTCCCGGATCACCATCGTGACAACCGGTACGCCGATGATCATTGAGCAGATCCGCCACCAATTAGATCGTCTGGTGCCGGTACATAAGGTGACGGACCTGACCGTTGAGGCAAAAATGGCCAGCCAAGACAAGCCGTTGGAACGCGAATTGGCGCTTGTGAAGGTGGCTGGAACCGGTGAAAGGCGTCTGGAAGCCCTGCGCCTAGGCGAAGCCTTCCGCGCGACGGTGATTGACGCAACAACCGAGCATTTCGTTTTTGAGATTACTGGGCGTACCAACAAGGTCGAGCAGTTCATCTCCATCATGAAGCCGCTGGGCCTAACGGAAGTTTCCCGCACCGGCGTCGCCGCCGTCCAACGCGGCCCGGAAGGCATCTGACGTTCTCTTGATGAGAATTCTGATCCCGGCCCAAGTGGCCGGGATTTTTCATTGGCTTGAAGGGCATGCCCTTGAGAAAACTGCATACCTGCCATTCTGGACACTTGATTACTCAAGTTGCCTAGACGCGTCATGGGTTAACGCGTATACGACACCGGCGCCTGAGAGCGTCGGAGGTGGCGGTTTCAGGTTTGGTGCTTCCTCTGCGCCAGTTTCATCTTCTACCGACACCGGACAAAAGGTCTGCCGTCATGATCCACGGTCTCTCCCGGCCGAAAAACCAAATTCGCTGGCTATTGCTTGAAGGCATTTCTCCAACGGCTCACGCTGTTCTGGATAAGGCTGGCTACGAGAATATAGAAGTGCTGTCGACAGCGCTCGACAAGGATGCCTTGATCGAGAAGCTGCAGGGCGTTCACATGCTCGGCATTCGGTCTCGTACCCAAGTGACGGCAGAAGTGCTGGATGCGGCTCAAACGCTCGTCGGAGTGGGCTGTTTTTCGGTTGGCACCAATCAGGTGGACCTTGAGGCTGCTTTGATCCGGGGTGTTCCGGTCTTCAATGCGCCTTTTTCCAACACGCGCTCTGTTGCCGAATTGACCGTTGCCGAAATTGTCATGCTGTTCCGTGGTGTGTTTCCGAAATCATCAGCCGCCCATGACGGGCGCTGGATGAAGACGGCTGTTGGCTCGCGGGAAGTACGTGGCAAGACGCTGGGCATCGTCGGTTATGGAAACATCGGGACGCAGCTATCCAACCTGGCCGAGACCATGGGCTTGCGTGTGATCTATTATGATACCGTCGACAAGCTTCAACACGGCAATGTCACGCCTGCCGAAAGCCTTGATGCTCTTTTGGAAGCATCTGACGTCGTGTCGCTCCATGTTCCGGACACACCTGACACGCGGAACATGTTTGGCGCCGACCAGATCGCCAAGATGAAGAAGGGCGCGTTTTTGATCAACAACGCCCGCGGCAAGGTGATTGATATCGACGCTCTGGCGTCTGCTTTGAGAAGCGGTCATTTGGCTGGCGCCGCTATTGATGTTTTCCCAACTGAGCCGAAGTCGAACAAGGATGAGTTTATCAGCCCGTTGCGCGGTCTTGATAACGTGATTCTGACGCCGCATGTCGGTGGCTCGACTGAAGAAGCTCAGGCGCGGATTGGCGAAGAGGTATCCAAGCGTTTGGTTGAGTATTCCGATGTGGGCTCAACGCTCGGGGCGGTTTCGTTCCCGCAAGTTCAGCTTCCGAAAGGGACGGACGCCACTCGGTTCATTCAGGTGCACCATAATGCGCCGGGCGCAATGCGAACCCTCAACGATCTCTTCACGCGGCATGATCTGAACATCCATGCCCAGTTCATGCAGTCACACCAGGATATCGGCTACGTTGTTCTGGATGTCGACAGTGTTGTGGCTGACCCAGTTCAGATTCTTGAAGAAATTCGGGCGCTGCCGAATACGATCCGGGCACGGCTCCTTAACAGGGTTTGACGCGGGGCGGGTAACGTCGACGTAATGCTGCAAAGCAAAGTCGCACCATTTTTCCGATGGTGCGGCTTTTGTTTTAAATTCTGATTTTCTTACGCTGTAACTTTTGCTCTATAGTTTTGCGCCAGTACCGAAATAGTTACCTGATGAAGTACATAGTGCTTTTGTAGATTAAATTGCTTTCTATTTGGCCCTAAACCTAGCGTTGCTTTTGGCCGCTAAATTTTGAAACACCAACGGCATATGAAATATCTACTAATGGTTGTGTTTTGTTTGTTCTTCTATCATTTGTTTTGATTTTTGCGAGTTTGTTTTCTTACAACCTAAAAAAATACATCGAAGTGCTACTAGTTGTTTTTAAATCTATTTTGTATTTTAGATTTACTCTATAGGTAATTGTAATCTTTTTTTTATATCTCTTTCACTAAACATTAACCCCCCTAAAGTCAGTCTATAGTCACCTTTAACAAGGGTGATAGTTATGAGAGTACTTCGTGTTGGTCTATTGATCGCATTTGGCGCGCTGGCTGGGTCAGTGCAGACTTACGCATCGCAAAGTGAGCTAACTGTCGTTGGCACTGGCGATGGTCTGGAAATGTTGCGCGAAATCGGCGCAGGTTTTTCCTCAAAGAACCCAGAAGTGAAACTTTCCATTCCGCCTAGTATCGGCTCGGGTGGTGGCATTGCTGCAGTGAGTTCTGATGAAGAACGTTTGGCGCGGGTTGCGCGGCCGCTGAAGGAAAGCGAGCAACAAGCGGGGCTAGAATACAGGCCCTTTGCGAAGATACCGAGTGCATTCTTCGTCAACCCCTCGGTTGGGTTAAGCGCTATCACTGCAGAAGACCTCTATCGGGTTTACTCCGGTGAGGTGCGCAACTGGGCTGAATTGGGCGGAGCTGATCTTCGGGTTCGTCTGGTGCGCCGTGAAGATGCAGACAGCACCTTGAAGGTCTTGCGGGCATCGATGCCGGGCTGGGATGTTCTTGAAATCAGCCCTCGGTCGAAAACGGCTGTGACCACCCAGGAAGCCATTGAAACCGCTCGTTCTGTGAAAGGGGCGATTGCTTTTGGTCCGTACTCGCGTTTGCTGGAGCAGGGACTGTCGGTTCTTAAGATCGACGGTTTCCATCCGACAAGTGAGGACTACCCGAGCGCTGTCACACTCGCGTTGATCTACAAGGATCAACAAATGAATGATCAAATGAAGGCATTCATTGACTACGCTTCATCTGATGAAGCTCGCGAGTTGATTACAAATTATGGCGGCGTCGCCATAGGCAACTGAGTTGGTCTTGATGTTCCGCCACAATTCAATCCTTTGGCATTATACCTACGGGGCGGTTTTTACTGCCCTGCTGGCCTTTGCCGGTTTGATAACCGTGGTGGCCTATCAGATGGAGCACGGTCTGAGAGAGCAAGAAGCAAAGCTTGCTCAACTCTCGGAAAAAGCCCTTCTTGAAACGCTCGCAGCCGATGTTGATCTGGCTGCAGCTCGACTTAACTTCCAGTTTGGCGACCATTTGAGGCGAATTGAAGCGTTGTCTTTGCGTACGGATACGCAAACAGCTTTGGAGTCGCGAAATGTTGTAGCAATGTCTGAGCTGCTTGGTCCTGCAGCTAAAACGGCTGATGTCGACAGCATTTTAGTTTTAGACAATCGCGGGCATGTAATTGGTGCCTCATCTTATGAAGCCGATCTCGTTGCTATAGGAACAACCCTTGGAAATTTGTCCTTTATGAAGGACGTGATGCTCTCAATGGAGGAGAGCTTCCCCGGTGAAAAACAAACTTTCTCCAGACTTCTTCCGGTCGCCCAAACCTCCGCATTCGCGCCTAGTGAGCATCAAAATGCGATGTCTGAGGTCATCTTTGTTCCGGTTTTCGACGATTTTGGAGATGTGATCGGTGGCCTCCTGGCCCAGCGATGGTTCCGCAAGAAGGAACAGATTCTCGTTGATCTGGCAAAGATCAACGGGTTTGAAATTGCAGTCGTTTTCGACGGGCGAGTGATTTCGAGCGCCGGAATGACAAGCGGCGTTCTTGATGGGAGAACGGCAAGTCTATCGGGCTATATAAAATCGTCGGGTGGGCACATTGTGAAGTGCGGCCGCCCAATCCAAATGTTTGAGCTCTGTGCGCTCAAACCGACAAAATATCTTACGGAAACACAAAATCAGCTGACCGAAATTGGACGCGAAGAAGGTGGAAAGCTGCTTAAATGGCTGATCTTCATCGGGTTCTCTGCTCTTTTGGCCTTTGCAGCTGTTGCCTATCTGCTGGCTCGGCAGGTGACGCGGCCTTTGACAAATATCACCCGAGCCTTATCGGGCATTGCTGGTGGCGACTTCGAAGGTGATGTTGCCGGCACCGGTCGGCATGATGAAGTCGGTGACATTGCCCGATCTGTTGTTCTCTTGCAGCGGTCTGTGAAAGAGCGCGATGCGCTTCGTGTTCGTGTTCATGAGAAAAACCGGACGCTCAAGGCTCAAGAGGCCAAACTGCGCGACCAGAACATGTTGTTCGACGCGGCCTTGAACAATATGTCTCACGGTCTTTGCATGTTCGATGCGACTGGCAAATTGATTGTATCCAACCGCCGATATGGTGAACTGTTCGGGCACAAGGACGATCAGGTTCAGCCGGGCATGACCGCTTCGCAGTTGGAGGCACTCCAAGACGGCACCGAGATTTCTGGTCATGAGCTGCAGGGTGAACGCCATTCTACGGACAATGGCGATCTGCTTGTCAGCACGTCCATGTTGAAATTGCCGTCAGACAGAATTGTTCTGAAAACCAATCAGCCCCTTGTTGATGGCGGGTGGATTGAGATTTCGGAGGATATTACCGAGCGACAGGAGGCACGGGATCGCCTTGCGTTCCTTGCTCGCCACGACCCTCTGACACATCTGCCAAACCGTGTTGAGTTCCTTGAACACATGGAAGCCTTGCTGTCGCGCCGACGCAAGAAGGGCGGCGAGTTTGCAATCCTGTGCCTTGATCTTGATGAATTCAAGGTCGTCAACGATTCCCTCGGACACCCGGTTGGAGATGAATTGCTCAGGCAGGTCGCAATTCGATTGACTGAAATCACGGAAAATGACGAACTCGTCGTGCGTTTGGGCGGCGATGAATTTGCCGTGGTGACGGAGCTTCCTGTTGATCGCCAATCAGTTGATGATCTTGCGCGCTGTATCATCAGTCAATTGTCGCAACCATTCCAACTGGCTGATCACCAAGTCACCGTTGGTACTAGTATCGGCATCGCATTTGCCGACAATGATGACCTTGTTGCAGATGACTTGTTCAAACAGGCGGACCTTGCGCTCTACAAAGCCAAGGATGATGGCCGAAAAACCCATCGGTATTTTGAGCCGCATATGAGTGAGGCCGTTGGCGAGCGGCAGGCTCTGCTTAATGACCTTCGCGACGCGATAGCGCATAACCAGCTCGAGTTGCACTACCAGCCGCAGTTCGAGATGGAAAACTATCAAGTATGCGGTTTCGAAGCGCTGTTGCGCTGGCATCATCCAGAACGTGGGATGGTGTCACCCGCTGACTTCATTCCGCTGGCGGAAGAGACCGGCTTGATTGTTCCAATTGGCGCTTGGGTGCTGCGCGAAGCGTGTATGCAGGCTGCCAAGTGGCCGTCCGATATCCGGGTTGCGGTCAACCTGTCTCCACGCCAGCTCAAGGTGGCTGGCTTTGGTGCCGAACTCGTTGGTGCATTGGCCTCTTCTGGTCTTAATCCGCGCCGTCTGGAGTTGGAGGTGACGGAAGGGGTGCTGCTTCAAGACTCTGAAGAAGTGCTCTCCATATTGCGACAGGCAAAATCTCTCGGGGTTCGCGTGTCGATGGATGACTTTGGAACGGGATATTCCTCACTGAGTTACCTGCGCAGCTTCCCGTTCGATAAAATCAAGATTGATCAGACCTTCGTTAGGTCAATGGGCGATTCCGAAGAAGCGGTGGCGATTGTCCGAACAGTCATAGAGCTTGCGAAGAGCCTGAAGATGACGACAACTGCCGAGGGTGTAGAAACGCGTGAGATGCTCGACATTCTCAAGGAGATTGGGTGTACGGACGTCCAAGGGTTCTATTTTGGACGACCAATGCCGCTAGCAAACACGCTTGAGCTCATTGGCGAGCATTTCCCCCAAAGCCATCAAGCCGCAAGTGCCTAAGAGACCGTAGCTTTTTCATAAACCCAAGCTGATCTTGAATACTCAAACCCCTGAGTGACCAGATCTTGGTGTCCTGTCAATTCTGATCGGGATCTTGAGGTGGTGGTGAGAAGGGTGATTTCAATTTGCTGAAGAACGAGCTGACAAAGCCTGAAAGGGAAGAGCTCTTTTCGGCCACAAAGAAGGGGTCCGCATAGAATGTTGCCCCAGCCATACGGGCGACTTGTCTAGTCGCCTCAACGTGCGACGGGGCTCCTGCAGAATAGACCACATGATCTTCGGTTAGGCCTTGTATAAGCTCATATGGGCGTTCGGTAAGTACTTGTGTTCCGTCTCCGTCGCTCGCGGTGACCAAGACGTCCACACCTCTGTTTCGTAACCAGCGGATCGCCTCTTTCATGTAGAGGCCTTCGGTTTCCCGAGCGCCCACGATCATTTTCAACTCTCGACTTGGCTGGCCCAAGACTGCAGAGACAGCGATCGCCCAAATGGGGGCAAATCCTGTTCCCGTAGAGGTTAAAAGCATGGGTTCGGGTTGGTTTCGGATAAATCCGTTTCCAAATGGGCCTTTGATTTTGACATCGTGCCCAGGCTTTATCTTGTTGTTGAATTGCGATGAGACAATACTGTCTGGATAGATTTTGATGTGAAACAGAAGCACATCTTCTTCGGCATCGAGTGCCAGTGGTGTTGTTGGGCTGTAATCCCTGGATGGAAATCCAGCAAAAGTTGCGCGGATATATTGACCTGCAAGCCAGGTAAACTTCTTTTCCATCCGAACGCGGACTTCTAGATAGCCCGGGGAAATGTCCCTGATCGTTTCCACCTTGCCTTTGACAGTTGAAACAAGAGGGACTGGGTCAAAGGTGATTTCAGCATCGCCTTGTAGAACAGATAAGCAGCCGAGAACTGTTCCTTTCTCAGCTGTGCCAATATCATCAATCTCGCCGCTTACTACGCGAACACGGCACGTTTCACAGGTTCCTGTGCAGCAGTCATGCGGGAGGACTATGCGTCCTCCCAATGCGGCTTCCACTAGAGTGTCGCCCACATTTGCCTGAATTTCCTCTCCATTGACTGTAAAGGTGCATCGGCTTCCAGACATAATGCGACTTCCTGCGGTTCGTGGACGAATGGTTTAGTTCATAACCAGCTTGATGGGCCGGGAGTGACGTGTGTGGCGGGTTTGGTTGTGATCAAAGACCGACACATACATGAACAAGCCATCTTCCATTGCAAGATCCTGTTTGTGGCCTGTGTCGATATCGCGAACAACTTCCAAGGTCCACCAACCGTCACTCCATTTTGCTCCGCTGACGAGGTCGGCACGACTTCCCTCATAAGAACCGGTAATCAAAACACCAGGAATTACAGTGCCAACAGGGATTTCGGCGTCGACTTCTTCGGAGTATGGGATCGATTCATTGTCGAACATCCACCACTGGGACCCGGCTGTGTCAGATACGTCGATGGAAAGGTTGATTTCCCCCATCTTGGCGTTGATGGCTTTGAAATCAGCGGGCAGGCGGCGAACGTCGACTGTGCCTGTATAATCGCTCCCCGGCTTCTTTTTGTAATTGTAAACGTAGAAGGATTTGCCTTCATCAGCCGCATATCCTGCGCTGTAGCGCTTCGTTCCTGCCCTTTGAGCCTCATTGGCATCTTTCGGTGGACCGAAGTACATGTCGTCCACGCGGCCGAGCATTCCGCCGCGAGAGGCTTTCCATTGCCAAACGTCCATCAGGCTTCCATCGGTCATATAGTGAAGGCCGCGCTTGTGGAATGTCTCTGGTTGGTCAGCAAGAGGTTTTGGGCCCATGTGAGTGGAGCCGCCGCCGCCGTAGGCGTCCGACTTGCCGAAAGCAACCGAGAATTTGTCTTCGTAAAACTCTGTTTCGTCGGACAAATTCCCGCGGTTGTTTAGCATCCGCCAGCCTTCTTCGGTCTTTTGCAACGGGTGGCGTTTAAGTGAACGGGTGTTGTCTTCCCAGCGGAAAGCGAAGGCTATCTTGTCTCCTATCTGGACGGCACGGACTTCAACATCGGATTCGCCGGTGTCATCAAGGTCAACGCCTTGGTTTGTGGTGACCGTGGTGACACGTGCTTGACGCCAAATGTCGTCGGTTAGTTCGCCGTCAAGCGTTGGAAGACTGTCGCCGGAAGCAACGATCACCTGATCTCGCGTTCCGATATCCAATGCATAAACGCCGGCCATGATAATCGCACCCAAGGCCAGTGACTTTGCCAAAGGGTAAGTTGCCATTCCGGGCACCTGACGCAGTCCGGTTGGGCGGAATAGGCGCAGCAGTTCCTGAAGGCCGCCATACATGTAGTGCAAGACAACGTGCACGAATGTGTAGCCGAACACAAACAGGGCCGAGATGTAGTGAACATCAACCCAAAGGCCACCCTTACCAATATAAAGGAGGATGCCGGTCACGGTCAGCACGATAATGGATACAAAGAGCATCCAGTAGCTGATCACGTTAATAGCCGAGATCTTCATTTTTCGGTTGGCGTGTTGTGTGATCACGCTGGCCTTTTGCGCCGAAATCCGGCGCATCAAACGAGCAAGGGACATATAGGCCGTGTAGGAAAAAATTAGCCCCAACACGAACAAGGCAGAGAGGAAGTGCCATGTCCAAATTTCGCCTTGCGGCAAGATGGGTTCAAAAAGTGGGCTGAACCATGCCCCTTCGGCGTCCGATGAAAGCCGCAGGCCGGTCACAAGGCTCGCGAAAACCGCGATAGTCAGCGTCCAGTGCAAAATAATGGTTCCTAAGTCGCTTCGGACGCCGGGTTTGGTATTTGCTCCGGTCGTCTGTTGACGCTGTTGCTTAGGGTCCGTTTGAAATTTGGTTTCAGTTCTTTCGAGTGTCGAATCTGACGTATTCTCAGTCAAAATAAAATCTCCCCCGCTTACTCAGTCGTTTGGAGCTCGCTGTCGGATACTGCAGCAATTACCATTGAGTAAAATCGCGAGGTAAGGAAAACCTATTTTCAAGAAAAAGGAAAGGATTTACATTGATTGTATATTGCTTTATGTGCAATTTTTACGGTAATAAAATTTAATCTATGTAATATTCGTCATGATCATTTAACATGGGAAGTAGATTATCTAAATTTTTCTACATATTTTTTTAATTAGTAGTAATTCAATGTAAAAAAAGTTATTCACAAAATACAGAAATTAGACGATTCTATATATTTCTTCATATAAATTTTCTTTATTCATGATTTATTTGGGTTCTTAAGTGTTAACTGATTATATTTCTTTAGTGTTGATGTTGATTTTTTGATGTCTTCTGTTCTTTGGTTGTTGTTGTGTGTTTTTCAATAGCTTGGAAGCCGCTAGCATTTGTAATTTTCTTTCTGGTTCGCTTTAAACTTCTATTCGTTAGTTCTTTTCTGTTTGTTTCTATTTGGAGAATTCATTGTCGATGACTGAGTGAGATTTCTTTTGGTATCAAGTTCTTTCACGCGATCACCATAAATTATAGGTCAATCATTGAACCAAGGCGTCGCCATTCGTCGTACTAGAAGTATTGTCTTTTTTTAGTATGGTTACGATCCTTAACGAGGGCGCTGGTTATTTGGTGTCACTTGGGTATTGAATGTGGGAGAATGAAATGGCTGCGGTGCCACCGGTATGTGAGTTTGGTCGGAAGGCTGCTGATTTCTCCTTGCCTGGAACAGACGGGCAAACCCATAGCTTGTCGGATATTGCAGGGCCTAACGGCACTCTGGTGATGTTCATGTGCAATCATTGTCCCTATGTCGTCGCCGTTCTTGATCGCATTTTGCGCGATGCAAGAGATTTACAAGCGCTTGGCGTTGGAGTGGTGGCGATCAGCTCCAACGATGCAGAGGCATATCCTCAGGACAGTTTTGAGAAGATGATAGACCTTGCTGAACGCGAGGCGTTTCCGTTCCCATATCTTTATGATCGGGATCAAAGTGTTGCACGGGCGTATGATGCCGTGTGCACGCCTGACTTCTTCGGCTTTAACAGTGCGCTTGAACTTCAGTACCGTGGCCGTCTGGACGCCTCACGTAAGGAAACTGCCGCAGATGATGTGCGGAGGGATCTGTTTGAAGCGATGAAACAGGTGGCTGAAACGGGGAAGGGGCCGGAAGAGCAAATTCCTTCCATGGGCTGTTCCATCAAATGGCGTGAGGCTTAGAGTCAGTCACCTAGGGCTGATTGTTATCCGGATCCCGAACCTTTTCTTGTTTCTCTAAAAACTAAATGACAGGTGGTTTTTAGCACCGAAAATGCTGTCTGAAGGTGCTGCTATTCCCTGATTTCTCGGGGGTTTAGGAGAACCTGCCTTCCGGTTAGAATGTTCTTGTTTTGATCTTTTTAGGTCATCGCCATATGTATAGACCTTTCCTGTAAGTGCCTCGCAAAGAAGTGTTTTTCGTCTCCTTGGCCTTAGAACAAAATCTCTTGAGAGATTCTCTGGCGAATAAAGACACAACCAAAAAGGGAAAATTTTCACATTACATTTTCGTCGACGTCCTCTTGGTTAACAAGCAGGTGCGGGCAAGACGGGACTGGGAGGCGAGTGGTGTCTGAGGAGAAGGCGATCAAGCAATATATGGCCATGCCATCAGTCGGCCTCTGGATGAGCTGGATTGAAGATGGCGCTGTTTTGCGTCGCCGTGCGCTCCGTTTGACGAAAGGCAATCGAGAGGAGGCGGAGGATCTTCTGTCTGCGACCCTTATCAAGGCTGTCACGCATGTCGAACGCCACGATACAGAAGTCCGAGAGCCGCGAGCCTTTCTGCTCTTTGCGCTGAAAAATGAATATATTAGCCGATTTCGGAAATTTACGTGCGAGCGGCAGGTGCGGGATTTTGGAGCCGATATCTACCAGGATCATTCTGCCTCTTTGATGGCCCCGGAACCGGATCAGGAAGACGCGCTTGGAAACAGGGACCTCCTGAAACACTTGCTCAAGCTGGTGTCTGGAATGCCCGACGACGTTCAGGCGATCTTTCATTTGCGGTTCTGTGAGGATTGTTCCTACCGGGAAATTGCAAGTCGATTGAGTATATCCGAGGCATTGGCGCGCAAGCGGGTCCAGCATTTGAGACAACACTTGAAATCCGTTTTGGAGCGCGATGCAGAGCTGGGCGTTAGAGCGCATCCACAGTTGTCACAAGTGGGGTTTTAGGGCGTCCATTCATATGCCTCCTGCAACGTAATTCGGCTGCACTAATCGGCGCGGCCCCCAACTCTAACGGAATGGAAAAACAATGGCTTATGCAGTGAATGCCCAAGTCACAGACGCTGTGACCCAAACAAATGTGAAAGTTGTTGCTGAAGCACCGGCTCAGGCGATTGCCAGCCTATATCAGGTGGCCAGTCATGCCTCAGGTCTATCCATTCAAAATGCGGTGCACAGTCAGCAGGCAATGAACCAGGTCACAACCGCAGTTGTGTCCAAGGCATGCCAATTGATCATGGATATTGGCGAAAGCAAGTAACCTAGGGCGGGAGGTTCGAAATGGGACTGTTCAAACGCGCCGACAAATCCGGCAAGGATAGTGGTGGAGCAGCTAAAGGAGATCCAATTTTGTCTCGTGACGCTTCCGGACGGCTCAAGCCAAAGGCCGGGGCGCAACAGTCAGATGCGCACAAGGCTGCAAGTGATGAACCTGCATCCGCGAAATCTCCACACGCGCCGCCGGCGAAAGCGGCGCCAGACACATCTGCTCTGAACCCAAAGATCGTGCAGTCTGTTCAGATGAGCAATTCGGAGACTGCGAGTTACAATCAGGAACTGGCCACGAGCCCGCCGGAAATGATGGTTGGGCAAGTCACAGGTCTCGCGGTTCAAGATGCGCAGAACTACATGAATGCAATCATGCAGATCGCTGTTGCCGCACAGGCTGTTGCCATCAAGAAGGCCGCCGAAGGTCCTATCCAGGAGGCGGAGCAAATTCCCTTTCTTTCGCAGATTCAGGGCATCGTGGACCATGCGGTCAAAGTATATGGCTCGGTTAGTGAGACGGCTGGGACGTCATCCAAAACCATATTCTCCGATCTGAAATCCTTAAAGGGGTAGGCAGGGAGCTGGGCTGATGACAAACAAAGACAATGCTTCTGGCGATCATACCGCCTTAGAATACGCATCGGATATTTTAGCGCCCTTCAAGGGTCCTCCTGACAAGACACGGAAGCGCACCTTGAAAGAAGCGGTCGATGACCTGCCACAGCGGGGCCAGAACATTCTGAACGAAGAAATTCGGCGGATCACGGGCAAGCGCTAGTCTTCGAATCAAGGCGTTTCGGAACAGGCGGCGCAAAGAATTCAGGCAATCAGGGGCGGCGAAGATGCAAAGGCAATCCGCTTTTGCAAATGCCTCTGCCTACCCAAGTTTGAAAACCTTTTGAAGGATCATCACCATGTCCCAAACCCTCAGCTCGATTTGCGAAAACCTAGATGTGCTGATCCTCGAAACAGCACAGGGATACTGTCTGAGTGCTCAAAGCAGTGTGATCGGCGTTGAAGGCGAGACGCTGAGTGAAAAGGTTGCCGAACTCGAAACTGGCAAAGATCGCCATGAAAGGTTGGAGTTGTTGCTCGGTCTGGTTCGGGCCCGTGCGGCTCTGCATGGAGTAGGGCGGCAATCAGGTGAGGCGGATCGAATTGCGCAAAGTGGTGAAACCACCGGCGGTGAAGCGGCTGTTCTTCCGATTTTGATCGAAGTGTCCTGCAAAGTGGCGGCGAGCCAAACCGCTCATCCGGAAAACCTGCCAGAAGCACGTGGGCAGGAAAGGGGCTGCAGCCGCCGTGATGTTCCGCAGCGGGACTGGAACAGCATGTATCGGGAAAAGGATTGCTCCAGCGAAGCTGAACGGGACCACATTTCGATCACCGAAGTCGCTGAGCGTTCTGAAGCAGGCGAAACGGAAAGTGTAGACGTGACAGTTGAAAAGGAGATCTCTAGTCATGGACGAGCCGGAAAAAGAAGTCCCAAAAGGCGCACAAAACAGCGACCCGAATGAGGCGGCAGGTAAGACTGGAGCGGCAGCTCAACCATCCAGCGCCGCTTCAACAGGCGGGCACCCTAAGACGCCACCGACGATTACATTGCAGGATTTGCTGGACAGCAGTCAGAAAACCACTGCTTTGCAACAGTCTTTCAAATCAACCTACCAAAATCTGCCCACTGTTTTGGAGATCGCCGGGCAGATCCTGAAGAAGAAGAATGAGGGTGACGCAGCCCTGAATGAGGGGATGAAAGTCGTCGAGAATGTCCTGCAAGAAGCCAATGATAAGGCTGATGCTCTTTCGGAAGACTTGCAAAAGCATATGGAGCTTTTGAAGGCGGCACTTCAGGACAAAGATACCCTGATAGATTTGATGAAGTCAGGGTCAAAGGGAGCTGATGTTAGTCCGAATGCTGGCACATCCAACCAGCACGCTTCTGCTTTGGGTGGAGGGATCGCTGATCCAAAAATTGCTTATCAGCTGAACCTGCTCATGGGGAATGTTCAGTCGATGGTGGCGCGTGAGGTGGAAAATCAACTCTCACAACTGCGCGCTCAAGCAGAGAAAATGATGCAGCAGGGCAAATAGCCCTGCTGTTTTTCTTTTTGAAAAACTTAAATAAAATAGATATTTAGCATCACACAGTTCAAGCTGCAGCGTCCTTCTAGATGCAAAGGGTTGGCAGGTTGCCAACCAGCTATCAAGGAGAACGCAAGATGCCAGATCCCACTACAGTGAACCCGATGATTACCGATGCCGTGACCCAGTCCAACGTGAAGGTCGTTGGTGAGTCCCCGGCCATGGCGCTCAGCACAATTTATCAGTCGATGGCTCATTCGACCGGTATTTTGTTTGAAAATGCTGTTGCCGCCCAGCAGCAACAAAACACGCTGGCTCAGGCCGCAGCCAACCAGGGCGTCATGCAGATTTACAGCATGGACACGATGGCTGGCGCTGGTGCCACTGAAAAGGTGGGACAGACGGGGGTGGCCGACAACCTCACTGGCCTGTTGACCGTGCTGAACGCATTCAACTCCGGCGGTCGTTAATCTGGTTTCTGGTTTTGGATCGTTTGTTTGGCGCTTCGCTTCGGTGATCCTGAGCGGAGCGCCTTTCTCTTGGTCAGCGCTGTTTCATCTAGAATCCATCCAGATAAGCCACTCCTGTCACAAATCGTCGGCGGCTGCGTCTTCAAAACTGTGAAGGGCCGGTGAGGACCGGTTCAGCCTCAAGGAGAATGGAATATGCCCGATCCGTCTACAGTCAGCCCGATGATCACGGATGCTGTGACCCAATCCAATGTGAAAGTTGTGGCCGAGTCGCCAGCCATGGCGATCAGCACGCTGTATCAGTCCATGGCTCATTCAACCGGTATTCTGTTTGAAAATGGTGTTGCGGCACAGCAGCAGCAAAACACGCTGTCTCAAGCTGCCGCCAACCAGGGTGTCATGCAAATCTACAGCCTCGATACGATGGCTGGTGCCGGTGCTACCGAAAAAGTTGGTCAGACCGGCGTTGCAGACAATCTGTCAGGTCTATTGACTGTGCTGAATGCGTTCAATTCCGGCGGGCGCTAGGGGCGCATTCTTGCTCGGTCAACACCTTGTGCCTTGTTCCGCGCTTGCGGGGCAGGGCATTTTGCCACTTCGGACTGAAGACGATAGATCACTTGGCGCCTCCGGGGAACTGCGGACTTCTCAAAGGAGGTTAGTTGCCTGTATAGAAGGCGGTCTTGTCCCTCTTGATGAAAACCACGATACGCTCATATGTCCGACTTCCTCGTTGCCGCCTTTTACAAGTTTGCCTCTCTTGATGACTATGAGGCGATGCGTGATCCGCTGAAAGCTTTTTGCCAGGAGCAAAATGTGCGCGGCTGCGTTCTTCTGGCCAAGGAAGGGATTAACGGCACGATCTGTGGTCCTGAAGAAGGTGTCCGCGCCGTACTGGAACGCATCCGCGCTGATGAGCGTCTTGCCGATCTGGAACACAAGGAAGCCTGGACTCACCGCCATGTTTACAAGAAGATCCGGGTTCGCCTGAAGCAGGAGATTGTTCGTCTTGCGATTGATGATATCGATCCAAATGATACCGTCGGCACTTATGTGAAGCCGGAAGACTGGAACGAACTGATATCAGACCCTGATATTGTGGTCATTGATACTCGTAATGACTATGAGTTCGCCTTCGGCACATTTGAAAACGCGATCAATCCAGTAACAGAAGCTTTCCGCGATTTCCCTCAGTGGGTCCACCAGCAGGATAACCTTTTGAAGAAAAAGCCGAAAGTGGCCATGTTCTGCACCGGTGGTATTCGCTGTGAGAAGGCAACGGCCTGGATGCTGAAAAACGGCTATGACGATGTTTATCACCTTCAGGGCGGTATCTTGAACTATCTGGAGAAGGTGCCGGAGGAAAAGAGCCTCTGGAAGGGCGAGTGCTTCGTTTTTGATGATCGGGTCAGCGTCGACCACAAGCTGCAGCCACGCTGGGGTGAGTGGATTCCTGAAGAAGCAAAAGCGATTATAAATAAGGATACGGACTACGAGCACGAGTAGTTTCCTGCTTCTGTTCGCATCAAGGCTTTAACTTCTTGTTAACTTTTTCTACTCTGTCCGGAGTGCTTTAGTATTTCGGGTGGAGTGGGGATATGCGTTTTCGCTTTTTATCAATTGGGTTCGCCATCGTTCTGAGTTCAGGCATGGTTTCGCAGGCATTTGCAGGTGGACAGCCTCTGTCATGTTATGAACAGGCAGTCGTTCCAGCCGCATACAAGGTGGTGCAAAAGCGGGTTCTTGTGCAGCCGGAGCGACGCCGGCTTGTCAAAACACCTGCAGTCTACGGATACCAAAAGCGCAGGGTTTTGGCGCAGCCCGAGCGAATTACCTATCGCAAGACGGCTCCGGTCTATCAAAAGCGTCATCGCAAGGTCATGGTGCAACCTGCCCGAACAGGATGGGAATACCAGATGCGCAAAGGTCGCAAGATATTGTGCAAGGTTCAGTATCCGGCGGTTTACCAGACCGTTGCGGAGACCGTGCTGGTGAAACCGGCTGGCAAGGTCAAGGTTCGCCAACCAGCCATCTTTAGTACCGTCAATCAAAAGGTGTTGGTTCGTCCAGCTTCAAGCCACTATGTAACGGAACCGGCGGTCTACTCCTTCGTCAAGGAACATGTGAAGGTCCGGGACGCGCAAACAGTATGGCGCCCCGTTTCTACCAAATGTGCGAAGTGATCCACGACTGTCTTGTCGATTAGGCCGTTTTAAACCGGTGGGTGGGCAAGCCTCTTACGCCGTGTCCTTCCACCAGAAACAATCCGCCGGATAGTTTGTCATCATCTGGAGCGGTTGGGTCTGCAGGTGGTTTCAAGCTTGTCACGACCAGTTGGTCCAGTTTCGGTCCGCAAAAGCACGGCATTGTTGGTTTGGGAACCGGCATTGCGGTTGCTAATTTCAAGCTGCCATCTGGCGCAAAGCAATTCAGCAGGCCTGCGGACACGCCTGCGCTCCAGTAGTTGCCATCAGCATCCACTGTTGCGCCGTCAGGGCGACCGGTATCATTTGTTTGTTGGGCAAACAGCATTTTTGCGCCAAGGGCTCCGGTTGCCGGATCAAAAGCATAAGCTTCAATCCAGCCGGGGCTGGAATCGGCGTGATACATGGTTGTTCCGTCTGGAGCCCATGCGAGGCCGTTGGAAACCTGTAGCCCGTCCCGGATCTCATCAACATCGCCATTTGCATCCACGCGATAAAGGCGGGCGATCGGTTCGCGCGGCGAACTGGTGTCCATTGTTCCAACCCAATAAGCACCGTCCGGCCCAATTTTCCCGTCGTTGAGGCGGGTCTGGGGCAGATCCGTTTCCACTTCTGCCAAGGTCGATTGGGTGCCGGTTTTTGGGTCGAATAGAACGATGCGATCCCAAACAGACACAATCAGACGGTCATCGTCGGTTAATCCAAACGACCCGACCTCGTTATCGAATGTCCAGGACGTTATTTGGTGGGTTGCCCATTCCATAGAGTGAATGGTTCGGCCTTGAATGTCGGCCCATAGTAGCCGCTCTGATCTATCGTCCCATGTCGGACATTCGGCGAGTTGGTAAGTTGCGTCTAAAAACGGCGTAACTGAGAGGGACACCCTTGGTCGTTCCTTAAAAAATCAAATGTTTCGGCGAGACTATAGCCTCAGTTGGGGAGAGCGTCGACCGGGATATTTGCTTCCCGATGTAGGGTTTTGCGGACCTCTTAGAGCTAACTCTCAGGCCAGAAATGTTTGGAAACTATTAGATAAAACTGTAAAAATTGAGGTTAATACTACGTAATCTTCTCGGTATCCACACTCGATATTGCGCGTCCTCCAGTTTTGTTAGTGTCTAGGTAACGATTAGACACAAGTGCAAAAAGCTGGGGGCTAAGATGACTTGTCCGACACACGTACATAAAATGCCTGCAACGAACATGCAGGCTCAACGACCACAAGGTCAGGCGTTCAATAAGGCGCTTAACAATGCAGCCGGTGGTGCACAATTCGCCCCGCAGCAGCGTTTCGCTCCGCAAGCCGCAAACTTTGGCAATGCACAGGCATTCCAACCGCGCACTAATGTGGCCCAAAACCCAATTGCGCAGATTGCGCGTGAGCTTTCAAACGTTGCCGGGCAACTTGAAGGCCTGATGAATGCCGGTTTTGTTGGCATTCAAGGCGGCATGGGATCCATGTTCAGCCTAAAGGGCCTCTCGCAAGGTCTACGTCAAGTTTCCAACATGCTGTTCCAAATGTCTGGTTCCATGGGCGGCGGCGGTCAATTCGCTCAAGTCTTAAATTTGGGCGGTGGCGGCGCCATGCAGCCTGTTTACGGACAATTTGGTGGTCAAAACAACGGTTTGCAGTTGCGGATCAACCTTCCGATGAACGGTGGCGGTTTTGCGAATGGCGGCAACTTTGGCGGCACGAATTTTAATGGAGCGGGTACCGCTCAATACGGCTTTGGCAACACTCAACCAGCTCTGTTCCTGCGTGCTCCGGCCAATCAGAATGGCTTTGCTGCTCAGCAGTTCCAAGGTGGAAACCGCCCGACATTTGCTGCTCCGCAAGGTGGACAGCATAATCACGGTGCTCATAACCATGGTGCCCACAATCACGGTGCGCACAATCATGCTGGGCACCAAGCCCGTCCAATGCCTGCGGCAAACCGTCCGGCAGGTCACGCAAATCATGCGGGCCATAATCACAATGCCCATGCAGGTCATAACCACGGTGCGAATAATGCGCACGCCGGTCATAACCATAATGCGCAGGCTGGCAACAACGCACACGCAGGTCATAACCATGCTGGTCATAACCACGCTCAGCAAGGCGGTGTTGGCGCCGGACATGACTTCTACTCTCATGCGCGTCATCTGTTCCCGAATGCACTGGCTCCAACGCAGCGTCAGTATGGCGGGTTCCATGTAACCGGTGACAAGCAGATTACCGGACGCTCAACGATCACCGGACTTCAGCCGGTAATTGAGCAAGCTGTTGCTCAGGTGAAAGCTGCCAACCCGAACCTGACAGGTGCTGATCTTGAGGCAAAAATCGCCAACAAGCTGACCAATCTGAACGACTGGGAAAACCTGACACCGCAAACTCAGGAAGCATTGGTCCGCGCGACCGGTCAAGATTTCGGCAAGATGACCAAGGCCGAGCGTGAGAAGTCGATCAACCACTTGCTGCATTCACCGCTTCCGTTCGGTGATATCAATCAGCCGCTGACCAAGGACTGGTCTATTGACCTTGGTTACACGCACACTCTTGATAAGGCAAAAACCACTGCTGAAGATCTTGGAAACGGTTTCTTCCGCATCAAGTTGATCTCCAACAACAATAACGGTTCGCACACCGGTCACAACATGGGGTCATTTGTTGTGAAGCTGGATGCGGGCACCACTGAAGCTGAAGCAAAGAAAATCGGCAATGGCATGGTGACCAACACCAATAACAACAACAAGCTCTATCTCGACGAAGCAGCCAGAAATTATCTCCATAATCACTAAGGCAAAAGCTTCGAAACTGACAGGCGGCTGCTCCTTAGGGGTAGCCGTTTTCTTTTATCCAGTGTCCATCGGGAAAGCTGTGCGACGAACAATGGGGCGGATGGCAAACGACGTTTTCATTCTCAATACACCGGGAAGGCGGGCCAGTTGTTCGCGGTGGATGCGTTCAAAGTCCAATGGGTCTGATGCCGTGACCCGCAACATGTAGTCCGCATCTCCGGCCATCAAAAAGCACTCCATAACTTCGGTTGCCCGAGCCACGGCCTTTTCGAAGGCTTCCAAAACCTCGTTGGATTGGCCGACAAGGGAGATCTCGACAAAGACATCCATGCGGCGGCCAAGCTTCGTTTGGTCAAGCAGCGCCACATAGTGGGCGATGATGCCACTTTCCTCCAGAGCACGCATGCGGCGCAGGCAGGCTGATGCTGATAAGCCAACCTTGTCGGCCAGGTCTGCATTGGCGATGCGGCCATCCGTCTGCAGAACGGCAAGTATCCGTCTGTCTATGACATCTAGCTTCATTTTTTAATAACCTCGCATAATGTGCGGTGAAATCCCTTTTTTTCGCATGAATATTGCAAAAATGCGTTTTTCGCAATTCACCTTCGCAAGCACATGCTGTGCATTCAGGCATACACTTTTGAGATAGTTGCGTAAGACAGCATCATAGAAGGGGAAACGCCATGCGCATTGGTGTGCCAAAGGAAATCAAGAATCACGAGTACCGCGTCGGACTGACACCAGACAGCGTTGTTGAATTTATCGCGCACGGGCATGAAGTGTTTGTCGAGGCAAATGCGGGTGTTGGCATTGGTGCTGATGATGCGGCTTATGAAGCTGCGGGGGCAAAGGTTCTTGGCACTGCAAAGGAAGTGTTCGACATTGCGAACATGATCGTAAAGGTCAAGGAGCCTCAGGCTGTTGAGCGCGCCATGTTGCGTCCTGACCATATCCTTTTCACTTATCTTCACCTTGCTCCGGACGCAGAACAGACTGCGGATCTGGTCAAGTCGGGTGCAACCTGCATTGCTTACGAGACGGTCGTCGATGCCAATGGCGGTCTGCCGCTCTTGGTTCCAATGTCTCAGGTTGCGGGTCGCTTGTCAGTGATCGCTGGCGCAAAGTCGCTTGAGAAGGCAAATGGCGGCTCTGGCGTTCTCGTTGGCGGTGTACCCGGCGTTGCTCCGGCCAAGGTTGTTGTCATCGGCGGTGGTGTCGTTGGGTCGCATGCGATCGCAATGGCGCTGGGTCTCGGCGCTGATGTGACTGTGCTCGACCGTAACACCAACGTTCTGGCGAACCTTTCCCAGACCTATGGCGCTGCTTTGAAGACTGTCTACTCCACCAAGGCAGCTCTGGAAGCGCACGTTCTTGAGGCAGACATGGTCGTTGGTGCCGTTTTGGTGGCCGGTGCGGCGGCGCCCAAGCTTGTTTCAGCTGATCTGGTTAGTCGAATGAAACCGGGTTCCGTGCTTGTGGATGTTGCGATCGATCAGGGCGGTTGCTTTGAAACATCCAAGGCAACAACTCATGCCGATCCAACCTATATCATTGACGATGTTGTCCATTACTGCGTGGCAAACATGCCGGGCGCAGTCCCACGGACATCAACCTACGCTTTGAACAACGTGACGCTTCCCTATGCGTTGGCACTTGCCAACAAAGGTGCGAAAGCTGCCCTTCTTGAGGATCCTCTGTTCTTGCTGGGGCTGAATGTCATCAATGGTCAGGTAACCGTTGAGGCTGTTGCTGAGTCACTTGGTTACGAATATGTGGCACCGGAAGTCGCTCTAGCCCAAGCTGAAAGCAAAGCCGCCTGATAATGGCAACAAACATCAGCCAAAAAAATGAAAAGGCCGGTTCGTTTGAACCGGCCTTTTGTTATGGGCATTTGACCCGATAGGGCGTGCCATCCGGATCACGGATGACGCATTCTCGTGGTGCGGTTACAGCACCAATGATACTGCCACCAACTGCACCAACTGCTGCGCCTGCAAGCGCAGCGCCACCAGAAGAGCCCACTGCGGCTCCGACAACCGCACCGGTTGCCGCACCCAGTCCACCCCCAATCAGCATGCGGTCACGCTGACTCTCCGAGCTGCCCGCACACGCGGTCAGAAAGAGTGAGCAAAGGGCAATTCCTACAAGATGTTTCATCAAGTCACCATGGGTGATGTTCGAATCACCCATAGTTTACAATGAAATGCCGACAAGATCGGTCTTGTTAAAATTACGGGCAGGCGACGCGGTATGGGTTGCCATTACGGTCGTAGGCCACGCAATTCTTCGGTGTGGTTGCGGAGCCGGCAATGGCACCACCTGCGCCACCAATCGCAGCGCCAACAAGTGCACCGCCGACGTCACCGGAAACTGCTGCGCCAATTGCGGCTCCTGTTGCAGCGCCAAGTCCACCGCCGACAAGTGCGCGGTCCCGCTGGCTGTCAGACTGGCAGCCAGCCAAGAACAGCGTGCTTACGGCTACAAGAAGAAGCTTTTTCATTCGGACATTCCTTTATATATCGCTTGGTATTCAATTTGATTTTGATGCGTTATGGGCAGACGACGCGATAAGGGTTGCCATTTCGGTCATAAGCCACGCAGTTCTTCGGCGCGGTTGCTGAACCAACAATAGCGCCACCGGCTGCGCCAATTGCCGCGCCAGCGAGTGCCGGTCCAACTCCGTTACCCGTTGCAGCGCCAATGACAGCACCCGTTGCGGCACCGAGGCCGCCGCCAACAAGAGCGCGGTCGCGCTGGCTATCTGATTGGCAGGCTGTCAGCAACAGGCCAGCTGCTGCGGCGAGGATCACTTTCTTCATGATCACGGTCTCCCGTTACAACCTCCGGCCCGTTTGGTCAGAGATTTTAAAATTACTGCGGCACGCTTTCACAACCATGACGGTGAGTCTGCCGCAAATCACAACAAGGCGAGGTTAGTCCGGTTCGCCCGACCTCGCAATTCCCAGTTTCCAACAAGTCTCATTCTGCGCAGCAAAAACTACGCAGTGTTGCTGAATGGTTCCTGAACGCCACAAGGCCAACGCGCTCTTAACCCACTTAGTAAGGGCGAAATTGAGGCAATTGATTGCCGTGGTCGTTCAATATTGACGGAACGACCAGTTAGGCGGTGCCGCGCACTCGGGCAAGAAGCCCTTGGGTAGAAGCGTCTTTTCCACTTGCTTCAGCTGCGCCTTGCACCATCGGTAAGAGAGCTGTTGCCAGTTCTTTGCCAAGCTCCACACCCCATTGATCAAAGGAGTTAATGTTCCAGATCACGCCTTCAACAAACACACGGTGTTCATAGAGCGCAATAAGGCGCCCCAGCGCGAAGGGCGTCAATTGGTCGTGAACAAGTGTCAGAGATGGGCGATTGCCCGGAAATACCTTATGTGGCGCAAGGGTTTTTATCTCGTCTGCCGACTTGCCAGCGGTCTCAAGCTGGGCTGTTGCCTCTTCCAGTGTGCGCCCCTTCATGAGCGCTTCGGATTGCGCGAGGCAATTGGCCACCAGCATTTCGTGATGATGGCACATTTCTGGCTCGTGGCCCTTGGCTGCGACGATGAACTCACACGGTATGACGGTCGTTCCCTGATGGAGCAATTGATAAAAGGCGTGTTGGCCGTTCGTGCCCGGTTCGCCCCAAACCAAAGGACCTGTTTCCTGATCCACAGCCGTTCCGTCTTTCGTTACGTGTTTGCCGTTGGATTCCATGTCCAGCTGCTGCAAATAGGCTGGCAAACGGGAAAGGCGCTGATCGTAAGGCAGGACCGCTCTTGCCTGATGGCCCAACACATTTCGGTTCCAAACCCCAATCAGGCCCATCAGGACCGGTAGGTTTTCCAGAAGCGGAGCTGTCTGGAAATGCTGGTCCATGGCATGTGCGCCTTCAAGAAACTCATGGAACGCATCTGGCCCAATGGCGATCATCAATGGCAAGCCGATGGCTGACCAGATGGAGTACCGCCCACCGACCCAATCCCAAAAGCCGAAGACGCGCTCGCTGGAAATTCCAAATTCGGCCACTTTGTCGAGAGCGGTTGATACAGCTGCGAAATGCGCGCCGACAGCTTCCTCTCCCAGTGCATCTGCGACCCATTTGCGGGCAGAGCGTGCATTGGTCATCGTCTCGATGGTGGTGAAGGTCTTGGAGGCGATGATGAAAAGAGTGGTCTCCGGGTCTAGGCCTTCCAAAGTATCTGCCAAGTGCGCTGCATCGACATTGGAGACGTAATGCAAGTCTGGTCCGTCGTGATATGGCGCAAGGGCGAGTGTGCACATGGCCGGACCAAGGTCAGACCCGCCAATGCCGATATTCACGACATCTTTGATGGCTTTGCCCGTCGCTCCTGTGATGTCGCCGGAACGGATAGCTTCGGAGAAGTCGGACATTGCGCTCAAAACAGCCTGAACGTCCGGCATTACATCGTCGCCATCCACCAGAACAGGATGCCCCGACTGATTGCGAAGCGCGCTGTGAAGGACGGCGCGATCTTCGGTCGTGTTGATTTTCTCGCCAGCGAACATTGCTGAGCGCTGTTCCTCAACCTTAGCTTCTCGGGCCAGTTGCTCCAACAAGGCCATGGCTTCCTTGTCGATATGTGACTTTGAGTAATCGAGGAGCAGGTCGCCAGTCGTTGCTGAAAACGTGAAGAAGCGGTCTGGGTCGTCTGCAAAAAGGTCCCGAAGGCTGGATTGCTTCAGTTTGTTCGCTTTTTCGGAAAGGTAACGGAAGACAGTTTCAAGGGACACAGACGCCTCCATTTAAATCAATTTAAATCGCAGAATTCTCAGCGATTCATTTCTCGCACGGCTTAACACATTCGTGTGTCAAAAGGCAGACAATTTCTCAAGCGATGGACATAGGATTTGTTTCATCATTGAGGCTCGACCCGTGCCATTTATCATCAACGGACCTTCTGGCTTGATGTTATTTCCAATGTCCAAGTTTCATATTTTTAATCATTTTCCTGTAACCAAGCGGAAAGTTTGTAATGCAGGGTCGAGCGTTTGTTACGGCATTTTTGCATGCGGCAGAGTTTGCAAGAGAGTAAGTACATGGGTGCCCTTGGGGAGCTCAGAAAGTCAAAAGATGACGTCAAAGAGGTTCTGGTCATTGATTTCGACCAGCTGACCTGTGTCCCTGCAACGATTTCCAATATGAACGAGTGGGGGTGCCGATTGACGTCGGACCGTATCTCCGAGTTGCATAAAAACATTGGAATTCGCATTGAAGACGCCGGTCATCTCGTTCGCGGGCAAATCACCGCAGTTCGCAAAAAAGATGCGGCGGTTGTTTTTCCGGATACAAACAATTCAGTCGCAGACCTGCGCCGCGAGAAGAGGTCTACTGTCGATATTCCGGTTAAGATCTCCAATAAGTCGGGATCCATCAAGCTTTCTGGGAAGATCGTGGATGCGGCTCCTAACGGTTGCCGTATTCAGGCGAACGGTATGGATGAGTTTCCCGATGATGAAGTGCTACTAGGCATTCCTCAATTCGATAAACCCATACTTGGCGAGGTTGCTTGGACCAGCAAGACCGGATGCGGCCTTCGTCTCATCTGGGATGTGAAGGCCTTGAAGCAGGATAACAAGCCTACCGATTAAGCGTTGAGTTTTGCCGCGGCGCGAGCGCGGTCCTCGATGCCGGCCCAATCTTCCACTTCAATGGCTTTTGCATCTGCAATCCATGAGCCGCCAACACACAAGACATTCGGCAATTTCAGGTAGTTTGGCGCTTTTTCGAGGCTCACGCCCCCGGTCGGGCAGAATTTCGCCGCGGCAAGCGGTGACGAGAGGGACTTCAAATATGCTGCCCCGCCTGCCTGTTCAGCCGGGAAGAATTTCAGGCGTTCATACCCGCGTTCCATAAGTGCCATGACTTCCGATGCTGTTGCAGCACCGGGCAGCAATGGCACATCGCTTTGTTCTGCGACATCAATCAAGGTGTTCGTGGCTCCCGGCGACACGATGAACTGGCTTCCGGCAGAGACTGCTGCCTCATATTGAGCCTCATTCAAAACGGTGCCTGCGCCTGGGAAGGCACCTTCCACGTTTTCTGAAACCAGACGAATGGCCTCCAGTGCACCTTCAGTCCGAAGTGTGATTTCAATTGATGGCAGGCCGCCCTTGACCAGAGCCTCTGCCATCGGGACCGCCTTTTTGGGGTCTTCAACGACGAGAACCGGAATAACCGGCGCAGCCAGCATGATTTTTTCAATTTTTGCGACGTTCTGAGCCATATGTCTGGTCCGATTGGTAAGGGTCAAAGTCCAAAGACGGAAGCGCCGGTGTCTGCAGTGCCAACGGCTTGTCGGAACGTGGCGAACAAATCCCGGCCAACGCCGGTTTGGTGCTCGTCCAGATTGACTGAGGCAAGAGGGCGGGCTGCAAACTCATCGGCATCCACCAATACCTCCAGTTTGCCAGTTTTGGCGTCCACCCGGATCATGTCGCCATCCTGGATTTTGGCAATCGCGCCACCATCGGCGGCTTCTGGCGTTACGTGAATTGCAGCTGGAACCTTGCCAGATGCGCCCGACATGCGGCCATCGGTGATGAGTGCAACCTTGTGTCCGCGGTCCTGAAGGATGCCGAGGCAAGGGGTTAGCTTGTGCAACTCTGGCATTCCGCAGGCCTTCGGGCCCTGAAACCGAACCACAGCCGCGATGTCGCCGGTGATCTCCTTGTTGGAGAAGGCCTTGAGGAAATTTTCCTGCGTGTGGAACACGCGGGCAGGAGCCTCGATGACGTGTCGATCTTCGGCAACAGCGGAAATCTTGATGACCGCCTTGCCGATATTGCCAGACAGCATTTGCAATCCGCCTGTAGTCTGAAACGGCTTGGAGATCGGCGCAACCACGGTTTCGTCTCCCGATTTCTCAGGGACTGCTTGGCGTGTGATGTTGCCCTCATCATCCAGTTGCGCCTCAACTGTGTAGGCGGCTAGATCTGAGCCATAGACCGTTTTGACGTCCCTGTGCAGATACCCTTCTGAGAGAAGCTCGCGGATCACAAATCCAAGGCCACCTGCGGCTTGGAAGTGGTTCACATCAGCTTTCCCGTTCGGATAAACGCGGGCCAGCAGTGGCGTGTTGTCCGACAGGTCTGAGATATCATCCCAAGTCAGTTTGATGCCAGCCGCTGCGGCCATGGCAACAAGGTGCATCGTATGGTTGGTCGAGCCGCCGGTGGTATGCAGACCAACAACGCCGTTCACGATGGCTTTTTCGTCGATGACTTCGCCAACCGGTGTGAATTCGTTGCCAAGAGCGGTGATGGCCAAGGCGCGTTTCGCGGCTTCTTTCGTCAGAGCATCTCGCAGAGGGGTGCCCGGATTGACAAAGGAAGCGCCCGGCATGTGCAGACCCATGATTTCCATCAGCATCTGGTTGGAATTGGCCGTGCCATAAAACGTACAGGTGCCGGGAGAGTGATAGGCCTTGGATTCAGATTCCAAGAGCGCGTCGCGGCCAACTTTTCCTTCTGCGTAGAGTTGGCGGACCTTGGCTTTTTCGTCGTTGGAAATGCCGGTTGTCATTGGGCCAGCCGGGACGAAAATCGCAGGCATGTGGCCGAATGTGAGCGCTGAAATGACGAGGCCCGGAACGATCTTGTCGCAAATTCCGAGATAAACAGCTGCATCGAACATCTGGTGCGAGAGGCCGACGGCCGCTGCCATGGCAATTACATCACGCGAAAACAGCGAGAGCTCCATGCCTTCCTGGCCCTGTGTGACGCCGTCACACATGGCTGGCACAGCGCCTGCAACCTGAGCAACAGCACCAGCGTCCCGAGCTGCTTGCCGGATCAAGTCCGGGTACGTCTCATAAGGCTGGTGGGCTGACAGCATGTCGTTATAAGCGGTGATGATGCCAAGATTTGGCACCACGTCCCCCGAAAGAGTTGCCTTGTCGGAGACGCCGCAGGCGGCAAATCCGTGGGCGAGGTTGCCACAGGAAAGCCGGGACCGTATTGGGCCTTTTTCTGCCGCTTTGTTCAAGCGCTCCAGATAAGCGGAGCGTGTGTCATGGCTGCGTTTGGCGATCCGTTCGGTGATCTCGCCAACTCTGGCTTGAAGCGTCATCTTGCTCATCCCTCCGGGCCCGGCTTGTGGGCGTATCGAAACGCCGAGAAGCCAAATGGCTCAAACTCAGCACTTAAATCGATTTAAGTCCTCCAGATAGAGTTGCTGATGTCAGCTGTCGAACTCTGGAGAAGGGCAACGGCTTTGGCCGTTGCCGGTTTATCGTCTTACAGTTCGTCTTCTGCCCAAGTCCGACCATCGCGCTCTACAAGGGCGATGGAGGCAGACGGGCCCCATGTACCTGCCGTGTAACCGCGCGGTGGTTCCTTGCTGGTGGACCAAGCGGACAGGATCGGGTCAATCCAGGCCCATGCAGCATCCACCTCATCGCGGCGCATGAACAGTGTCTGGTTGCCACGAATGACATCCATGATCAGGCGCTCATAAGCATCTGGATTGCGCACTTTGAAGGCTTCGGCGAAGGACATGTCCAAAGGCACCTCACGCAAGCGCATTCCGCCAGGGCCCGGGTCCTTAATCATGACCTTCATCTGCACGCCTTCATCCGGCTGCAGGCGGATGATCAGGCGATTGGCAGATATACCGCCAGCTTCCTCTGAGAAGATAGAGTGCGGGATTGGGCGGAACTGAACCACGATTTCAGACACGCGCTGGGCCAGCCGCTTGCCTGTGCGCAGGTAGAAGGGCACTCCGGCCCACCGCCAGTTGGCGATTTCCGCCTTCAGGGCGACAAAGGTCTCTGTGGTGCTATCCTCATGGCCAAGTTCCTCCAGATAACCGGGAACAGCGCCGCCAGCCGAAGCGCCTGCGCGATATTGGCCTCGAACGGTGAGGCGGTCCGCATCCTCACCTTTGATCGGCGCAAGAGCTTTCAGTACTTTCAGTTTTTCGTCCCGAACGCTATCGGCGTCCATGGATTCAGGTGGCTCCATCGCGACAAGACAGAGGAGCTGCAGAATGTGGTTTTGAACCATATCCCGCATCGCGCCGGCGGTGTCGTAGTAACCGGCGCGCCCGCCAACGCCGAGGGATTCAGCCACGGTTATCTGAACGTGATCAATGTGAGCTGCGTTCCAAAGCGGCTCAAAAAGTGCGTTGGCAAAACGCAGCGCCATCAGGTTCTGGACCGTTTCTTTGCCAAGGTAATGGTCGATCCGGAAGATCTGGTGCTCGTCGAAAACAGCGCCAACCGTGTCATTCAAGGCTTTTGCAGACGCGCCGTCCTTGCCAATTGGCTTTTCAATAACGATGCGGGTCAGTTCATTGACCATTCCGCCCTTGCCAAGCTGCTCGCAGATGGGGCCGAAGAGGTCCGGCCCAACGGCAAGATAAATGGCGCGAATGACATCGGGTCGTTCTTTCAGGCACTCCGCCAGCTTGTCAAAGCCTTCGCCACTGCCAATGTCGATGGCCATATATGTCAGCTTTTCAAGGAAGGCGGCCAGCTTGTCGTTGTCGTGCTCGCTGACATGCTCTTCAATGGCTGCGCGGGCCCAGTCCCGATAGGCGTCGTCGGAATAATCCCGGCGAGACGTGCAGACGATCCGCGCGCTTTCCGGGATCTGGCCGTCTTCAAACCGGTGGTAAAGTGCGGGCATCAGCTTGCGGTGGGCCAAATCGCCGGAGGCGCCGAACACCACCAGATCAAATTCTTCGACCTCAATTACGCGTGTGACCATTTACGCTTCCCCTCGAAACTTTGCGTTTCTTTTAAATCGATTTAAAGCGCTTGTCAGCCCTTTATTTCGCAGCTGCAGCAAATCCGTTTATTTCAGATCGACGTGGAAGGTCTGCCCCTTGGCGAGAGCAGGTAATCGCTCCAGCTTCAGCCGCTGTTTCTAGCAGACCTTTTAGCGTTTCTGGATCTATCGACTGAAGTTGTTCCCGGTTTAAAATATGCCGGTCGTTCAAGCCCGCCAAAAGTGCGGCCTGAAAGGTGTCTCCAGCACCGACGGTATCGATTACATCAACTTTCCGGCCCATGATCGAGACTTCGTGGTCAGCTGTATAGCCGGTTGCGCCATCGCTGCCTCTCGTGACGACGACCAGTTTTGAGCCACCTGAGATCCAGTTGTGCGCAATTTCGGCTGGGTCTTTGCCGGGATGTATCAAGGACAGGTCTTCATCACTGACTTTGATCAGGTCCGCAGACTTGGCCAATTCTTCTGTGTTTTCGCGCCATAGGTCCATGTCCGGCTCAACAGTTGGCCTGATGTTCGGGTCAAAGGAAATCAGGCTGCTGTTCTTGTGGCGAGCGATCAGTGTTTTCAGACTCTCCGACACTGGTTTGACCAAAGCCGTGTAAGAGCCAACATGGATGAAGGTTGGCGAAGTTCGCAGCGAGGGAAGATTTTCTGCGGTAACCATTCGGTCGGCAGCGCCTTCGCCATAGAATGTGTATGCCGGGACGCCGTTTGGGTCCTTCTGGACGAGGCTCAAGGTGGTCAGCGCTGAGGTGCGATGAACAACCGAAGTATCAACGCCTTCTTTATCGAGCTGGTCGATCAGCTTTTGGCCGAGCGTGTCCTTCGAAATTCCGCCGAAGAAGCTAACGTCACTCTGAAGCCTCGCAAGACCAACGGCGACATTGAAAGGCGAGCCGCCAATAACCGCATGAAACGGGATGGAGGGACCGCTCGAATTTTCAGAAAAAACGTCAAACAGGGCTTCGCCGCACACAAGGATCATGGTGGGTCTTTCACAAGATTGCAAAGGAGCAGACGGTCAGCGCGTTGGCTGCTGGCCGTCTAAATTGAAAAGATGGATCAGGCTGCGATGTCGGAAGGAGGGTCCATTGCTCCTGTCATGATCGCAACAGCATCGGACATGGAAAAGTCCGTCGGTTTGATCACGCAGGCGCGTTTGCCGAGGCGGTGAATGTGAATGCGATCAGCGACCTCGAAAACATGAGGCATGTTGTGAGAGATCAGGACGATGGGCAGGCCTCTGGCCTTCACGTCCTTGATAAGCTCCAGCACGCGCCGACTTTCCTTCACCCCCAAAGCCGCCGTTGGTTCGTCCATGATAACCACCTTGGACCCAAAAGCCGCTGCACGCGCAACCGCAACACCTTGGCGCTGGCCGCCCGAGAGGGTTTCAACGGCCTGATTGATGTTCTGGATGGTCAACAATCCAAGCTCAGTGAGCTTCTCGCGGGCCATGTCTTCCATCCGCTTGTGATCAAGCTGGCGTAGCCATTTTCCGCGGAAACCGGGTTTGCGCAGTTCCCGGCCCATGAACATGTTGTCTGTGATGGACAGGGCAGGGGACATGGCAAGGGTCTGATAGACGGTTTCAATGCCCGCCTCACGCGCATCAATCGGTGAGGAAAAATGCACCGGCTTTCCATCTAGAAGAATTTCACCTTCGTCCGGTTGAACAGCGCCACTGAGCGCCTTGATCAAGGTGGACTTTCCCGCGCCATTGTCGCCAATCACGGCAAGGATTTCGCCGGGATAGAGTTCGAAATCCGTGTGGTCCATGGCGACAACGCGGCCATAGCGTTTGACCAGGTTTCGGGCTTGCAGAACAGGTTGCATTAGACAGACACCTTTCTGATCCATTGGTCGACCGCGACAGCGGCGATGATGAGAAGGCCGATGAGGAGGTAGGTCCATTGCGCGTCTGCTCCAAGCAGGCGCAGGCCTAGGGTGAAGACGCCAACGATCAGCGCGCCGAACAGGCTTCCAAGAATCGATCCGCGGCCACCGAACAGGGATATGCCGCCGATCACAACGGCTGTGATGGATTCAATGTTGGCAAGCTGCCCAGTTGTTGGCGAGATTGAGCCGATCCGCCCGATCATTGCCCAACCCGCAAAGGCGCAAATAAGACCGGAGATCATGTAGACTGAAATTAGGGTCTTCTTGACCTGAACGCCCGAGAGCTGCGCTGCCTCAGGGTCATCGCCCACCGCGTAAACGTGGCGCCCCCAAGCTGTCTGTCGGAGCGCATAGGCCAAAACAATCACTAGAAGCACCATAAAGATGACGCCGTAAGTGAAGATCGCGCCGCCGATATTCACCTTGTTGCCGAAGAACTGAAGCAAAGGCGCATTGGCGCTGATGTCCTGCGAGCGAATGGTTTCGTTGGCGGAGTAAAGGAAGTTGGTTGCCAGAACAATCTGCCACATGCCGAGTGTGACGATGAAGGGAGGCAGTTTGACGACCGCGACGAGGAAGCCGTTGATGTAACCGCAAATGGTTCCGCAAATCAGGCCGCACAACACGGCAATTTCTGCAGGCAAGCCATATCGGAATGTCACCTGGCCCATGACCACGGATGACAGCACCATGATGGCACCGACGGACAAATCAATGCCCGCCGTCAAAATGACAAGGCTTTGGGCGGCGGCCACGATGCCGACGATTTGAACCTGTTGCAGGATCAAGGTCATGGCAAACGGGGAGAAGAATTTGGATCCGAGCAAAATGCCGAAGATCGCAATTGAAAGAACCAAAACAATCAGGGGAACCAAAGCGGGTGTTTGGTGCAATCTATGCTGCAGCTTGTGGCTCCAGCCCTGATTATGGCTATCGAACTCGGCAACGGTTTGCGGACTTGAGGCTGCCGCAGTTTCGAAATCTGCCGGTCCCTTTTTTGTGTCTGTTTCGGAGGTCATGCCAAACTCTTTCTGCCCTAAAGAAAAGGAGCAAGGTTGCCCGTGCCCCTTTCGATGTGTGTAACCGGAAGCTTAGCCCCAGCAGAGATTGGTGCCTTCGGTGGTGTCGATGGACTCAACGCCGTCAACCGGCTTGTCAGTGACAAGCGCAACACCTGTATCAAAGAAGTCTTTTCCAGGTGTTGTTTCCGGCTTGGCGCCAGTGTCAGCCCATGCCTTGATGGCTTCGATGCCTAGGGAGGCCATCAGCAGCGGGTATTGCTGCGATGTGGCACCGATAACGCCGTCCTTGACGTTTTGGACGCCTGGGCAACCGCCATCAACAGAAACGATGAGAACGTCGTTCTCGCGGCCGATGGATTTCAGAGCCTCATAGGCACCTGCGGCAGCTGGTTCGTTGATCGTGTAAACCACGTTGATCATTGGGTCTTTGGCGAGAAGGTTCTCCATGGCGCGGCGGCCACCTTCTTCGTTACCGGCAGTCACGTCGTTACCAACGATCCGAGAGTCGGTTTCATCACCCCACTTGTTCGGGTCGCCTAGTTCAATGCCGAAGCCTTGCAGGAAGCCCTGATCGCGCAGAACACCAACGGTTGGCTGGCTGATGGCAAGGTCAAGCATGCCGATCTTGGCGTCTTTGGCCGCATCGCCGAGGCTGGCCGCTGCCCATTTGCCGATCAGCTCTCCAGCGAGGAAGTTGTCGGTGGCAAAAGTTGCATCAGCTGCGTCGATTGGGCTGAGCGGTGTGTCGAGGGCAATCACCAAAAGACCAGCATCTCGAGCCTGCTTGACGGCAGGAACGATTGACGAGGTGTCGGACGCGGTCAGAAGAATACCCTTCGCGCCATCGGCGATACAGGTTTCAATCGCAGCTACCTGCGTTTCATGGTCGCCATCGATCTTACCTGCAAAAGATTTCAGCTCGATGCCGAGTTCTTCTGCCTTTGCCGTCGCACCTTCCTTCATTTTCACGAAAAACGGGTTGGTGTCGGTCTTGGTGATCAGGCACGCGGAAACGTCTGCAGCTGTTGCTGGAGCTGCCGCCATGGCTGCAAGCACTGATGCTGTGGTAAGTAGTTTACGGATCATGTTTTATCCTCCCTGGCCGTTTGGAACTGTTGGTGATGGGGCTGGCCAGACCTTGACCCCGTTCGCCTTTCAAACTGCAAGCGCTGCACTATGGCCAACTCCATTGGCCTCATGAATGGCAGCACCTGCCGAGCCTTGTGATACTCCCCCGGTCAGTATGGTCGAACGCGGCGAGAAGTTAAAGAAGAGTGGTAGACTTGCAGCACCCACCGCTCCGGCATCCTGTCCAAAGTTCCCGAACAGGATCTCCGGTGTTTCGCGGGCCTCCGGCGCTGCGTCTTCAAGTGCAGCGGCCAACCCTTTAGTGAGAAGATCGGCAAAGTCACCTGTCAGGTCACTGTCAATGATCACCACCGGAATGTCCAAAAGGGCATAGGCCGATCTAATGGCGGGTTTGAGCGCGTCGATGCAGTCTTCAAGCCATTCGGCAAACAGCTGATTGTTTTCGTCGACCGCATTTTGCAGGTCCGCGCGGCTGAGAGCTGAAAAGTCGCTTGGATTGATATGCCTTGCCAGCGCCACCAATGAGGCCCGTGTTAGCAGAATGTCCCAGTCTTTTTTGGGCTTTGGTGTTGTTGTCAGGCGTCCAGGTGGCACGGGCATCATCGCGATATCGCCTGCATTGCCGCTCATGCCCCGAGACACATCGCCGTTTTGAATGAGCCCGCCACCGATCGCGGCTCCAAGGAATAGGTAAAGGAAATTGTCGTGTTGTCGGCCATGTCCATAAAAGAGTTCGGCGACAGCAGCAGCCGTGCCATCATTCTCGCGGAAAACTTCAAAACCGGTCTCTTTTTCAAGAGCCGCAACGCTGTCAAAGTCATCCCACAGCTTGAAGTTTGCTTCCGGCAGACCCAGTTCGTGCAACCATGAGCCGAGGTTGAAGGGCTGAGCCAATCCAATGCCGGTAATGCGGGTCTTTTCATCCTCAGACAACAGGCCGATCAGATTGTCGAGATCATCGCAGATAATCTGCATAGTCTGATGTGGTGCGGGGAGAATCATGTCGTGGCTGCACCGGCCAATGACCTTGCCTTCGAAGTCGATAAGCACAGTTTCCAGATTTGTCCGGTCAATGCGAACGCCAAATCCGAAAGCCCCACGCGGTGCGAGTTTGAGAAGGGTGGCGGGTTGGCCGCGTCCGCCATCGTGGCGTTTACCGGCTTCTGAAATCAGGCCTTCGTCGGCCAGTGTTTGAATGATACCTCCGACCGCTGCGTTGGTTAGTTTGGCTGCGCGAGCCAAATCTGCCTTGGATGCCTCTCCCAGTTTCCTGAGGAACTGCAATACGATACGCTCGTTGTAACGGCGCAGTTGCGCCGAATTCGATCCTCGTCCATTTCGCCGTGTATGTTTCACGGATAATCCTCCCAGACGTCCAGCCAATCCCAAGCTGTCATCCGTTGCCGGCGGGCAGATCTTATTAATTAATCTTGGTGAAATAATTAAGTTCTCAATTGAACGAGTCAAATGGAACTTTATTTGCAACGCAAAAAAAAGACACTGCGTTGCGATAAGTGCCTATGCCGACTGTGGATGCAACGCCCGCATCCTAGCGGGTGTATACGTGAAAAACACCACTTTAAAGTGTTAATAGGTTTATCACACCAAATTTAAATGTGTTGGTTGCTCGAGAAATGGTGGACATGTCGACAGTTGTGGCAATTGGCTTGAGATTTCATTTGTATGTGAGAGTGTTGGGCAAACGGGAAAAGAATAAAAGAGATCGTTATGAAATTGGATGTTCAAGAATTTCTGGGAAAGGCAATTGCCTGCGGCGCTGGGCAGGAACCAGCTGATCTTGTTTTGAAAAACACCCGCCTCTTCAATGTGGTGACCGGGTCAATCACGGAAACGGATATTGCGATTGTAGGAGATCGCATCGTGGGCACCTATGGCACTTATGTGGGAGCGTCCGAGTTTGATGCAGGTGGCCGGGTAGTGGTCCCAGGATTTATTGATACGCACCTTCACGTGGAATCATCGCTTGTCACGCCTTTTGAGTTTGACCGATGCGTGCTTCCCCATGGTGTGACAACTGCTATCTGTGACCCGCATGAAATTGCAAATGTTCTGGGCGCAGAAGGCATACAATATTTTCTCGACGCTTCCCTGCAGACGGTCATGGATTTGCGGGTGAACCTTTCCTCATGTGTACCCGCAACTGCGTTTGAAACTGCTGGTGCTTGCCTTGAGATCGACGACCTGTTGCCGTTTCGCGATCATCCGAAGGTGATCGGCCTTGCTGAATTCATGAATTTTCCCGGTGTTTTGGCCCGGGATCCGAAAGTACTGGCAAAACTTGCAGCATTTCAGGACGGGCATATTGATGGGCACGCGCCGTTGCTGTTGGGCAAGGATTTGAATGGCTATCTGGCTGCCGGTATTCGCACCGACCATGAAGCAACAAGTGCCGCCGAAGCACTGGAAAAACTTGCCAAGGGCATGACCATCCTGATCCGGGAGGGGTCTGTCTCCAAGGATCTGGATGCGTTGGCACCGATCTTGACACCCGATGTATCTGCTTTTGTTGCCCTTTGCACAGATGATCGCAATCCTCTCGATATTGCCGAGGAGGGGCACGTTGACAGCATGATCCGGCGGCTGATTTCAAAGGGGATACGACCACTCGATGCTTATCGTGCTGCGAGTTGGTCAGCGGCCAATGCCTTTGGTTTGAAGGATCGCGGGGTGATCGCACCGGGCCGCCGTGCGGACATTGTGGTTCTGGATGATGTGCGGGAGTGTCAGGTCGCAAGCGTCATCAGTGGTGGACGGATTGTGTCTGAAACCCTGTTCGCTCAGCGTAAAACTGTCGAACCTGTCGGGCTGGACAGCGTCAAGATATCTCGCGTTGAGCCTGAAGACTTCAATGTCCCGGCCTCTAACCGTGAAACGCGGGTAATTGGTGTTGTCCCCGGGCGTATTCTCACAGAGGATTTGACGCGAACTCTTCCAATATCTGATGGATCATTGGTGCCCGACACGGAGCAGGATGTGCTCAAGGTCGCTGTTGTCGAACGCCATAAGGGAACTGGCAATATCGGCAAGGGGTTCGTGAACGGTTTCGGTATGACGTCTGGGGCCATCGCCTCATCCGTCGGGCATGACAGCCATAATATTTGCGTTGTCGGTGTATCTGATCAGGCCATGGCCCATGCGGTCAACCGGGTTATCGCCATGAAGGGTGGCTTTGCTGTTGCCGATGACAATGGAGTGCACGCTGAATTGGCCTTGCCGGTTGCCGGGCTGATGAGCCTTGAGCCGTTTGAAAGTGTACGCCACTCGCTGGAAGACCTTCGGGCCGCTGCACGTGCGATTGGCTGCACGTTGCCTGAACCGTTTCTGCAAGTGGCATTCCTGCCGCTGCCGGTTATCCCGCATTTGAAGATCACCGACTTTGGCCTGTTTGACGTCAATAAGTTCGAATTGGTTGATTGATCCGTCATGATCCTGACCGTTGCCGTTTCCGGATACAGGTCCTTGCGGGACCTTGTTCTGCCTTTGGATCGAATAACGGTTGTGACTGGAGCCAATGGCAGCGGGAAGTCCAGTCTCTACCGTGCCATTCGTCTGCTGGCTGAGGTGGCGCAAGGCAATGCGGTGGCAACGTTAGCGCGGGAAGGCGGACTGGAATCCACCCTGTGGGCAGGGCCGGAACGGTTTTCCAGAGCCATGAAACACGGTGAACAGCCGGTTCAGGGTGTCGTGCGGTCTGAAACCGTGAGCCTGAAACTGGGCTTTGCTGACGAAGACTATGGTTATGCCATTGATCTTGGCCTTCCTCAGCCAAGTCGGTCGGTCTTTTATCTGGATCCGGAGATAAAGGCCGAAAGCCTTTGGATCGGCGAAAAGCTCTCGCGGCGCAATGAATTGGCCAATCGGGCCGGGCCTTTGGCGTGTGTCATGAACGATGCGGGGCAACGCGTTCCTGTCATGCGGGATCTGGCAGCCTTTGACAGCATGATGACCCATGCAGCTGATCCCAAGGAAGCGTTGGAACTTCTTGTCATGCGTGAGCGGATGCGCAGCTGGCGGTTCTACGATCACTTGCGGACTGATATGGAAGCCCCGGCGCGCCAGCCGCAGATTGGCACCAGAACACCGGCGCTGGCCTCCGATGGACGAGATTTGGCCGCAGCTATCAGCACCATTCGCGAAATTGGTGATGCGGGCTTGTTTGAAGATGTCATTGACGATGCTTTTCCCGGCGCGACGGTGGGTGTTCAGATCCAAAACGGCTTGTTTGAAATTCTGATGGAGCAGCGTGGCCTTTTACGTCCACTTCGCGCAGCCGAGTTGTCTGATGGAACGCTGCGCTATCTCCTGTTGGCAGCGGCCTTGTTAACGCCGAGACCGCCTCCGCTGATGGTCTTGAACGAGCCGGAAACGAGCTTGCACCCGTCGCTGCTGGAGCCACTTGGACGCTTGATTGCCAAGGCGGCGGAAAACACACAAGTCGTTGTCGTGTCTCACGCAAAGCCTCTTGTTGAAGCCTTGGCAGGAAAACGCGGGGCGGTGCGCCATGAACTTCGCAAGGAATTGGGTGAAACGATTGTCGATGATGTAGACGCGCCTGCCTGGGCGTGGCCGAAGCGATAAACGGGAAATCCAGAAAGTGAAGGGGTTACGTTACGTCGCGAGTTGACGTGAACGGAAGGTTGTGCCCAATTCAGGGCTGGAGATATCAATGAGAAGGCAGTTGCCGACAAATTTGTTTTCCCCTTGGAGGACCATTTTCATGCAAAATGGCAGGTGGGGACACAAACACGGCAAGCTGCCGGATTTGCGCGGGAGAACGCCATGACAACTGCGGAAGACTGGATCGAAGCCTTCAAGCCACGGCCGATATACGACTACCTGAGAGAAACTGTAGAGCGATTTGGAGATCGGCCTGCTGTCGATTTCATGGGTAGGGTCTGGACCTATGGTGAGCTGGGCGATCTGGTTGAAAAAACCGCTGCTGGTTTGAAATCCATGGGTGTCGGGCCGGGGGTGAAGGTGGGGCTTTGTCTTCCCAACACGCCCTTTTATCCGATTTTCTATTTTGCGACGCTGAAGATTGGCGGAACAGTTGCAAATTTTAATCCGCTTTATGTGGAGCGCGAGATTGCGTTTCAAGCGCGTGATGCTGACGTCAAGATCATGGTCACGATGGACCTGAAGGTGATCTACGACAAGGTGGAGGCCGTTCGCCAAGAGAACGTCCTGGACAAGATCATCGTCTGCCCGATGACCGACTGTTTGCCGACGGTCAAGAAGGTCCTTTTCAGCCTGTTCAAGCGTAAGGAAGTGGCAAACATTGAGTGGGACAGCGCACATGTTCCTTTTGCCGACCTCCTGACCAAGGGTTCGTCTGTAGAAGCTGCTGCAATCGATATGGAAAACGATATCGCGGTGCTGCAATACACGGGTGGAACAACAGGTGTGCCGAAGGGTGCCATGCTGACGCACAAGAACCTGTCGGCGAATATGGAACAGATGCGGGACGTGTTCCATAGCGCAAAGCAGGGCGAGGAAAAGGTGCTTTGCGTCCTTCCGTTTTTCCACGTCTTTGCCATGACAGTTGCGCAAAACCTGTCTGTCATCTTGGGCGCAGAAATGGTGCTTCAGCCTCGCTTTGAGCTGAAAGCTGTTCTTGAGGTCATCAAGAAAAAGAAGGTCACGCTTTTCCCTGGTGTTCCGACCATCTTCACCGCCATCAACAATTCACCGATGACAAAAAACTACGACCTGACGAGCATCTCGCTCTGCTTGTCAGGTGGTGCGCCTCTGCCAGTTGAGGTGAAGGCAAAGTTCGAAGACATGACAGGCTGCATTCTGGTCGAAGGTTACGGCCTAACCGAATCTTCGCCGGTGGCCTGCGTCAACCCGCTGAGCCGAGACAGCCGGCCCGGCTCAATCGGGCGACCGGTTCCTGGAACCGTGGTGCGGTTTGTCGATATTGAAGACCGGACCAAGGAAGTCGGCGAGGGAGAGAAAGGCGAGCTTTGCCTCTATGGCCCACAAATCATGAAGGGTTACTGGAAGCGCGAGGACGCAACAGCCGAGACGATCAGTTCCGATGGATACCTGCACACTGGTGATGTTGGTTATCAGGAAGACGATGGCTTCATTTATCTGGTCGACCGCATCAAGGACTTGATCCTGTGCTCCGGCTACAACGTCTATCCGCGTGTGATCGAAGAAGCGATCTACCAGCATCAGGCCGTCGATGAGACCATCGTGATTGCCATCCCGGATGACTACCGCGGACAATGTCCAAAAGCGTTCATCAAGCTGAAAGACGGCGAGGAGATGACGGCAGAGGACATGCAGACTTTCCTGAAAGACCACCTATCCAAGATCGAGATGCCGACCGAAATCGAGTTCCGGAGTGAGTTGCCAAAGACCATGGTCGGCAAGCTGTCAAAGAAGGAACTGGTTGAGGAGGAAGCCGCCAAACGGGCGGCGGTTGACCGCGAAACGGCATAACGCAAACGCGTTGCGGCACTTGCCAATTTCCAGCCCTCGGGCTACCGACAAGGTTCGTTTTTGATCTGTCCGGAGTTCTTGATGCTTGAAGATTTGCCGCCCTATCTGACCACGCGCGAATTGGCCGACCTTATTCGGGTCAAGGAACGCAAGGTGTATGATCTGGTGGCAACCGGCGATGTGCCGCACAGCCGGGCAACGGGAAAGCTGTTGTTTCCGCGCGATGCGGTTCTTGCCTGGATTGATCAGGCGGGCGAGTCGGCAGCGTCAGTGCCTCGTCCCAAAGTGGCTTTGGGCAGTCATGATCCGCTGCTGGAATGGGCGCTGCGGGCTTCCGATTGCGGCCTCGCAAGTCTGTTTGATGGCAGTGTTGACGGGCTGGAGCGTTATGAAAAGCGCGAAGGCCTGTTGGCGGGCCTTCACATTCCGGATGAAACGGGTCCGGACTGGAATGTCGGTACAATTGCAAAAACATATCGGTTTAAGCCGGTTGTTTTGGTGGAATGGGCCAAGCGCCAGCGTGGTTTGATCGTCCCTGCCGGAAATCCGAAGAAAATCAGAACCCTGTCTGACCTCGCCGGAAAACGTCTTGTGGAGCGGCAGGAGGCGGCAGGAAGCCACATCCTTTTAAAAAACTTGCTGGCTCAAACTGGCGGAGCGCTCGAAGCTGAGATTTCCTTCGGTCCGGCTGCGCGGGATGAGCGGGAAGCCGCGCTCGCTGTCCTGTCAGACGAGGCAGATGCGGCCTTTGGCTTGGAGACAGCAGCGCGTCAAACCCGTCTGGACTTTGTGCCCCTGCATCAAGAACGGTTTGATCTCCTGATCTCCCGTAAGGACTTTTTCGATCCCGCGTTCCAGACACTTCTGAAATTCAGTCGATCCAAGAGTTTTGTTGATAAGGCCCATGACCTCGGCGGCTACGATGTTGCTGATCTAGGGGCGGTGCATTTTAACGGTGCCTGAAAGATGAGGCTGTGATGTTAGTTCTCGCCACCGCATTGCTATTGTTTGCTTTTTCCATTGGTTGCTTTTGGGTCTCTTGGAAAAGTGGAATCTCGGAAAATATTCGTAGCGAATTGAAATACCATGGAATGTTGAGGGGATATTTGCGATGGTCCGCCAAATCATTCCTGACGGTAATTGGTGGGGGCGCATTCTTTCTTTCGGTCATTCTCTTTATGAATTTCGACGCATATTTGTGATCTGATCGCCGGGTTTGAAATGACAAATTTGGAAGATTCTCTCATGCGTTACTGTGCGTTTAGGAAATTTCCTATGAAAAATGGACTGCTTCGTATTTCGCTCCTCTTTTTGATCGCTGCGGTTTCGATGAGCTTGGCCAATGCCGAAGACCCGAACACTCAATTGAAAGCTGCTTTTGAAAGGGGCGAACTTCCGGGACTGCATGGGGCGATGGCCGAGTATCAGGGTAAACTTTTGGCTGAAGTCTATTTTGAAGGCGAAGACGAGCGCTGGGGTCAGTCCATCGGAACAGTCAAGCACGGGCCGGAGACTTTGCACGATCTGAGATCGGTGACTAAATCGGTTGTGGGGCTGCTCTATGGGATCGCTTTGGGGGAGGGGAAAGTACCTGAGCCATCCACAGCTCTCTACGCTCAATTCCCGGAATACCCAGACCTTGCAAACGATCCTGAGCGGGGCGGCATCCTGATTGAGCATGTTTTGTCCATGCAAATGGGGTTGGAGTGGAACGAAAACCTTCCCTACTCAGACCCGAGAAACAGCGAGATTGCCATGGAAATGGCTCAAGATCGTTTTCGCTATATTCTCGAACAGCCCATTCGGGAAGCGCCCGGTCAAAGCTGGATTTACAGCGGTGGCGCAGCCGCTCTCATCGGACGTTTGATAGAAAAAGGGACTGGGCAATCCCTTGATAACTATGCAGCCAAAAAGCTGTTCGGGCCTTTGGGGATCAAGGATTTTGAATGGATCGCCGGGGATGATGGTGTGATCTCGGCCGCATCAGGTCTACGTTTGACGCTTCCCGACCTGATGAAGATCGGGCGCATGGTCGCAAATGACGGCGAGGGGATTGTGCCGCAAGAATGGCTGGAGGCGTCCTTTGAGCCAAAAGTCACCATCGATCAGCACACGCGCTACGGGTATCTGTGGTATCTCAGCGGTCCGGACAACGAGATTTCGGTTGCTGTCGGCAATGGTGGACAACGGCTGACTGTTCAGCCTGCCCGAGATTTCGTGGTTGCCTCATTTGCCGGTCGTTACAACGATTCAGCCAGCTGGCAAACCTCGCTCAAGGTGCTTCTGGACTTCGCCGTTCCAGCTGCCAAAAAATTGTCGAAGTAGTAAGTTCTGGATCGGATGAACGGCACCTGCCACTTGCAAAAAATTGGGTGCATTTTTTTATCGCGCCGATATACCGATCTGCGCGGAAGAGTTCCTTTACCTCTTTACAGGTTTTACACCGTTTGCGAGCACCCAGGTCAGCACTTCCACTGGTTCTGTGGTTTTCTCTTCGTAAGTGACTATGTTCACTTGGCATTGAGTTTCGTCGAAGATCTTTCTGGTGGCATCTCGCGTCCAGTATCCGCGTTCGCGCGGGTTGTTGAAGTATAAGTGCTCTGCAACAACATATTCTTTGTCGAGGATTTTCCCTGCTTTCAAAGCCCGTTCATTTGCATTCGTTTCGCCGTCTTTGGTACATTCCAGTCGATAACTGACATCCAGAATTGCTGACGGTCTCCCTCTCGGGGAGGTGTTGTACGAGCCCTTGACGCCCCGCAGGAAACTCTCGGACTTATGAATGATTATCTCAGTCGGAGTGCCTTCGGCGAGTTTCGGTGTTTGAACCTTGCTTGTGTTGCACGCGGAAAGAACCAAGGCAATTAATAGGATGCTGAATTTATTCATCTTGTCGGCAACTATATAAATTGAAAACCACCCTTCGCATAAAACATCGAAATTTTATTGGCAATTATTATTTTATATATCTCTAGGGAAGTTGTGTCCGCTGATCTTTCAGTAGTTCTTGAGGTCTAATTGTTATATCCGCGCCCGTCGGCGTTGCGGGCAAGGGCGCGGCCTTTGATGGCTTCGCGGCGGACGGTGTAGAGCGAGGCGGCGATGATGACCGCAGCGCCGATGAGCGTTTCAACGCTCGGCCAGTTGCCGAAAATCACGGCTCCAAACACGGTGGCATAGAGCAGACGTGTGTAGTCGAGCGAGGCAATGGCGGTTGCTTCTCCGGCCTTGAAGGCCTTGATGTTGCACATCTGTGCCGCCCATGAGACTACGCCAAGTACAATCATGATCACCCACTGTTCCACGCTTGGGGTTTGCCAGGTCAAGTAGGCTGGAATGGCCATGAGCAGCCCGACAAAAACAGCCTGATAGGTCAGCACTGTGATGGGGGGATCTGTGCGCGTGAGAATGCGCAGGATGACCATGACCATGCCCGCGCAGGCAGCACCGGCAATGGCGAGTGCGGCATAGGGGTCAACCAGCCCATCGCCCTCTGGTCGCAGCATAATTAGAACACCCAAAAAGCCCACGATGGTCGCGCCCCAGCGGTGAACGCCGACTGTTTCCCCTAAAAATATGATGGCGAAGATCGTGATGAAAAAGGTCTTTGAGAAATTGAGGGCCGTTGCATCGGCAAGTGGCAACTCAATCAGAGCCGTAAAACCGCAGAGCATGGCAGTTGAGGCAAAGACAATTCGTGCTGCTTGCAGACCCGGTCGTTTGGTCGCGAGTGATCCGGGCAGGTTGGGGAGAATTTTTGGTGCAACGATTGCCACCATCACAGCCTGCCGAACGACAAGGATCTGGAACACCGACAATCCTTCACCCGCCAGTTTGATCAAGGTTGCCATGATGGTGAAGAGAAAGGCGGCGAGGAGGATCCAGAGCGCGCCAATCGTGTTGGATGGCAGCCGTTCGGTGAGGCGTTCGATGCGCTTGGACAGGGAGTGAGAGTGATTATCGTCGTCCGGAGACTGCGTCATAAAAGGGGTCTTGCATCGAAAAGCGAGCCGTCCGCCCATGCGGTCGTTTGACTGGCGGCCAACGAAACTGGGGCACGTAAAGCGGATAGGGTCGCGAATTGGAGTTGTACTGGATCATAATGCTTCTGAACTGTTTGGGAAGGGCTGCGTCTCCCTTTTCTGTCCCTCAGTGTTCAGCAGCGGGCAGACAGACCGTTCACTGATCTCGGCATTGTTTGAATGCGTAGGGCTTGCAACACTGAGGTTCTATTCAGGAGCAAGACCGTGCAAAAGATCCAGACCCAAGGCATCCATCACATCACGCTTGTTGGCGCAGATCGTCAGACCTCGATAGATTTCTGGGAAGGCCTGCTTGGCATGCCGTTCGTGTTTGAGCAGCCTAATCTGGATGATGCCAAGCAGAGTCACCTTTATTTTGACCCCGGTGACGGTCGTCTCATCACCATCTTCACAAACGAAGAGCGCAAAGCGGATGCCTCTCCTGCACCACAGGATATTGGCTGCGTCCACCACCTTGCGCTGAACGTTTCTCAGGCGACTTTTCGGCAAATTGCCAAACGTCTGGACGAGCGGGGCATTGACCATAGCGGCGAGAAAGATCGCGGTTTCATGGATTCCATCTATTTCCGCGATCCCCTTGGCCTCTTGATCGAGCTCGCCAGCTACCGGTTTGAGCCGCCCGCTGGCATCCAGATGGGCGAGGTCATGCTGGAGGCGCACAAGATTCGCGTTGCGCGCGGCGACTACAACATTCAGGAAGTGCATCTGGCTGACGCAATTGAAAACCTGACGCGATCTTCCCGTCGGAGCCTGTCTGAAGACCGCACGCCAAAAGATCCGTATGGATGATTGGATGGTAAACCTGATAATTGTATCAATACGATGGTCGTGCTTTTAAAAGTGAAGTTGTGGTTTAACGTAGGGTTAGGTTGAGATTTTGAATCAATCTAAACTCGGCATGGTTGCTGGGTGATCTTGAAAAACCTGATATGCTGCAAGATTGCTTTCTCAAGTCAGGGAGGAAAAGCATGTGCCAGATATTTGCCGGTCAGGATCCTGCCGATTATGAGCCGCTGACCCGTCGTTTGCGGCTGAACGGACAAAGTACGAGCATTCGGCTTGAAAAGTCGTTTTGGGACATACTGGATGATATTGCCGCCGGTGAGGGGCTGACAACGCCCGCCTTTGTTTCCAAGCTGCATTCCGAGGTTCTGGAACTGCGTGGCGAAGCGCCGAACTTCACCTCGCTGCTGAGGTGCGCTTGCTTGATCCGGACCCGACAGATGGCGCCTCGGCCGGTGCTTGAAGCGGCCGAATAGACGAAAAATCACCTGTAGTATCGTGCTACTACCACGGGGCTGACCAACGCCCCCAAAATCCCTTCATGATCGTAGGTCCGATCCTTGGAGGTGTAAGTTGGCGAAAGCAATCCACTCCATGATCCGCGTTCTGGAAGAAGCGCGATCCGTGGAATTTTATCAAAAAGCCTTTGGACTGAATGTTGCCGAACGGTTGGAGTTTGACGGCTTCATTCTTGTTTATCTGCGAAATACTGAAGCTGATTTTGAGCTGGAATTGACCATCAACAAGGGGCGAGAAGAGCCCTACGACCTTGGCGATGGCTACGGCCACTTGGCTCTTTGCGTCGATGATCTGGATGCCGAACATGCCCGGTTTGAGGCAGAAGGGCTGGCTCCGCGCAAGATCGTGGAATTTGAGCGCGAGGGCGCGCTGTTTGCCAAGTTCTTTTTCGTTGCAGACCCGGACGGGTATCAAATCGAGGTTCTGCAAAAACACGGGCGATACAAATGATTGAACCGGAGCGCGATTGGGAGGTCGTGCTCCGGTTTTTGGTTTGAGGAGGACAGCGCCTTTGGATCAGGACAACCTGAGACAGGGCGCACATATGAGGGGTCCGGACGACCGGGCCCGAGGGAGGAGCAAATGGAAACGATCCTGGATCGTCGCGGTATGTCGCGGCGGGACTTGCTGACGCGAAGCCTGGCCTTTGGCGCGGCTTTTGTGGTCGGGCCGGGTTTTGTCGCTGCTACGGATGCAGCGTGGGCCATGGAAGTGAAGGCCTTGAAACCGGAAACCATGGCAACGCTTATTCAGATGGCGCGCGATATATATCCGCACGATCATGTGGCTGATGAATATTACGCCGCTGCCGTGAAAGGCTATGACAATGCGGATCAGGCGGAAATGATCGAAAGCGGCGTTGCCGCTTTGAATGCAGCTGCCCAAGGCAAAGGGCACAGCAGTTACACAGGTGCGGGCTGGGAGCGGGACCGCGTTGATCTCCTGCGCGCCATGGAAGGCAGCAGCTTTTTTCAAATGATCCGGGGAGGTCTGGTGACAGGTCTCTACAATCAAAAGGCCGTTTGGCCACTCTTTGGTTATGAGGGCGAGAGCTACTCCCAAGGTGGTTATATCGACCGCGGCTTTGACGACATCAACTGGATCTGAGGGAGGGCACAATGGCTGCACCATTTGACTTGTCCGACGACAGTGTTGTCGTCGTGATTGGAACCGGCGCGGGCGGCGGCGTCCTTGCCAATGAGCTTGCGCACAAGGGCGTAAGCGTTGTCGCGCTGGAAGCGGGCGGACGTTATCTGCCGGACGACTATATCAATGATGAGTGGGAAAGCTTCGGTCAGCTGGCGTGGCTCGACAAGCGCACCACCTCTGGGGATTGGCGGGTTGCGAAAGACTTTTCCGGGCTGCCGGCCTGGATTGTGAAGGCAGTTGGGGGCACCACCACCCACTGGGCAGGCGCATCGCTGCGTTTTCAGGCGCATGAATTCAAGACCAAGACGACCTATGGCGATGTGCAGGGCGCAAACCTGCTCGATTGGCCGATTGATCTGGCGGAAATGGAGCCTTGGTACGAAAAGGCGGAAGCCAAGCTGGGTGTCACCCGTACTGGTGATCGCGCGGGCCTGCCGGGCAACAACAATTACAAGGTCTTTGAAGCGGGCGCGAAGAAGCTTGGCTACAAGGACGTTCATACGGGCCGGATGGCGATCAACAGCGCTGACTATGATGATCGTCTGGCGTGCCAACAGACCGGGTTTTGTTTCCAGGGTTGTAAATGGGGGGCTAAATGGTCCGCCGCTTATACCGACATCCCGCGTGGTGAAGCGACTGGCAATCTGGAAGTTCGCGAACATGCGCACGTTCTAAAGATCGAGCATGACGAGAGCGGCAAGGTGATCGGCGTTGTCTATGCGGACAAGGACGGCAATCAGCACATGCAAAAGGCGCGAATTGTGTGCCTGGCTGGCAATTCCATCGAAAGCCCAAGACTTCTGCTCAACTCCGCAAGCAGCATGTTCCCGGACGGGCTGGCCAATTCGTCAGGTCAGGTTGGACGCAACTACATGCGCCACATGACCGGCTCGGTTTATGCCGTGTTCGACAAGCCAGTGAAGATGTGGCGGGGCACGACCATGGCCGGGATCATTCAGGATGAATCTCGCCATGATCCGTCACGCGGTTTTGTCGGTGGTTATGAGATGGAGACCCTTGCGCTGGGCTTGCCGTTTATGGCCGCTTTCCTTGATCCGGGTGGATGGGGGCGTGAGTTCACCACAGCTCTGGATGCTTATGAGAACATGGCTGGCATGTGGCTGGTCGGGGAAGACATGCCACAGGAAACCAACCGGATCACGCTCAATCACGATGCGCTGGACCAATACGGTCTTCCGGCACCCAACGTGCATTTCGATGATCACCCGAATGATATGGCGATGCGCGATCATGCCTACAAGCAAGGCATGGCGGTTTATGATGCGGTTGGAGCAACGCGGACGTTCCCGACCCCGCCCTATCCCTCAACACATAATTTGGGCACCAACCGCATGTCGGAAATGGCACGCGATGGTGTGGTGAACCGCTGGGGGCAAACCCATGATATCGCCAATCTATTTATCTCGGATGGCAGTCAGTTCACCACAGGCGCAGCAGAAAACCCGACCCTGACCATCGTTGCTCTGGCCATCCGGCAGGCGGACCACATCGCCGGTGAAATGAGCAAGGGCAACCTTTAACAGTCAGACTTGATCCGGGCGCAGACCGTGCCCGGATCACAACCGTCCGATGCGGTCCAGCAAGAGGGCGTAGAAGCCGTTGGCATCGATGTCGCGGATGAAGGTGGCGTTTTCGGGTCTGTCCGTGACGTTCCACCAGTCGGCGACCGTCATGCCCATGGTGAGTTCCGACTGGGTTTCGATTTCCACATTGATCTTTCTGCCGGAGAAGAGGTCCGGTTTCAGTAACCATGCGATGACGCAAGGATCGTGCAGCGGAGCGCCTTGGCTGCCGTATTTGTCCATGTCGAACCGCTCGAAGAAATCGGTCCACTCGGCGACCATGCGTCCAGGTTCCGTTCCCAGATTGCGGAAAGCTTCCACGCGCTCCGGCGTCGTCAGTGCCTTGTGAGTGACATCCAGTGGCATGACAGTAAGTGGCGCGCCGGACTTGAACACGATATTGGCGGCATGCGGATCGACATAGATGTTGAACTCGGCTGCAGGCGTGATGTTGCCCACCTCAAAATAAGCGCCTCCCATCATCACGATTTCCCGGATTTTCGGAATAATGTCCGGAGCCACGTGCATGGCGGTGCCAACATTCGTCAGTGGGCCCAATGTGCAGAGGGTCACCGTGTTTTCAGGCTCGCGGCGCAGGGTCTCGATGATGAAGTCGACTGCATGTTTCTCCTGCAGCGGCATGGTCGGATCTTTCATCACCGGGCCATCAAGGCCTGTCTTGCCATGAACGTGTTCTGCCGTCACCAGTTTGCGGAACATGGGTCGCTCACAGCCAGAAAAGACTTTCGTTTCCGGCTTCCCAGCCAGCTCGCACACAATGCGGGCGTTCTTTTGTGTGAGGGGAAGGGGTACGTTGCCTGCAACGGCGCAAATGCCCAACACTTCCAACTCCTCAGGGCTGGCCTGCGCCAGCAAAATGGCGACTGCGTCGTCCTGCCCGGGATCCGTGTCAATGATGATCTTGCGCGGCGCCATGTTTTGAGACTTTCAAATTCTTGGGATTGAAATGGGTGCGAAATAGAGTGGTGAAGCTAGGGGAAGGTTTTTCTGCCCGCAAGCCGTTTGCTCGGTACCGAGGTCAGGGACATTCGCGAAATTGTCTCTACCTCAACTTGTATCCGGCCAGGTCCTGCATCTGTTTTGGTTAGAAATGTCTGAATCACGACGATTTGCGACCGTTTGGGTGCGGATTGTAGGCGAGGTTCCCAGCCAAGCTTGTTGAAAAGGAAAAGCGCCCGAAATGCTCTGTTTTCTTGAGGTCAAATCGTATTTGATGGCATTGCCTGACTTGCTCTAACCCTGGAACGGGGCCCAATTGAATGACAAGCGCAAAGCAGAAGTCTTCCAGGGAAATCCAAGTCATTGGTTGGCGGGAATATGTGTGCTTGCCGGAACTAGGGGTTTCTGGGATGCGCACCAAGATCGATACGGGGGCGCGAACCTCCGCGCTCCACGTCGGAGATCTGTCCTTTTTCGAAAGAGAAGGTGTGAAGTGGGTGCGTTTCACCATTCCTGCTTCCGAGCTTCATCATTCAACCCATGTGGAAGTACCTCTTCACGACGAACGCCCCATCAAGAACACGAGCGGCGTTCCAGAAAACCGTCCTATCATTGAAGTGCTCATGAAACTCGGTCAGCGTCGTTGGCGCATCGAAGTGTCCTTGGCGAACCGATCAAATATGGGCTTTGACATGATCCTGGGACGAACAGCTATCCGGCGACGAAAGTTGCTGGTCAATCCCGGTCGCTCCTTCCTGTTGGGCGAGCCGGATGTGCAAGATGAAGACCGTCAGCCAAAAACCCATCTGTCTGAAGAACGAACGATGGCGCCGGTTCAGGACAAACAGAACGAGGGAGGGGGCAAGCCATGAAAATCGCTATGATGGCGCGAAACCCGAACCTTTATTCGCACCGGCGTTTGAAGGAAGCAGCAGAGGCACGCGGTCACGAACTGGAAATTATCAACACCTTGCGATGTTACATGAACATCGCGTCCCGGCGGCCGGAGATCTATTACAACGGCGAGAAATTGACCGGATTTGACGCGGTCATTCCGCGGATCGGCGCTTCTATCACCTATTATGGTTTGGCGGTCTTGCGCCAATTCGAAATGATGGGTGTTTATCCGTTAAATGAGTCTGTTGCCATTGGCCGATCTCGGGACAAGTTGCGATCCATGCAGCTTCTGGCCCGTGATGGGATTGGACTGCCGGTCACGACCTTTGCGCATGACCCGAAAATGACAGAGCAGGTGCTGGCCACAGCTGGCGGGGCGCCAGTCGTGATCAAGTTGCTTGAAGGCACGCAAGGCATCGGGGTGGTTCTGGCTGATACGGAACGCTCAGCGAAATCGGTGATCGAAGCCTTTCGCGGGGCCAACGTGAACATCCTGGTGCAGGAGTTTATCAAGGAAGCTGGTGGAACGGACATTCGGGCGCTTGTGGTGGGCGGTAAGGTTATCGCTGCCATGCAGAGAACCGGGGCTGAGGGTGAGTTCCGGTCCAATCTTCACCGAGGCGGCAGCGCAAAGGCGGTTCGGATTACGCCGGAAGAACGGTCGACAGCGCTCAGGGCCGCCAAATCGATGGGTCTGAATGTGTGCGGTGTCGACATGCTGCGCTCCAATCACGGAGCGGTGGTCATGGAGGTCAATTCATCACCGGGCCTGGAAGGTGTCGAGAAGGCAACGGGGATTGATGTTGCCGACAAGATTATCCAGGTGCTGGAAAAGAACGCGAAGGTTGGAAAGACGAAAACCAAGGGTAAGGGCTGACGCCAATGGCAACGCGCAAGGCCTTTGAAATTGGCGGGCAACGGGTTGCGCCGGGCACACGCAAGACGGTTGATGTGCCGGTGAGCGTGTTGTCCGACCACACACCGGTTTCAATGTCGGTGCATGTGGTGCATGGGCGCCGGGCTGGACCCGCACTCTTTGTCAGTGCAGCGGTTCACGGCGATGAAATTATCGGCGTTGAGATTGCACGCAGGCTCTTGAAAGCATCCAACCTCGATGGCCTGCGGGGCACGCTTTTGGTGGTGCCGATTGTAAATGCGTTCGGATTTCTGAACCACTCGCGCTATCTTCCTGACCGGCGTGACTTAAACCGGTCGTTTCCCGGTAGTCCGCGTGGCTCTTTGGCCAGTCGATTGGCCGAAATCTTCATGAGTGAAATTGTCGGGCGGTCTGACCTTGGCATCGACCTTCACTCAGCTGCGATCCACCGCACCAATCTGCCGCAAATCCGCGTGTCTCCATCCTCTTTGGAGACGATGGCCTTGGCTCGTGCTTTCGGTGCGCCAGTCACCATCACCGCAAAATTGCGGGAGGGTTCCATGCGGCAGGCGGCTCAGGAAGCTGGTGTTGATGTTCTGCTGTTCGAGGGCGGTGAAGCGCTTCGGCTGGACGAAATGGTTGTGCGGTCTGGCGTCTCAGGCATTCTTCGGGTGATGAAATCGCTCAAGATGGTAGGAAACAAGGGCATTGCAAAACCTCGTAAACCGACCTTGCTTGCGTCAACGAGCTCTTGGGTGCGTTCGCCTGCCGGTGGTTTGCTGCGGCTCTTTAAGTCAGCCGGTGAGTTCGTTCAGGAGGACGACCTCCTCGGGATCGTTTCAGACCCCTTTGGAGAAGTGGAGAGCGAAGTTTATGCGCCAATGGAAGGCCTGATCATCGGACGCACGAACCTTCCTGTTGTCAATGAAGGCGACGGCCTCATTCACATTGCTGAGATCAAGCAGGCGGATGTTGTCGAAGACACAATCGACAGCCTGAATTCGCAGCTTCTTGCCGACCCGATGTTTGACGAGGACGAGATTATCTGACCCTAAGGCATCGATAGTTGGTAGTATCGTCCATTTGTCAGCCCGAAGAGGAAGGTTGGGGAGGCCTTTGATCCGCTTGTGTGTATGTCGGTTTCCAGCGGGGCAGGAAGTCGGAATTTCCCGAGCTGCTGGATGCTGCCGCCCCTGAATGAAAGTGCGTGCAGGGTGCTGCGGCTCGTGTCCGGTACAAGAAGGTCGAGGGTGCCGTCGCCATTCATATCAGCTGTTGCAGACAGATTGAGGTTTCGAGAACCGATAGCATGGTTTGAGAACCCGTATTTCGACAGGGCCTGCCGCATCTTGCGGTCATTAAACTCGTAAAGCCTAAGGGTTCCACCGATATGCGGTGTCTCAACATAGGCGACTTGCTGCATACCGTTGCCAAGATAGTCGGCTATGCCTGCAATATTGAGCCAGCGGTTGGCGCGGCCGATGAAACCTGTGCTACCGACTTCCTGCAATTGGCCATTTCGCACTGCATAGAGGGTAACTGATCCCCCGCCACGGTTGGACGAGCGGATGGTGATGACTTCAGTTTGGCCATCTCCGTCAAGGTCTGCAAGGCGAGGGGTTCTGTCTTCAAATACTTCTGTTTGGGGCAGAGTGAGGGAGAGAGTTTTGCCATTGCGCGCACGGACATTGAGTTGAGTGGCTTCAATTGCATCGCCGATCACCCCGTGGCGGTATCTCGTCGTCGGTGCGCTGTACCAGGCTGCGGTTATGTCGCCGTTTAACCCTTGGGCAATATTGCCATCCGGCAGGCCGTCTTTTGCTTTTGGCCAAGAGGTTGCCGCTTTGAGCCAAGCGTCTTTTGTGCTCTCCGTCAGCGTGCCGGCTTTCGCTGAGTGTTCCATGAATAGGGCTGTCAAAAGCGCGAGGCTGGACAGAAAGAAGAATGCGCGGTGAAGGCTGACCATGTTCTTACACCTGAATAAAATGAGATGATCTTTTATTAGGAAGACCACTTCCATACGCCATCACACAGTTTGACTGCTCGTTATCAAAGTCGTGTGAGTGCAGGCAGACGGTTTTGATTTATCTTGGTGAGGATATAGCGGGTTTTAGAATTTTGAGTGTGGCACTGGTCTCAGGAAAGGCGGAGCGTTATGTTTCTGGCCGTGCGAGTCAGCAGTGAGCTTCTTTCATTGCTCAAATCCCCATCCAAGACCCAAAGGTTTCGCCATGAACCAGATGCTTACGCCCAAATTCGGCATTGGTGCGCCGGTCCGACGCAAGGAAGATGACGCCCTTATTTCGGGCAAGGGGATCTATACCGGGGACTATCAGCCAGAGGGTTGCCTCACCGGCGTCATGGTGCGTTCGTCCATGGCCCATGCGAAGTTCACACTCAGCGGGCTCGATGAAATCCGTCAAATGCCGGGCGTGCGTTTGGTGATGACACATGCAGATGTGGCATCTTACGGGGATGTGCCCACGCTTGCCATGCCGCCCCAAAAAGACGGCAGTGACTACAAACTGCCCCCGCAGGAACTTCTGTGCTCTGACACTGTCCGGTATGTGGGTGATGCCATCGCGTTCATCGTGGCTGATGATGTTCAAACGGCAAAATCCGCAGCCGAGATGGTTGAGATCGATTACGACCCGCTGGACGTTGTCGTCGACACCGAAAATGCGCTTGATGCCGATGCCCCGTTGGTTTGGCCGGAATTTGGTTCCAACGTTGCCTTTGTTCAGGGGCAGGGTGATGCGGATAAATGCGCTGCGGCCTTTGAAGGGGCGGACAAGGTTGTCTCCATCAAGCTCATCAACAATCGCCTTGTTGCCAATTACATGGAACTGCGGGGCTGCGTTGCTGAACACGAGGAAACGAGTGATCGGTTCACGCTGACCCTTGGCACGCAGGGCGGCCACGGCATGCGGGATATCATCTGCGGGAACATTCTGAAGATTGATCCAAGCCAGCTGCGCGTTGTGACGCCGGAAGTGGGCGGCGGCTTTGGCACCAAGGCGTTCTGTTATCGGGAGTATCCGCTGGCCATGATCGCGGCCAAGGCGCTTGGGGTGCCTGTCCGCTGGGATGGTGATCGGACAGAGCATTTTATTGTTGACGCGCATGGCCGGGACAACGTCACAAGCGCGGATTTGGCCTTGGACAAGGATGGCAAGATCCTCGGGCTTCGGGTCAATCTGATTGCGGCCATGGGAGCTTATCTCCACCAGTTTGGGCCGTTCATTCCCTTTGTCGGAACGTCCATGTCCACTGGTCTTTATGACATTCAGGCCTTGGATGTAACCGTCACCGGGGTCTACTCCCACACGGTTCCTACCGATGCCTATCGCGGCGCAGGGCGTCCGGAAGCCGCTTATTTGATTGAGCGCTTGATGGATAAGGCTGGCGAAGAGACCGGACTTGGACCGTTGGAAATTCGTCGCCGGAACTTCATTCAATCTGACGCGCTGCCTTACACGACGCAAACAGGCCGGATGTATGACACAGGCGACTTTGACGGGCACCTGACCGAAGCCTTGGAAGTAGCTGATTGGGATGGATTTGCTGCTCGCCAGACAGAAAGTCAGGCCAATGGGAAAATGCGTGGGATCGGTCTTTGTTCCTATGTCGAGGCTTGTGCCTTTCCGGGCGGGGAAGAGGCAACAGTTGAGCTCAATGAAAACGGGTCGCTGACGCTTTTGATTGGAACTCAGACCAACGGGCAGGGGCATGCGACTGCCTATGGCCAGATCATTGCCGAACAGTTCGGCGTTGAGATGGATGCCATTGAAGTGATTCAGGGCGATACCGATCGGGTTCGTCGGGGCGGCGGGACGGGTGGGTCTCGCTCCATTCCGCTGGGGCTTCCGTCCGTGCGCAACGCCACCAACATCATTGCTGACAAGGTTAAGGAAAAGGCCGCAGATCAGCTTGAGGTCGGCGCTGAGGATCTTGAGCTGGTTGGCGGCAATGTACGCGTTGTGGGTACCGACCGGCAGATCGCATTGTCGGAAATCGCAGCTGCCAGCGGTGAGACGCTGACGGGTCAGGATATGGTCAAGCAGAAGGAAGCGACCTATCCAAACGGCACGCATATATGTGAACTTGAAGTCGATCCGGAAACTGGGGATGTCGAGATCATCAATTACGTGATCGTTGATGATTTTGGCGTCACGGTGAACCCTCTTCTTCTGGAAGGTCAGGTTCAGGGCGGAACTGTACAAGCTATCAGTCAGGCTCTGTGTGAGCGGACGGTTTATGATGAAGACGGCCAGCTTTTGACCGCCTCTCTTCTAGATTATCAGCTCATTCGGGCTGCGGATCTTCCAAACATTCATTTCCAGACCCGCAATGTTCCCTCAACCACCAATGCCATGGGCATTAAGGGTGCAGGAGAGGCAGGAACCATTGGTGGGTGCGCAGCGGTGATGAATGCGCTTCAGCGCGCCTTGAAAGATGGTGCCGGTGTTCGCGAGATTATCGACATGCCGGCAACTCCGCTGCTGGTTTGGGAAGCGATACAAGCTGCCAAAGCCTGACTGGTTTGATAATTCGGATGAAAAATGGCGCCAGTTGGCGCCTTTTTGATGTGTGGTGATCGATAACAGGCCTTTTAAACACTGTGGCGTTGCCACAAACTTGCCTTTGTCGCGAGTTCCATTCCTTCATGATTCTCAGCCAGCTCAAGGACCGATCCCTTGTTTCAATCTTTCTTTCCCCGCCCGGTCATTTTCTTCCTGTCGGCAATCATCTGGACCATCGTTGCCGTATTTGCCTGGTATGGGTTTGCAAGCGGGCTTGGCAGCTCACTTGGATTTGGATCAACGCCGGAGGGAACACCACCTCCTATTGGCTTGGGCTTTTTCGTCACTCCAGAGTTTCTCTGGTTTTATGCCTATTATGCGCTGTTTACGCTTGTATTCTGCGGGGTCTGGAAGGTTATCGCGCCTGAGCAGCGCTGGTATCTTTGGTCTGTTCTGGGATCATGCCTGATTATCTTCTGCACTTATTTTTCGGTTCAAGTGTCGGTCGCGATCAACCACTGGCGGCGGCCTTTTGGTGATTTGCTGCAAACTGCGCTCGACAACAGCGAACGACAGGTGGAGGCATGGGAGTTTTTCTCCCTGATGTTCACCTTTGCGCAGATTGCGGCCATCTGGATGGGCGTTTATGTCGTTACACGCTTCTTTGTGAGTCACTATGTGTTTCGTTGGCGGACTGCCATGAACGACTATTACGTCAGCAAGTGGAATAATGTTCGTCATATTGAAGGGGCGTCGCAGCGTATTCAGGAAGATACAATGCGGTTTGCCTCCATTGCAGAGGGTCTTGGCGTTGCCATGATCGATGCTGTGATGACCTTGATCGCTTTTCTGCCTCTCTTGCTCGAACTGTCTGTGCACGTCGAAGAGCTACCTCTTGTCGGGGCAATTCCTGCGCCGCTAGTCACAGCCGTGATCTTCTGGTCGCTTTTCGGTACTGTTCTATTGGCGGTTGTCGGGATCAAATTGCCGGGCCTTGAATTTCACAATCAGCGGGTTGAGGCGGCTTACCGGAAAGAGTTGGTTTATGGCGAGGATTATGAGCACAGGGCAGATCCGCTGAGCCTTGAGGAATTGTTCAGGAACGTTCGTCGGAACTACTTCAAGCTCTATTTCCACTACCTCTATTTCAACATCGCGCGCGGCTTCTACATTCAGGCCGATGGGATGTACACTTACTTGATTTTGATCCCGACAATCATCTCCAAGCGGATTACCTATGGTGTATTGCAGCAGATCCTGACCGCGTTTAATCAGGTCGCAAACTCATTCCAGTTTTTGGTCAGCTCCTGGTCAACCATCATTGAATTGATGTCGATCTATAAACGTCTTCAAGGCTTTGAGGCCGCAATCGCGCAACGCGAACAAGAAGAAGAGATAGCGCAAAACTGAGTCTCAGTGGGGCAGGTTCAGACTGCCCATATACCTCCCGGCCTGCGTCGAGAGGTTAAAACCCTTTTCTCTTAGGAACATCTTGTGCCGTTACCGGCTTTGAAATCCCTGTCTCAATCCGATCCTGTGCCGACAGGGATGACTCGACATGCGCCAATGATGGGCATTACGCTCAAGGTGCTGTCCACGGTCGCCTTTTTCTTCATGGTGACATTGCTGAAGCTGGTGGCGGAAACGGTTCCCATTGGGCAGGTTGTGTTTGCCCGGAATTTCTTCGGCATGTTTCCGGTTTTGATTATGGTCGCCTTTCGTGGCGAGTTGATGCTGGCTTTCAAGACGAAGCGCGTTAGCGGCCATATAGGCCGGGCCATTGTCGGCGTGACGGCGATGGTTTGTTCCTTCACCGCTTTTCATCTTTTGCCTTTGGCTGATGCCACTGCCATCGGGTTTGCAACGCCGCTGATGGTGGTGGTGCTTGCCTTCTTTCTTCTGGGTGAAAAGGTTCGGATTTTCCGTTGGAGCGCAGTGTTGGTCGGATTCGCCGGGATTTTGGTCATCCTGTCGCCGCATCTCGGAGAGGGAGACTTCAAAGACGGTCAAGCCGTTGGAGCGGTGTGTGCCGCGCTGGGAGCCCTCTTTGCGGCATTGGCAATGATCTTTGTCCGCAAGCTCTGCGAAACCGAGCGGACAGCAACAATCGTCACCTGGTTCGCAGGGTTTGCGACCGTGTTTTCGCTGCTGACAATCCCGCTTGGGTTTGTGTTCCCAAGTCAGGCTTGGGTCATGCCAGACGGGCTTACTGCCCTGCTTTTGGTTCTCGTAGGTTTGTCGGGTGGTGTCGGGCAGATATTGTTGACCCAGAGCTATCGGTTCGCGGATGCATCGACGATCGCTCCTTTTGATTACATCAACATGCTCTGGGCTATCGCGGTTGGTTGGCTGCTTTTTTCAGATACGCCATCTGCCCCGGTGTTGGTCGGGTCGGCAATTGTGATTGCAGCCGGGATTTTCGTTATCTACCGCGAGCACAGACTTGGGCTGGATCGAACCAAAACCCGCCGTGCCTCAACACCTTCCAAGTCGTGACAAAACCGGGGGCCTTAACCTAGAAGGCCTTGAAGGTGATGACTGTCTTTGTGTCCTGAATCCCGTCGACCGGGTGGACCTTTTCATTGACGAAGTGGCCGATATCGGCGTCGTTTTCGACGTAAAACTTCACAAGCAGATCATAGTCACCGCTGGTGGAATAGATTTCCGACGCGATTTCCGCATCAGCAATGGCGTTGGCGACTTGATAGGTTTTGCCCAGCTGGCATTTGATCATGACGAAGAAAGGAACCATTGCGCCTGTCCTGAGTGTGGGGTGACTTTCTCACAAGGACATCGCGCATCTGCGCCGGGCAGTCAATTCCTGCTTTGAAAACAACTCGGCCATCTTGCAATCGAACGTGCGGATTGGTAGCCGTTCGCCACCCGGTTGCGTACGCACCGCGACGAACACTCCATGGAGACTGACATGACCGCCATTGCTGTAACCATTGCCGGATCGGATTCAGGTGGCGGTGCCGGCATTCAGGCGGATTTAAAAACGTTTTCCGCGCGTGGCGTTTATGGCGCGAGTGTTTTGACTGCGTTGACGGCGCAAAACACCAAAGGGGTTAGCGGTATTCACGATGTTCCGGCTGACTTTGTTCGGGCGCAGATTGATGCGGTTTATTCAGATCTAGACGTTGGTGCGACGAAGATTGGTATGTTGTCCGTGCCAGAAACCATTGAAGCTGTGGCGTCTGGTTTGCGCGAACTCCACACAGGACCTGTGGTTCTGGACCCGGTTATGGTCGCAGCCTCAGGCGACCCGTTGCTTGTTTCAGAAGCCGTTTCCACCTTGGTGGAGCAGCTGTTTCCACTGGCCACACTTGTCACGCCGAACTTGCATGAGGCTGCTCATATTCTTCGTTGCGATGTTGCCCAGTCTGAAGAGGATATGACCGCACAAGCTGAACAGTTGTTAGAGCTCGGTGCATCGGCTGTTTTGATGAAAGGTGGTCATGGCGAAAGCGATGAAAGTGCAGATCTCTTGTTGAGTGGAGTGGATCGTGTCTGGCTGCGCGCACCACGTCACGAGACACAAAACACCCACGGAACCGGTTGTACCTTGTCCTCAGCAATTGCCGCAGAGCTTGCCAAGGGAGCTGACCTGCAACAGGCCGTTGGTGCAGCCAAGGACTACATTACCAAGGCAATCTCGGCGTCTGACGAGCTGTCGATTGGCAAGGGGCACGGTCCGGTCCATCATTTCCACGAGTTTTGGGGCTGATACTTTCCTTTTTCGGACCAATTATTGAATTTCCGGCGTTTGTGTCAGGGGATTTGCGTGACATTTTGGGCACAGTTTGTCCAAAATGAACAATTCGTCTTGAAGCTATTGATTGCCTAAAAAATAGGCAATGTTTCAAAGGCCGGTCTCTGACACAAAGTGAGTTGCTGAAATCAGGCGTTTTGCTGGCTATCCACCAAACCCTTCTTACTAGAATTCGCATTCACTGCGTAAAATCGCGTTTCAAGCGTGAAATCCTGCTGTGTTGAAAGTCGATGTTTTCGGTTGATTTGACTTAGAGCTTTCGAAATCATTGCGCAAATCAATGTGAAACTCGCCTTTGGGGATTGGCGGGTGTCTGGGAGGGCTAAATGCTTCGGTTCAACAAGAACACGATCTTACTTGCATCCACAGCCGTTGCGGCAATCATGGTTGCTGAAACTGCAACAGCAGGCGGGTTCGCATTACGTGAACAAAGTGCTTACTATCAGGGTTTGTCTTTCGCGGGAAATGCGACTTCGGGGCCATCTATATCGTCGATGTTCTGGAACCCGGCTGCCATAACCGGCGCTAAAGATGGAATAACTGTTGAAGCCCATAATTCATTGATTATTCCCGAATCCGACGTTACGGGTACATATACCGCTCAAGGTGGGGCTCAGCTATTAGGCCGACCAAATAGTTCTGTGGCCGGTGGTGACATAGGCGTTGATGCGTGGGTTCCCGCAAGTTATGCATCTTATCGCCTGAATGAACAGCTCGTGTTTGGCGTAGGTATTAACGCTCCCTACGGTTTGAGTACAAAACCTGAAGATGCGAATTGGGCTGGCCGCTACTATTCACGTAGTTCAAGCGTTTTTTCAATCAATGTAAACCCAACTGTTGCGTATCAATTTAATGATATGATTTCGTTTGGGTTTGGTGCGCAGTTTCAATACATTAAGGTTGATCTAAAGTCGGCTTATGCTGCTAGCAATACTGCGGAAACCTCCAGCGTTGAAGGAGATAGCTTTGGTGTAGGCTTTACGGCTGGTGTGACGTTCAAACCAATCGACGGTACGGAAATTGGTTTAGGATTTCGTTCCGCAGTTGGTCACGATTTGGATGGAAAATTTTCGAATCCGGCCGGTGTAAGTTTAGGCGGTCCCTTCGCAGGAAGCACGGTTGATATTTCAGGTTCGGTAATGACACCCGAAGTATTAACGCTTTCAGCTAAGCAAAGACTTACTGACGATATTCGTATACTTGGTACGGTTGAATGGACCAATTGGAGCCGAGTTGGGACAATCGCGCTCTCGTCGACTGGTTCGACGACTAACCCCACTGGTGTCCCTGATCTGACTTTCAACTATGAAGATGGTTGGTTTTTTGCGCTTGGTGCAGAGTATGATTGGAACGAGGCGCTCACTTTAAGGGCTGGAGCTGCATACGAATTGTCCCCTATTGACACGGATATTCGTTCGACTCGACTACCGGATAATGATCGCATTTGGCTCTCAGCAGGTCTTAGCTATCAAGCAATGCAAAACCTTTCCTTTGACCTTGGTTATTCCTACATCTTTACTAAGGACACAGACATCAAAATTGTAGACGGTCATCAAGACTACAAGGCTAATATCGGAACATTTGTCGGCGAGGCGGATGCGAATGTGAACATCCTGTCCGCCTCAATGCGTTACACATTCTGATTTGACTTTCAGAGTTGGAATTGGGCGGCCCGCTTTTGCGGGTCGTTTTTGTTTGGATATAGGAAATGCCTTAAAATGCCGCCGGGTAGAGGCCGCCGTCGAGGAGGATGTTCTGGCCAGTTATGTAACCTGCGTGGACCGAACACAGGAAGGCGCAGGTTTGGCCGAACTCTTCCGGTGTGCCAAAGCGGCCAGCCGGAATTTCCTTTGCGGCGTCAGTCCGCACGGTTTCGAGACTCTGTCCAGAAAGGGAGGCTGTGCGATCAAATCCGGCTTTCAAACGGTCTGTGTCGAACTTGCCCGGAAGAATGTTGTTAATGGTCACGCCGTGAGGAGCCACCTGACGGCAGACGCCAGCCATAAAAGCTGTGAGGCCGGCCCGAGCACCGCTGGAAAGGTCAAGACCTTCAATTGGCATGCGAACGGACATGGACGTGATGTTCACGATCCGGCCAAAACCACGATCTGTCATTCCGGGCAAGACAGCTTTGGTCAATTCGATTGGGGTGACCATGTTCTGTACCACGCCGTCCAAAATGGCGGGACGATCCAGTTCGGAGTAATCCCTGCGGGGCGGTCCACCATTGTTGTTGACGAGGATATCCGGTGATGGGCATGCATCGAGTAGGGCCTGCTGACCCTCCGGACTTGATACATCTGCTGCAACGAAATTGACGTCTACGCTGTGTTTGTGGGCCAAAGTCGTGGCAAGTTCCGCCAGCACACCAGCATCTCGCCCGTTCAGGGTAATTGTGCAGCCTGCTTCCGCCAGCGCTTCTGCGCATCCTCGGCCAAGCCCCCGACTAGATGCGCAGACGAGCGCCTTCTTCCCCTTCAAACCCAAATCCATGACGCGAACACTCTCTCTTTTGTTTGATGTCAGGACTTACATTACCGCTGTCACGGCATTTCCTACCAGCTTTGCGAAATGAGTTATGTTTGGGGTGTGGCATCTGCAAGCATTGTAAGTATTTCCAGTCTGGTCAAAGTTCCACAAGTGTAACTGACAAATACAGTTCAAGTTATCAGGCTGTCACACTGGTGCAATCTGAATCGGGTCTATAGCGCGGTAATCTAAGACTGGAGCTAGGCAAATGTCCGATTCCGCGCAACATAGACGATACAGAGCGCTGTTCCTTTCCGATATCCATCTGGGAACCCGTGGCTGTCAGGCTGACCTTTTGCTTGAATTTCTCAAGTTGAATGATGCAGAAACTGTCTATCTGGTGGGCGACATTGTCGATGGTTGGCGTTTGAAGCGTTCCTGGTACTGGCCGCAAGAGCACAATGACGTGGTCCAGAAAATTCTCCGCAAAGGTCGAAAAGGTAGTCGGATTGTCTATGCACCGGGCAATCATGACGAGTTCCTGCGGGACTTTCTTGGAACTCACTTTGGCGGGATTGAGGTTGTTGATACTATTGTCCATGAGGCAGCTGACGGTCGGCGCTACCTTGTGATCCATGGCGACCAGTTTGATGTTGTCATCCGGCACGCCAAGTGGTTGGCGTTTTTTGGCGACAAGGCCTACGGACTGGCGCTTAACGTCAATACCGTACTTAATCTGGTTCGCCGGAAGCTGGGGCTGACTTACTGGTCCTTGTCTGCCTGGGCTAAACTCAAGGTCAAAAATGCGGTCAGTTTCATCGGGCGGTTTGAAGAGGCCCTTTCAGAGGAAGCTCGCAGGCGGGGTGTCGATGGTGTCATTTGTGGACATATTCACCACGCTGCGGACCGTGACATTGACGGCGTTCATTACATCAACACTGGCGACTGGGTGGAGAGCTGTACTGCGGTCGCAGAGCATCATGATGGCACATTTGAGGTGATCAGATGGGTGCGCCCCGAACAGCAAGTGGACCCGGTCCCAACGAAGCAATCTCAGGTCGCTGCATGACATCCATCCTGCTTGTGACGGATGCATGGCGGCCACAGATCAACGGTGTTGTGCGATCACTGGAGCGTACGGCAGAGGAGTTGCAGGCCCTTGGTGTCCGTGTTGAGATATTATCGCCGCAGTTGTTCAAAACGCTGCCGTGTCCCACTTACCCGGAAATTCGCCTGTCTCTGGCAGCGACTGGAAAAGTTCGAAAGCTGATCCGCGAGTATGATTGCGACCATCTCCACATAGCAACGGAAGGACCTTTGGGGCTTTTGGCCGCAAAAGTTGCTCGAAAGGATGGGATAGCTTTTACCACCAGCTATCACACCCGCTTTCCCGAGTATTTATCTGCGCGCCTACCTGTCCCGCTTTCCTGGTCCTATAGCTGGCTGCGTCGGTTTCACAATTCAGGCAATGGCTGCATGGTTGCGACCCAGTCGTTGGAAGATGATTTGACAGCGCGTGGGTTCAAAAACCTGATGCGTTGGTCGCGGGGCGTGGATGAAAACTTGTTTCATCCCTATGAGGGGTCAGTTCTGGATCCGAACTTGGAAGGTCCCATTTTTATGAATGTGGGCCGCGTTGCTGTTGAGAAGAACATTCGCGCGTTTTTGGAATTGGAGCTTCCGGGCACCAAGGTGGTGGTTGGTGATGGGCCGCAATTGGACAGTTTAAAACGCGAATTTCCTGAAGTGCATTTTGCTGGCCCGAAGGTTGGTGAGGAACTCGCCCGTCATTATGCATCGGCGGATGTCTTCGTCTTTCCGTCTCTGACGGATACTTTTGGGAATGTCCTTTTGGAGGCTTTGGCCTGCGGCGTCCCTGTGGCTGCTTACCCCGTAATGGGGCCTGTCGACGTTATTGGCGACAGTGGGGCGGGTGTCCTTTCCGATAATCTGCAGGAAGCCGCGCTTTCAGCCCTTGAGATCCCGCGGGATCATTGCCGAAAAATTGCTCTTCGGTACACGTGGGAGGCAAGTGCCCGGCAGTTCCTTGATAATGCGGTTCGCGCACAGGAACTCTTTTTGAGTGAACGTAAGGCGTCGGCAGCCTGAGCCGGAATTTCGTATTTCGGTGCTTTTCATAGCTGAAATAATTCACTAGCTTTAAGTCCCTTCCTTTCGGCTGCCTTTGCTCAGCTCCCTCTTGTTTGTGGAAATCTTACTGTGACCGACACCTCGTCCTCTCCGATTGCTGCTCCCTGTCTGGATGATCTGAAAGCGGCGCGTGAACGGATTAAGGGTAAGGCTGTTTTGACCCCGTTGCTCAGGTTTCCGGTTCTCGATGAGGTCGCCGGCGGAACGATTCTAGTGAAGCCGGAAAATCTGCAACGTACTGGATCATTCAAATTTCGCGGTGCGTTCAACGCACTGTCGCAGGTTCCAAGTGCGGATCGGCCTAATGGCGTTGTCGCTTGTTCTTCGGGAAACCACGCGCAAGGAATTGCAGAAAGCGCCAGACTGCTTGGCATGCCGGCGACAATCGTGATGCCGGAAGATGCTCCGATCATCAAACTGGAACGCACTCGGGCAATGGGCGCGAAGGTGGTGACTTACGACAGAGCGAAAGAGGATCGGGATGCAATCGCGCATAAGATCCAACAGGACACCGGCGCGATCTTCGTTCACCCCTATAACAATCCGCATGTCGTCGCTGGGCAGGGGACAATTGGTCTTGAGTTGGCGGAGCAAGCAGCTGCGCTTGAGCTGAAACCCGACGCCGTTCTGGCGTGCACGGGAGGTGGCGGTCTGTCTGCTGGGGTGGCGCTCGGTATTAGCGAAGGCTTGCCTCGCGCCGAATTTCGAACTGTTGAGCCAGATGGTTTTGACGACTTTAAGCGGTCGTTGGAAACAGGGCACATTCAGGCCAATAAAAAGGTGGCGGGGTCTATTTGCGACGCAATCTTGACCAAATGCCCGGGTGATATGCCGTTCTCGATCCTGAAGCAGCGCGCAAGTGCAGGGCTTGTTATTTCTGATGATGAAGCGCTCGCTGCTGTCGCCTTTGCGTTTCGCGAGCTCAAGCTTATTGTTGAACCCGGAGGAGTGGCGGCGCTTGCAGCTGTACTGTCGGGAAAGATTGATTGTTCCAACCGTATTGTCAGTTTGGTCCTTTCGGGAGGAAATATCGATACTACAGTTCTCAATCGGGCTCTGGACGCGCGTTAAGTGCAAGGAAGAATATACTTTATCTGAAGCGGGTTTGAGAATTTCGAAATAACAATACAGTAAGGGAATATGCTTATTTACTGTATTGTATAATACTTTTGGAATTTCCGGAAATATTTTCCTCTATTATTCAAAATAACCTAATGTAAATATATAATTTTTATTTGATAATTTATCGTATTTAATTATTTTTATTTATGTTTTTAACTATTGATAAAATTTTAGCAACTATCAAGTCTTCGTCATTTGAATTTTAAAGCTTAGATTTTGCGAGGAATGATGGAGCAAAGCAGCATTGAGGGGCGCTGCCGTTTTTTTAAAATAGCTGATGCAGATGCCCAGACTGCACGGGAGAGCTGGCCACTTATTGAAAAGCACTTGCCGGGAATTCTTGGCCGGTTTTATGCGCATTTGAAAACCGAGCCACATTTGAAAGATCTGGTTGGGGATCAGCAAGCACGATTGGTCGCGGCACAGACGACGCATTGGCGGTCATTGTTCCTCAATGGCATCAATACTGCGTATTTTGAAGCGGCTCGCAATATTGGGAAGGCGCATATACGAGTAGGGCTGGACCCCACATGGTATATTGGTGGCTACAGTTTCATCATGAGCGAACTGAGCGACATAATCACGAAACATCATCGCTTTTCGGCGAGAAAGGCTGCTCGAACACTCGAAGTGGTCACGAAATACGCCATGCTGGACATGGATATTGCGATCTCAACGTATCACGAAGACTCTGTGGCGGCGGTCGAAGCAAAGGAAGAACAGCTGAAAACTACCATCGCTGAATTCTATGTGGTAATGGGTGGGGCGATCTCGGATTTGGAGGATGCCTCCAGCCGCCTTGAGGCGACGTCTACTGACCTGAACACGGCTTCTGGCGACATGTCGCAAAGAATGTCCCAGATGGATGCGTCGTCTGATAGCACCGCAACCGGTGTCCAGTCATGCGCAGCTGCGACCGAAGAAATGGCGATGTCGATCGAGGAAATCGGACGGCAAGCGAGCCAGTCGAGTTCAATTGCTCAGCAGGCGGCGACAGTGCGGAGGCTGCAAATGGCTCCATTCAAGAGCTGGCTCAAATTGCGGATCAGGTTGGATCTGTTATTGGCCTCATCTCCGATATTGCCGAGCAAACCAATCTGTTGGCGCTGAATGCCACAATTGAAGCGGCAAGGGTCGGCGAAATGGGGCGTGGGTTTGCTGTTGTTGCAGCCGAAGTCAAAGAGCTTGCCAGCCAGACAACCAAGGCGACTGAGGAAATCACCGAAAAGATCGCCGGCATTCAGTCTGCAACCAAGCAGTCGGTCAATGACATTTCAGGTATCACCTCTACAATTGGAAAGGTGGCCGAGATCGCAACAAGCATTGCCTCCGCCGTCGAAGAACAATCTGCCGCCACGGCTCAGATTTCCAGCAATGTTCAACAGGTCGCAAATGGAGCTCAGGGCTTTTCGGATGCAATTGGCGCATCACGTGTTGTGCTGGAGCGGACAGAAGTCAGTGCGTCGCAGATCCATGGCATGGCGTTTGACCTAAAGACACAAGCTTCGCGGATCGGGGATGAAAGCCGCGCCTTCTTTGCCCGGGTTTCTGACTAGCGTCAGGACCCTGGGGATTTTGTTTGCTGTGCGGGTGAAGGCGAGACGAAATTCATTCACACGGTCAAACTAACCGAGATGTTACCGTAATCGCAGTTTGCAAGCCGGATACGTGGAGCACATATCCGGCTTGTTGTGTGTTAAATGTCTGCATTTTAGTGCATCTAATTGAAATTATTATAAAAATATGAGGGAATTGTAGCTTCGGTGACCCCTTAGGTTCTACGTAGAGACATACGTAGCCCGCGCGAATATCAAATTTGACCCCATCCCTTAACTTAGCGGTAACCACGGCAATTAGTGTGTGTGAGTTGTGCTCTAAGGGAGATGTCACAATGACTAAGATTAATAAGGCGGATGCTGGCGCTCAGAACGCTGATGCAGCTGCAAAGGCTGATGTAAAAGCCGATAAGTTTGATAAGACCTTGAAAGGCACTGCTGGTGCCGACGTTCAAAAAGGCACCGCAGGCAATGACAAGATCGTTGGCAAGGGCGGTGACGATAAGCAAGCTGGTGGCAATGGTCACGACCTGATCAAGGGTGGCAAGGGCAATGACATTCAGCTCGGCGGCAATGGCAACGACAAGCTCGTTGGCGGCGCAGGTAACGACAAACAAGCTGGTGGCAATGGCCACGACCTGATTAAGGGTGGCAAAGGCAACGACATTCAGCTCGGCGGCAATGGCAACGACAAGCTCGTTGGTGGCGCTGGCAACGACAAGCAGGCTGGTGGCCGTGGCCACGACCTGATCAAGGGCGGTGCAGGCAATGACATCCAAAAGGGTGGTGCCGGTAACGACAAGCTTGTTGGCGGCAAAGGCAACGACGTTCAGTTCGGTGGCAATGGCCACGACCTGATCAAGGGCGGTAAAGGTAACGACGTCCAGTTTGGCGGCAATGGTTCTGACAAACTTGTTGGCGGCAATGGCAACGATATCCAGTTTGGTGGCAACGGCAACGACCTTATTCTGGGTGGTAAAGGCAACGACATCATCAAGGGCGGTGCAGGCAATGACACCATCCGCGGTGGTGCAGGCAATGATGTTGCTCTTTATGACGGATACCGAGCCGACTACACCATCCACAGCAAGGGCGATGTAACCTACGTCACACACAACGCTTCTGGTCATGTCGACAACCTGAAGGGTGTCGAACAGCTCGCATTCACCGACCAAACTGTCAATGTTGGCAAGAACGGTGGTTGGTGTGGCACTATGCCGAATAACGGAGGCGGCTGGAACAATGGCGGCGGCAATAACGGCGGTGGTTGGAACAACGGCGGCTGGAACAATGGCGGCGGCAACAACGGCGGCGGTTGGAATAACGGCGGCTGGAACAATGGCGGCGGCTGGAACAACGGTGGCGGAAACTGGGGCGGCGGCAAGCCGAAGCCAATGGATCCGATCAAGGTTGAGCACGGCCGTGTTTGGGGCGACCCACACTTCGTTGGCGCTGACGGCGGCAAGTATGACGTTCAGGGCGAAGCTGGCAAAACCTACAACATCCTGTCGGACAAGGGCGTTCAGGTAAACGCTCAATTTGATGGCCGCGGCAATGGTATTACTGTTGTTGGCGCAGTTGGCATCACTGCAGGTGGCAACCAGATCACTTTTGACAAGAAGGGCAACCTTCAGGTCAATGGTCAGGCTGTTAAGGGCAACGGCGAGCATGCCGGTGGTCAAATCAACCGCAACGGTAACTCCATCACAGTTAAGGCTGGCGAATATGACGTTACAGTCAAGGCGCATGGCGGACACATGGAAATGTTGTTCCGTAGCGACAATGCTGTTGCTGACCGCGTGAAGCCAAGCGGCCTTTGGGGTGTCACCGTTGATGGTGACGGCAAAGCACGTAATGGTGACCGTGGTAAGGGCACGCAGGGTGGCGGTGCCATCGAGAATGCCAACGGCCAGATCGTAGCCAAGGGCGACAAGACGACCGTCAAAGAATACGAAGTCGGTGGTCTGCTGGATACCAACTTCGGCGGCTTTGACAACCAATTCCGCGCTCGTGGTAACAATGGCGGCGGCAATAACGGCGGCGGTTGGAATAACGGCGGCTGGAACAATGGCGGCGGCAATAACGGCGGCGGTTGGAATAACGGCGGCTGGAACAATGGCGGCGGCAACAACGGCGGCGGTTGGAATAACGGCGGCTGGAACAATGGCGGCGGC
>Ga0189285_100055_pt1 | contig 86474 bp, 75 predicted proteins | sample GEYOminimetaG_FD_130315 | JGI IMG/M metagenome (GOLD analysis project Ga0189285, IMG submission 130315) | Marine microbial communities from the Costa Rica Dome - GEYO mini metaG | ecosystem: Environmental > Aquatic > Marine > Oceanic > Photic zone | place: Costa Rica: the Eastern Pacific... | reverse complement strand
GCCAACCGTTGTAACCTTACTCATGGTCTCCTCCCACTCGTTTCTGATAGGAAAATTCTCCTTCCCTATCCTGGCGCATTGCGACGCCGATTAGGAGGGGAGGAGACCATCTCATCGACCTACTACTCTCATCCACCCGGCTTGTTCGCTCCCTATATCTGAAGATTCTGAGGCCATGGCGGGGTGTGCCTCCCAAAAATGTCGGCGGCCATGGATGGCCGACGCCAAGCGCACATGGATGTGCTCGTAGCGGTTTTTGGGAGGCACACCCCGCCATGGCCCGCCCCAGAACCAGAAGGCTAGGAGCCCAAGCTGGACGACATCAAAGAAGCCGAGCCCAAAGATCATGCTCATCGGCATGCTCAACAACCGCCTGAACAATCTCACCCGGAACAAGGTCGGTCTCGTCGTTGAGATAAACCATACCGTCGATCTCCGGCGCATCGGCTTTTGAGCGACCAATCGCGCCTTCCTCGTCAACTTCATCAATCAGCACGTCAATCGTCTGCCCAATTTTGGCCTGCAAGCGGGCTGCTGAAATCTCGGCCTGTTTTTCCATGAAACGGGCCAGACGCTCTTCTTTTACTTCCTCAGGAACCGCGCCTTCCAGCTCGTTGGCCTTGGCACCTTCCACCGGGCTGTATTTGAACGCGCCAACACGATCCAGTTGAGCCTCATCGAGCCAGTCCAGCAGGTACTGGAAGTCTTCCTCGGTTTCGCCGGGGAAGCCGACGATGAAGGTGGAGCGGATGGTCAGCTCGGGGCAGATCTCACGCCATTTGCGGATGCGCTCCAGGGTCTTGCTGTCGTGGGCCGGGCGTTTCATGGCCTTGAGCACTTTCGGGCTGGCGTGCTGGAATGGGATGTCCAGGTACGGCAGGATCTTGCCTTCGGCCATCAGGGGAATGATGTCGTCCACATGGGGATACGGATAAACGTAATGCAGGCGAACCCAGACACCCAACTCGCCCAGCGCTTCGCACAGGGACTGCATTTTGGTCTTGAGCGGCCTGCCCTGCCAGAAGCCGGTGCGGTATTTGGTGTCGACGCCGTAGGCCGAGGTGTCCTGGGAGATGACGAGGAGCTCCTTCACACCGGCATCCACCAGGCGCTGGGCTTCGTCCATCACATCGCCGATGGGGCGGCTCACCAGGTCGCCGCGCATGGAGGGGATGATGCAGAAGGTGCAGCGGTGATTACAGCCTTCGGAGATCTTCAGGTAGGCGTAATGCCTCGGCGTCAGCTTGATGCCCTGAGGCGGAACCAGATCGGTGAACGGGTCGTGCTGCTTTTGCTGGGGCACGAACTGGTGAACCGCGCCTACCACCTCTTCATAAGCGTGAGGACCAGAAACCGCCAGCACTCCGGGATGAGTATCGCGAATCTTGTCGGCTTCCACGCCCATGCACCCGGTAACAATCACCTTGCCGTTTTCGCTGATAGCCTCGCCGATGGCGTCCAGGGATTCCTGCTTGGCGGCATCGATAAAACCGCAAGTATTTACGACAACGATATCCGCGTCGTTGTAGGTGGGCACAACATCGTAGCCATCCAGCCTTAGTTGGGTGAGGATTCGTTCGGAGTCTACGAGAGCCTTGGGGCAGCCAAGGCTGATGAAACCGACTTTGCCGTTACCGGAAGAAGCGGGGGTCTGGGTGTTATCTGTCATAGAAGGCTTGGAATTCCCGGAGCTCAGCACGAGCCCACAAATGAATGAAGGCCGACATTTTACACCAGCTACATGACCGCCTGCAGCAAAAGTCCCATCAGCAAAACTGGCCAAATAATCTGACAGACGTCAAAATTTGTGACGTCTTGTTCAGAAAGATTTAACAAATCTGCCACTATAGACGGCAGGCTTCTTGCTGATCACAAAGTAAACAACTACACTTTTACTCGCTTATCATGCGTTTAAGTGTTTTTCTGGAAGAGATTTATGGGAAAGGCAGCCTCATTTGCAACCAGACACGCCAGAAGAGTCAACATGAAACCTGTCGCCGCCAAATTGAATTTGCGCAACCAACAACGGGTGGATGTAGCCACCGACATTACGATTGAGAAACCGGACGGCTGCTGCCTGACCTGTTCGGTGTCCAATCTTTCCCGCACCGGGGTGATGATCTCCTGTAATCAGGAGACGGTGAAACAGCTTATACCCGAGCAGAAGGCTCCCGCCCCTGGCAACTGGATTGCGGTAAAAACGCGCTTCGCCGTGCCCGTCGTCGCCACACAACCGGTTTCTATTATTGCCGACGGCAACATCGTTCACATGAGACGCATCGCCCGGGATGAGTTCCAGCTGGGCATCCAGTTCGCAGAGTTTGAAGGCAACGGCTTCGACTACGTTGACCGCTACGTCTCCAAACTGTTGGCCGACTCCCGCAATCCGGCCTGAACGTCACCTCTGGCTCACCTCCATTCAGAGCCTGCCACTGCTATATTGTTATAACGCCAATGTCTAGTTGGGCGTCTTCTTATGCCCTTACCCCCTCTGGTATAGTTGCCGTATTCATTCGCACAGCCAACACGGCCCGCACGGCGGCAACGGATTATCATGACCACATACAACCTCACGCACCTGAAACAGCTGGAAGCGGAAAGCATCCACATCATCCGGGAAGTGGCAGCCGAGTTCGACAATCCGGTAATGCTGTACTCCATCGGCAAGGATTCCGCGGTAATGCTCCACCTGGCCCTGAAGGCCTTCTATCCGGGCAAACCACCCTTTCCCCTGATGCACATTGATACCACCTGGAAATTCCGGGACATGATCAAGTTCAGGGACAACGTGGCTGATAAGTTTGGCCTCGATCTGATCGTCCATACAAACCAGGAAGGCGTGGACCAGGGAATCGGCCCCTTTACCCACGGTAGCGCGAAACATACAGATGTCATGAAGACCCAGGCCCTGAAACAGGCACTGGACAAGTACAAGTTCGATGCAGCGTTTGGCGGTGCCCGTCGCGATGAGGAAAAATCCCGGGCCAAGGAACGCGTGTATTCGTTCCGGGATGAATACCACCGCTGGGACCCCAAGAACCAGCGGCCGGAGCTGTGGAACATCTACAACGGCAAGATCAACAAGGGCGAGAGTATCCGGGTTTTTCCGCTGTCCAACTGGACAGAACTGGATATCTGGCAGTACATCTACCTCGAGAACATCGACATCGTTCCGCTTTATTTCGCCGCCGAGCGTCCGGTTGTTGAGCGTGATGGCACCCTGATCATGGTGGACGACGACCGCATGCCATTGAAGGAAGGCGAAAAACCGATGATGAAATCGGTCCGCTTCCGGACACTCGGCTGCTACCCGCTGACGGGTGCCATCGAGTCCGAAGCCAACACGCTTCCGGACATTATCCAGGAAATGTTGCTGGCCAAGAGCTCCGAGCGCCAGGGTCGGGTGATCGACCACGATTCAGCCGGCTCCATGGAACAGAAAAAGCGGGAAGGGTATTTCTAAGATGTCACACCAGTCTGATCTGATTGCAGAAGATATTCAGGCCTACCTGAAGCAGCACGAGAACAAGGAACTCCTGCGCCTGCTCACCTGCGGCAGCGTGGACGACGGCAAGAGCACCCTGATCGGCCGGCTGCTCCACGACACCAAGATGATCTACGAAGATCACATGGCCAGCCTGAAAACCGACAGCGCCAAGATGGGCACCACCGGCGAGAAACTTGACCTCGCCCTGCTGGTGGACGGCCTACAGGCAGAGCGGGAACAGGGCATCACAATTGATGTCGCCTATCGGTACTTCTCCACCGACAAGCGCAAGTTCATCATTGCCGACACCCCGGGCCACGAACAGTACACCCGTAACATGGCAACCGGCGCGTCCACGGCCCAGGTCGCCATCCTGATGATCGATGCCCGCCACGGCGTGCTGACCCAGACCCGGCGCCACTCTTACATCGCTTCTCTTCTGGGCATTCGCCATATTGTCGTGGCAGTGAACAAGATGGATCTGGTGGATTTCAGCGAAGAACGCTTCAACGAAATCAAAGACGATTACCTCGCGTTTGCCGCCAAGCTCGGCCTGAAGGACATCCGTTTTGTGCCGCTGTCCGCCTTGGAAGGCGACAACGTTGTGAACAAGAGCGAGAACACGCCCTGGTTCACTGGCCAGCCCCTGATGGAAATCCTCGAAACAGTGGAAGTCGGCCGGGACAAGAACCTGGAGCATTTCCGCTTTCCGGTTCAGTACGTTACCCGACCGAACCTCAATTTCCGGGGCTTCTGCGGCACTATTGCCTCCGGCGTGATCCGCCCGGGCGAAAAGGTCATGGCCCTGCCCTCACGCCGCACCAGTACGGTCAAGGAAGTTGTCACCTTCGATGGCAACCTGGAAGAGGCGTATATCGATCAGGCAGTCACCCTCACCCTGACCGATGAAATCGACATCAGTCGCGGCGATATGCTGGTCAAGGTGGAAGATGAACCCGAAGTGGGCAACCGCTTCAATGCCAACATCGTGTGGATGACGGATGCACCACTGGAAACCGGGCGACTGTACGACATCAAGCTGGGACCGACCTTTACCTCCGGCACGGTGAAAAAGATCCATCACCAGACCGACGTAAACACCCTGGAACAGCAGGCCAACCCCAGCCAGCTGCAGCTGAACGAAATTGGTCTGTGTGAACTGACCCTTAACCAGCCGATTGCCTTTGACGCATACCAGCGCAACCACGTCACCGGCAGCTTTATCGTGATCGACCGCCTGTCCAACGTCACCATTGGTGCGGGCATGGTGGCTGGCCTGGCCGATTCCGGGGAATCCCTCGATCCGGTGTCGGCAGAAGAACGCGAACGCCGACTGGCCCAGAAACCGGCGATCATTGCCTGCAACGGCCGACAGGCGCCGGCACTGGCCCTCGCCGTAGAGCGTGCCCTGTTCGACCAGGGCAAAACCGCGGTTGTGGTCAACGAAGAGAACGCCGGCGATGCCGACGAGCGCCGCCGTGTTGCCCAGCTTCTGACTTCCCACGGACTGGTTGCCATTGCCGTGAACCTGGGCACTGACATCGCCAATGCGGCTGCAACCGCGGACAGCGAACAGGAGATTCCTGAGGCTGTTAGCAAACTTGTTCAGGAGTTGATTCGCAGCAAGCGAATTTGATCTCTGGCGTCTGAGTAAACGCGAGATACTCGCCTCGGTGGCTGGCGCCGGGGCGGGGTATATTTTTCTTTGTGAAAAGCAACTCGCTTCGCTCAGACATCTTTTCCCGGCAGAAAAATATACCCCACCCCACCGCCGGCGAACTCTGGCGTTAATTCCCAAATTAACATTCGGGCAAATCCTTAATTCTTTTTTTCGGATCACTGAGATGCCCGTGGACGTGGGGTAGGTAGGTCTTTTTCTGGAGGAAAAAATGTCTGAGCGAAGCGAGTTGTTTTTCCGCAAGAAAAAGACCTACCTGCCCTGCGGCCCACCCCCAGAACCAGCAGACTACGAATGAATCCAACACCAATCCATGGCAAAATCCCGCCTCTCTGAGTTAACCGAAACAACGAACAGGAGCCAAAAATGGCCATCAAACACCTCCGCACTGCCTTCGCCAGCCAGTACCAGCCGGGCCAGCCTGCCCGCCTCGTGACCGGCGAGGCCCTGCAGGAGCCCGGTGGCGATTACGAGGGGCTGCACAAACAGATGAAGCGGCTGTTCAACAGCAAGCCCGGCAAGAAATACGGCCGGTTTTCCGAAGATCTGGGCGAGTGCCCGTTCAGCGCCTGGCTAAAAGACTATCTGGAAGACAAACAAACCTTTGGCGCCATGACCGACCGCCTTTTCGGGCAGTGGCAGGAACTACTCACCGGCAGCCAGGAAGAATTCGATGGCCATCTGATGATTGTCCACGATGCCCTGGCCGACGCCGAGGTGGTTTACCTGTTTATTCTGGAAACCGACAGTGCCATGCGCTTCGATGGCAGCCAGTCACTGGATGCCACGGACGTCCTCAGCCTGTCCCGATTGAACCTGGCCGTTCGCATTGAGCTGGATGACTGGCGGGGCAACAACCCGGCGGAAAACTATCTAACACTGGTACACGGCCGCGGCACCGGCGAACCAGGCGAGCTGTTTATCCGTTTGTGCGGGTTTACCAATCAGGTAGACGTGGAAAAGGAAACCATGACCTTCCTGGACGCTGTCGAGGCCTTCGCGAAATCCTCCGAGCCAGAGAAAGCGGGCGAGGTTCGCAACAAGGCCTACGAGTTCTGCAAGGAACAGCATGCCCTGGGTGAACCAGTGGAAATCGAGGCGCTATCCGGCTACCTGGACGAGAGCGAGCCGCAACGCTTCAAGGAATTCGCCTCGAAAACCGCCGAACTGCCGGAGAGCGGCGTATTGCACCCGGACCACCGTAAGGTGAAAAAGCTGGTGCGTATTGCGGGCTCCGGGGGTGGCATGAGCGTGTCGTTCTCGTCGGACCTGGTAAATCAGGCGGTTTACTATGATCGCGACAAGGATGCCTTGACGATTACCCGGCTTCCCAAGGCTTTGCGGGAACAGCTTCAGCGGTATCTTGAGGCTCGGGAGGAGTAACGGCCTCCCCGTTCCACCTGGAGCGGTTAGCTCGCAGTTTTCTTACTTCCTGCATCCAGCCTACGCCATCGATTAACTCGCCGGTGTCCGGATCGATTGGCGGGTACGGCAGGTTGCGGTCGTCGCAGTAGCGTTTGACGGTTGGCTGGCACCATCTGAACAGCAGGCGGTTGTATTCGTCATCCGGCAACCGGCGCTGGTCGAACATACCAGCCAGTTTTCTCTGCCGCTGAGCTTCGGACAGGATAATCGCGCAGGCGGAGGACACGTTGAGCGACTCCACCATGCCCATCATCGGGATCACGATGTGCTCGTCGGCCTGGGCCGCAGCATCGGCGCTGACGCCATCCACCTCGTTACCCATGATCACCGTGCACGGCACGGTGTAGTCCGCCTCCCGAAAATCAATCGCCCGGTCCGAAAGCTGCGCGGCGTACAGCTTGTGGCCCTGCCCTTTCAGACTGTCGATCGCCTCGTCCATGCTCCGATGGGTGTGGGTGGTTACCCAGTTGTAGCTGCCGCCGGCGGTTTTGCGAAAGGCCCGGAAGCCTTCCTTCGGCCAGACCACGTGCATGTTGGCAAGGCCGAACGCGTCGCAGGAGCGGATAATGGCGGAGAGGTTCCGGGGTTTGTGAACCTGATCGGTGAGGACGCTCAGGTCCGGTTGCCGGGTGTTCAGGGTTTGTTTGATTCGGGCTAGGCGTTCGGGGGTCATGATCGTGTTCGGGCTTGATTGTCGATTTAAAGAGCCAAAAATAATACCACAAGCGGACTAGCAACTAGCCGAGACAAAGGTGGTTGAAGTTTAAGCACCCCGTTATAATACGCAGTTCCTTTTTGCTGGCGCCCCGTTTAAACCATCCAGTTCCCGGCGCACCATCCACCAGAATACGCACCAGATTACGTGAGACCCATGGCCAAGAAGCTGTACATCAAAACCCACGGCTGTCAGATGAACGAGTACGATTCTGCCCGCATGGCAGACCTGCTCAAAACCGGTGAAACCGTCGAAATGACTGATTCACCCGATGACGCCGACATCCTTTTGCTGAACACCTGCTCCATCCGGGAAAAGGCCCAGGAAAAGGTGTTTCACCAGCTTGGCCGCTGGAAAAAGCTGAAAAGCAAAAAGCCGGAAATGATCATCGGCGTGGGCGGCTGCGTGGCGTCCCAGGAAGGCCAGGCGATCATCGACCGGGCGCCCTACGTGGACATGGTCTTCGGCCCGCAAACCCTGCATCGGCTACCGGACATGATCACCGAAGTGCGCGCCAAGGGTAACGGCGTTGGCGTGGTCGATGTCAGCTTCCCGGAAATCGAAAAATTCGACAATCTCCCCGAACCGGGCGCAGACGGCCCTTCAGCATTCGTTTCCATCATGGAAGGCTGCAGCAAGTACTGCACCTTCTGCGTGGTTCCGTATACCCGCGGGGAAGAAGTCAGTCGCCCGGCGGACGACGTGATCGCTGAAGTGGCTCATCTGGCCAGCCAGGGTGTTCGGGAAGTGAACCTGCTGGGGCAGAACGTGAATGCCTACCGTGGCGAAACCCACGACGGCGACACCATGGATCTGGCTGAGTTGATCGAACTGATCGCCACCATTAAGGGCATTGATAGAATTCGTTACACCACCTCACATCCGGTGGAATTCTCGGATGCACTGATCGACGTCTATGAGCGTGTTCCGGAGCTGGTCAGCCACCTGCACCTGCCGGTTCAAAGCGGCTCCGACCGGATTCTGGCCGCTATGAAGCGTGGCCATACGGCTCTGGAATACAAATCCAAACTCCGCCGCCTGCGCAAGATCCGCCCGGACATCAGTTTCTCGTCCGATTTCATCATCGGCTTCCCGGGTGAAACCGAGAAGGACTTCGAGGACACCATGAAGCTGATCAACGACATCGGCTTCGACATGTCCTTCAGCTTTGTCTACAGCGCCCGCCCGGGTACACCGGCGTCAGATCTGCCGGACGACACTCCGATGGATGTTAAAAAGCAGCGCCTGAGTATCCTGCAGGATCGCCTGAATCAGAATGTGATGGATATCAGCCGAAAGATGGTGGGGTCTACTCAGCGCATTCTGGTGACCGGGTTGTCGAAAAAGGACCCTGGCGAATACGCAGGGCGTACCGAGAACAACCGGATTGTGAATTTCCGGCATGAGAATCCGGAGGTTGTTGGGCACTTTATTGATGTCGATATTGTGGAGGCTTATCCCAATTCACTTCGCGGGGTGCCTGTTAACTCCGAGTTGTTTTAGGCCTGGTTTCGTATTCGTCTGAGGCTTGGTGTAGGGCGAGTGGTGGGGCTCCCCTCCCAAAAACCGCTACGAGCACATCCATGTGCGCTTGGCGGCGGCCATCCTTGGCCGCCGACATTTTTGGGAGGGGAGCCCCACCACTCTCCGCTAATTACTCCCTTGCATGCCAAGCCCAGATTGCACTGTATCGAGCTGTAGGTTGGATTAGACGAAGTCGTAATCCAACCTACTTGTTTTTTAACTTTCGGGCCTGCACATAGAAAGATCAGGGCAAGGGCCGGGCGGACTTTCCAAAAACGTGGAGCGCCAGGGATGGCGCGACCGAGCCCTACATGGACGTACTTGCGGGCGCTTTTTGGAAAGTCCGCCCGGCCCTTGCCCGTTAACTGAATATCGAAAATACGTACTCCCAGGGGAGTAAACGAAAACGGAGCACTTTTGAACGCCAACGATCATAGACAATTTGACCTGCACCCGGTGGACCAGCGTCGGCTGGCGACGCTTTGTGGCCAGTTTGATGAAAACCTGAAGATGATTGAAAAACGCCTGCATGTGAAAGTCGGCAGGCGGGGTCATCATTTCCGGGTGGAAGGGGAAACCGAACATGTGGCGGCGGCCGTTGAGGTTATCCGGCATCTGTATCGGGAAACCGAGGCCACGGATGATATTCCACCGGATACCGTGCATCTGTTTATCCGGGAAACCGGCTTTGAACGCCTACCGGAGGACGTGCCCTACGATGGCGCCGTTACGGTTATCAAAACGCCCAAACTGACAGCCAAGCCCCGGGGCGCGAATCAGCAGAAGTATGTTCACAACATCCGCACCCACGATATCAACTTCGGGATCGGGCCGGCGGGTACCGGCAAGACCTGGTTGGCGGTGGCTTGTGCTGTTGAGGCTCTGAAAGACGAGCAGGTGAAGCGGATTCTTCTGGTTCGGCCGGCAGTTGAGGCCGGCGAGAAGCTGGGCTTCCTGCCCGGGGATCTGGCCCAAAAGGTGGATCCGTATCTGCGCCCGCTGTACGACGCCCTTTACGAGATGCTCGGCTTTGACCAGGTTACCCGGCTGATCGAGAAGAGCGTGATCGAGATTGCGCCGCTAGCATTCATGCGCGGTCGCACGCTAAACAACTCGTTCATTATTCTGGACGAAAGTCAGAACACCACCCGTGAGCAGATGAAGATGTTTCTGACCCGGATCGGCTTTGGGTCTACCGCGGTTATTACCGGTGACACCACCCAGGTGGACCTGCCCCGCGGCCAGAACTCCGGGCTTATTCATGCCGCCGGTGTTCTCAGCAAGGTGCCGGGCATTGGGTTTACCCGGTTCGAGGCGAAGGATGTGGTACGCCATCCGCTGGTACAACGGATTGTCGAGGCCTACGATTCCTTTGATGATGGGAGTGCGACCGGCCAGTGAACGAGCTGACAGTAGATTTTCAGCAGGTTTTTGAGGCTCCGGGAATACCTTCGGAGGCGCAGGTTCAGAAATGGGCGCAACTTGCCTGGCAGGGCGAGGATCCGTCCGAGGTGACTGTCCGTATTGTCGGAACCGAAGAAAGTCAGGCACTCAATCACCATTACCGGGGGCGGGACTATCCGACCAACGTGTTGTCCTTCCCATTTGAGGCGCCAGCCGGTATAACGGTGCCATTGGCCGGAGATCTGGTGATTTGTGCGCCGGTTGTCGAGAAAGAGGCCAGGGAGCAGGACAAAACCCTCGACGCCCATTGGGCGCATATGGTGGTGCATGGCATGTTGCACCTCCAGGGTTTTGATCATATTGAAGACGATGATGCCGAGGTCATGGAAGCCCTCGAAATCCGGCTGCTGATGCAGCTTGGATATGGCAATCCTTACGAAGCAGAGGAAACGGAACAAGACTCATGAGCGACGATCAGTCGAGTCGCAGCCAGGGCGGAAAGTCCTGGCTGGAACGTATATCACAGGCCTTCTCCAGCGGGCCTGAGTCCGTTGAGGACGTGCTGGAAATCCTGCGGGACGCCGAGTCCCAGAACATCATCGATGTCGATGCCATGAGCATCATCGAAGGTGCCATGCAGGTGATCGACATGCGGGTGGATGAGATCATGATTCCCCGCTCCCAGATGGTCACCGTCAAGGCATCCCAGGAGCCTAAAGAGTTTCTGGGCGAAATCATGGATTCTGCACACAGCCGTTTCCCGGTTATTGGCGACAGCCAGGACGATGTCATCGGCGTGCTGCTGGCCAAAGACCTGCTTCCCCTGGCCCTGAACAACGACCTGAACTGGAATCGTATCCGGGAAATTCTGCGGCCACCCAATTTTGTCCCCGAGAGCAAGCGCCTCAACCAGTTGCTCAAGGAGTTCAAGGAAAACCGCAACCATATGGCCATCGTGGTGGATGAATACGGCGGCACCGCCGGCCTCATCACCATCGAAGACGTTCTTGAGCAGATCGTTGGCGAGATCGAGGACGAGCACGACTTCGATGAAGAGACCAACATCAAGGCCCGGGGAGATGGCAGCTACGCCGTAAAAGCAGTAACGCCCATTGATGATTTCAATGAGTTCTTCGAAACCGAAATGGACGAAGAAGAATTCGATACCATTGGTGGCGTGGTTCTCAAGGAATTCGGACACCTGCCCAGACGGGGCGAATCGGTTGAATTCGGCGGCTTGCGCTTTACCATTGCCAACGCCGATAACCGCGTAATCCGTCTGCTGCAGGTAACCCGAAGTGACCAGTGACGCCACAAACACCAGAGCGCTGAACACCCCCTTCTCTTCCAACGCCTGGCTGGGCGCCGCCGCCCTTGTGGTGGCCGGCGCTTTGCAAACCCTGACTTTTTCTCCATTCAACCTCTGGTGGCTGGGCCCGGTCTCGGTCCTGTTGATCCTTCTGGTTACCGTACCCCTGGCCCCGGAAAAGCTTTTCCGGGCCGGATGGCTGACTGGCCTGGGGCTGTTCGGCAGCGGGGCCAGCTGGGTGTATATCAGCATCAGCGAACACGGCAACACAGCGATTCCCGTAGCCGTCCTGCTCACTATTCTGTTCGTAGCGGGTCTGGCACTGTTCCACGCCCTCGCTTTCTGGTTCTGGGGTAAGCTTGCCAAGGACAGCCCGGTCCGACGCCTGATCCTCTTCCCCGCGATCTGGATTCTTGGCGACTGGCTCCGTGGCTGGCTGCTTACCGGCTTTCCATGGCTGTATCTGGGCACGGCGCATACAGACGGCCCCTTGGCCGGCCTGGCGCCCTTGACCGGCGTTCATGGCATCACCCTCTGGATTGCTGCTACCGGTGCCGCACTTTACGGCAGCTGGTGGCTCGTGAAGCATCTGCGACCAGTTGCTGCTGGGATCACACTCGTTGTTGCCCTAATTCCCTGGTTGGTTGCTCCGGCCATGAATCGCCTCGATTGGACGGGTCTGAGCGAGAACCCTACTTCCTTTGCTGCCATGCAGGGCAATATTCCCCAGCAGATAAAATGGGACCCGGAGTTTTTGAAGGACCAGATCGTCACCTATCTGGGAATGACGGAAGACCACTGGGACACAGACCTGATTCTATGGCCGGAAACGGCCATTCCCATCCCCCAGGATCAGGCTGGCAAAATCATTGACCACATCAGCGCAGAACTGGGTGAAAACAGCACCCTGATTACCGGTATACCCTGGTATGGATTCAGTGACCGAATTGAGGATTTCACCTTCCACAACAGCATCATGGCCATCGGCAACGGCGAGGGCATGTACCACAAGCAGAAGCTGGTGCCATTCGGGGAGTATGTGCCTCTACAAAGTGTGTTGCGGGGTCTGATCGGTTTCTTCGATTTGCCCATGAGCGATTTCAGCCGTGGACCTGAGTGGCAGGATCCGCTCGAGGCCAATGGCATCAACGTGATGCCCTTTATCTGCTACGAGGTCGCCTATCCCGATTTTGTCGCCTTTAACGCCCGGGGCGCAGGCCTTCTGCTCACCATCAGCAACGACGGCTGGTTCGGCGACTCTATCGGCCCTTTGCAGCATTTACAAATCGCGAGGATGCGGGCATTGGAAACCGGCCGCTACATGCTTCGAGGCACCAACAATGGCGTAACGGCAATCATCAATAACCGTGGTGAACTGACCGAAACCATTCCCCAGTTCGAGCGCGCCACCCTCACCGGCGAGGTGTTCACTGCCACGGGTAGCACGCCCTATATGCAAACCGGCTCCTGGCCAGTGCTGACCCTTGCGGTCATTCTGATCGTTTTTGTCCGGGAGCGGATCATTCCTCCTGTTTCGGCCAGCGGCTCGTGACCCGCTCGTAGTAGTGGGAGCCGCAGGCTTCACAGGGTTCCAGATGGCTGGTGGCTGTCAGACACCGCATATGTCCACAGTTCAGGCACTGGAACATACCGGCGGTAGCCACTTCCCCTGAGATGTACTGGCCCACTTCCTTATTTTCCAGCTTCTGTTTCAGCTCCAGGAAGTCCACAACCGTTTTGTCAGCGACCGACAGCAGGCTGTCCGCCAACTGGTGTTCCAGCAATGCCATATCAAGCTGCAACCATTCACTCAGGCCTTCTCCAGTTTCCTCCACGAAGTGCAGAAGGTGCTCGAGATCCCTCTGGAGGTATTCGCCAAGCAGGGCCGCTTCATCCCTGGTCATCTCCTCGAGCTCGTACTCAAATTCCACCGCTTTCTGGACCTCTTCTTCGAGGTTCTGGAGCGATGTTTCTTCCAGGTCATGGAGACGCGTTTTTACCCGCTCCAGCATACGGTCGTAAACTTCCAGTGCCTTGCCTGAGAGATGACTTCTTTCTGGTTGTGTCATTTTGACTCCTCGATACCGCGTTCAGGTGCAGGAGCCGCTGCACAGCCTTCTTTTCCGGGACACGCTGTGAATACATCCATGTACGCTTGGCTGCAGCATCCATGCTGCAGACAGTCCCGGAAAAGAAGGCTGTACACCGTCTCCCGAGCTTGGGAAGTGCACCTTGGACTCCACTTCCGATGTAACGGGCGCTGGCGGCGATGACTCCCTGGGACTGTGAGCAGCATGGATGCTGCGATCAAGCCTACACGGACGTATTCACGGCGTGTCCCGGGGAGTCATCGCCGCCAGCGCTTCCCCCATATCTGCAAGTCTGGCACAAGAACAGAAAATTGGCAGACTACCTGTAAAGGCTAGTGTGCGTTAGAATGTCCGGCCCGCTCCGGACGTGATTTTGATACAGGCTTTTATTTTTTCCACACAAGGTAATTTCGGTAATGGCAGGAATGGACGAGCAATACAATCCCCGTGACGTAGAACAGAATGCCCGTAATTTCTGGGAAGAGAACAAGACCTTCACGGTGAAGGAAGAACCGGGCAAACCCAAGTACTACTGCCTGTCCATGTTCCCCTACCCCAGTGGCAAGCTGCACATGGGGCACGTCCGCAATTACACCATCGGCGATGTAATTTCCCGCTACCAGCGCATGCAGGGCAAGAACGTGATGCAGCCCATGGGCTGGGATGCATTTGGCCTGCCTGCCGAGAACGCCGCCATTGCCAACAAGACTGCACCGGCCAAGTGGACCTACGCCAACATCGAGTACATGAAGAACCAGCTCAAGCAGCTGGGGTTCGGGTACGACTGGGATCGGGAACTGGCTACCTGCAAGCCGGATTACTATCGCTGGGAACAGTGGTTCTTCGCGCGTTTGTATGAGAAGGGCCTGGTGTACAAGAAGATGTCCACGGTTAACTGGGACCCGGTGGACCAGACGGTTCTGGCCAACGAGCAGGTCGTGGACGGCCGGGGCTGGCGTTCCGGTGCACTGGTGGAACAGAAAAAGATCCCGCAGTGGTTTATCCGCATTACCGATTACGCCGAAGAACTGCTGAACGATCTGGACGAGCTGGAAGACTGGCCCGAGCAGGTCAAGACCATGCAGCGCAACTGGATCGGCAAGTCTGAAGGCACCGAGCTGACCTTCCCGCTTAAGGACCGTGATAGCGGTCTGACCGTTTATACCACCCGCCCCGACACCCTGATGGGCGTGAGCTACATGGCCGTGGCCGCAGAGCATCCCCTGGCCAAAGAGGCGGCAGAGCGCCATCGCGACGTGGCTGAGTTTGTCGAGGAGTGCCGCAACAGCAAGACCGCGGAGGCCGAACTGGCCACCATGGAGAAGCGCGGCATCGATACTGGCTTCAAGGCGGTGCACCCGCTTACACAAGAAGAGATTCCGGTCTGGGTCGCCAACTTTGTGCTGATGGATTACGGCACTGGTGCGCTGATGGCGGTGCCCGGTCACGACGAGCGCGACCATGAGTTTGCCCGCAAGTATAAACTGCCCATCAAACAGGTGATTGCCGCCAGTGACGGCCGGGAGATCGATGTCCAGGAGCAGGCCTTCACCGAGAAGGGCATCCTCGTTTCCTCCGGCAAGTACAGCGGTCTGAGCAGCGACGAAGCCTTCGATGAGATTGCAAAATTCCTGGAAGAACACAGCATTGGCAAGCGCACCGTGAATTACCGCCTGCGCGACTGGGGTGTATCCCGCCAGCGTTACTGGGGCGCGCCGATTCCGATGATGACACTGGAAGACGGCACCGAGATGCCGGTGCCCGATGACAAGCTGCCGGTACGCCTGCCCGAAGACGTGGAAATGGACGGTGTCCAGTCTCCCATCAAGGCCGATCCTGAGTGGTGCAAGACCGAGTTCAACGGCCAGCCGGCGACCCTGGAAACCGACACTTTCGACACCTTCATGGAGTCTTCCTGGTACTACGCCCGGTTCTGCAGCCCCAATTACGATCAGGGCATGCTGGACCCGTCTGCCGCCAACTATTGGCTGCCGGTAGATCAGTACATCGGTGGCATTGAGCACGCTATCCTGCACCTGCTGTATGCCCGCTTCTTCCACAAGCTGCTGCGCGACGTGGGCCTGGTGACCAGTTCCGAGCCCTTCAACCGACTGCTTTGCCAGGGCATGGTCCTTGCGGAGACCTATTACCGGGAAGATGGCAAGGGTGGCAAGGTATGGATTTCGCCAGCCGATGTGACCGTCGAGCGAGACGAGAAAGGCCAGCCTGTTCGGGCCGTGCACAAGGAAGATGGCGAGCCGGTGGTATCCGGCGGCGTCACCAAGATGTCCAAGTCCAAGAACAACGGCATTGATCCCCAGGCCATCATCGACGAGCACGGTGCCGATACCGTTCGCCTGTTCATGATGTTTGCGGCACCCCCGGAACAGTCCCTGGAGTGGTCGGACAGTGGTGTTGAGGGTGCACACCGTTTCCTCAAGCGCATCTGGCGCCTGGTGAACGAGCATGCAGCGGGCGGCCCTGCGCCGGCTGTGGCCGCGGCCGAACTGAACGATGACCAGAAGAACTTGCGTCGCAAGACTCACGAGACTATTGCCAAGGTCAGTGACGATATCAGCCGGCGGCTGACGTTCAATACGGCCATTGCCGCCGTGATGGAGCTGCTCAACGATGTTGGCAAACTCCAGGGTGACGAGCCCCAGACACGTGCCGTCCGCCAGGAAGCCCTGGACACCGCGGTGCTTGTACTGTCGCCGATCGTTCCGCACATCTGCCATACCCTTTGGCAGGCGTTGGGTAACGAAGAGCCCGTTGTCGATGCCTCCTGGCCCAAAGCTGATGAGTCCGCCATGGTTCGCAGCCAGATCCAGGTGGTACTGCAGGTCAATGGCAAGGTTCGGGCCAAGGAAGATGTGCCGGCCGATATCAGCAAGGCCGATCTGGAAAAGCTGGCCCTCGAGAACGAGAACGTTATGCGCTTTACGGAGGGCGCGACGGTACGCAAGGTTATCGTGGTGCCGGGCAAACTGGTGAATGTGGTGGCCAACTGATATGTCATGCCACTCCGCTCTGAAATCTTCAGCACGCCTGATGCTGACCGCTGTAATGGCGGCGCTGATTGCTGGTTGTGGATTCCAGTTGCGGGGTGCGCCTCCGGTTTCTTCGGCCCTTGAACCTCTGGCGGTGGATTGCTCATCCCAGGTACCCGACACCCTGTGCCGTTCCTTGCGCGAACAACTGAACCTGGGCAATGTCCGTGTGGCGCCAGTGGCGGAGGCCGATTACATTCTGCGACTGAGGAATTTCGAGCGGGATCGTCGCGCAAGCGCCATCACAGCCCAGGCCGCGGCCGCCGAATACACGCTCCGTCACTCCGTTGATCTTGAAGTGGTCAGCTCGGATCGGGTTCCCATGGTAGGCACTACACGCCTGACGACCAGCGAGAGTTACCGCTACGACGAGACCAACGTGCTGGCAAGACAGCGTGAAGAAGAGGCCCTCCGCCAGCAAATGGACGATCGCCTTGCACAGCAAATGATATTCCGGCTGGCTCCTCTGACCCCACAGCGCATCGACGCCATCCGGGCAGAATACCAGCGCAAACAGGAAGATGACGCCCAAGCCACAGGCCAGCCATGAAGACCAACCCGGGCCAGTTATCCCAGCTTCTGAAAAAGGGCCTCTCGCCTGTCTATCTTGTTTCCGGTGATGAACCCCTGCTGGTTCAGGAATGCTGTGATCAGGTTCGAAAGGCCGCAAAAGACGCCGGCTATCATGACCGCCTGACCTTCCACGCCGATCACCAACTGGACTGGAATGCCGTTGGCGAAGAATTCAGTGCCATGTCCCTGTTTGCCGAGAAACGGCGCATCGAGATTCATTTGCCCACGGGCAAGCTTGGTGACGGTCGCGCGGTACTGGAACGGGTACTGGCAGATCCTCCCGAAGATATCATCCTGCTGCTGATCAGCGCCCGCCTGGACGCCGCGGAGACACGGAGGAAATGGTACAAAGAGCTCCAGGGAAAAGGTGTTCACGTGCCGGTGTGGCCGGTAGATGCCGATAAGTTCCAGGGGTGGCTCCAGCAGAGGGCCAGCAACCGGGGCCTGAGCCTGACCCGGGGCGCCCTGGCCATCATGAACGAACGCCTGGAAGGTAATCTGCTTGCCGCCAGCCAGGAGCTGGACAGGCTGTCTCTGCTGGCAAACGGCAATACCATCGACGAGGAAACTGTTGAACAGGCAGTGCAGGACAGTTCCCGATTCAATGGCTTCGAACTGGTCACGGAATTGATCAGTGGCCGGGCCCCTCACGCCGGTAAGATGATCACTGTGCTTCAGCAAGAGGGAGAAAACCCGCTGGGCCTGCTGTCGGTTCTCAGCCGCGACCTGAATCTCTTGCTGGAGCTGAAGTCCTCAGCCGGTCAGTCGGAGAATCCCGCAGCCTTCCTGAAAAAGCGAGGGGTGTTCCAGCCCCAGCGGGCCCGGGCGCTCGAGCAGGCCGCACGCAGGCTGAACCGCTCCCAACTGAATGAGGCCATCAGCCTTTGCAGTCAGATCGATCGCGCCGCCAAAGGCTTCGACACCCTCACTCCGTGGCACTATTTGCGGGATATGTCCGCCCTGCTTGCCGGTCGTTCCTGACCTGAATCAAACTCTGCCTTTCTTGTTATCGTCTGGCCCAGCCAGCCCCTTGACAGATTTTTACAATCGGGCGCATTGTAATCACACCAACAATCCAAGGAGGTACTTGATATGAGTCTTCAAGAAGAGCTCAAGAAGCTGTCGGAAAAGGTAAAACAGTACCGGGATGAGGCGCGCGTTCAGATGCATCTGGCCCGGGAAGACGTTAAGGACGAGTGGGAGGACCTCGAACAGGACTGGGATCGATTCAAAAACAAAATCGACCAGGTTCTGCACGATGCAGAAAACGCGTCCCAGGAAGCCCGCCAAACCGCGCAAAAACTGGGCGAAGATCTTAAAAACGGTTATCAGAACATCCGCAACAAACTGAAGTAAAACTGTTAACCCGCTCACATTACGCCACAAATTTCTACCTCAGAGGCTCAATGCTTTAGAGCCTCTGTGTCATACTTCACAGTATCAGTGAACAAAGCGTCATAGTTTTGACCCACCTGGTCATTTTATGATCAACCCTTATCATCAGGGCCCGAATTGCCAGGACGTTTGGGAACACTGCGAGATATAAAAGGCGTATGAAACAATTCTTACTGATACCCACAGCGCTTTGCCTGTTGCTCACCACCACCCTCGTGATTGGCCAAAATACCCGGTTCAGTGACCCTAAAACCGTTGTTTCCGATCACTTCTGGGGTGACCTCTACGCCAACGGCGGCAACTCCTTCTTTTGCAACACGGCCTTTACCAGCAAAGGGTTCGTGCTGACAGACGGATATGTGTATCCATTGGCGGATGTCCGTAGCGCACTTGATTGCGGCACATCCCGTGAATGTGAACAGAACAATCGCTACCGCCAGATCGCGTCTGACATGCACAATATGATACCGGTACGCAGCCGGACCGAGATGGGGCGCCGCAATGCCCGTTATGAGGATCTCGGGTCTTCTGTCAGCGAGGATGAATGTGGCATTCGCCAAAGCGCCCAGTTCTTCGAGCCACCGGTTCGGGTCAAAGGCGATGTTGCGCGCACCGTTGCGTACATGGTGGATACCTATGACCTGCCCTGGCTGGGCTCCTCCGCGGTCTTCAAGGGCTGGAATCGTCTGGACCCGCCGGATGATGGCGAGATCACACGTCATCGGCGCGTCGCTGAAATCCAGGGCAACGACAACCCCTTCGTCACCGATCCGAACCGGATGGAGCACCTGTAAGCTCTAAAAGGATCAGGCCAATAGGTCAGCATCCATAAAAAACAGGCCCGAAGGCCTGTTTTTTTTGCGCGTTGCCATTGCTGACGGAATCAGAATTCCTCTGCAGTCAGCGCCATCATGGAATCACTGCCGCTGCGAATACCCTCGGCCAGCGAAACCGTCTTTGGCAACAGACGGTCATAGTAGAATCGCGCTGTCTTCATTTTACCGCTGTAGAAGCCGGAGGTGTCCGCTTCGGCCTGGGGTGCCGCTGCTTTGGCAATCTTCGCCCACATGTAGCCAAGCGCCGTCAGACCAAACAGGTCCAGATAGTCCACGGAAGCCGCGCCAATGGCGTTCGGATTGTCCCCAGCCTGTTTGATCACGTGCTCGGTAACATCATCAAGACGCTCAACCGCAGCCGCTAGCGGCTCAAGGAACGGGCGCAAGTGCTCATCACCGCTATTCTCCTCGAGGAAGTTTGCCACGTCCTGGGCGAACAGCTCATAGAGTTTACCCTGCGTACCAACCACTTTCCGGCCCATCAGATCCAGCGCCTGGATACCGTTGGTGCCTTCGTAGATCTGGGTAATACGACAGTCACGAACCAGTTGCTCCTGGCCCCACTCGCGGATGAAACCATGGCCACCGAAAACCTGCTGGCCCATGATACAGGCATCCAGGCCGCGATCGGTCAGGAATGCCTTGGCTACCGGGGTCAGCAAGGCCACCATGCCCTCGGCATGTTTGCGACGCTCGTCGTCCTCGGCGTACTTGGAGATATCCAGCCACTGGGCAACGTAGGTCGAGAAGGCCCTGCCGCCTTCCACATAGCCTTTCATGGTCAGCAGCATGCGGCGCACATCCGGATGAACGAGAATCGGATCTGCTGCCTTTTCGGGCTGCTGGGCGCCGGTTGGCGCGCGGCTCTGGATACGGTCAAGGGCGTATTCCCGGGCACTCTGGAGAGAGGCCTCGGCAGCGCCGATTCCCTGGATGCCCACACCCAGGCGCTCGTAGTTCATCATGGTGAACATGGCCGCCAGGCCTTTGTTCTCTTCACCGACCAACCAGCCTTTGGCGCCATCAAAGTTCATAACACAGGTAGCAGATCCTTTGATGCCCATTTTCTTCTCGATGGAACCGCAACTGAAGCTGTTGCGCTCACCCAGTGAACCGTCCTCCTTCACGAGGAACTTGGGCACGAGGAACAGGGAAATCCCCTTGGGACCCTTCGGCGCGTCAGGCAGCTTGGCGAGAACCAGGTGAATGATGTTCTCCGCCATGTCGTGCTCGCCCCAGGTAATGAAGATCTTGGTGCCTGTGACGTTGAAAGAGCCGTCTTCGTTGGGCTCGGCCTTGGTGCGGATAATTCCCAGGTCGGTGCCGGCGTGGGGCTCTGTCAGATCCATAGCGCCGGACCAGACACCTGAGTACATATTCGGGAGGTATTTTTCTTTCAGCTCATCACTGCCATGGGCGTCCAGGGCGAGACAGGCACCTGCAGTAAGCATAGGGGCCAGGCCGAACGCCATGTTGGCACCCTGCATCATTTCCTCGAACTGGGCCACCAGAGTCTTGGGCATGCCCATGCCGCCAAAATCCGGGTTACCGCCGAGGCCGTTCCAACCGCCTTCAACGATGGTCTGGTAGGCTTCCTTGAATCCGTCCGGTGAGGTCACCTCCCCGTCGTTCCATTTGCAGCCCTGCTCGTCGCCCTCGCGATTCAGGGGCGCCAGTACACCGCTGCTAATCTTGCCAGCCTCTTCAAGAATCGCGTCCGCCGTTTCCGGGTCCACATGCTCGGCAACCTTGGGCAGCGAGGCCCATAGGGCGGGGGCATCGAAAACCTCATTCAGAACGAAGCGCATGTCACGTAAGGGTGCCTGATAATCAGCCATCTAAAACTCTCCAAAAATTCTGTCAGTCTGTTCAGGTGGCAATAGGGCCTCAGTTCGGGCCGGTCACACCTGCTCGGGCTATGTGTCCGCTGAAGATTATTTTTATGGGCGCCTATTCTACCCTAAAAGCGGACCGCAACTCACGAAAAAAGCCCGCCTCCGGGGAGTGCGGGCTTCCTGTCCTGTCGAACCGTCCTTCGGTGCCCGCGCCTTAGATGGCGAAGGCTTCCTCCGGCATGTCCATCAGGCTGTCGGCGCCGGCCAGCATGCTTTCTGCGTGGCTCTTGGCCCGGGGCAGCATGCGCTTGAAGTAGAAGCGCGCAGTCTGAACCTTGGCGTTGTAGAACATTTCTTCGGTAGTGCCTTCAACCATCTTGTCCAGTGCAACCTTGGCCATCCGCGCCCACAGGTAGGCGAAGACCGCGTAACCGGAATACATCAGGTAATCCACGGAAGCCGCACCCACTTCTTCGCGGTTCTTCATGGCGGACATACCGATCTTGGTGGTCAGCTCACCCCATTCCTTGTTCATGGCGGCCAGCGGCTCGATGAATTCCTGCAGCTGCTCGTTGTCGGCGTTTTCCTTGCAGAACAGATGAACCTGCTTGGTGAAGCCTCGCAGGGATTCGCCCTGGGTCATCAGAACCTTGCGGCCCAAAAGATCCAGCGCCTGAATACCAGTAGTGCCCTCGTAGATCATGCCGATACGGGCGTCACGAACGTTCTGCTCCATACCCCACTCTGAGATAAAGCCGTGGCCACCGAACACCTGCATGCCCAGGTTGGCCGCCTCGTAACCAATCTCGGTCAGGAACGCCTTGGCGATTGGCGTCAGGAAGCCCAACGCCTCATCGGCCGCCTTGCGCTCTTCGTCGGTCTTGCCGCTGTGCACGATATCAGCCTGCTGCGCAGTCAGGTAAATCAGGGCGCGAGCGCCTTCAGCGACGGCCTTCTGGGTCAGCAGCATGCGACGTACGTCCGGGTGAACGATGATCGGATCGGCAATGCCTTCCGGATTCTTGGGGCCGCTCAGTGAACGCATGGCCAGACGCTCTTTGGCGTAAGCCAGTGACCCCTGGAAGCCCAGCTCGGCGGCACCCAGCCCCTGGATGGCGGTACCGATACGAGCAGTGTTCATGAAGGTGAACATGCAGTTCAGGCCCTTGTTCTCAGGCCCGATCAGCCAGCCCTTGGCGCCGTCGAAGTTCATCACACAGGTGGCATTTCCGTGGATACCCATCTTGTGCTCGATGGAACCGCAGGATACGGCGTTGCGCTCACCGGCAGAGCCGTCTTCGTTCGGCAGGCACTTGGGCACGATAAACAGGGAGATGCCCTTGGTGCCTTCCGGTGCGCCCGGCAGACGTGCCAGAACGATGTGGACGATATTCTCGGCCATGTCGTGCTCACCGGCAGAGATAAAGATCTTGGTACCGGTAATGGCGTAGGTGCCATCGGCATTCGGCTCTGCCTTGGTGCGCAGGGTGCCGAGATCGGAACCGCAGTGCGGCTCGGTCAGGCACATGGTGCCAGTCCACTCACCGCTGATCAGCTTGGTCAGGTAGGTCTGCTTCTGCTCTTCGGTGCCGTGCTCTTCGATGGTGTTGGTGGCACCGTGGCTCAGGCCAGGGTACATCCCAAAGGACCAGTTGGCGGTACCGACCATTTCACTCATCACCAGGCCGAGGGAATGCGGAAGACCCTGGCCGCCGTAGTTGGGATCGGCGGTCATGGAAGGCCAGCCGCCCTCAACGTACTGCTGGTAGGCTTCTTTGAAGCCAGTCGGCGTCTTGACGCCATCTTCGCTCCAGGTACAGCCTTCCTTGTCGCCCACCTGGTTCAGCGGAGACAGAACCTGCTCACAGAACTTGGCACCTTCCCCGATAATGGCATCCACCATATCCGGAGTAGCGTCTTCAGCACCTTCCAGATTGGCGTAATGCTGCTCGCTGTTCAGCAGCTCGGTCATAACGAATTTGATGTCACGCAGGGGCGCTTTGTAATCAGGCATGGAATCCACCTCAGTTCTCGGTCTCAGCTGAATCGGGTTTAACAGCTTCTGGCCTTGGGTTTGCTCAGACACCGCAACGCAATGCGCTGCAGCCTTAATTAAACACTTGTTTGAAACATACGTTTACAGGCACAGAATTGTCAATAGCCGGATGCAAAATTTGTGTTGCGAACTGTCACCGGATCATGCGCCACGACAGTGCATGCCGGGCAGAAGTAACCTTTAACTATGGGATATATTTACAGGAATCAGTGCCTGGCAAGGCGGGGGTCAGGCGGACACTGGCTCGAAGGATGACGCGCGGTTTTCGTCGCCTTTTTGTTCACCTTCGCCCATGGCGGAGACTTTGCGATAGGCATCGCTTGCCTCCCTTGGAGAGGATCCGGATTCGGCAGCCAGCTCGGATTGGGCCTGAAGCATAATCTGCATGGCCTGAGCGGCAACGGCCCGATCCTGCCCAGAAGGCTCCGCCGGCGCCATGGCTGCCGCGCGGACGATTCGCATCTTTTCAATGGTTGCCTGGGGATTCCCCTGCACGGGGGAGATATCGATGGAGACTTCGCCACCCACCGCATACTGGGCGCCGTCCGGCCCCCGCTGGTAGGTAAACGACATGGCGCCAGCATACTGGCCGCCAACTGCCTGGTGAGCGGCTTCGTGGGCACGAACTTCACGGTCCCGCGCTTTCAGCTCAGTCAGTTGTTTCAGCTCTTGGTCTGTGAGCCCCTGAGGATTGTCGGCTTCCCCGCTGCGGGGCCCGGGGTCCGGATTTTCCCGCGCGGACTCGGCTTTGCCCGTAGCCTCAACAGATCTGGCTCCAGCGGTCGGCGCCTCCGGCTTTGCCGATACTGGGCCCGTGGCCTGAACTCGCGGAGAAACCGGGCCCTGAAACGAAGCCGCTGGTATAGGCGGAGGAACAGGAGGGAGAGAGGAAAGCACGAACTCTGCGCTCTTTGGTTAATCAGGCCATGATATCCAAAAGCGTTCCCAGCGTTTCGTCTGCTGTTTTAACCACCTGCGCGGACGTTTCAACACTGCGCTCATAAATCTTGAGATCAACAATGGGCTCGACGAGGCTACCCGCACCTTCCGCGGTTCCTTGGGGACCATCAGCACCGGCACGGGCAATCTTACGGGCGGCATTTTCCATGCCGACCATGCCATCCTGAATGCCCTGAATTCCAACTGCGAGAGTGTTATTGATCATGACCAAGCTGCCTGGTGACCATTTATTGACTCAATTAAGCCACACATTTGGTCAATTTTCAAACAATCCATCGATATTCAGATAGCCGGCCAGCATTTCCGGCCGCGCCTGCTCCAGCCAGGGAAGGATACCCAGGCAGGGCGCGCCCATGTGGTTCACCAGGTAATTGAGAGTGTCCTGCTCGCAGCTCATTGGCTCGGATTCCGTCCGATTGGCAACCCACCCCGCCAACCGAAGACCATCACTTCTGATGGCTTCCGCCGTCAGCAGAGCATGGTTAATGCAGCCAAGGCGGAGTGAGACCACCAGAATAACAGGCATGGCCAGGTGGCGCGGAAATTCCGAGTAGGTTTCCCGATCGTTGAGAGGCACTCGCCAGCCGCCAGCGCCCTCCACCAGCAGCAGGTCTGCCGGACGGATCTGCAAACCACGGCAGAACCCGACAAGCCGATCCGAAGTGATATGACGTCCGGCCTGCTCGGCGGCAACGTGGGGGGCAATTGCCGGTTCCAGCGCCACCGGGTTGATGAGCTCATAAGCCAGCGGCTCGGTAATAGCGTTCTGCAGAATCAGGGCATCTTCGTTGCGGAGTCCTTCGGGCGTCCGATCACAACCAGACGCAATGGGTTTCATCGCCAGGGTGTGTTTGCCCATGGTCCGGGCCGCGTGAAGAATGGCGGCGGAAACCAGGGTTTTCCCAACCCCTGTGTCGGTGCCCGTTACAAAGAAGGAGTGCTTGGCCATTATTGTTTCCCGGTTAACGCTTCCTGTGGTTTCTGCCAGTAAATCCAGGCAGCCTCATAACTTGCCATAATAGTGCCGTCCGGCTCTTTCGGGTAATGCCTGCACATTGCCCGCAACCTCCCGGGCGCCGTGACCACTCGGCGACGACCAGCGCCCCGGAAGCCGGCGCCAAGGTGGCGGAGCTCACCGGCCAGGGCCATCGGCGACTCGTAGGGCAGCCTTATTGTACTGTTCTCGATAACGGCATCCGGCAACTCGGCCCCCACCTTGGCCTGCAAGGCAAGATCGGTCTCAAAGTGATTGACGTGCTGATGATCGGGGTCCACTGCGTGCCAGGCCGCTTTCAGTTCTCGCAGTGTGCCATCCAGGAGCGTCGAGACCATCAGGAATCCACCGGGACGCAGAATACGCTGGCATTCCCGGAGCACTGAACGGGGGTCATCACACCATTGAATCATCAGATTACTGAATATCAGGTCCACGCTGTCATCAAGCAAAGGGAGGTGCTCGGCATCGCCCACAATCCAGCTGATTCCCGCAGGCGAGTTCTCACGGGCCTGCGCCAGCATACCCGGTGAGAGATCAAGCCCGGCCAGCACCCCAATACCCTCAAGCCCAGCGAACTTGCGGGTAAACCAACCGGTGCCGCAACCCAGGTCCAGGGTGGCCGAATGAAGTTGCTCGCGCTCGACGGCCTGGAATTTTTGCAGCATGGTGTTGCCCATGAAACGCTGCAGCCTGGAGGCGCTTTCATAGGTGCCACTGGCAATGCCGAAGCCCCGGGCAATATCCGATTTGAGGGTTTCAGAAACACCGGCCGATGCGCCGACCGGCGAGTTCATAACGCCCATGACAGTGCCTTTTGCGAGGCAAAGAACGACTGAATCGCAGCCCAGCAATCCGAGGCAGAGCATCCACCGGGCCAATGTGCCATGCCAGGGACAACCGCATGGCCACTTGAGGCGGGAAGTGAAAGATCTTGAGCTCTGGATCTGACCACAATATCGTTCTCGCCCATCACATGCAGAGCCGGGGTGACGAGTGATCGCCATAGTGCCCGCTGATCCCCGGCTTCCAGCCACGCGAGACTCTTGCTGAGGTGCTCGTGCGAAACCAGGGTGCCTTTTTCGAGCCAGGGCCTGAGACTCTGTCGCTCGTCTTTTTCGTTCGACGCACCGTTGATCATCAACAACAGAAAATGCAGCCAGTACCGTTGAGGTTCACGGCGAATGCCCAGGGCGAAAGCCCGGAAGTCCGCTGCCGGCATTCCATGGGGCCAGCTGTCATCGGCAACAAACTTCGGAAACCCACCCAGCGTTACGGCGCAGGATACCGAGCCGGTTTGTCGCGCTGCGGCCTCCATCACGACCTGACTACCCAGAGACCACCCCATCCAGACGGACGGCTCCGGGTACAGAGACAAAAGCTCATCCGTGACTTGCGAGAGAGAATCGCAACGTGCGAGTAATTCATCGTCCAGCGACACCGGCACAACTTCCCCAGGCCAGTAGCCATACAACTTCGACAGCATCTCTGCGCGGACACCCCACCCGGCAACCACTACTAGGCGCTGACAGACCCTGGCGGAACTCATATCGCAACGTCCGTCTTTTGAAGCAGGTGACGGCACTCTGAAAGCCCGCCCAGCAGGCAATCCAGATCCTCCTGGGAATGCGCGGCACTGAACGTAACCCGCAACCGCGCCTCGCCTACCGGAACCGTGGGCGGGCGAATCGCCGAAACCAGCAACCCCCGCTTCTCCAGGGCCTGGCTGAGCGCCAGCGCGCCGTAATTGTCGCCAATCATGATCGGCTGGATCGGCGTACGCGACGGCATCAATTCATACCCCATGGCAGAGGCCTCGCGACGGAAACGGGACACCAGCCCCATTACATGGTCACGACGCCCCTGATCCCGTTCAATAAGATCCAGACTCGAAATCGTTGCCATGGCAATTGCCGGCGGCATCGCCGTGGTATAGATATAGGTCCTGGCCTTCTGAACCAGATAATCCATCAGCATCGACGGACCGGCCACGAATGCACCGCTGGTGCCGACCGCCTTGCCCAGGGTGCCGATCAGCACCGGTACGTCTTCCTCCGACAACCCCAACTCCGCAACACTGCCCCGACCCTCGGGCCCCAGAACTCCAATCCCGTGGGCATCATCAACAACCAGTAACGCATCGTGGGCCCGGCAGACCTTGGCCAATTCCGCCAGCGGCGCAACATCACCGTCCATGCTGAATACACCATCGGTCACTACCAGCTTGTGCCCCGACGTCTCCGCCAGCATCGCCTCCAGCGCTGGCACATCACCATGGGCATAACGCCGAACCCGGGCCCGGCTCAGGATACAGCCGTCAATGATGGATGCGTGATTCAACCGATCCGAAAAAATCGTATCGCCCCGCCCGGCCAGCGCCGAAATAACCCCCATATTGGCCATGTAGCCGGTGGAGAAAAACAGTGCTGAACTGCGCCCGGTAAACTCCGCCAGACGAAGCTCCAACCGGTGGTGGGCATCGTGATGACCACAGATCAGATGAGAAGCCGCGCCCCCAAGCCCTGTTTCAGGAAGCGCATTACGAAGGGCCTCGATATTGGCGGGGTGATTGGCAAGACCAAGGTAATCATTGCTGCAGAACGACAGCAAAGGTTTGCCGTCCGCAATCAGAGAGGGTCGCTGGGGACCCGTCACATGCCGACGTGTCCGGTACAGACCGGCCTGTTTCCGCTCTTCAAGTTCAAGGGCAAAGTCCCGCACGATAGCACCTGGAGGTTAACTCAACGGTCCGGGCAACGAGCGGGTAAGGCTCCCCGGGATTGTAGAGGGCCAAGGACGGCCCGAAACAAGCGCACATGGATGTGCTTGTAGCGTATCCCGGGGAGCCTTACCCGCTCGTTGCTTCCCCAGGATAAAAGACTCAGGCAGATTCCCGCGTAGCGTCATAGAACATATGACGCGTCGCCTCATACTCCACTGCTTCGGCAATCGCCTCCTCTTCCTGTTCCTCAGAAGCGCACTGCTCCCGCTGCTCAGGACGAATACCCAAACGCTTGAACAGCAGCATATCGGCATCCGCCTCCGGATTGGCGGTGGTCAGCAGTTTCTCGCCGTAGAAAATCGAGTTGGCGCCAGCCATGAAACACAGGGCCTGCATCTGCTCATTCATGTTCTCACGGCCAGCTGACAGACGAACATGAGATGCCGGCATCATGATCCGCGCCACCGCAATAATCCGGACGAACTCGAACGGGTCCAGATCCTCGACGTTCTCCATGGGCGTGCCCTTCACTTTTACCAGCATATTAACCGGCACACTCTCGGGATGATGAGGCAGATTTGCCAACTGGACCAGGAGACCTACCCGGTCATCCTCATCCTCACCCATGCCCATAATGCCACCGCAGCAAACTTTCATGCCGGCCTTGCGAACGTTATCGAGCGTATCCAGGCGGTCCTGATAGGTCCGCGTGGTGATGATGTGGCTATAGTATTTTTCGGACGTGTCCAGGTTGTGGTTGTAGTAATCCAGCCCGGCGTCAGCCAACTCGACCGCCTGCTCTTCTTTCAGCATACCCAGCGTCATACAGGTCTCAAGCCCGAGGGATTTGACCTGCTTCACCATATCCAGCACGTAGGGCATATCTTTTTTGGAGGGACTGCGCCAGGCGGCGCCCATGCAGAACCGGGATGCGCCCTTCTCTTTCGCGGCACGGGCCTCAGCCACCACTTTTTCGATTTCCAGCAGCTTCTCTTTCTCGAGACCGGTGTTGTAATGACCACTCTGGGGACAGTATTTGCAATCCTCCGGGCAGGCGCCGGTCTTGATCGACAGCAGAGTACTGACCTGCACTTCATTCGGGTCAAAATGCTGCCGGTGCACACTCTGGGCGCGAAACAGAAGGTCGTTAAAGGGCAGTTCGAACAGCTCGCGGGCTTCCTGCAGTGTCCAGTCGTGGCGGAGTTCTGTAGCGGTCATGTAAAAGTCCTGTTAACCTTTCCCGGTCTCTGGGTTTACGGATGAATCAGATGATAAAGAGACTGAACTGGCTGTCAACCTTCATGGAGAAAAAGGTTAACAGCGTCAGGCACGGTGGGCTATGTGTCGCGTGCCTCTCCTCCAACGCTTTCAATGGGTTATGCCAGCCTTGTCGGGACGATTTGCCGGTTAACCGCTGGCACTGTCGCTGCTGCGCCCTGCCCCTGGCTTTTCCGTCCTCGGAGCTGCTGTGTGGCGACTGCCTGAAGCACCCGCCACCTTTCGATATGTCTTTTGTTCCCTGGCGTTACCAGTATCCGCTGGACGGCATGATTGGCCGCTACAAATACAATGGCCAACGTAAGTTCGGTCGGCCCCTGATGTCCGATTTTGCGGACTCTCTTGAAGAAGCATTACAGGATGGCAGCATGCCGAAGCCGTTGGCGCTGATACCGGCACCCATGGATGCGCGACGACGGCGCCAAAGGGGATTCAATCAGGCCCAGGACATTGCAGAGACCATCGGGGGTCAGTTGAACATTCCTGTCGCTACCGGGCTGGTGCGGCGCGTCCGTCGGGTTCGGGCACAGCGAGAGCTGAACCGGGAGGCGCGGCTGGCGAATCTCCGCGGGGTGTTCGAGGTGACGTCGGTGGTGCCTGAGCGGATAGCCATTGTGGACGATGTGGTGACGACGGGGGCGACGGTTCGGGTGTTGGCTTCGGTTCTTCGGGAGGCTGGGGCTCGGGAGATTCAGGTTTGGGCTTTGGCGCGGACACCCGGTTAGTGCGACTAACCGCACTTTCCCTGGAGCATTCGCCGGGAAAGGCCATTAACTCATACTGGGGAGCAAGCACCGGTCAGGCAGGCCCTCCCGGGATACGCTACAAGCACTTCCCTGTGCGCTTGTTTCGGGCCATCCATGGCCCTCTACAATCCCGGGAGGGACTGCCTGACCGGCGCCCGGACTGTTGAGTAAGTTATTCAGTTCAGCTTTCTCTTCACAAAATCTGCGATTGCCAGGCAAGACGTCAATCCAGGCGATTCGATGCCAAAAAGATTAACCAGTCCAGGCAAACCGTGATCTTCCGGTCCATCGATTCGAAAATCCGCAAAACCACCATCGGGGCCCACCAACTTGGGGCGGATACCGGCATACGCAGGTTGAAGTCGGGCCGGGTCGAGACCAGGCCACCATTGGCGGATACCTCTGGCGAAGGTTTCCTGGCGGTTCGGGTCGACGGTGTAGTCTTCGGTTTCAATCCATTCCACGTCGGGGCCGAAGCGGGCCTGGCCGGCGAGGTCCAGTGTGAGGTGGACACCGAGGCCGCCGGGTTCGGGAACTGGGTAGATCAGGGTTTTGAAGGGTGTTTGACCGCTGTAGCTGAAGTAGGCGCCTCTTGCGAACCACTGCTCTGGCTTGAAGTCGTCAGGTAAGCCGGCCCAGGCTTTTGCCAGTGGAACCGCAGCCAGTCCGGCGGCGTTGATGACGTTTTTCGCTTTCAGAGTCAGCGGATGGTCGCCTCCCACGTGGAGACAATGCCAGTGGTTATCCGATTCAGCGGCCTCCACCGGTGACCGGAGAACGAGTTGGCCGCCGGCATCCTCGAGCTCGCCGAGCAGTGAGAGCATCAGTCCATGGCTGTCTATGATGCCGGTTTCCGGCGACCAGAGGCCGGAACTCGCGCGAACTTCCGGAATCTCACGGGCCAGCCGGTCTGCTTCATGCACGGTCAGCTCGACGCCATTGCGGGCCGCGGCCGCCTGAATATCCTTGAGTTTGCCATTCTGCGATTCATCGGCTGCCACGATCCATTTGCCACACTTCCGGTGGTCGACTTTGCGGGTTTGGCAGTACTCGTAAAGCCGCTGTCGGCCTGCAACGCAAAGTTCCGCCTTCAGTGATCCTTCCGGGTAATAGATGCCGGCATGAATGACCTCACTGTTGCGAGAGGATATGCCCTCACCAAACCGGCCAGCGCTTTCCAGAACAATCACGTCATGGCCGGCACTCGCAAGGGCGCGGGCGATAGCAAGGCCAACCACACCGGCACCGATTACCACGGTTTGTGTTTCAAGAATTTCTTTCTGCACCCTCACTCGCCCTCACTCAACTGCCCAGCGAAAGAGCATACCCCATTCTCAGCGCTCTCAGAAAAGTGACTTCATGATGAACCATTACTCGATTGCGGATACCGGTTATACTTGGCTCCAAATTTACGTGGATGTCTTTTTCCGCGAGGCCTTCATGGACTCGGAGCTGGATGAAAACTGGTACCATCTGCAATCCATGAAATCCAAATACGACACAAGGCTCTGAAACATCCCTTTATGACCCATGACTCCTCACTCGCTGCATCCACCCACCCTTACGATTCCCTGACGCCCGATACTATCCTGGACGCCATGGAAGAGGCCGGGTTCGCGGTAAGTGGGCGGCTGTTCGCCCTGAACAGCTATGAAAACCGGGTTTATCAGGTGGGTCTGGACGATAGCGCGCCGGTCATCGCCAAATTTTATCGGCCGGGTCGGTGGAGCGAAGAGGCAATCCAGGAGGAGCATGGTTTCACCCTGGAACTTCTGCAGGCAGACATTCCGGTTGTTGCACCAATGAAGCTCACTTCGGGCGATACGCTCGGTCGCCATGGTGAGTTCCTGTTCGCGGTTTTTCCACAGCGTGGCGGACAGGCGCCCGATACCAGCGTGACAGACACTCTCTACCGCCTGGGCCAGTGGCTGGGTCAGATTCACAACATTGGCGCCAAGAAACCATTTGCCCATCGCCCTGGCATGGATCTGCTTGAGGGCATTGAAGTCAGCAACCGGCTTCTGGTTGAAGGCGACTGGATTCCAGCGGATCTCAGGCCCGCCTGGGACAGCCTGATCCCCGACCTGCAAAGGCTCTGTGCGGTACGGGTTGATGAAGCCGGCCCGGTAGAAACTCTGCGACTTCATGGCGACTGTCATTCCGGCAACATCCTGTGCCGGGACGAGCAGATGCTGTTCGTAGATCTGGACGACTGCCGCACGGGGCCTGCTATCCAGGACATGTGGCTGCTCCTTAACGGAGACGATGTCGACCGGGGGGCCCAGCTCGGAGAACTCCTCGAAGGTTATGAGATGTTCCGTGATTTCAATCGTCGAGAACGCCACTTGATTGAGCCGCTGCGGTGCTACCGGCAGATCGCGCACTGCGCCTGGCTGGCAAAGCGCTGGGATGATCCTGCGTTTCCGCGTTTCTTTCCGTGGTTTGCCCAGCCACGCTTCTGGTCAGACCAGATTCTCTCGCTGCGGGAGCAACTATCCGCCCTGCAGTCTCCGGCCATCACGGTGCCGGGGCAATACTGAGTAACACTTTAAATTCGTTTGATTCGAGGTAGGCATGAGCCAGAGTGAGGCCCGTTACACCGTCCGCAGCCTGATCGTGACCGCACTGGTTGCGGTAATCGGAACCGTTCTTGCGCTGGAAATGAGCGGCAAGATCAGTCACAGCGACAACAAGGATCACATGCCGGTTGGCGATTTCCAGGCCATACATGTAACCGAGGACGATCCGTTCCGCATGTCACCCAAGGCATCGGAACTGCATGCGGTCTGCGAGAATGGCTATCTGGCAATTGCCGCCGATGTAGACCCCTCGTTCCGGGGCATTCTGGTGGACTACAAGAACCGGGGCGTGCGCTGCTCCCGACCGTCACCGACAGGCCCTGCGGTTCCACCCTCTCCGGAGGCAACAGACTCCAATGGTTAAGCCCCGCAAGCCTTCGGAGCCACCCGAGCAGGTGACAGACCGATTGTTTGCCACAGAACGCCGACCCGAGGATTTCCGGTTCGACGCGTCGGTGGCAAGGGTTTTCCCGGACATGATTCGCCGGTCCGTGCCGGGCTACACCACCATCATTCCGATGATCGAGGTGATCACCGAACAATACGCCCAGCCAGCCTCCCACTGCTATGACCTAGGCTGCTCCCTGGGCGCATCGACCCTGGCGATGCGGCACGGCATCTCATATGGGGATTGCACCCTTGTCGGCGTGGATAACTCCAGCGCCATGATCGAACGCTGCGAGCATTACATTGCTTTGGACGACAGCGCCCTCCCTGTCACCCTCAGGTGCGAGGATATTCTGGACACCGAACTCAGCAACGCCTCGGTGACCACGCTGAATTTCACCTTGCAGTTTGTGGATCCGGAAAGGCGGTCCAGCCTGCTCAAACGAATTGCGGATGCTACCCTCCCCGGCGGCGTTTTGATTCTGTCAGAAAAAATCCGCTTTGAGTCGAAGGACGAGCAGGCCATTCAGACCCGACTGCACCACGAATTCAAGCGTGCCAACGGCTATTCGGATCTCGAAATCAGCCAGAAGCGAACGGCCATCGAACAGGTCCTGATTCCGGAGACACTGGCGGCCCATAAGGAACGACTTCTGGCAGCGGGCTTCAATGATGTGGTGGTCTGGTACCAGTGCTTCAACTTTGTATCCATGCTCGCCATCAAGGCTGACAAAACCATCGAATGACCATGGCAGATTTTGACTGGAAAGCCCGATTCGGGCCAATCATCAATGAACTTGCACAAGACGGCCTGGAGCATTGGGCCAATTTGCTTCAACAGCAGCTGGTTCACCGTTTCGAGGACCGCCCCCATGGCGATCTGGATCGTTGGCAGGCCGCCCTGAACCGCCTGCCCGACATTGAGCAGGTGGAGGCGCAGCTGAACCGCTCTGCCATTACCCTGAATGCCCCCGAGCCCCTGCCCCTGGCACAGCAGGAACAGCTGGAGCAGGGACTGCGCGGCCTGATGCCCTGGCGCAAGGGCCCCTTCGATTTTTTCGGCACCTACATTGATACCGAGTGGCGCTCCGACTGGAAGTGGGAACGGGTCGCACCCTACCTTTCAGACCTCTCCGGTCGCCGCATACTGGATGTGGGCTGCGGCTCCGGGTACCACTGCTGGCGCATGCTGGGCGAAGGCGCGGGCCGGGTGATCGGCATAGACCCGGGGCTGCTGTTCATGTTCCAGTTCTTCAGCGTCAAGGACTACCTGGGCGATGTCGCCGTCGATCTGTTGCCGATCCGGATGGAGGATCTGCCAGCCGATCTTGAAACCTTCGATACCACCTTTTCCATGGGTGTCCTTTATCATCGTCGCTCGCCGCTGGATCATCTGCTGGAGCTCAAGGGAACACTGCGCCGGGGTGGAGAGCTGGTTCTGGAAACACTTGTAGTGGAGGGCCCTGAAGGCTTCAGCCTGATGCCCGAGGATCGCTACGGACAGATGCGAAACGTCTGGTTCCTGCCCAGCTGCGACACACTGCTGCGCTGGCTCGACCGCACCGGCTTCCGCAATGCCCGGGTGGTGGATGTGACCGCGACCACTACCGAGGAACAGCGCAGCACCGACTGGATGCGCTTCAATTCCCTGCAGGATTTTCTGGACCCGGACGACCCGTCAAAAACCGTGGAGGGTTACCCTGGGCCCCTTCGTGCCATCGTGATTGCCGAGAAGCCCTGAGCACAAAAAAACCGCCGTGCCTTTCGGCAGGGCGGTTTCTTCATCCATCGGCGATTACTCGCCAAATGGATGACGGAGCGTGATGGTTTCAATGCGGTCCGGCCCCGTGGAGATCACGTCGATCGGTGCCTCGATCTGCTCTTCCAGGAACCGAATGTAGGCCTTCGCATTCTCCGGCAACTGATCGACGCTGGTCAGCCCAACGGTACTCTCACTCCAGCCAGGCAGCTCTTCGTAAACCGGCTCAATGTCCTTGTAACTGTCACAGCCGATGGGCGGCCGGAAAATCTCGCCATTCGGAGTCTTGTAACCGACACAGACCTTCACGGTTTCGAGACCGTCCAGCACGTCGAGCTTGGTCAGGCAGATGCCGGAGACACTGTTGATCTGGATCGCGTGTCGAATCGCCACCGCATCGAACCAACCGCAGCGACGGGCGCGACCGGTTGTGGTGCCCACTTCGTTGCCTTTCACCGCGAGATGTTTGCCCATGTCGTTAAACAGCTCCGTGGGGAACGGGCCGGAACCGACACGGGTGGTATAGGCCTTGGTGATCCCCAGCACATAGTCGAGGAACAGCGGACCGAAACCGGAGCCAGTGGCGGTGCCGCCGGCGGTGGTGTTGGACGAGGTCACGTACGGATAGGTACCCAGGTCGATATCCAGCAGCGAGCCCTGGGCCCCCTCGAAGAGGATATTCTCTCCACGCTTGCGGAAATCGTGCAGCATGTCGGTCACGTCCGCCGCCATGGGCAGAATTTCCTGACCCATCTGCTTCAGTTCTTCCAGGGCCGCATCAATATCTTCGGCTTCTTCCTTGAAGTATTCGGTCAGGATGAAGTTGTGGTAAGACATGATCTCCCGCAGCTTCGTTTCGAAGTCGTCGGGATTGCACAGATCACCCAGGCGCAGGCCGCGGCGGGAAACCTTGTCTTCATAAGCGGGGCCGATACCGCGACCCGTGGTACCGATCTTGTCGACGCCACGAGCCCTTTCCCGGGCCTGATCAATGCGGACATGGGTGCGCAGTATGATCGGGCACGCCAGGCTGATACGCAGGCGATCGCGAACCGCCACATCGTTGGCTTCAAGCTCTCGTACTTCTTTGAGCAGAGCTTCCGGGGAGAGGACAACACCGTTGCCGATAAGACAGTAAACATGCTGCCGCAAAATACCGGAAGGAATCAGGTGAAGCGCTGTTTTCTTGCCGTCTATTACCAGGGTGTGTCCGGCGTTGTGCCCGCCCTGGAAGCGAACAACCGCTGCGACCTTGTCAGTCAGCAGGTCAACAATCTTACCCTTGCCTTCATCACCCCATTGGGTGCCCAGCACAACAACGTTTTTACCCATGATTCTCTCTCAATGCGGCTGCCCCGAAGGACACGCGTTTCGCAAGTTTACCTGTAAATGAATTCACCGAGGCCCCGGGGCCATCAGCCCAGCTTCTGCACGACCCACTGGCCGTTCTGTTTCACCAGCTCCCGATCACAGCCTTTGGTCGTCGGATTAACACCCTCGTCTTCGGGCAGAGCCCGGACAACGGTCTCCGTCATTCTCAGACCGGAAATCACGCCTTCAAGAGCGGGGTCATCGTCCGCCGGCGCCCAGACAGCACCCGCCTTTCGTGCCACCCGCTCTCCGAGGGCGACGAGAGCCCGTATATCGAGACTGAACCCGGTTGCCGGGCGGGCCCGACCAAAATCGCTGCCAATGGCATCGTAGCGACCGCCTTTGGCAACGGAATCACCATGGCCAGGCACATAGGCCGCAAACACCAGCCCTGTGTGGTAGTTGTAGCCACGCAGCTCGCAGAAATCGAATCCGAAGCTGATCTCCGGATAATCCCGACTCAACATATCGGACACCCGCCCGAGCTGGTCAAGTGCGGCATCCAGGCTGTCGGAGGCGCCCTGCAGGATCCGGCGGGCTTCATTCAAGGCCTCCGGGCCGCCACTGACCCGCGCAAGCTCGCGCAGGCGGGCCCCGGCTGAACCTGCAGCACACTGCCCCAGCAGTTCGTCAAGCTCGGGGACCGATTTGCGGGCCATGGCATCGAAAATGGCGCGCTCGGTATCCCTGTCAAAATCCGCTTCGCCGATCAGACTCTCATAAATGGCCACGTGGGCCAGATCAAGGTGAATTCGCGGCAACCCCGCCACCCGGAGAGTTTCCAGCATCAGGCTGATCACTTCCATGTCCGCAGCTTCCGAAGCACTGCCGAATAGCTCGCAACCGGCCTGGATAGGAGTACGACCTGTCAGCATATGCCGGGGACGGGTATGGAGTACGTGTCCGGCATAGCACAGACGGGTGATCCCTTCCTGACCGAGGGTGTGGGAATCAATGCGCGCGGCCTGAGGCGTCATATCGGCGCGAACACCCATCATGCGACCGGTCAACTGGTCGGTGAGCTTAAAGGTCTGAAGCTCCAGGTCGTTTCCGGTTCCGGTAAACAGGGATTCGAGATATTCAATGAGCGGTGGGATTACCAGCTGATAACCCCAGCGCTGGCAGGTATCCATTACATCCCGGCGCAGGGATTCGATCCGTCCGGCCAGTGGGGGCAAAATATCCTCTACCCCGTCTGGCAGTAACCAGCGATCAGATACTGTCATGAGATTCCGTTGTCCGTTATATCCGCTCCGGCGCAGTCGGCGGGGGATCACACAGGATTTAAGGCGGCACTCGTTAAAAAGCCCGACACAAAACCGGCAGAATTTTACACGGTTGGCGGGCACAAAAAAACCGGAATACGGAGGTATTCCGGTTTTTGCTGTCAGGCTCCGGTTTACTGGGCGCCCTGGGGGTCGTTCAGGAACTTCATGAACGCGCTGTTGGAATCGATCACCATGATGTCATCCTTGCTCATGAAGGTATTGCGATAAGCCTGAAGACTCCGGTAGAAGCTGTAGAAGTCCGCGTTCGAGCCATAGGCATCGGCGTAAATCCTGGCCGCCTCACCGTCGCCTTCACCACGGGTTTCTTCCGACTGGGCAAAGGCCTCCGCCAGAATAACGGTTCTCTGACGATCCGCGTCGGCCCGAATACCCTCGGCCAGCTCGCGACCCCGGGAACGGAATTCCTGAGCCAGCTTTTCACGTTCAGTCGCCATCCGACGATAGACGTTTTCGCTCACCTGCCCCGGGAATTCAATTGCCTTGACCCGGATGTCCAGGACTTCGATGCCAAATTCGCTCTGCGCGGTCTGGTTTACACGATCCCGGAGGGTATGCATCAGCTCATCGCGCTGGCCGGACACCACTTCCACCATGGTGCGAATACCAAATTCGTCCCGCAGACCATTGTCCACACGGGATGCGAGCAGAGACTGAGCACGGAACTCGTCGCCGCCGGTCGCTCGGTAGAACTGGTCCACATCCCGGATTTTCCAGGCGATGTAGGAATCCACATCCAATGGCTTCTTTTCCACGGTCAGGTACTGCCTGGACGGCAGGTCCATGGTCAAAACCCGGATATCGAATTCACGAACCTGATCGATGACAGGAACCTTGAAATGGATACCTGCCTGAATGTCAGTCTCTACCAGCTCACCGAACCGGAGTAGAACGCCCCGGTGGGTTTCCGGAATAATGTACACACTGGACAAGACCAGCAGGACAACAATAAGGGCGCCTGCAAGGCCCACTACACCTTTAGGTCCCATAATTATCTGCTCCTCCGAACGGTAGTATCCTGCCTGCTTCGCAGTTCCTGCAGAACCTGATCAGTCAGGGTCTGGATATCCACATTGCCTTGATTGCCACCGGAAGAAGATCCACCGGTGCGTGGCAGAGAACCTTGAGTCAGACGATCAAGCGGCAGGTACATCATGTTGCCGCTGCTCTCTGTGTCGACCAGGATCTTGCTGCTATTGGCCAACACTTCTTCAACGGTTTGCAGATACAGACGTTCACGAGTCACGGTCGGAGCCATCTCATACACAGCCAGGAGCTCGAGGAAACGGGCGGTTTCACCACGAGCCCGCTCGATCACTTCTTCCTTGTAGGCATTAGCCTCTTCGATCATGCGCTGAGCCTCACCACGGGCCTCAGGTACGACTCGGTTGCGATAGGTTTCAGCTTCTTCCTTGACCCGCTGCTCGTCTTCCCGGGCGCGCTGAACTTCACGGAACGCATCCTGAACCGGGGCGGGGGGCTGGGTGCTTTCAACGTTCACCCGCACCAACTCCAGACCGGTGCCATATTCTCTCAGAAAGGTCTGAAGCCTTTGCTCTACTCGAACAGCCAATTCGGCACGGCCTTCGGTCAGCACGTCATCCAGGGTGGAGCTGCCCACCTCATGACGGATGGCACTATCGGTCGCGAATGCCAGCGCCTGGTTGGAATCTCGAACGTTCAGGACATAGGCTTCTGCGTCGCCTACGCGATACTGCACCTGCAGATCCACAGTGACCAGGTTTTCGTCCTGAGTGAGCATCTGGCCACTGGACTCGGCAGTTCGAACACTGGTGACACGCACCTTGGTTACACTGTCGATCAATGGAACCTTGAACCTCAGACCAGGGTTAGCGGTCTGATGGTACTCACCGAAACGAAGCACAACCGCCCGTTCCTGTTCGTCCACGGTGTAAAACGACTGGAAAATCACGTAGCCGACTACCAGGATGCCTGCAAGCGCGAGGATGGCCCCGAAGCCGCCGGCACTTCCGCCGCCGCTGCCACCGCTTCCGCCGGACTTGCCACCCTTGCCGCCCAGCATTTTGTTGAGCTTGTCGAGACCTTTTTTCAGCGCCTCATCGAGGTCTGGCGGCCCCTGATCATTGCCGCGTCGACCACCACCGGTACCCCAGGGGTCATTGTCGTTACGGTTTCCACCCGGTTCGTTCCAGGCCATAGTGCTCTCCGTTACTGACTTATAGATAGAATGGCTGCAAATACTAGGGATTTATCTCCGCCCCGGCAATAGCCGGGGCGGTTTCATGCGTGTCCACCGTCCAGTCGGATTGACTTTTCGTTGACGCCGGCCCGGCTGAGCAGTTGTTGCCAGTCCCGATTCTGCAATCGCACCTCAACAACGGTGTCGCCGGAATCACGGTACTCCTCACTCAGCACCGAACCCGCTTCATGCAGGAGTGCGCGCAACTTGCCATCCGCAGGACCAAGCAGGACGAAGTGATGGACCACATCTTCCGCTACCCGCTCAACGATCGCATCGAACAGACCGTCCAGGCCCTCACCAGTTACTGCGGACACCCAGGCCCGGACTGGAATCCCCTCTTCATTTCGCTCGACACGCGGTGTGAAGTTTTCCAGCAGATCAATCTTGTTGAACACCTGCAGCATGGGAATCTCGTCTGCACCAATCTCCGCCAGAACCTCTTCAACCTGCTCAATATTCTCGTCGCGGCGCGGATCGTGGCAGTCGATGATATGTAACAGCAAAGTCGCCTGCGTGGTTTCTTCAAGCGTCGCCCGGAACGCCTCAACCAGCTTGTGCGGCAGATGCCTTATGAAGCCTACGGTGTCCGCCATTACGACCGGCCCGATATCCGGAAGTTCCAGCCGCCGCAACGTCGGATCGAGCGTGGCAAACAGCTGGTCTGCAGCATATACGGACGAAGTGGTAATCCGGTTGAATAGCGTGGATTTGCCGGCGTTGGTATAACCGACCAGAGACACCGTAGGAATGTCAGCCCGCTCACGGGCTCTTCGCCCCTGGTTCCGCTGGCGACGCACCTTTTCCAGACGCTTGTGGATGGACTTGATCCGCTCCCGCAAGAGTCGGCGGTCGGTTTCCAGCTGGGTCTCACCGGGGCCGCGAAGACCAATACCCCCTTTCTGACGCTCAAGGTGGGTCCAGCCCCGAACCAGACGCGTGGACATATGTTCGAGCTGGGCAAGTTCTACTTGGAGCTTGCCCTCGTGTGTCCGCGCCCGCTGGGCAAAGATATCGAGAATCACACCGGTACGGTCCAGCACACGGCACTTGAGCTCATGCTCAATGTTGCGTTCCTGGCGAGGACTCAGGGCATGATTGAACAAGACAACATCAGCCTCATTGGCCGCCACTGCGTCACGAATTTCTTCCAGCTTGCCCTCACCGACGAAAAATCTGGGACTGGGCTGCTTCCGGGACCCCGTGACGGTACAAACAGGCTCAACACCGGCGGAGGTTACAAGCTCCCGAAATTCACCGGGGTCTTCGGTGCCATCGTGGGCAGTAAAATCGATGTGGACGAGTACTGCGCGCTCACCGACATCAGGACGTTCAAACAATTGGCGTCAACTCCGGGCAATCAGACTATGGGTGACATAAAAACAAACACCCGCGGCCACAAGATCCCTTGACTGGCGGGATCTTCTGGAACGCGGGTGACAAGATCGGGAATTGGGCGTATCAGTCTTCAGACTCGCCCTCTCCTCCTGGAGCCTGCTGCGGAATGCGAACATTACGTGCAGGTACCACAGTGGAAATAGCGTGCTTGTAGACCATCTGGCTGACAGTATTTTTCAGCAAAATCACGAACTGGTCGAAAGATTCGATCTGGCCCTGTAGCTTGATACCGTTGACCAGAAAGATGGAAACCGGAATGCGTTCCTTGCGCAGTGCATTAAGGTAAGGGTCTTGTAACGAATGCCCTTTTGACATGTGTTTTCTCCTGTTTTTAGTAAGTGCAGATCGTCATTTATAAAATTTAAATGTGGTGCGAAGTCGGATTTTTTTCAAGGCTGACTCAGCGATAAGTTTGTCGTCGCTATCCAGCCACTCCACATCGGACCACTTGCGCAACCAAGTCAACTGCCTCTTGGCGAGCTGGCGTGTTGCTGCCACTCCCTTGCCGACAAATGTCTCGTAATCGTCTTCTCCGGACAAATAACTCCAGGCCTGACGATATCCGACACAACGCATGGAAGGGAGATCAGGGTGCAAGTCTTCCCTGAGCATCAGTGCCCGCACTTCGTCAAGAAAGCCTGCATCCAGCATTTTCAGGAAACGCAGGCGAATTCGCTCATGAAGCACGCGCCGCTCCGGCGGCATCATGGCAAGCTGAACAACAGTATACGGAAGCAAAGATGTTTCGTCTGCCTGCCAGCGAGTGAAATAGGTGTAATCCTCAATATCACCGCCTTGCGCCGCGGCCGTTGGTTGTTCGCCGGCACCGGTTTCGGCCTTCCAGAAATCGGAAATGGGCTTGCCGGTAAGACGCAGCACCTCCAGGGCCCGCATCAGGCGCTGCCGGTTATTGGGGTGAATGCGCTCAGCTGCGACAGGATCGCTGCGCTGAAGTTCCTCGTGCAGGGCCTCCCAGCCTCGCTCTTCGGCCTCTTGTTCCAGGGCAACTCGAACGGTGGGACTTGCCGATGGCAGGCCCGACATACCGTGGAGAAGCGCCTTGAAATACATCATGGTGCCGCCTACCAGCAGCGGCACCCGTCCCGCTGCTGTAATTTCTGCCATCGCAGCTAGCGCGTCCCGGCGGAAATCTGCAGCTGAGTATGTTTTCGCCGGATCGCAGATATCGATCAGTCTGTGGGGCGCCCGCGCAAGCTCTTCTGCGGTCGGTTTCGCCGTCCCGATATCCATACCCCGATAGATCATCGCAGAGTCCACGCTGATGATTTCACAAGGCAGGTGATCACAAAGCGCCATGGCCAGATCGGTCTTACCCGAGGCCGTGGGGCCCATCAGGAAAATGGCAGGCGGCAGCGACACCTCAGCGGCCCCGGAGAAACAGCTTGTCCAGTTCGGACATGGTCACTAGCGTCCATGTCGGCCGACCGTGATTGCACTGGCCGCTGCGTTCGGTTGCCTCCATATCCCTCAACAGCGAATTCATTTCAGGAATGGTGAGCTGCCGATTGGCACGGACGGACCCATGACACGCCATGGTTCCAAGCAGTTCGTGAGTCACCGCTTCAACCCGGTCACTCTGACCATGCTCGATCAGATCCGCCAGTACATCACGCACCAACTGTTCGGTATCCGCACCACGCAGCAGCGCGGGTACCTGCCTCACCGCCAGGGTCTCCGGGCCAATGCGCTCGATCTGCAAACCAAGCTTCTGCAATTCTTCACCGTGGGTCTCGGTCAGGGCCGCCTCTTTCTGACTGACGGCCAGCGATAACGGCACCAGCAATGGCTGGCTTTTCAGATCCTGCTCGGCGAGTGCTCGCTTCATACGCTCGTAGGTGATTCGCTCGTGGGCGGCGTGCATATCTACCACGATCAGCCCCGCGCGCCCCTGGGCAAGAATGTAGATTCCATGCAACTGTGCAATGGCGTAGCCAAGCGGTGGTTCCTGATCGCTGTCAACAGGCGGTGTGGGCATTGGCGTGGCAACGCTATCACTGGTGGATACAGGCTGCTGCCCTTCGCAGCCCCCGCCGGCATTCAGGGACTGGTAAAAGGCCATCTGATCACTGGCCCGCCACTCCTGCTGCGGCTGGGGCTGCCCGCCAAATCCGGCACCTGAGCCGCCCGGATAACCGTAATTCGTTACCGATGGCTGGCCGTTCCAACCCCCCTCTACAGGAGCACCGGTTGCCGCAACTCCGTCTTGGGCTTGGGCCGATGCCTCGCGACCAAAGGACTGCGCCACCGCACCGCGAAAATGATCGTCCGGCCGCACATCGGCCAGCGCCTTATGCAGGGTTCTGAAGATGAAATCGTGGACCAGGCGACCATCACGGAACCGGACCTCATGCTTGGTCGGATGGACGTTCACGTCGACAGTGGCGGGATCCACCTCAAGATAGAGCACAAACGCCGGATGCCGGTTATTGTAGAGCACGTCGCGGTAGGCTTGGCGCACGGCATGGGCCACCAGGCGATCGCGGATAACGCGACCGTTAACAAAGAAGTACTGTAGATCGGCCTGACTACGCGAAAAGGTCGGTAGAGCCACCCAACCCCAGAGCCGCAAACCGGTTGCTTCGGCATCAATTACCACGGCATTGTCGATGAATTGCTGGCCGCACAGGGCACCAATACGCCGCTCACGATCCAGAGCCGATTCCGCTGGCCTGAGGCTTTGCACAACCCGCTGATTGTGGCGCAGGGTAAAGCCTGCATCGAAACGGCTCAGCGCCTGGCGGCGCACGCACTCCTCAACGTGGTTGAATTCGGTCTTCTCGGTACGCAGGAATTTTCGACGGGCCGGGGTGTTGAAGAACAGATCCCGCACTTCCACCGTCGTTCCAACGGGATGGGCTGCAGGCGAAATCCTCGCGTCCATTTCCCGGCCTTCGACTTCCACCCGGGAGGCCGCTTCCTGGGACTCGGTTCTTGAAGTCAGGGTAAGCCGAGAGACGGAACTGATACTGGCGAGCGCTTCTCCGCGAAAGCCAAGCGATGCGACTGCCTCCAGATCATCCAGGCTGGCAATCTTACTGGTGGCATGGCGGCTGAGGGCAAGGGGCAGATCATCTTCCTCAATACCGCTGCCGTCATCGCGAACGCGAATCAGCTTGACGCCGCCCTGCTCAACTTCAACGTCGACCCGGTTGGCACCGGCATCCAGGGCATTTTCGACCAGTTCCTTGACGACAGACGCGGGTCGCTCCACCACTTCACCCGCGGCAATCTGGTTCGCAAGCCGTGGTGACAGCAATCGAATGGGGGGCATGTTACGGAAAAACCTCTTGATCAGGACGCGGGAATACGAATGGTTTGCCCTACCATAACACGGTCGTCCCGAAGGTCGTTAAACTGCATCAGCTCGCTGACGGTCGTCTGGTTTTTCCGAGCCACGCCGGAAAGAGTATCGCCGCGCTGTATGCGATAGTGGCTGATGCTGTTCCCGCCCTGGCGATTCTGTTTCTGCCACGCCAGAAGGGTGCCCGGCGGTGGCGTTTTCTGGAAGTAATCGTCAATGCCCTTCATGATGGCGCCGGCCAGCTTGTTGCGGTACCACTCTGTCGACAGGTTTTTCTCTTCCTGGGGGTTCGAGATGAATCCGGCTTCCACGAGAATGGAGGGGATATCCGGCGATTTCAGCACCGCGAAAGCGGCCTGCTCGACGCCGGGCTTGTGCAATTTCGCTACGCTACCCAATTTGCCAAGAACGGAACTGCCTACGCCAAGACTGGCGTTGATGCTGGCCGTCATCGAGAGGTCCAGCAGAACACCGGCAAGCATGTCGTCCCGACCATCCAGAGACAATCCACCGGCGCCACCGATCAGATCGGAGCGGTTCTCACTGTTAGCCAGCCATCGGGCAGTCTCACTGGTGGCTCCACGCTGGGAAAGAGCGAACACGGAAGCTCCCCTCGGCTGGGGCGTCCGGAACGCATCGGCGTGTACCGATACAAAAAGGTCGGCATTGTATTTTCTGGCCAGAATCGTGCGATTGCGAAGACCAATATAATAGTCCCCTGTCCTGGTCAGTTTGGCGGTATATCCCGGCCGATCATTGATCAGGCTGGCCAGGGTTTTCGCCATTTTCAGAACCACGTCTTTTTCATGGGTTCCTCTCGGACCAATGGCGCCGGGGTCCTCTCCGCCATGCCCGGCGTCAATGACCACGATGATGTCACGCTTCCCCGAGGAATCCTGGGTCACGGTCGGCGTAGCCGCCTTTTCCAGCCGGCTGCCACTTTCATCAATCAGATCGACCACCAGCCTGTGGCCATACTGCTGATTCGGTTCCAGCTGAAAGCTCCGCGGCTTGATGTCGGCCTTGAGATCCAGGACTACACGCAAGTCAGTCCCGTTACGTGGCGCGCTCCGGATCCGTTTGATCGGGCTGCCGGAAAGGTCCAGGCCGGAGAAGTCGGTTTTCAGATTGGCATTTTTCAGATCGATAACCAGCCGGGCCGGACTGCTGAGGGAGAAGATGTTGTGCTCGACCTGACCGCCGGTATCCAGAACCAGGCGAGTGTGATCGGGTGCGGGCCATATACGGGCACTCTCGACCTGCGTTGCAGCCGAACCGTGAAACGCCAATGTCGCAAGCAATAGCGCTATTGGCCAGATCAGTTGTTTACTCAGCTTTGTACAATTCATACAGCTTACCTGCCAGTCTGTTCCCGGTTTCGGAGCCGCTAACGCGCCGGACCCAACACATCCAATTCGTTCAGCAATTGGCCGCCCAACTCTGAACGGGCCCTGATCACTACAGAACGCCCTTCGCCCCGGGTCTCGAGATGAATCTCCAGATCCGGCTCGGGCAATATACCTTTACCACGCTCCGGCCACTCAATCAGACAAAGATTTTCACCGGAGAAATAATCCCGGATGCCCATATATTCCAGTTCTTCCGCATCGCCCAGGCGATAAAGATCAAAATGGTAAGTCGGTGGCTGCAGGGTTTCATAGGGCTCCACCAGCGTGTAGGTCGGGCTTTTTACAGCCCCCTGGTGGCCAAGCCCGCGCATGACACCCCGGCTGATGGTGGTTTTACCCATACCAAGATCACCATCCAGGTAGATAACCACACCGTGGCCAGATTCAGCGACGGTTCTCGCTAGCTCACGGCCAAGATGCTCGGTTTCCGCCTCACCCTCGAGGAAAAGCCGGCGTTCATTGCCCATTATGCTCATAGCTCTCCTGCCTCCGGGTAACTCTCAGACTCCCTGAAAACCAATGGCAGCGCATCGATTACATCCGTAGGTATCAAGCCGATGAACCCGCTGCCTTCCGAAGCCCTGTCGGCCGCCGCAAGGTGGGCCGCAGCGCCGAGCACGGCGGCCTTTTGCCCATCACCAAGCTGCCCCAGGACCGCGCCGATCATGCCCGAGAGAACATCCCCCATGCCACCGGTGGCCATACCCGGGTTGCTGCCGTTGATGACATCGAGAATGCCACCCTCAGAGGCAACTACCGTTCCCGCGCCCTTGAGCAGCACCGTTCCGCCATATCGTGCCTGTAATTTTAGGGCAGCGGCCATCCTGTCTGCTTCCACCTCCGAAACCAGACAGTTCAGTAACCTGGCCGCCTCGCCCGGGTGGGGCGTCAAAATATGATTGTCCGCCGGTACCGCAACCCGGCCGGACAAAAGGTTCAATGCATCCGCATCCAGAACTCTCGGCTTGCCGCTGGCAATCACCTGCTCCAGCATCTGCTGGCCCCAGGCACTTCGCCCGATACCGGGGCCACAAACAACAACCGAGGCGGCATCGAGCAGCGACGGCAACTCAGAACCATGAATCAGTCCATGCACCATTATCGACGGACATCGGGCCAGGGCTGCCGTCACATGCTCGGGGCGCGTTGCCAGCGAGACAAGCCCTGCGCCCGAACGTGCAGCCGCCTCTGCCGCCAGCAGTGCGGCGCCGCCATAGCCCCGGTCGCCAGCCACCACCAGCACATGCCCGAAACGCCCCTTGTGGGCGTTGGCAGGCCGGGGCGGCAACCAGGACATCACAGAGTCCCAATCACGACGAACAGCCACCGGCTTCTCGCCGCTGCCAGCTACACCATCGGCAGTATCCAGGGATTCAAAAACCACCTCACCGCAGACCGCCGCACCCTGCCCGGTAAAAAGGCCGGCCTTGAGCCCGATAAAGGTGACCGTCATGGCTGCATTAACAACATCTCCTTCGGCTGCCCCGGTTGTGGCATTCAGCCCGGAGGGCAGATCCACGGCGAGCACAGGCGCGGGTGCTTGGTTACATCGGCCTATCAGCGTCGCAAACGGTTCGCGGGGTGCACCGGAAACGCCAGTGCCAAGCATCGCATCGACAATGAGCCCTGCGTCGGAAAACAGATCATCCAGTGACGAATCGCTGAGTGCCTCCAAATCGAGCACGTCAACGCCGTCTGTCAGTGCCTTTTGCCAGGCTTTCCGGGCGTCACCGGACAGTTTGCCTGTGGGCGCAACGGCGACACACCGGACATCCAGGCCATGCCTCCTCGCGCTGGCTGCAACCAGGTAGCCGTCACCGCCGTTGTTACCCGCACCGCAGAGCACCAGAACCGAGCCACACTTGGGCCAGTGCCGAACCAGACAGCGAAAAGCGGCATGGGCAGCAGACTGCATCAGCTCAAAACCATCGACGCCCTGATGATCAATCACATAGCGATCAATCTGCCTCACCGCATCGGCGGAAAACAGTGCGTCTGGTAGACTGTGCCCAACGGACGGCGGCATGAACCTTTGCTCCCGTTACAGAAACCGGTTTAAGAAAATTGGCCAGATACCTGTAAAGCATAGCAAAACAGCGGAAAAGGTCATAACTTAATCAGATTAAATATCCGTACCCCGGTTCGAGAACGAACTCTGGCACCGGCCGTGACTATGAGCGCCACATCATTGAGCACCAGAACATATCCGGAACTCGCTGATCTGCCAGCGCTTATCCGCCAGTGGGCGGCTGAGCTCGGGTTCTCTGATGTGGGTATCACCACCGCGGATACCGGTGAGCACGCAACCCATTTGCAGGACTGGCTGGCAGCGGGTTACCAGGGCGAAATGGACTATATGGCCTATCATGGTGACAAGCGCTATACGCCCACCTCCCTGGTGCCGGGTACCACTCGGGTGATTTCTGTGAGAATGGACTATCTGCCTGCGCCGGACAGCCCGAAAGAAGCGCTTACTAACCGGGAGGGCGCCTATGTTACCCGTTACGCACTGGGGCGCGATTACCACAAACTGATCCGCAAGCGTCTCGCGCAGCTGGCAGCCAGGATTGATGACGCCGTCAGCGGATACGACTACCGGGCGTTCGTGGACAGCGCGCCGGTGCTGGAGCGCGCCCTTGCGCAGAGGGCGGGCCTGGGCTGGATCGGCAAGAACAACATGCTGATCCACCCGAAGGCCGGTTCCTTCTTTTTCCTTGGAGAAATTTTTACCAGCGCGCCCCTACCCGTCGACGAGCCCTTTGAGTCCGATCATTGTGGCAGCTGTTCGGCCTGTCTCGATCTATGCCCGACAGACGCTTTTGTCGGCCCCCACAAGCTCGATGCCCGGCGCTGCATCAGCTATCTGACCATTGAACTCAAGGGGAGCATTCCCGAGGAGCTACGCCCGCTGATGGGTAACCGGGTTTTCGGCTGCGACGATTGCCAGTTGGTCTGCCCCTGGCAGAAGTTCAGCAAGCCAACCGGGGAAAAGGATTTTCAGCCCAGACACGGGTTGGACAACAGTTCTCTGGCAGAGCTGTTTCTCTGGACGGAGGAGCAGTTCCTGAAGCGCACCGAGGGATCGGCGATTCGGCGAACGGGCTACGAGGGCTGGCTGCGTAACCTGGCTGTGGGGCTGGGCAACGCGCCATCCACTATTCCAGTGATTGAAGCCCTGAAAAAGCGCGCGGATCACCCTTCCGAGATGGTCCGCGAGCATGTCCAATGGGCACTGAAACGCCACGGTTTATAGTTTGAAGAACAGTTCCCGGTAATGGCGCAGCTCATTGATGGAGTCCCGGATGTCATCCAGGGCGAGGTGGCTGCCTTTCTTTTTAACCCCAGCCAGGACATCCGGGCGCCAGCGGCGGGCAAGTTCTTTGACCGTGGATACGTCGAGATTCCGGTAGTGGAAGAATTCTTCCAGTTCGGGCATGTACTTGACCAGGAATCGGCGATCCTGACCAATACTGTTGCCGCACAGGGGTGACTGGCCCTTTTCGACGTGCTTCTTCAGGAATTCGATGGTCTGCTGTTCGGCTTCAGACTCGGAGATGTCGCTTTCCTGAACGCGCTTGGTGAGGCCGCTTTCACCGTGGGTTCGGGTGCACCATTCGTCCATGGAGTCCAGAAAGGATTGTGGCTGATGGACGGCGATAACTGGTCCTTCTGCCACAATATTGAGTTCTGAATCGGTGATGATTGTGGCCATTTCGATGATCCGTTCTTTTTCCGGATCCAGGCCTGTCATTTCCAGATCGATCCATACCAGGCGATTGCCTTCTGTCATTTTCTTCATTCCCAGCTTTCGAGATTTGGGGTGTGCGGGAGCGGGGACGTGGTTCCGGAAAACGCTACAAGCACATCCCTGTGCGCTTGGCTTCGGCCATCCCTGGCCTCAGACATTTCCGGAACCACGTCCCCGCTCCCGCTTGCGAAATTGGAGTTACCTCAAACAACCTTCTTCGGTGAAACGATACAGCGATTTCACCGGCTTGAATTGTCTGTGTATTGTGGACGATTAACGTATCATGTAACACCTCACGCACACCTAAACTGGCATCAGCTATCTACATGGCAAAACGGCGACTGAACAAACAGCAGCAATTCCGCATCAAGAAAGTCCAGGAAGAGCGGGCGGCCCGGGCGGCGCGCAAGGAGAAGAAGGTTCAGGAGCAGGCTGATGCCGGGGAGCTTGGTCCGGAGCAGGAAGGGTTGGTCATTGCTCACTACGGGCAACAGCTGGATGTCGAAGCGCTTGAAGGCGAGTTGGCCGGAAACGTGGTGCGGTGTTTTGTTCGGGCCAACATCGATAGTCTGGTGACCGGTGACAAGGTTGTCTGGCGGCCGGGGAAGAACGAAACCGGGGTTATTGTTGCCCGGGGTGAGCGTCGCAATCTGCTGCAGCGGCCGGATAATTTTGGCGCCCTGAAGCCGGTGGCCGCCAATATTGACCATATTATTCTTGTGATCGCTCCGGAACCGGAACCCCATGATAACCTGATTGACCGGTACCTGGTGGCATCAGAGATCACGGATATTCCGGCCGTGATTCTGTTGAACAAGACGGATCTGATCACCGACAGTAACCGGGATAGTATCGATGCGCTTTTGGGCCGGTATGAGGCTCTGGGCTATGAGGTGGTGCAAACGTCTGCCGCGGAGTCTGGAGATAAGCCGTCGCCGGAGGTTGAGGCGCTGGTGAAGGATCAGACCAGTGTGTTTGTTGGCCAATCCGGCGTGGGCAAGTCCTCGATTATCCAGACCCTGATGCCGGATGAAGCCATTCGCGTTGGGGCTGTATCAGAGAGTACCGGCAAGGGAATCCACACTACGACCACGGCGAAACTGTTCCACCTGCCTCTGGGCGGCGAACTGATTGACTCGCCGGGCATCCGTGAATTCGGGCTCTGGCATATGACGGCGCAGGAGATCGAATATGGTTTCCGGGAAATCCGGGAAGTGATTGGCACCTGCAAGTTCCGCAACTGCCGACACATGGGTGATCCGGGTTGCGCCATCGACAGGGCCGCAGAGGAAGGGAAAATCAGCCCCGAGCGGCTCAAAAGCTTCCACCGGATTCTTCAGGATATGGCGGAACAACAGGCCCGGGGGCTCAAGCTGGACTGAGGTATCCGGCTTTACCAGTTCAATTCACCCGGTGCCGGCTCTTCCTTCTCCTGCAGCCATTCCCCACTCTCCAGGCGTTCACGGGCAGCCTCCTGCTCTTCTTCGGTTGGCTGGGTGAGATCGATCAGCGGCTCGTCGGACTGGCCTGCGCTGCTCTGGATGTTGTCGACGGTTTTCTTGTTAAGGACGATGATGGAAATGCGGCGATTGACCGGTGCATTCGGATCTTCCTTGTCGAACAGCACGGAATCGCTCAGCCCCACAACGCGGGCAATCTGCTGCTGGCGAACACCGCCGGCCACGAGGGCTCTTCTGGCAGTATTGGCCCGATCTGCTGACAGCTCCCAGTTGGTGTAGCCTGGCCGGCCATTGAACGGTGTAGAGTCGGTGTGCCCGGTAATGCTGAGCTTGTTGTTCACGGAGCCCAGTGTTTTGGCCAGCTCAAACAGAATATCCTGAGAGTAATACTTCAGCTCTGCCCGGCCGCTATCGAACATGGGACGCCCCGACCGGTCGACGATCTGGATTCGCAAGCCCTCGTCGGTGATATCGATCAGAAGTTGATCCTTGAACTCCTGAAGGGTTTCATTCTGTTCGATGCGATCTTTCAATTCCTGAAACAGCTCCTCCATACGCCGCTGCTCGAGGGTTTCGGAGAGCTCATCCACCACCTGGTCTTCGATCTGGATCTGGCTGGACTCGATATCCGGACTTGCCTCGTTGACCACCGATGCACTGCCCTCAAGATCGACGGGGTTCGGCGAGCCCCCTTCTGTGAAACCAACGGGATCCCGGAAATAGCCCTCTACGGCTTTTTTCTGCTCAGGCGATGCTGTAGCCGTTAACCAGAGTACCAGGAAGAACGCCATCATGGCGGTTGCGAAATCGGCAAACGCAACTTTCCAGGAACCACCATGGTGGCCACCGGCAACAACCTTTTTCCGCTTGATGATGATCGGTTGCTCTTCCACGAATCGGCTCCGGGCTCAGATGAGGACGTTTTTACTTGGAGCGAACGTGGTCGTTCAGCTCCTGGAATCCAGGGCGTTTGTCCGTGGGCAATGCCTTCCGGCCAAACTCGATGGCCATCTGGGGTGCCTGTCCGGATACGGTTGCGACAATTGACGATTTTACGCACTCGTAGGCCTTCAGCTCGTATTTTGCCGCGTGTTCCATGGCAATGGACGCAGGACCAACGAAGCCATACCCCATAAAGATGCCCAGGAAGGTACCCACCAGGGCCGCAGCCACACTGAGACCGATTTTTTCCGGCCCCTCGGTGAGGAAGTTCATGGTAATCACGATACCAAGCACAGCGGCGACAATGCCGAGCCCGGGCAGCGCATCGGCAATCTTGTTGACCGCGTGGGCAGGCTCCTCAAGCTCATGCTGGCGACTGTCGATTTCGTTCTCCATCATGCCTTCCAGCTCATGGGTTGCCATGTTGCCGGAGCTGATAATGCGCAGATAATCGGTGATAAAGGCCAGCAATTCCTTGGATTTCATAATGGCCGGGTAGCGACTGAAAATCTGACTGGACTCGGGGTTGTCGATATCTTCCTCGATCGCCATCACACCCTGTTTACGGGACTTATCGAAAATCTCATAAAGCAGGCTCAGGAGGTCCATGTAGAACGCTTTTTTGTAGGGCGAGCCTGTGAGCAGCTGAATACCCCTGCCAAACACCTCTTTCAGGGTGTGCATGGGATTGGCAATAATGAACGACCCCAGAGCCGCCCCGAAAATGATCAACACTTCGGTCGGCTGCCAGAGCACCATCAGATTGCCGCCGTGGAGAACATAGCCAGTCAACACGCTGGCCAGAACAATAATCGAACCGACGATCAGTAACATAGAATCTACGCACGCCCTATTTTCTTGGTTATTGGCCGAAGCCGGAAGCTGTCACGCACAAGTTGACCCGATAATAGCAAGGCCATGCCACAACCGCGAAGCCGTGAAACAATTTCTATACAGGTGGCAGTCTTTGGTAAACTTCGCGCCTTTGAGCGCAAAGGATCACATTTAATGTTCGACAAGCTTTTTGTTCTGAGCCAGTACATCACGCCGCAACTGGGGGTTTCCAACCTTGCCGGTCGTCTGGCCGACAGTGACAGCTCCCCTGCGCTCAAGAACCGGGTCATCAAGTGGTTTATCGGCCGCTACGGCGTTGACATGAGCGAAGCGGCCGAAACGGATCCGGAAGCCTACCCTACCTTCAATGCGTTTTTCACCCGAGCGCTGAAGCCAGGCATCCGCCCTCTGGCGGACGGCGAAAAAACCCTGGTCAGCCCTGTTGACGGTGCCATCAGCCAGTTGGGACAGGTAACCGGAGACCGGGTATTCCAGGCCAAAGGCCAGTCTTTCAGCCTGAGTGAATTGCTCGGCGGCGAAGAAGCAATCACCGAACCGTTTACCAACGGCGAGTTCGCGACCATCTATCTCTCACCAAAAGACTATCACCGCATCCATATGCCGATGGCAGGTACGCTCAGGCAAATGATCCATGTACCCGGCAAGCTGTTCTCGGTGAATCCGGTTACTGCCGAGAACGTTCCGAACCTGTTTGCCCGCAACGAACGGGTTGTCTGTATCTTCGATACCGATTCCGGCCCCATGGCAATGGTACTGGTTGGCGCCATGATCGTCGGCAGCGTGGAAACCCGCTGGGCAGGCGTAGTCGTGCCCGGCAGCAGGCAGGTTACCTCAACACGGTATGAAGGTGAGCAAGCCATCAGCTTCGAGAAAGGTGAAGAGATGGGCCGGTTCCGCCTGGGTTCAACGGTGATTATGGTTATGCCCAAGGGAGCCGTCACCTGGAACAGCGATCAGGTGGCAGGTAAAACCGTCCGCATGGGTGAGGCCTTTGGAGCCCTGCTCTGATCGGTTCTTTTACGCTCACGCCCGCTCGAACGGAAAGGCGAGAACCTCACTGATATTCTGAACCCCGAGCTTGAGCATCAACAGGCGATCCAGTCCGAGGGCGACACCAGCGCACTCGGGCAATCCCTGCTCAAGACCTGCAAGAAACGCCTCATCCAGCGCCATTTCGGGCTTTCCGGAATGCCTTCGCAGCTGGTTATCGGCTTCAAACCTCAGCCTCTGCTCCTGTGGATCGGTCAACTCCCAATAGCCGTTACACAGTTCAAGGCCATCCATGTACAGCTCGAAACGGTGCGCCGTTTCGTAACCCTGCGAAAGTGAGACCCTGGCCAGAGAGGCCTGCGACGCCGGATAGCCGGTTATGAACACGGGTCTGTCCCGGCCAAGATGCGGCTCCACCGCAAAACTCATCAGCAGATCCAGGCAGCCATCGCGCCCGAGATCCGCCAACTGTTCCGGCTCCATCCATTGTTCGCAGCGACGCATCAGTTCGCGATCGGTTGCCGCAAAAGGATCGAGGCCCGCCCAGCGCTCCAGCGCGTCCCGATATTGGATAGTGACCGGCCGCTGACATTGCAGCCAGCCGCACACGAGATCCGACACTTCTTCCATAAGCGCCACGTCATCAAAACCCGTCCGATACCATTCCAGCATCGAGAATTCCGGGTTATGGCGACGTCCCTGCTCGCCGTTGCGGAAGACCCTGGAGATCTGATAAATCGAACCTGAGCCAGCTGCAAGCAGACGTTTCATGTGGTATTCGGGAGAGGTCTGGAGCCACCCCCCCGTCCGGGAACCGGCGGTGACCTGCGCGTGAATGCCGTCGAGGTTGACGTCGGTAACGCCGCACCGCCCCAGAATCGGCGTCTCGACCTCAAGCACCCCTCTCCTCGCAAAAAAGCCGCGCACATACGCCAGTTGCTGTGCACGGCTTTCCAGGGCAGCCTGCGAGGCAGAAGGCTGCCAGACAGGTTTGCGGGTCATGGCTGGATTAACTGCTCTTCACCCGGCTGACGTATTCGCCGGAGCGGGTATCAACCTTGAGTACTTCACCGATGGTAATGAACAGAGGTACGTTGACCACGGCACCGGTGGAGAGCGTCGCGGGCTTGGAGCCGCCCTGGGCGGTGTCGCCCTTCATGCCCGGGTCGGTATCGACCACTTCCAGCTCGACGAAATTGGGGGGCGTTACCGACAGTGGCGAGCCGTTGTAGAGCGTCACGGTGTACACGTCCTGCTCTTTCAGCCACTTCAGGGCATCGCCGACCGCCTTGGCATCAGCCGGGTACTGTTCAAAAGAGCCGTCAGTGAGCATGAAGTGCCAGAACTCACCGTCGGTGTAGAGGTACTCCATGTCCTGATCAATGACATCTGCGGCTTCCAGAGTTTCGCCGGACTTGAACGTGCGCTCCCAGACCCGGTTGGTCATTAGGTTACGCAGCTTTACGCGGTTGAAGGCCTGCCCCTTACCGGGTTTTACAAACTCGTTCTCGAGAATGATGCAGGGGTCGCCATCCAGCAAAACCTTAAGACCGCCGCGAAATTCGTTGGTAGAATATGAAGCCATGAAATGTCCACCTGACAAAATGCTGTTTAGAATTCGAAGGGCGTTATGATACAGCGAACCCCCGCCCGTATAGAAGCCCACCTTTCCGACCACGAACATCGCAGCTGGCAGCAATTGCTGTCGGACTCCGTAACGTCGCCGGAAGAGCTGCTCCGACGCCTGGAGTTACCTGAGGAACCGTGGCTGTCGGCGGCACGGCAAGGCCATGGCCTGTTTTCGGTGCGGGTGCCCGAACCGTTTCTCGCTCGCATGGAAAAGGGCAATCCCGCTGACCCCCTGCTCAGACAGGTGCTTCCTCTTGCTGAAGAAACCAGTCACGCGCCGGGTTTTGTCAGCGACCCACTGGAAGAGTCGGGCGCTATTGCCACCACAGGGCTGATTCGCAAATACCGTAGCCGGGCGCTGTTATTGGTGACCGGGCAATGCGCGATCAATTGCCGCTACTGTTTTCGCAGGCACTTCCCCTATGATGAACAGCGACTGAACCCGGATGACAGAAAGCAGGTTATTGACACCCTGGCGGCCAGCCCGGAAATCAATGAAGTCATTTTCAGCGGCGGCGACCCCCTGGCTGTTAACGACAGACTGCTGGCTCAATGGGCAACCGCTATCAGTGGCATCCCACACATTCGTCGCCTGCGCTTGCATACACGCCTGCCAGTGGTCATCCCGCAAAGGGTCTGTGACGAGCTTTTAAAATGGCTCTCCACAACGCCCCTTCAGATCGTGATCGTGTTGCACGTAAATCATCCGGCGGAAATAGACACCGCCACGCGCCGAGCCCTCTCGTATCTCCGGGCTGCAGGCGTAACACTGCTTAACCAGAGCGTTATCCTGAGGGGAGTAAATGATCAGGCTTCGGTGCTTGAGGAACTGAGCGAGACCCTGTTTGAAGCAGGCGTCCTGCCCTATTACCTGCACGCATTTGACCCGGTGGCAGGTGCCCACCACTACGATGTGCCGGATGAAGAAGCACGACACCTGGTGCGTGAACTGCTGTCGAGATTGCCAGGATTCCTGGTGCCAAAGCTGGTAAGAGAGGAGCCCGGCAAGGAAAGCAAGACCCCGATCAACCTGTTCCCGTGACCGGCATCGCAAAAAAGGGCCCGATTTCACTTGTCAAAGATTGTCAACTCATGATCTTCTCGCTTTTTACGACTGGTTTGCTACTTTAAAGTCCAGTAACGTTGAAGATAAAAACATGTATTTACGGCGTTTTCCTGACAGGCCGGTGGACACTCAGTAGCCACCAGTGGCCGGACAGGGCCAACCCCGGAATACCACCTGTGGTCCAGACATTGGCATGCATTCATGGAAGGTAAGACCCTGAAACCTGATCTCCGCGTTCCCGAACAGAAAACGGCCAGTCTGTCGTTCTGTGACACGACGCCCAAGGCGTTCCGGGTCTGGATCGACCAATTGCCTATGGCCAATATCGGCGAGGTATCACGGCAGCTCTACCATGCCATTATCGAGCTGAACCACCTGTTTCTGACACCCCAGCAACGCATGCAGTTCCTGGAGCTTATCCGGGAAAAGATTCATTTCGTGTGCAACGAGCTTTCCCGGCACTACCTCGGTCTGGCCGTGGCGCTTCCTGAAAAGCAGAGGAAAATCGCCAACCTGTCCCAGGCGCTTCAATTACACCTGGCCGGCGGTTACAAACTGTGTGTGCTGGAGTTCATCGACAACGGAGGCCTGGACAAAAACCGCCGCCAGATTGCCACCGCCGCGCATCGCGCCATTTCCGAACTTTCGGCAACGATTCTGAGATCACATCAACTCTATTGCCCCAGCCCTGCCCAGAGCTGGCTCGAGTGTCATCGGCTGTACCGGTTTGCCCATCGCAACAAGCTCTCCGTGGTTCAGGTGGAAGACGACACGCTCCTGCATCGTCGCACCAGCTCAGTAGCCGATGCCTACAAGAGAATTCTCCTTCTTGGCTGTGCTCGTCCGAATCAGCTGCGACAGTCGGAACTTCTGCATGTCTATGAGCTTTGTGAATCATGGACTGACCACACCCGTTGCGGGCCTGATATCGGTGACGACAGTCTCTTCGTAATCAACATGGAACGGGACAACCCACCGTTTTACCGCAGCCTCCTGGAACAAAAGCCCGGTGATGAGAGCTTTGGCTTCGATACCCGGGATCTCTCGGCGATGCTCTCTGAAACGCTTCACGCCCGGCGTGAGCATAAGGAGACCGATCACGAACTGAGAGTACCGGCAAAGGTCAGCGACACCCTGCTCACCCATCTCAGCCAGGCCCTGGGCATTCTCGCCAAGCGAAATTTCAACCGAATCGCCAGCCAGGGATCTCTCGAAGTGTGCGTGGGTCTGACCGCCGCCCATTACTTCATCGCCGGCGAGAAAACGTTTACCGAATTCGTGAATGGCAATGACAACGGCCATCATGAGGATGAAAACCTGTTCGTACGGTCTTCACGCCAGAAACAGGATGCCTGGTCGGGCGCCCACGATGCAGGGCCCAGCGATGAACGACTCCACGCCGCCGATACGCCCATCAATTTCAAAGGTTCCTTCGGCAACTCGCAGGCGCCATCGACGGACAGGAATCGGCCAAGGTCTCACCATTCCCTGTTGATCAATACAAGTCCGGGCGGCTACTGCGTTGCCTGGGAAAGCAATGTGCCACCCTCACTGCAGGCCGGTGAAATTCTGGGAGTTCGAGAGCAAAGCAGCCACCCCTGGAGCGTAGCCGTTGTGCGCTGGATTCGTCAGATCAAGAACCAGGGTACGCAGGTCGGAATTGAGCTCCTGGCCCCCAGCGCCTCACCCTGTGGGGTTCGCCTTGTTCAGAAGGTGGGAAATAGCAGCGAATATCTACGTGGCTTGCTGCTGCCGGAAATCAGCGTGGTCAACCAATCCGCCACGCTGATCACACCTCGCCTGCCGTTCCAGTCCGGGAGCCGCATTTCCCTGCTCCACGACGGCCGGGAGGACCAGGGACAACTGTCTCGCAAGGTCTCCTCCACCGGCAGCATCAGCCAGTTCGAACTCAAATTGCAGAATGCCGCAACGCTGAATGCTGGCGCCCCACCAGCATCGTCCGGCGCCAGCGAGGATGAGTTCGACTCGCTCTGGCCATCGCTGTAAGGTCACCAAACTGAGACACCGGCCCCGGCAGAGGGTTGTTATTGAACCACAACCCCTGCATCATTCAGCGTTAGTGAATGAACCGTGTATCACGAGACGCCCTTCGAATGCAGAAAAAGAACGCGACCGTACACCTGCTGATTCTTGATCCATCGCAAAACGATGCCGAATCGCTGGTCAGCCTGCTCCGCAACTCCGGCAAGGCCACCCGAGCCCACAGAATTACCTCGGAAGAAGATCTTGAGGAGACGCTGAAAGCGGGTAACTGGGATCTCCTTCTGGCCCGTGATCTGGACCAGGAATTCTCGGCCGATGATGCCCTTGCCATGATCCGCAGGATGGACAAGGACATTCCGTTTATCCTCCTAACGGAAGAGGAAAGCCGCGAACGCACGGTTGGCATGATGAAGGCAGGCGCCCAGGATACTGTGGCTTTTGAGCATACCGACCTGATTGTTCTGAAGGTAAACCGGGAGCTGGCAGCCCTTGATGAGCGAAGAAGGCGTCGTGTTCTGGAATCCCACCTGCGAGAGGCAGAACAGCGCTGCCAGTTGCTCCTCGAGAGCTCCAAGGATGCCATTGCCTACATCAACGACGGCATGCATATCTATGCCAACCAGTCGTACATGGAATTCCTCGGATACGACGATATTGACGACCTTATCTGCGTTCCGGTGCTGGACACCCTTACTCCGGAAAGCCAGGAAAAGTACAAGGAGTTCATGAAGTCGTTTGCCGAAAAGGGCGAAGACGGCATGACCATGAACTGCACGGCACGGCGTAGCGACGATCACGAATTGAACGTCACGATGTCGGTATCGGCTGCGACCTATGACGGCGAGGCCTGCACACAGATTGTGTTGCAGCCAGAGCACAGCGATGCGGAACTGGAAGAAAAGCTTCGCCAGATCAGCAGCCAGGATCTTTTGACTGGCCTCTACAACCGTCAGTACCTGATGGATGCACTCGCCGAAGCCATTGCCACTGCCGGCAAGAAGAATGAGACCGGTGCGCTGGCTTACATCGCCCTGGACAACTTCATGAGCATGAAGGGGCAGGTAGGCATTTCCGGCGCAGACTTGCTCTTGGGGGATCTGGCCAACCTGCTCAAGGAACAGGCCGGAGAGGATCTCACCCTGGCACGACTGAGCGACGATGCCTTCAGCCTGCTGTGCCAGCCATGCGACGAAGGCACGATGGTCGAACACGCCGAGCGTATCCGTAAGGCCGTAGAAGACCATCTTTTCGACATCAATGATCGCACGGTACAGCTGACTGTGAGCATCGGTGTCGCGTCAATTACCGAGAACTCTCCGAAGGCCGAGGAGCTCATGGCCCGGGCGCATACGGCGTCTGCGGAAGTGCGCAAGCTTGAGGGTCATGCCGAAGGCAACGGTGTGGTGGTGTACAACCCGGCCGACTTCGAAACACTGGATCAAAGTAATTCGGTGGAAGCGATTCAGAAGGCACTAGATGAAAACCGCTTCAGGCTGCTGTTCCAGCCGATTATCAACCTGCGTGGCGAAGGAGAAGAGCATTACGAAGCCTTCGTGCGTATGCTCGACAAGGACGACGAGGAAGTCTCCCCCTATGACTTCCTGCCGCCAACGGGCCCGAGCGACACCGCTATCAAGATCGACCGCTGGGTTATCCTGCAGACGATCAAGCAGCTCTCCAGCCACCGGTCACGGGGTCACGATACCCGCCTGTTCCTCAATGTGACGGCTGAAACCCTGCAGGATAAGACCTTCACTCCCTGGCTGAGTGTCGCCCTGAAGGCCGCCCGGCTGCCCGGAGACTCCCTGATCTTCCAGATCCGTGAAGGCGATGCCAACAACTTCATGAAGCAGGCGAAAGACTTCACCAAGGCGGTCCACGCGCTTCACTGCAAGGTATCCATCGCCCAGTTCGGCTGCGCCCTCAATCCGTTCAATACCCTGAAGCACATCGATACCAACTACGTGAAAATCGATGGTTCCTTCACGGAAGAAATCCAGAAGAGCGAGGAGGCCAAGGAGCAGGTCAAGGAAATGGTCAAGAGCCTGCAGTCCAGCGGCAAGCTCACCATCATTCCGCTGGTGGAGAACGCCGGCGTTCTCGCCACACTATGGCAGGCCGGCGTGAATTACATTCAGGGCTACTATCTGCAGGCGCCGGTACCGGAAATGAACTACGACTTCGGCGACAACTGAGCCTGATCGGCTCAGAAGTCGGCGTTGTCCAGACTCTGGTTGGTTTCGCTCTCCCGGAAACCAATCAGATAAAGGATTGCGTCCAGACCCAGCGTGGAAATCGCATGGCGAGCCGACTCCTTGACCAGGGGTTTGGCACGGAACGCCACACCCAGGCCAGCCTGACTGAGCATGGGGAGGTCATTGGCGCCATCACCGACGGCAATCACCTGTTCCCGGGAAATATGCTCCTTCTCGGCGATCTCCAGCAACAGTTCTGCCTTCCGCTTGCCGTCCACAATCTGCCCTGACACCCTTCCGGTGACCTTGCCAGCCTCGATCTCAAGCTCGTTCGCGTAGATGTAATCGATGCCAAGTTTGCGCTGCAGATGGCGGGCAAAGTAGGTGAATCCGCCCGACAGGATGGCCGTGCGATAACCCAGTGCCTTGAGACTTCGAATCAGGTGCTCAGCCCCCTCGGTCATTCGCAGCCGTGAGGCGATGCCCTCAAGTACCGACTCGTCCAGCCCCTTCAAAAGCGCAAGGCGCTCGGCGAAACTCTGGCTGAAATCCAGTTCGCCCTGCATGGCCCTCTCGGTAATCTCCGCCACCTGCTCGCCCACGCCGGCTTCCGCCGCGAGTTCGTCGATCACTTCGGCTTCGATCAGCGTGGAGTCCATATCAAAGACCACGAGACGACGATTACGCCGGAAAATGGAATCCTCCTGGAACGCAATATCCACATTCATTTCGCCGGCGATGTGCAGGAAGTCCGCGCGCAACTGCTCGAGATCCGATGGTGTACCCCGAACCGAAAACTCGACACAGGCAATCCGGTTATCGGCGGCGTTCAGAGAAGGCCGGGCAGACAGCCGGGAAATATTGTCGATATTCAGGCCGTGGCGGGCGGTAATGGCCGAAACACGGGCAATCTGCTCGGCTTTGATATCTCGGGCCAGCAGCGTCACGATGTAGCAGGCCCGGTTCCGGGCGGCGGCCCAGGATTGGTATTCCTCCACCGTGATGGGCGCAAACCGCACCTGCAGATCCAGGGCATGGAGCCGGAACAACAGATCCCTGATGACCGGAGAGGATTTGGACTCGTCCGGGATTTCGATCAGGATGCCCCAGGTCAGGTGATCGTGGATGACCGCCTGGCCAATATCCAGAATCCGCACATCGTAACGCCCCATGATGCCGGTGATTTCCGACGTCAGGCCCGGTTTGTCACGTCCGGAGACATTAATCAGTACCAGTTCACTCACTGTCGACACCCTCACTGTCTGAGCCGGCCTCTTCCTGCGCCCGAGCAGCGGAAGGAATCACATCGATGCCATCAACCCGTTGCAGTCCCCTGGGCAGCTTGTGGCCGCGCCGGCCCCGCTCTCCGAGGTAGTGTTCAAGGTCACTGAACTGGAGCCCCATCTTGCGCTTGCCCGCCCGGACCTCCAACTGGTCGTCCTCGGCAAATACGGCCACTGCCACCACATATTCCTCGCGGTTCTGGACCCTGGCAGAAGGAATGCTGATGATCTTGTTACCCTTACCCTTGGCGAGTTCCGGCAGCTCGCTCAGCGGGAACACCAGCATACGGCCCTCGTTGGACACCGCTCCGAGGTACAATGTTTTTTCAGTGCTCGGTATTACCACCGGAGCCATGATCCTGGCTCCTTTGGGGACACTCACCACCGCCTTGCCATTGCGGTTTTTGCTGATCATGTCGTTCAGTGATGTCACGAAACCATAGCCGCCATCGGTGACCAGCAGTGCCTTGCGGGACGGATCCCCCATCAACAGCCCTGAAAAGCTTGCCCCGGAAGGAGGGTTGATCCGCCCGGTTAGCGGCTCGCCCTGCCCCCTGGCAGACGGCAGGCTGTGAGCCATCAGCGAATAGGCCCGCCCGGTTGAATCCAGGAAGATCGCCTGCTGGTTATTGCGCCCCCGGGCTGCCAGTGAGAAACGGTCACCGGCTTTATAGCTCAGACCTTCCGGCTCAATGTCGTGCCCTTTGGCGGCGCGAACCCAGCCTTTCTCGGACAACACAACGGTGACAGGATCATTCGAGACCAGATCCACTTCACTGAAGGCCCGGGCCTCCTCACGCTCGACAATGGGTGAGCGACGGTCATCGCCAAAGGTTTCGGCATCTGCCTGCAGCTCGCTCTTGATCAGCTCGCGGAGGCGGTCTTCAGAACCGAGGATGGACTGGAGTTCATCCCGTTCGGCTGAGAGCTCATCCTGTTCGCCCCGGATTTTCATTTCCTCAAGCTTGGCCAGATGGCGCAGCTTCAATTCGAGGATGGCCTCGGCCTGATCGGCGGACAACCCGAAACGGGCCATCAACTCGGCCTTGGGCTTGTCTTCAGTACGGATGATTTCGATCACTTCATCAATGTTGAGATAAGCGATCAGCAAGCCTTCCAGGATATGCAGGCGAGCAAGAACCTTGTCCAGGCGATGCTGGAGACGACGGATTACAGTAGTGCGACGGAAGGCCAGCCACTCGGTCAGAATCTGCTGCAATCCCTTCACGCCCGGCCGGCCGTCATTACCGATCACATTGATGTTGACCCGATAGGTTTTCTCGAGATCGGTGCTGGCGAACAGGTGCGCCATCAAGCCATCAAGATCGACCCGATTGGAGCGGGGCACAATCACCAGGCGGGTCGGATTTTCATGATCGGATTCGTCACGAAGGTCGGCCACCATGGGAAGCTTCTTGGTCTGCATCTGGTGGGCAATCTGCTCCAGCACACGGTTACCGGAGACCTGGTGTGGGAGGTCCGTAACCACGATTTCGCCGCTTTCCCGAATCCAGCGGGCGCGCATCCGTAAGGATCCGCGGCCGGTTTCATACATCTGCCGGATGTCCTTCCGGGGAGTAATGATTTCCGCCTGGGTCGGAAAATCCGGGCCTTTGATGTGTTCACAAAGCTCTTCCACCGTCGCCCCGGGCTGATCCAGCAGGCGTATACAGGCGGCGGTCACTTCCCGCACGTTGTGCGGCGGGATATCGGTGGCCATACCAACCGCAATACCGGTGGTGCCATTCAGAAGTACATGGGGCAACCGGGCAGGCAGTACCGACGGCTCTTCCATGGTGCCATCAAAATTGGGCACCCAGTCCACCGTACCTTGCCCAAGCTCGCCCAGGAGTACTTCCGCGAAAGGCGCCAGGCGGGATTCGGTGTAACGCATGGCGGCAAAGGATTTCGGGTCGTCCGGCGAGCCCCAGTTCCCCTGCCCGTCCACCAGCGGGTAACGGTAAGAAAAAGGCTGGGCCATCAGCACCATGGCTTCGTAACACGCGCTGTCACCATGGGGGTGAAATTTACCCAGCACGTCGCCCACGGTGCGCGCGGACTTCTTGTATTTCGAGGTGGATTTCAGTCCCAGCTCGGACATGGCATAGACAATTCGCCTCTGAACCGGTTTCAGGCCATCGCCGACATTGGGAAGTGCCCGGTCAAGAATGACGTACATGGAATAATCGAGATAGGCCTTCTCCGTGTAATCCCGGAGCGAAACCCTCTCGAAGCCTTCATCCGTAGTCTGAAACTCTGGCATGGATGCCTCTTTGATTGCCTGTGTTGCCTGATTTGAAAACCGTCGGTGATGCAGTGCTCTGTCCCGGAATAATCACCGGACAGCAGGAGCGCACATTATATGGAGCAAGGCACCGATACACCAACAACCTGCGGATTTATTGGCCAAAAACGGACCTCTGCTGCACAGACGTCTGATTCCAATAGCGGAATTCCCGCATGGAGAGTCTGTAAGGTGGGCCGTATTCTCGCATCCAGTGAATAGAAGACCGTTTTACTTCTCTGACAAGCGGAACACTATGAAACCCAACATCAAAGCCTGCGGGCAAGCCATGGTCACAGCCATGGTAAATGCAGTTCTGGCGGTAGCACTGATGCTCCTTGTGGAGTTTGCAATCAGTGGCAGCTTCCAGATTCCCGAGACCTATCTCTGGGCAGGATTACTGATCTGGGTGGTCATTTTCGCGGGACAGTTCTGGCGACAGCGACATCTCTGCAGATCCTGCGACACACCATCGGAATCACCCGACCCCTCCCGATAACCCGATCTGCTCCCGGCCAGAATGCTGCCTCCTTGACCGGGAGCAATTACCCAGTTGTTTTTCAAATCATTCTCTTCCCCGATGCTATATTGGCAATAAGCCAAACCGACAGTACGGGAGAGATCTATGGATTTTGGTAAGCGTTTGGGGCTTCGGGTAAAAGTTGCTTTGCCTTTCGCTATTACTGCAGTAGCCCTGATTGTTATCGGTTTATTCGCTGTCAGTACCGTCCGGAATCTGGTCTCCGACACCGACAACATTGCCGAAACCTACCTGCCATCCGTCAGCGAAATCCTCAATGGTGACCGGGATCTCTACCAGGCAATGGTGGCCCAGATGGCCTTTGTGGACGCCCAGTTCAACAATGAGGAGGGTGAGAACTACCTCGCCAGTTTCGATGAAAATGCTGGACAGGCTCTCGAACGCTTTAACCAGGCGGTGGCCAGGCTTGAAGGCACTGGTGTATCCGATGGTTTGATACGGCCTACGAGCGTTGGCTGAGTTCCGCCCAGCGAGTTCTTCAGCTGGCAGAGACGGGAGATGCCGAGCAGGCACGATCGTTGGCCGCCAGTGAGACCAACGAGCTTTTCGATAATCTCCGCAATTACTTTGATGAGGTTGGCGCTCACGCCGATGCGCAAGCCCAGATTCGAGCCGGTGAAGCCTCGTCTGAAGGCCAGAGCAGCTCGATGACCATCCTTTTGATCACAGTCGTCGCCATACTGATCAGTATTGGGCTCTTCGCTGTATTCCTGAAAATGATTATCGCATCGATTAGTGCCCTCAGGGATCAACTGGACAATATCGCCCAGGGAGAAGGCGATCTGACCCAGCGAATTCCGGTCGAGATGGATGATGATCTGGGCAAACTCGCAAAAAGCTTCAACCTGGTCCTGGAAAACCTGCAATCGATGATTGGCTCCATCCAGCAGTTGACCCGGGAGCTTGGCACTGGTGCTTCAGATCTTGCCCGGGCGGCGAAGGATAACAACGATGGCGTGACGCGACAGACGGACTCCATTTCCATGGTCGCCACTGCCATCAACGAAATGCAGAGTGCCATCGAAGAGGTTGCTGGCAACGCCTCCAGGGCCGCGGAGATTACACGGGAGGCGGAAGAAAAGGGCAAGAACGGCGCACGAATTATCCGCAGCTCTTCAGAGCAGGTGCACCGGCTGGCCGCCCAGATTTCAAAAGCCGTGGAAGTCATCCGCAAGCTGTCTGACGATTCCGACAACATCACGTCCGTTCTGGACGTAATCAGGGGCATTGCCGAGCAAACCAACCTGCTGGCATTGAACGCCGCTATCGAGGCAGCACGTGCCGGCGAGCAGGGACGGGCAGCAAGGAGGCAAGCGAAACCGAAAAACTGGCCACCGATGCAGAATCTGAACTCAAAGCCATTCTGGAGGCTATGGCAAACATTGCAGATGTAAACACCAGTGTAGCGTCAGCCACTGAAGAGCAAACTCAGGTAGTGGACGAGATCAACCGTAGCATCACTGAAATCAACGATCTGGCAACAGAGAGCGCAAATCGCTCACGGGATATTGATGGAATCAGTGAATCCCTAGAGGGCTATGCGAGGGAACTGGAAAGTCAGACAGGCAGATTCCGGGTCTAGGCCCGGAATCTGTCAGTGGCAGGGTCAGCCAGGATTACTGCCGGATACCCTCGACAGAAATGATGATCTCAACGGTCTCGGAGGCCTTTCCGAGATCCATCGGGATACCGAAGTCTTTCAGGCGAAGCTCGGTTTCCGCTTCAAAACCCATGCGATAGCCTCCCCAGGGGTCCTCACCATGACCCAGCATTTCGGCATCCAGGGTGACTTCCTTGGTAACACCACGGAGAGTCAGGTCACCGATGATATCGGCCTCGCCTTCTTCATCCAGCACCACGCGCTTGCTCTTGAAAGTTGCCTGCGGAAACTCGTCCACATACAGGAAGTCTTCGCTACGCAGGTGCTTGTCACGCTCTGCATGATTGGAATCCACACTGCTGGTATCGATCGTCACGTTCACGGTGCTGTTTTCGGGATTCTCGGCGTCATAAACAAATTCGCCGTCAAAATCGTTAAAACGCCCGTAGAGCCAGCTATAGCCCAGGTGGGAAATCTTGAAAGTGACGAACTGGTGGGCGCCTTTGGTATCAAAGGCATAGGTGCCACTGTGCTCGTCGGCATGAACCGCACCAACAAGCGCCATCGACACGGCAGAAGCGAGCAGAACTTTTTTCATGATTAACTCCCTTATTTCATAGGTGCCCGACTCCCGGGCGTTACACGATGAGAAAAACGGCAGACGGGTCACTTCCCGAACATACGCCACAAGGTCCGATCACGATCAAACAGATGGTGTTTCAGAGCCCCGGCCGCATGGACCGCTGCAAGGGCAACTATTGCCCATGTTGACCAGTAGTGAACGGTCCCGGCGGTGTCTTCCATTCCCTTGATCTGGCCGGTAACTGATGGCACCTCAAACCAGCCGAAAACGCTGATTGAAGAACCGTCCGCTGTTGAAATCAGGTAACCGCTCACCATGGCAACGAAAATCAGCACATACAGCAGGAGGTGGGCCATGTGAGCGCTTCGGATCTCCCAGCGCTTGTGACCGGGCAACGGCTCCGGCGCCTCGTTCAACATTCGCCAGGCCACACGAAAAAGCATCACCATCAGCAAAAGAATTCCGATGCTGCGGTGGATGTCGGGTGCTCTGCGATACCAGTCGTCGTAATACGACAGATCCACCATCCAGAAACCGAGCCCGAAAAGTCCAAGAACAACCACAGCGACAAGCCAGTGGATAATGATCGCCACTAAACCGTAGCTGGCCGGAGTGTTTCTGAATTGCATGATGAAAAATGACCCTATTCCCTGGTTAAAGATGCTTCGGCGAGTTTAGAAACTCGGAACGACGAAAAAAATCGAAATCTTTTGCAGCGCTACATCAGAATTTCTGACTATTTCCCCGCCTTTTGCCTTTGGTCGCATACGGGTTTTACGGATTGCTCAAAATTATAGCAACGATAGACTTGATGCATATTTGAACGCCCCGTCTGGGGCCTCAGTGACCGAGAGGACAGGACATGGAACTCGAATTCGACGAAAGCGTGGTTGTACCCAGCAACAATTGATTCTCTGGCGGTCCGCCCGGGCCGCTGGGCTCCTCTTCCCATCTCAAGACAGCGAAAGATACAAACCGTTTCCACTTTCCACATGAAACAGTGGTAATAAACGCGTTTTTTTGGCAATCTTCCCTCCAACTATCAGTAACTTCGCAAGTTTTACTGCGTCATCTGTACTGATAAAAGACAGTTCAGGCGCCAGAGTGGGGCGGCTGATGCGTTCGTTTAATTGACCAGAATCAGCTATGTCGAAACGCCTCCCTGAAAAGCTGACAGATCCCGAAGTGGAACTGTTATCCCCTATGCTGAACAGGGAAGGTGATACATGGACTGCCGATTTTCGCGGACTGACCCTCAGAACAGCACTCCAGCCCATCTACAGCATTTCGCACAAGCGCATCGTCGGTTACGAGGCTTTGATCAGAGCGTTTGATAACGATAACTCCGCCGTCCTGCCGCTCCATCTTTTTCAGCTACCGACTTCAGACGCGGAAAACCTGCTCCTCGACCGCCTGTGCCGATACCTTCACATACGTAATTACAGTGGCATCCGCGATCAACTGAACTGGCTTTTCCTTAACGTCTCTCCGCAAGTGGTCACCAGCGGCAGCCAAGCCGATTCGTTTTTCGGTCAATTGCTCACCAAGACCGGGCTTCCGCCGCACCGTATTGTCATGGAAATCGTCGAGCAGCCAACAGACGATGCAGAAAGGCTGCGGGAAACCGTTGCCTACTACAAAAAACTGGGCTGCCTGACGGCGATTGATGATTTCGGCGCCGGCCACTCCAATTTCGAGCGAATCTGGAACCTGTCCCCGGACATCGTCAAGCTGGACCGGAAGCTGCTGACCCGGGCAACAGACGATCACAAAGCCCGACAGATTCTGAATGGCATCGTGTCACTGCTGCACCAGTCCGGCTGCCTGGTGCTTCTGGAAGGTGTTGAAACCCGCGATCAGGCGATGATCGCCATTGATGCCGGCGTGGACTTCGTGCAAGGCTTCTATTTCCGCAGACCTAGTACCGAACTGGACCAACTGGCCCACGGGCCTGCCGATTTCGACAATCTGTTGCAGGAATACAAGAACCGCAACCAGGTTACACTGGACCCGACACGGCAATTGGTGGACTTCTTCAGTGGCTTTTTTGACCATGCCATCAGCAAGCTCCGCAGCGGTATGAGCATGCAACAATCCTGTCTGGAGCTGCTGAATCACCCCGCCGTCTCACGCTGCTACCTGGTCGACGATAAAGGCGTTCAGATCGATGACACGCTGGTTTCCGACACCGGTACCCGCAGCATGGACCCGCGTTTTAAACCTCTGGAGAGTACCAGCAGTGCCGACTGGTTCCGCCAACAGTACCTCCGCCAGGCTTTGGCCCACCCGGAAAGCCTGCACGTCACCGCACCGTATCTCTGCGTTACCGGTGCTTATATGTGTGTCACTCTGTCATTGGGGTATTTTCAGGACGGAAAACTCCAGGTGCTCTGCTGCGACATTCTCGCCAACCCGACCGAGCAAACCTCATAATCCGGGATTTATGTCGTAAACCAGTGCAATGACCACGACCGTGACCGCACCAATGAACAGATTCATCGGCAACCCCACCCGCACAAAATCACTGAATCGGTAACCGCCCGGCCCGAACACCATCATGTTGGTCTGATACCCCAGTGGCGTGGCAAAGCTGGCCGAGGCGGCCATCATGACTGCGATCACGAAGGGCTCGGCAGCGACTCCCATACTGGTCGTCATCGACAGAACAATGGGAATGACCAGCACAGCGGCAGCGTTGTTAGTAATAACCTCAGTTAGCACCGACACAACAAGATAGACCAGAAGGATGGTTAGAAGGACATTGCCCTGACTGAAGCCAAGAATGCCCTCAGCGACAAAGCCCGCAGCGCCGGTTTGCTCCAGCGCTGCACCCATGGCAAATGACGCCGCTATCGTAAGAATAACCGGCACATCGACCGATTTCTGGGCCTGGCCGACCGAGCAGCAGCCCGACAGAATCATCGCCGCGGCACCTAACAAGGCCGCATTCAGCATGCTCAGCGTGCCGCAGGCAGCTAGGCCCACCAACACCAACAGGATTCCCCAGGACAACCAGGCGCGGTCATGCCGGGGTGTCTCGGTTTCCAGGTCATTGATCAGCAGGAAGTCCTTGTTATAGCGCTGGCGACTGACAAACGCGGGGCGTGCTTCCAGAAGCAGCACATCGCCCGGCTTGAGTCGAATGTTACCGAGGTTGCCGGACACACGCTCACCACCTCTAGCAACAGCCAGGACGACAGCACCGTATCGGTCACGGAACCGCGCATCGCGGATGGTCGAGCCCAGAACATCAGACTGCGGCGATAAGGCCGCTTCCACGAGACGCCGTTCGGCCCGGTCTTTGCTCAGGCTGGGCTCATCTTCATGAACCGACGGAACGATACCGTTGATGCGCAAGAGGTCTGAAATGGCCTGGGTATCACCGGCGAACACCAGCCGATCGCCACCCCTGAGCCGCTCCTCCGAAGGCACTGCGGTAACCACGCTACCATCCCGCTCAATCTCGACCAGGTATAGACGTTCCAGCTCCCGGAGCCCGGCCTCACCGACGGTCTTCCCGACCAGCGGCCCGTCGAAGGACACCGCCACTTCCAGAGTGAATTCCCTCATGGAACCGAATTTCTGCTGGTCCTTGCGGTCCGGCAGCACTCTGGGCATAACCAGCAACAGTGCCGCGACACCGATGATGGCCACCGGAAGCCCCACCGCTGTGATGGAGAAAATGGAGAATCCCTGCTCGCCGGTCAGTTGCTGATATTGGCCGTTGACCACCAGGTTGGTGCTGGTGCCAATCAGCGTGAGAGTACCCCCCAAAATGGCGGAATAGCTCAGTGGAATCATCAGTTTCGACGGGGAGATTCCAATTTTACGCGACCATGCATGCACCGCCGGAATCATGGTGGCGACGACCGGAGTATTATTGAGAAAGCCACTCAGAAGGGAGACCGGGAGAGCGATCCGCGCCTGTGCCGAGCGGACGGTCCGGGGATTGCGAAGCAGATGATGCACCAGCAGATCGACGCCGCCGGAATGGTGAATGCCCGCGGCCACCACAAACATGGCTACAACGGTAATCAGGCCGCTGTTGCTGAATCCCGCAAGGGCCTGATCCGCGGAAACAATTCCGCTGGCACTGAGCACCACGAGCACACCCATCATAATCAGATGGGGCGCAAATCGCCCTGCACTCATCAGTATCAGCGCGGTGCCTGCGAGGCCCAGCGCAAACCAGCCCTGCCAGTCCATCAACGGTTCTTCCCGATCAGAAAACTGGCAGGATAACGAGTTTAAAGAATGCAGAGAAAGAATAAAGGATGCTTTTTATAGCACCTTATGGCATATCAAACTTCAATGTCGGCCATGTTGCCGTAGGTCTCCAGCCAGGCTCTCCGATCGGAGGCGCGCTTCTTGCCTAACAGCATGTCCATACGGCTATCAGTGTCGTCACCGTCCTCTATGGTCAGCATAACCAGTCGACGGGTATCCGGAGCCATGGTTGTTTCACGCAGTTGGAGCGGGTTCATTTCACCCAGCCCCTTGAAGCGGGTCACCGAAATCTTGCCCTTGCGTTTCTCGGCAGCAATGCGGTCGATGATGCCCTGCTTTTCGTGCTCATCGAGGGCGTAGAAGGTTTCCTTGCCCAGATCCACCCGATACAGCGGCGGCATGGCGACGAACACATGGCCAGCGGCCACCACAGGGCGGAAGTGTTTTACAAACAGCGCGCACAGCAGCGTGGCAATATGAAGACCATCCGAGTCCGCATCGGCGAGGATGCAGATCTTGTTGTACCGGAGGCCCTCAAGCTGGTCAGAACCCGGATCTACACCAATGGCAACGGCAATATCATGGACCTCCTGGGATGCCAGAATCTCGCCGGAGTCCACCTCCCAGGTGTTGAGGATCTTGCCGCGCAGCGGCATCACCGCCTGGAACTCCCGATCCCGAGCCTGTTTTGCGGAACCACCAGCGGAGTCGCCCTCCACGAGGAACAGCTCCGAACGGGCGGTATCACCGCCGGAACAGTCCGCCAGCTTACCGGGCAGCGCGGGCCCCGAGGTAACTTTCTTCCGGGCCACTTTTTTACTGGCCCGCAGGCGGCGCTGGGCATTGCTGATAAAGAGTTCCGCCAGCGCCTCAGCGACATCGGTATGCTGGTTGAGCCAGAGACTGAAGGCATCCTTGACCACGCCGGAGATGAAAGCGGCAGCCTCACGGGAAGAAAGGCGCTCTTTGGTCTGCCCCGAAAACTGTGGTTCCTGCATCTTGAAGGAGAGCACATAGGCTGCCCGCTCCCAGATATCTTCCGGGGAAAGCTTTACACCACGAGGCAACAGATTACGGAACTCACAGAACTCGCGCATGGCTTCCAGCAGCCCCGTGCGCAATCCGTTTACATGAGTGCCGCCCTGGGCCGTAGGGATCAGGTTGACGTAGCTCTCCATGATGGCTTCGCCGCCCTCTGGGAGCCACTGAATGGCCCAGTCCACCGCTTCCTTGTTGCCGGAAAAGCTGCCGGTGAAAGGCTCCAACGGCACCACTTCGATATCCGCCAGGGCAGTGCGCAGATAGTCCCGCAGCCCGTCTTCATAGAACCACTCATCTTTCTCGCCGGTTTTTTCCTGCAGGAAAGTCACCGTGAGGCCGGGACAAAGAACCGCTTTCGCTCTCAGGTTGTGGCGAAGCCGGCTGATCGAAAAGTTGGGGCTGTCGAAGTAAGTTACGTCCGGCGTGAACTTCAGGCGGGTACCTGTGTTGCGCTTGCCGACGGTATCGATCACCTCGAGCTCGGAGGCCTTCTCACCGTTGGCGAATGTCATCCTGTGGAGTTGGCCATCCCGCTTGATGGTCACTTCCAGATGGGTGGACAACGCGTTTACAACGGAAACACCGACACCATGGAGGCCACCGGAAAAGTTGTAGTTGCCCTGGGAGAATTTGCCGCCGGCGTGGAGGCGGGTCAGGATCAGTTCGACGCCAGGCAGGCCCTCTTCCTTGTGAAGGTCCACCGGCATGCCCCGGCCGTCGTCCTCAACGCTCAGAGAGCCATCAATGTACAACACCACATCAATACGCTTTGCGTGCCCTGCCAGCGCCTCATCCACACTGTTATCGATAACTTCCTGCGCCAGGTGATTGGGCCGACTGGTGTCTGTGTACATCCCCGGACGCTTGCGCACCGGATCCAGGCCGCTCAGTACTTCAATAGCATCGGCGTTATATTGTTGCTGGCTCATGGGCAGGAACTGACTCCGCAATTGATATGAAAAGCTGAGCCATAGCTTAGGGATTCGTGACGAAAGATCAACGGTTGTTTTCTGCGCGGGTGATCTGGATATCGTCCCAGCCTTCAGCCGTCACCGCGATCACGGCGCATGGGGTGGTCAGGGCTTGAGTGACGATCATGCCGGGGGCGGGTTCGGTCACTCTGACCCTGAGTTCCAGGGTCCCACTCCGAATTTCGGAGGCGTCCAGTGTAACGCTGTAGCCGCCGGTTGGCTTCTGTCCAATAGCCGCCAGAACGATGTGCTCTCGCTCAAAGTCAATGTTTTTCAAAGACTCGAGGGAGAGGTTCCGACCGGGCAGGGCTTCCAGGCGCCGAACCTCCTCACGGCTTGTCAGATGAACATGACCAGGAGCGGTCAGACCGCAGTGTGCCGACTGGGTAATCTGGCGTGCCAGCGGCCCGCCCGCTGCAGTTTCACTACGACTGTTCGCACACCCGGATGCCAGCAGCGTTGCAACCAGTAGAAATCCGGCGCGAAAGTAGATGGACATCAACGATTGGTCTCCAGGTTTCTCATTGGCTCAGCACTGGCGTTTCCATAGTTTTTCAGACGATAGCCCTCGAAACCGATGCGGGGCAATCCCATGGATGCAATGGTCGGGCGACGGAAGCTTGTACTGAGACTGACTCCAGAAACCCGCTCTTCACCGATAACGATCTTCTCTGGCAGGCCATTTACCGGGTACTCGGCGCAAGCCTCGCCACTTTCACAGATAAAGCCGTTGTTATCCGTATCCGTTCCCGCAACCAGAAAATACTCCCCGGGCTCTATATCATCGAACGAGAAGCTATAGCTTCCGTCACGGGCAGTCACTACGCGCTGCTCGATGGTTTCGCGACTTTCATCAGGACTCACCAACAATACGTAATGGCGACCTGCGTCTCGCTCATCAGCCAATGCCCTAAGGTCTATAGAGACCGGGATCTCAACAGTTCCTGAATCGCCCCCGGCACTGTAATCGATTTCGATGGTGGTGGCATAAGTCTGCCCATCGATAACGTTTCCCTCCACCACGGTGACTGCCACCGACCCCGGCAGAGGGCTGCCAGCTGAAAGTACGGGTTCGAGAGTGATCAGATCGGAATTGAAGGAAACACCGTTTACCGAAACCGATTCGCCGTCGGGATACACTGAAAAGTCGAGATCACGACTGAAACGTGCAATATCAAACTCGAGTGCTGAGGGCGAAGGCAAGACAATGGTACTGACCGAACCTTCAAGGGAGGCGTCAACTGACTTGAGTGCATTCATCAGCCCGGCGCCGTATTCAACGCTGCTCCCGACGCTTTCTGTCAGCAGACCGGCTGCGAGCCAGGCGCGAAAGTTAGAGGGGCTGACGGTTTCACTATTCGCAGCTTTCATCAAGGCATAGATACCCGCTACGTGGGGAGCAGCCATCGAAGTACCCTGCAATCCCGCGTATGAGCGGATAAATTCGCCGCCATCGTCGACACCCCAGGTGCTAATGACAAGATCGGCATTACCATCCAGATTCGCATCCCTGGTGGCATCCCCGCCAGGGGCAACAAGATCTACTGACCCGCCGAAATTAGAGTAAGAGGCTCTCACCTTGCCCGCATCAACTGCGCCGACCCCAATCACTCGTTCAAAGGCTGCCGGGTAGGTCAACTCATCGGTTCCCTGGTTGCCTGCGGCTGCAACGACCAGCTTTCCGTTTGAGTCCGCCCGGTTTATGGCCGCCTCCAACACGGTGCTTGGACCAACGCCTCCCAGACTCAGATTGATGACATCGATATCCGGATTGGTTGCAGCCCAGTTCATCGCCGCCACCAGATCATCCAGAGTTCCTGCTCCGTCCCGGCCCAGTACCCGGACTGGCCACAGAGTGACATTGGGAGCCACTCCATCTACACCCTCGCCATTTGCCAGTGCCGCAACAATGCCGGCAACGTGAGTTCCGTGGAAGTTACTGCTCTGAGGTTTTCCGTCTCCCGGGTCGGCAGGATTGTTGTCATAGCCTAACGGATCGTTGAACTGCGGATCAATATCCACCTCGGCGGACACATAATCCAGTATGCGGTTGGAATTGAACGGAACAACGTTCGCATCCAGATCAAGGTGCCATCCGCCGTAGGTTTGCGGGGTGGACGTAAACAGACCCGTGTCCATGACGGCAACGCCAACATCATTGCCAAGGTCCGGTGCGGCTTGCCAGGCAAGTGGAAGACTGATGAGCGGCAGATTCCATTGCAGAGATGAGAGATCCCGATCCGCCTGAGCGCGATAGATGTAATTCGGCTCAGCAACCTCAACCCCGGGCTGCGTTTTCAAGTCAGCGATCCAGCGAAGCGTCTGATCACGCAAGCCTCCCGGCGTGCTGGATGATTGAGGAGCAACGACACCGACGGGGTCGCGCCGGATTATCCAGGCGCCCCGCCCCAGTGATTTCGCGGAGGAGGCTGATAAAGCGCCGGCGAGGCCCTGCGAACTGAAACGACCCCGCTCTTCCGGCGACATCAACACAATGGCCTCGTCGGGCACAAACTCCGGCTGGCTGTATTGAGCATTCTGGAAACTGGTAACGCCGGTAGTCGAAACAGACAGGACGTATCGGAAAGGACCACCACCTGCCGTTCTGACGCTGATTTCTGCCGGCCCTTCGGCAGGCGCACTTACCATCAGAGGCGTATCGCCTGCTCCCGAGTCTGAATCTGAGACACCGCCCTGCTCAACGGAAAGTGTAATCGTAGGCTCGGCAAAACCTGCATCTTTGAAAACCTGTACGGCAATCGTGCTGCCCGCTGCCAGATCTGTGCGAAATGTATCCTGGCCGTCGATGACATACTCAAATATAAACCCGTCAGGATCCGGGTAGATGCCAGAGGTGGCACTCAGATAGCCCCCCAGAATACCGGTTGAAGGGATTAACTGCGCGGTGCTCGACGAATCATTGGAAACTGCTTCGTTCAGACGGCTGTCATCAGCTGTGTCCGAGTCCACCCGTGTTCCACTTTCGATCGTAATGGTGCCACTCAACCCGGGTTCCTGAGAATCCAGGCTGTTACCACTACCTCCTCCCCCACAACCCACCAGGGAAAGCGCAGCGAGGAAAAGCGGGACTGATTTTGAAAGTGCAGGCGAATTCATAGGTCAGGCCACTGGCAGCAGGTCAAATTTGATTCCCAGGTTATACCAAACACGATTCTCTCAAGTGTTCGGTTTCGTTCAAACTACGTTTCCCCTTGTATTCCAGATGCAAAAAACCGCCTGAAGTTTCCCTCAGGCGGTTCTATTTATATCACTGCAACATTACAGCGCGTAGAACAGCATCGGCACGAACGCCACAAACAGCAGTGTCGGCCCTATCACGGCCAGAGGCAGCAGCAGCCGCTCATAGCGATGCCAGAAGGAACCGGTGCGCTCTGCCGCCAGCACTTCGGTCTCGCCCACAACCTGGCGGGTTAGCAGGTGGTTCAGTGCCACTGGCGGGCTCAGATAGCCGAGCTCGAATGCCACCAGGCACACAATCCAGAAGTGCAGCGGATCAATACCCAGCTGGATAGCCGGCTGGGCAATGGTGGCTGACACCAGGATCACCGCACCGAATGGGTCCATGACCATACCAATTACCGTGAGCATCACCACAATCACCAACATGGCGACCCAGGGATTGGTCAAATCCTCCGGAAAGAGCGAATGAACAATATCCGAGCGCTCGAGGATACCCCCCAGGCAAATGGAAAACCCGATCAGCGCAAGCAGGGCTCCAATATGCACCGCTGAATCGCTGGCCGCGGCGGAGCTACGGCTCCAGAATACCTGAGAGAGGGTCTGGCCCTGCTCCTCAGTACGGCGACCGGAATCCAGCAACACCACGGCGAGCATGACCAGCGGCAGAATCAACGGAGCGCTGTACTCGTTAAACTTCAATCCGAGAACCACCCAGATAGACACGATGACCAGGGCCGCCACTGCCACATAAGGCAGCAAAGCCCGGCTTTCAGCGAGGGCGGCGCGAAAGGCCCCCGGCGCCGGACGGGGCTTCCAGTTGCCCTGGGTCTTGCAGACAATCAGCGAAAACAGCGTCGCTGACATGATGAAAACCCAGAAGCCCCAACTGTACATTTCGGTGGTCGTGACTTCTTTATTGAGGGCTGCGACAACGACAATCAGCAGGCATGGATTGAGAACCACCCCGAGACTGCCCGACATGGCGGTCGTTGCCAGAGAAAGCTGGCGCCCTGCACCGGCGCGGCGCAGTTCGTCATAAACAACCCCACCCACGGCCAGGATGAATATACCGGATGCGCCGGTAAATGCGGTCGGAAAGGCCGTGGCGAAGATGATTACCGAAGCCAGCAGCGGTGCAGGCAGATTGAAAGGCTTAATAAGATTCAGCAGAAGCTCGGGAATCCGGGTCTGCTTGAGCATCATGCCCACCAGCACGTAAAGGCCAATGTTGATAAACATGGACGACAGGTTGGACATCATTCCGAAATAGATGGCTAGGCCCGAGGCATACCCGTCTACCAAAAAGAAGTAACTCATGGCGATCAGGCCCATGGCGCAATACAGCGGAATTACCAGGCCCGAGGAGGCGGAAAGTCCGCCGGGACGAATCCGTTCCGGGACGTTCAGAAACCGGACCGCATTGATCACCATGAACAGACCGAAGACCCCGCCCCAGGCATATTGGAGGCTCATGGTGTCTTCCGATCCGGGCGATGTCGCCAGCTTGCCCAGGTAAGCGTTCAGGGACAGCACCATCAGACCGTTAACCACAAACTGCACACCCTGGCTCAACCGCCATTCGGCACGATTGCGGGGCAGGCGCAAGGCTATGTGGTCCGTGTCCAGTGCCGCAATGGCGGCGGCCATCGCGAACATTGCGATGAACAGGTACTTGGTAAGCTCAATGTTGTCCAGAAGGAAATCCGCCAGCCCCTGCTCTACCGCCTTGAAAGCGCCGAGAGCCGGCGTGGCATGGGCAAGGTTCTGCTCGTAGACATCGTATTGCTGCTGGCAGAGTTCCAGATTGCTCTGGAGTGATTTACGAATGGCTTCCGGATTGGGCGGTGAACTGAACAGGTCGTCCGGATCCGGCTTATAGTTGGCTACCCGTCGGGCCACCTCAGCATCAATGTCCATCGCCAACTGACACGATGGCTCAGTGGCATCCGGGTTGAGCAGGTAATAATTTGGCCAGGTCTGCTCACCAACCCAGAGCAGACGGGAATGGAGAGAATTGCCCATGCCCAGCAACAGGGTGAACAGCAGCAGGAGCAGCAGAACGGCCCCGTACACGCGATGTACGGGGTATAGGGTTCGTGCGGCCGGGGCGGTGATGGCTCGCCAGTTCATGATGGTTTTGCCCCGTTATTCGCGGTTGGCCGCGGTGCATTCGGCAGCAGTGGGGTTACTGGCACAACGAATCTTGCTGAGCAGCCCCATCATTTTCGGGTGATACACATCCGGGGCACCGTTCAATCCATCACGCATCTCGATCCGGTTCTCCCGGAACATTTCCTGATAACCACGGATATCCTTCTCAGGGATGCGCACCCATTTTTCTTCAGGAATCGCCGCTTCCTGGCCTTCGATCAGGCCCATGGCCTGCGGGAACATATTCCAGGCTACTTCCCGGGCTTTCTGGGCGGTTTCATCGTCGAGCACGTCATCCCGGGCGACCATCTGAAGCGTCAGCTGGGCCAGCGGATAGTCCACCACACCCCCGCTCTCGCCGATGCCTTTATAAAGTTCCAGGGCCTCGTAAGCGAAGGCCGGCGCATAGGCGGTATCCACAGAACCGTTGTTAAATTTGCCGGCGAAATTGGTGATGTCGGAAGGCACCACCGTGGCCTTGACGAAATTCACCATGTGAATGGCGTCTTTCTGGTAATCGAGAGTCGCCATCCGCTTGCCCGCCAGCTCGCCGGCGGTATCGATGCTGCGATCGTTCACAAACAGATAACCGGCACCGACAGGAATGATTCCAAGCACTTCGTAGCCATTATCCTTCATCAACGGCGCTGCTTTGGGCTGGGCCAGCGTGGCCAGCAGGGTTTTCAGGTTGTCATAGGTGGGGAGGGCTCCCACGGCACTGATGCTGCCCGTGAACTTGTTGAATGGTCGAATCCGGATGTCGGTGGCGGCAACCGCATCGCACTGCCCGGCATTGAAATCACCTATGGCTACACCCTCGTCGGTGTAGGGTTTCAGCTGGAAATCCACGCCGTGACCTTTCATCTCCAGGGCATAGTCTTTGACAAAGTTGTAGAAGTCTCCATTGGCGCCGATGACATCGAATACACACATGGAGACAGACTGAGCCGATGCCAGAGGAGCGGCAGCGACAAGAGCCATGGCAGTCAGGGATTTGCGGATCATAACGACCTCCGGGTCATTCTTGTGTTTGTCAGTTTTCAGAGGATGTCGGCCACCTGCCTTACAGCAGGTCGTCCAGATTCATGGTTTCGACGTTTTCGGTTTGCCGCTCAGGGCTCATCCTGCCGAAGTAGGATTGCGGCGTCCGATAGCCGTAGTTGGCGGTCCAGTGCTTGTCCGAGGAAAAGCGAACCACTCCGGCAGCAACTTCATCCACGAGACGGTAGTCGTCCCAGACCTCAATCGTTGCATCGGCCTCGGCGAAAGTGGCGATGGCTTCTTCAAGTTTTTCGGGCCGGCCAAAGGTTTCGGCGGCAACAGCCTGGAGCGCGTGCGGAACCCGCATGCCTTTTTCGACGCCCAGCTTCCTGCTGTGCTCCAGCACCTGCCAGGGATCCGGCGCCAGTGCCGGCCGGGTATCCGGCAGCAGCAGCCAGACCAGCGCCCGGATGGCATTGGGCATTCCGCCCCACTTTTCATTGTCCAGACAGGTAGCTGCACGCTCGGCCTGAGGCGCAATGTTCCTGGGTACGCCGGCCATAGCGCCGGAATTGGCATCGTTTACGATAGCCTGCATGCCGGTCAGCAGGCCCAGCAGGAAGGTGATTTCGTCCTGCTCGGTGAACAGGAACGGGCATTCAAGGGGTTCGGCGGCGGGATCAAACTCATAGGCTGCCATCGCTCTCTGAAAGGAGGCGTACCTGCGTTTCGCGGTCAGCGCATTCAAGCGCTTGGCCACTTCTCTGGCGTCCTTGGCCGCTGCCACATCACCCTCATAGTCTGCCCTGAGATAGGCGAGCTCAGCCTCCCAGGCTTCATACTCGGCGCAATTGCCTGCCAGGAGCATCAGCAAGGAGCCGGTGCTGTCAGGGGCATCGGTCACCCGTGAAAAGGAATAGAGCAACGGATCAACGCCCTCACCCAACGCACAGGCCATCTGGGCATCGGACATCTGCAATACGTAGGGTGTGGCCTCGCCCTCGGAGTAGTTGGAGAGCACAACGCCAGTGGTGGTGTAGATGGGATTTGCCGAGCAACCTGCGAGTGCGGCAACCGCCGCCAGCGAGAGAGCCTTGAGGCGAGCCGCGAAAAGGCGCGGTCCGAGCCTTGCCAGAGAGGAGATCATATTTCACCCTGCATCACGTTGTTTTTGTTTGCCCGATCTGAACTCGGTTTTTGTCAACGGGTGCAAGAATGCGGTGAAAACTGTCCTACAAAAATGGCTCGAATGCCGATTTTGTTATGCCGATCGGGCCAATGGCCTCCAGGGAATGGAATTGCTCTGGGTTTTATTGATTTAAAACAAAGACTTTCGAAAATGACACCGATTCAGAGAGACATCATGGCCATGACCTGATCGGTCAAACCATCCAGCGTCAGTCCTCCCCGCTCCGGCTTGTACCAGGTTACGGTCCAGCTGAGAGCACCGGTCAACATCCTTCGAACAACGAAGGGATCCGCCTTCAGAGCGCCTTCGCGTTTCAGCGATTCCAGGACATCGAGCCAGAGCTTCTCATAGATATCCCGAAGCTCCAGCACTTCCACCTGGGAGGCGGCCGACAGACTCCGCCATTCGAAAACCAACACCGCCATGGCCTCGCCGGTCTGGCCGTTGATTGACTCCAGCTCGGCACGGACAAGACCCCGCAGCTTTTCTCTGTTGGTATCTGCAGCCTCCAGCGCCGCCTGCATGAGTGCGGTGTTCAAACGGATGGTTTCAACCATCACTGCTTTGAGGATCTCTTCCTTGGTCCGGAAGTGATGGAACAGGCTGCCAGACTGAATACCGACGGCGGCGGCCAGATCGCGAACCGTGGTGCGCTCATAGCCTTTTTCCCGGAACAGGCGGGCCGCCTCTGTGAGCAGGCGGCCGCGGGCACCATTGGGATCAGACACGAGGTTCTCGGCGATCAGGGACTGAAGGATCTTGTTCTGGCTCACTGAGGCTTTCCGGTTGGCAAAAGAGGCCTTTAATTCTACCTGAAACCTGCCTATTTACAAACCAAGCGCTTGCTTGGTATTGTCAATTCCATGTTAGACAAAACCGCGATTGCCCCGGGCATCGAATCGGTAACCATAGACAGGGCTTAAACAGGGCACAGGAACATGGCTGAATCTCAAAAAACTGTTCGCATCGGATGCTCCGCCGCTTTCTGGGGCGATACTGAGACCGCCGCCGCGCAACTGGTTCATCAGGGCAACATTGACTACCTGGTGGCCGATTACCTGGCCGAAATCACCATGTCGATCATGGCCGGGCAGAAGATGAAAGATCCGTCCCAGGGCTATGCACGGGATTTCGTCCAGACGGTCATGGCTCCCCTGCTCGGGGACATCAAGGAAAAAGGCATCCGCGTACTGGCCAACGCTGGCGGCGTGAACCCGGTAGCCTGTCGCGACGCCCTTCAGGCCCTCTGCGAGAAGGCAGGCGTAGACATGAAGATTGCCCTGGTTCTGGGCGACGACCTGCTGACGAAAAAGAAAAAGCTGGCCGATATGGGCATCACGGAAATGACCTCAGGCCAGCCGATGCCACCCATGATGGTCAGCCTGAACGCCTACCTCGGCGCGTCGGGCCTGGTTGCCGCCCTGGAACAGGGCGCCGACATTGTGATTACCGGCCGGGTTGCTGACAGCGCTCTGGCGCTGGCCCCTCTGGTGCACGAATTCGGATGGAGCTGGCAGGACTACGACAAGCTGGCCCAGGGTAGCCTGGCCGGGCATCTGCTGGAATGCGGCGCCCAGGCTACAGGTGGCAACTTTACCGATTGGGAAGAGGTGGCCGGTGGCTACGCCAACATGGGTTTCCCGATTGCCGAAGTGAGTGCCGACGGCAGCTTTTTTATCACCAAGCCCGAGGACACAGGCGGCCTGGTAAGCCGGGGCACCGTGGCCGAACAGTTGGTCTATGAGATTGGCGATCCCAGGGCCTATCTGCTGCCGGACGTTACCTGCGATTTCACGGGCGTTGAATTGGAGGAAACGGGCAAGGACCAGGTTCAGGTTCGAGGCGCCCGGGGCCTTGCGCCCACGGACAGCTACAAGGTGTCGGGCACCTGGCCGGACGGCTTCAAGTGTACTGTCACATTCCTTCTGGCTGGTATGAACGCCAGGGCCAAAGCCCAGACCGTGGCCCAGGCCATCCTCGCCAAGACCTCTCGCATGTTCAGTGAGCTTGGTTTGCCCGATTACAGTGAAACCAGCATCGAGCTTCTGGGTACCGAAACCACTTATGGCGCTCACGGCCGGGGTGAGGATTGCCGGGAAGTCGTGGTCAAGATCAGCACGGCCCATCCCAAGAAAGAAGCGCTTGTGCTGTTTTCCCGGGAAATTGCCCAGGCGGCAACGGGCATGGCACCGGGAATTACCGGAATTGTCGGAGGGCGTCCGACCGTGTGGCCGAAAATCCGGCTGTATTCCTGCCTGGTGCCGAAAACAGAAGTCGAGGTATCCGTGGATCTGGGTGGCGAGCAGCAGGCCGTTGAAGTTGAGACCAGCGGCGGCTTCGATAGTGCCGACCTTCCGCCACAGTCGTTCACTCATGACACTGGCGCCACCGATACCACTGTTCCACTGGTAAAACTTGCCTGGGCCCGCAGTGGCGATAAGGGCGACCACACCAACATTGGCGTGATCGCCCGCAAGCCGGAATTTTTGCCGTTCATTGAAACCGCACTGACGGAAGCGGCCGTTGCGGAATGGATGGCACATACCCTGAATCCGGAAAACGGTCGGGTCACCCGCTGGGCCATGCCCGGTTTGCAGGCCATCAATTTTCTGCTGGAGCACAGTCTTGGTGGCGGGGGTGTCGCCAGCTTGCGGATTGATCCCCAGGGGAAGGCGTTTGCGCAGCAGCTATTGGAGTTTCCGGTGCCTGTTCCTTCAAAGATCATCAACTAATAGACCATGGAGCACGCGTTCGGGCCGTTGGCCCCTCCCGGGACACGCTGTGAATACGTCCCTGTACGCTTGATCGCAGCATCCATGCTGCTCACAGTCCCGGGAGGGGCCAACGGCCCGAACGCCCGAACATTTGGAAAGGTTTTCGAGATATGAGCTACCAATCTGTTTTTCATCCCGACTTGTTCAAGGGCCAGGTGTTTATTGTTACCGGCGGCGGTTCTGGCATTGGCCGGTGTACGGCCCATGAACTCGCTGCCCTGGGCGCGCGGGTTGCCCTGGTCGGTCGCAAGTCCGAGAAAGTGGAATCTGTGAAAGCTGAGATCACTGAGGACGGCGGCATTGCGTCCGCCCATGTCTGCGATATCCGTGAGGAGGAATCAGTCAAAGCCACGGTGAAAGCGATCATTGCCGAACACGGCGGTCTGAACGGACTGGTAAACAATGCCGGCGGGCAGTTCCAGGCGCCGCTGACCGGGATTAACCAGAAGGGCTGGGAGACGGTCGTTCGCACCAATCTGACCGGCGGTTTTCTGATGGCTCGGGAAGCATACACTCAGGCGCTGTCGAAGACCGGGGGGGCCATCGTCAATATCGTCGCAGATATGTGGGGCGGCATGCCCGGCATGGGGCACTCCGGTGCTGCCCGGGCCGGGATGGTGAACTTTACTCAAACGGCCGCTGTTGAGTGGGGTGCATCGGGCGTTCGGGTGAATGCCGTTGCTCCGGGCTGGATTGCCTCCAGCGGCATGGACAACTACCCCGAACACATGAGGCAGTGGATTCGCAGCCTGGGCGATAACGTGCCTATCAAGCGGATGGGTACCGAATCCGAAGTCAGCTCGGCGATCTGTTTCCTTCTCAGCCCTGGCGCAGCGTTTATCAGCGGCGACTGCCTGCGGATTGATGGCGGCGCCTCCCAGGGTGGCCGGGTGTGGCCGTTGCCGAAGGCCAAGAATAACGCGCCCTACAACGGCTTTCACCGGGCCGTTACCCCGAAAGTTCTGAGCGACGACTGAGGAGCCTACCATGCAGGTACTTGAATCCACCGTAAGCTCCCAGTCCGAGGATTTCCGCACCAATGCTGAGGCCATGGACGCCCACATCACCACCTTCCGGGACGTTGAGCAGAAGGTGCTGGATCTGGCCGAAGCGGCCCGGGAGAAGTTCACCAAGCGGGGCAAGTTGCTTCCGAGGGACCGTATCAACCGGTTGCTGGACCGGGGAACACCCTTCCTGGAGCTCTGCTCGCTCGCCGGCTACAAGATGCACGATGACAAGGACGGGAGCATGGCCGGCGGCGGGATCATCGCTGGTATTGGTTATGTCAGTGGCATTCGTTGCCTCGTCGTTGCCAGCAACAGCGCCATCAAGGGCGGCACCATTACCCCGGCCGGCCTGGACAAGACCCTGCGGCTTCAGCAGATTGCTATGGAGAACAAGCTCCCCGTGGTTTCCCTGTCCGAAAGCGGCGGCGCCAACCTGAACTACGCCACCGATATTTTCGTGCTCGGCGCCCGGGGCTTTGCCAACCAGGCGCGCATGTCCGCCGCCGGCATTCCCCAGGTTACCGTCGTCCATGGCAACGCCACCGCCGGCGGCGCCTATCAGCCGGGGCTGTCCGACTACGTGATCGTGGTGCGTGAGCAGGCCAAGATGTTCCTGGCCGGCCCCCCGCTTCTGAAAGCCGCCACCGGCGAAGTTGCCGCTGACGAGGAACTCGGCGGTGCCGAAATGCACGCCACTGTGGCAGGAACCGCCGAATACCTGGCCGAAGACGACGCCGACGGCATCCGCCAGGCCAGAAATATCCTCGAGGCCTTGCCCTGGAACGAGCAACTGCCGCCGAAGCGAGAACTGAAATGGGAGGAACCACTCTACTCGGCCGAGGAACTCCTGGGCGTGATCCCGGCAGATTCTAAAAAACCCTACGACGTTCGCGAGATTCTTGCCCGAATCGCCGACGGCTCGAAGTTCATGGACTTCAAGAACGAGTTCGACGACCAGACCGTCTGCGGCACCATCCGTATCGAAGGCCACTCGGTTGGCATCATCGGCAACAACGGCCCGATCACCCCGGCCGGATCCGCCAAGGCCGCCCAGTTCATCCAGCTCTGCGACCAGGCCGGAACGCCGCTGCTGTTCCTGCATAACACAACCGGTTTCATGGTGGGCACCCACTCGGAGCAGAACGGAATCATCAAACACGGATCAAAAATGATCCAGGCCGTGGCCAATTGTCGGGTGCCAAAGGTCGCAATTGTCATCGGTGGTTCCTATGGTGCAGGTAACTACGCCATGTGCGGACGTGGTCTGGACCCACGGTTCATCTTTGCATGGCCCAACAGCCGAACAGCAGTCATGGGCCCTGCACAGGCTGGCAAGGTGATGCGCATCGTGGCCGAGGACAAGCAACGTCGCGGCGGGATGGAGCCGGATCCGAAGACACTGGATTTTCTGGAGCAGGCGACGGCCAAGAAACTGGAGGAAGGCTCAACGGCGTTGTTCGGAACGGCCAGACTATGGGATGACGGGCTAATCGATCCGCGGGATACGCGTCGGGTTCTGGCTCTGGTTTTCGATGTATGCCGAGAGGCAGAAGCTCGACAGTTGCGGCCTAATACGTTTGGGGTGGCCCGCCTGTAGGCTTTCTGGGTTTGGTGGGGCCCGCCTATGGGATTGCTTGTTTTGCGGGAGGAACCGGTTGAGACACCCTGTCCAAAAACCGCTACGAGCACATCCATGTGCGCTTGGCGTCGGCCATCCATGGCCGCCGACATTTTTGAACAGGGTGCCCCAAACGGTTCATCGGAATTCAGAGTTAACGCTGACAACCAGCAAGCTTTTCAGAGGTATGCGGCAAAACAAACGTAGGTCGATGAGATGGTCTCCTCCCCTCCTAATCGGCGTCGCAATGCGCCAGGATAGGGAAGGAGAATTTTCCTATCAGAAACGAGTGGGAGGAGACCATGAGTAAGGTTACAACGGTTGG